>Ga0137412_10002315_pt1 | contig 15060 bp, 9 predicted proteins | sample CZODoug2_1_16fun_FD_122160 | JGI IMG/M metagenome (GOLD analysis project Ga0137412, IMG submission 122160) | Vadose zone soil fungal communities from Angelo Coast Range Reserve, California, USA - CZODoug2_1_16fungal (Hybrid Assembly) | ecosystem: Environmental > Terrestrial > Soil > Vadose zone...
GTCCGTGATTTCCACGACAAGCAGAACCAGAAACAGCGGGGTGGCGAACCACCGGCCCGCCTGGCGCACGAAAAAATGCTCGCCGTGATATTCATGGCTTACGCGAAGACGCCGGCTGGCGAAGCGGAAGATTTTGCTTTGTTCCGGATGAATTTCTCCTTTACTAAAAAACAGCATGCGCAAGCCGGCGTAGACGAGAAACGCTCCGAGCGCGTACATCACCCAGGAAAAGTGTTCGATCAATTCCGCGCCCAGCGCGATCATCACCCCGCGCATGACCAGCGCGCCGACCACTCCCCATTCGAGGAGGCGGTGCTGCAGGCGTTCATCCACGGCAAACGCCCGAAAGATCACCAGGAAAAGAAACAGATTATCGACGCTAAGAGCCTTTTCGATCAGATAGCCGGTAAAGAATTCCAGGGCCGGCTGGTCGCCATAGAAATAGAGCACTGCGAACCCAAAGAGAACGGAGACTGCGATCCAGCCAAAACTGGCGATCGCAGCCTCAGGAAGCGCGATCTTGTGGGGGCGGCGGTGGAAGACGCGAAGGTCCAGCGCGATCGCAGTAACGATGAAGAGATTGAAGGCAATCCAGTGGAGGGGCGTGCCCATGGCGGCGCTCGAAGGCGCTAGGGAGCGGAGCTGCGCGCGTCGATGGAATTCAAATTCGACAGTTCGACGCGGACGGTTTTGCCGCGATCAATTTTTACGGCAACATCCCAGCGCACGCGCATGTCTCCGGCGTCGGCGTCCAGATTGAGCGAGCTTATCCAATAGTCGCCGGGAGCAACACCAGATAGCGAGGCGCGCCCCTCAAGATCGGTGTCCGCCTTGGCGGCGAGAAAATTGAGCTGGGCCACGTCCGGGGCGACACGCTGGACGCGCTTGCGGCGATCGTTCTGGAGCGCGGCCCACTTGCGCTGCGGGTTGACGGCGTCCAGTTCGAGTTCGACGCCGGACATCGTCTCGGGTCGCGAGCGGAGGAATTTCTTGAGGCTGGCCAGATAATCTTGTTTTAGTTTCTCGTATTTCTCGGGATGTTCCGTTTTGTCGGCATCCGTATACTTTGGCTTCGGCAGACCGTTGGTCACGCCGCCGCTGTTGGTGCGCTGGTAGGCCAGCAGGAATTCCGGAACGTTGAGGACGTCATCCGGGGTAAGCAGCTTGTCGAATCCCGGCTCCGTGAAGTCGAGAGTGTCATGGCCCTTGAGCCAAGAGCGCAGCTCAGGAGAAACCTTGAGGTCATCGATAAACCGATCGCGCGGCGGGATGGGGTCTTTCTCTTCTACTTCCTTGACAATCTCCGAGTAGCTCTTGGTGAGGATGTAAAACGTGAATTGGCGCACGGGCTCCGGGCGCGCTCCCGTTGGCGTGATGCGGGCGATGATTTCGAGGGCGCCGGCGTCCGTCTGCGCCCGTGCCCCGCTCCCCAAGGAAAGGGCCGACAGCGCAACGCCGCAGCTAAGAATGGCTGTTTTTCTCATGCCGGAATCGTAGCAGATTGCGGCGAAGTGTGGCCCGGGAAGCAGAAGCTTGTTTCGCATTTGGACTCGCGGCCGGAAGAATAAGCAGCCCGGAAGAGAAATGGCAGCCAGGATAGGGGTGAGACAAACAAGCGGCCGAACTCCGACGGTGTGCTGGTGACATGATGCAATGGATTGCCAACACGGTGAAGGCCGCAAGACCCGGGACCTGCACTCTACGCGTCACTCCTGCATGCTGGTCCCTTTTGCCGAATCGGGCCCTGTCGGGGAGCATCTCGGTGACCGGATGGGGGCCCGTGGGTTCTTGGCGTGAGGTAGTTTTCCAGCCGATCGCTACTGCTTCTGCGCAGTTTGCAACTTTACCGAAGGCAAGTCCGCCGGCGGATCCACGTTCGCTGGCAACGTGCCGGTCAGTGACTCGAGGAATGCTTTGAGGTCGGACCGCTCATTGAAGGTCAGAAAATCGAGGGCGTGGATCTCCTTGTCGAGATGCGGATTGGATGTGCCGCCCCCGACGTAATGGTCCACGACGTCTTTGAGGGTCGCCTGGCTGCCGTCGTGCATGTACGGTGCCGTCTCTAGGATGTTGCGGAGTGTCGGCGTTTTGAACGCGCCCATATCTGCTGTATTTTTCGACTGCGCGTACAGGCCGACGTCCGCAAAATTTCCCGAGGTATCGGCGCCGACACCGATGTTGTGGAATTTGTTATCGGTGAAAAGCGCGTACTTCTTACCGATCACGTGGCACACGCTGCAGTTGCCCTTCTTCGGATTGACGAATAATTTCAAACCGCGTTGCGCCGCCAGCGAAAGTGCCTTCTTGTCGCCCCCGTAATAGAAGCGGTCAAACGGGGAATCCCCGATCACCACCGTCCGTTCGAAAGAAGCGATAGACTTGGTCACAAGATCGATCGTGATCTGCTCTGTGCCCCAGGCCTTCAGAAACAGTTCGCGGTACGTTGGATCGGATTGCGCAAACTTCACAACTCCCTCCAGCGTGTGCCCCATCTCTACCGGATTCGCCATCGGCCCTTCCGCCTGTTTTTCTAAGCTGGCCGAGCGCCCATCCCAGAATTGCAGCGTGTTGTACGCTGCATTGACCACGGTGGGGGCGCTGCGCGTACCGCGCTTTCCATCCACGCCATTTGACAGCGCTTTGCCATCCCCGAAACCGAGATTCGGTGCGTGACACGTTGCACAGGAGACGGTTCCATCAACGGAGAGCCCAGGGTCGTAGTACAGCCGCCGGCCAAGGGCGATCGTTTCTTCCGTTGGCGGATTGTCCGGCGGTATTGGAACTGCAGGCAAGCCCAGCGGCGCCTTGATTTTCACGGGCTTTCCGATCGGCATGAGCCCCGCGCGGCTTGCGTGACTGGGTCCTGGCGCTGCTTTGATGGTAGGGCTATGCACGACCGTCGCGAAAACGATCGCCGCAGCCACTACCGGGGACAAAAAAAGAAGTTTTGGGGACACTTTCAAGTTCACTCTCCGAGATGCCGACAGCAGGGCGCTGACAAGAGAGAGAATCGCTGATGGTACTGCCGGCAACAATGGTACCGAGAGGGCGTCGAACTAGTAGGAAAGTACTCTTATTTGAGAAGGCCACGGGGCGTGTGCAGACTGGGGATGTGAGCATGTCGATGGACAAAGGTCTTGTCGTGCCGGGTGCCGCATCCTTGTGGGTTTCAAGGGCGCGGGTTTTGACGTTGCTTTCTGCTTGTTCGTTTCGCGTTAAGCAAAGGGAAACAAATGAACCTTGCCGCAGTCTCCGCGGGTGCGCCGGCGGAGGAGTTGGCGGATATTGGGCGAACGGCCAGGCATCCTCTGCCGCTGGAAAGCCGGCCGCCGCGGCCATCGCCATGACCAAGTCGCGCCTCGTTTCACGCCTAAGCGGCCTCCTGATGGAAAGTCGTAGGGCACGGTAGAAAATGCTACTCCGTAGCTGAAAAACTGTCTAGAAGAGGCGGAAGACAGCTTCGACGGTGATCCAGGCCGGAACGGCGCGGCGCGCGGCATCACGCGCCGGCACAAATTTCCAGCCGCGAATGGATTGCCAGGCGCGTTCATCAAGTCCCAGGCCGATTCCTTTGACGATGCGGATCTGCGAAGCGCGTCCGTCGACGCCAACCAATACTTGCAGCGTCACGGTTCCCTGTAGCTTGGCCTCGCGCGCTTCTTCCGTGTATTGGGGATCGGGGCAATAGGCGCACCTCGGCGGAGAGACGACATTTGCGTAAGGACCATCGTAAGCCTCGCCTTGCCCGGCACCAGGTCCTTTGTCATCACCCATGCCGCCGTCGGTGCCTGAGCCGAACCCATGTTTCTTGCCCGGCCCTGCTGAGTCCGAATCGTTCTTCATCCAAGGAAGCCCAAGGTTCGTGACAGGCGCGGGGAACTGAGGCGCGCTGGAATCAAAGACCGATACTGGAACGGGAAGCACGGGCTCGGCGTTTATGAGCCGACGCGGTGGAGCCAGTGGAACGGAAGAACCCGGCGCGAGGAATCCGTGTCGCGTTGGTCTTCGATCATCTTCACCGCCGCCACTCTTTTTACCGAGTGATGGACGGTCAAAGCGGGCATCTTCGGCGGCGGGGAAAAAAGTGAGACCAAGGTGCGGCGCCAGCTCGGGCCCCGCACTTGCGACTCCTGGTGCATGCGAAGGCAAATTCAAGAGGAGAATTCCAAAGAGCAATGCTGCGTGAGTGAGCAAAGAGAGTGTTCGCGCGCCCCCCGCAGTAGCGGTGCGCCTAAATGTCAGGAGATGCAACGGTGCCCCGTTGGCGGAGGACGGGAATAGGTGTGCTGGCGCAAGAAGCTGGTGAAAATTATCCCGCACACGGCGAAGCCAGGAATCCCGTGATGGCTGGTGGGAAGAGAAGTCACGCGAAAGCGGATCGCGCATGGGCAGGCCTCCGCACCCGCCTCAGATTTGGCCAGACTCCTCGACGAGACAGGCGGCGAACGGGTGATGAGAAGCGGAGCGCTACAGATTGGTTGCCCGCGAAGGACGCGGTGGGGGATCGCTCGAAGAAGGAAGACTCAATACCGAGCGCCGCAGGCCCGGCACAACTTTTCCGACTCACACGTGGGACATGGCGCTAATAAAGGTGGAAGGTGACTTCGATCTGCACGCGGCAATTTACCGGCTTGCCGCTGGGGCCAACCGCGGGGCGCATCTTCCAATTCTTCACTTGCGCCATGGCTTTTTCTTCCAGGCCGAGGCCCGGCCCTTTGAGAACCTGCGGGTTGAGTACGCGCCCATCGGCGGTAACCGTCACATCGAGCAGCACGGTTCCCTGATACTTGGCCTTGCGAGCTTCGTCGGAGTACTCCGGTTGCGGGCAGTAGATACAGACTGGGGAGCCCACGCCGTTTATGCCGGCGCGGAACATGCCGCCGCCCGTGCCGCCGCCCTCGCCGGGGCCAAGTCCTCCGCCGGAGCCACTGCCGATACCGGTGCCATTGCCATTTCCGAGAGAATCAGTGACGCTCTTGGCCAGGGGATCGCCGAAGTTCGCCATATTGGGACTGACGATTTTCAAATCCGGCGGACCCAGCAGGGACGGGTCCATGGCCAGCTTGGGATTCAAATTCTGGATCTTTGCCTGAGGCGGCGTGAATTGCGTCATCGTGAACTTGGGGAGCTTCCCCTTGGACGTGGGAGTCAGGGTATGGTTGTTTGCCCCGCCACCACCTCCGGCTTTGTCTGCGCCCGAAGGGAGCTTCGCCAAGTAAGGCGAAATGTCGAGCGGCACAACGCCGACCAGCTTGTTCTTTGCTTCCGTGGAAGCGGGCAGCACATTCGTGAAAATCGGAATGACCAGCAGGGCGATCACCGCCACATGCAGGCCAATGGCGATCACCTGGCTCCAGCCGAAGTTTTCATCCTTGGACCAGATGTCCTTCACTTTCACCGGTTTTACGGCGAAGGGCAAGGGCGGTTGCTTCGGTGGCGAGAAAAATTCCCTGATGCGGGTGCCGAAACCGCCAAAACTAGATCCCCAGGCCACTGCCAGTTTGCTATTTATCGGTCCCTTGGGCGCGGGGCGGGAGCTGAAAAATTCCTTCAGGTTATCGCCGACGCCGGTACCGAACGACGTCTGGGTAAAGGGCGCATCCTTGCGCTCGCGCACCTTGATGGGGCGCTCTGTGAAGAACTGTTTCAGGTTGGACCAAAAATTATCGGGGATGAGAATGTCGGGCGCTTCGAACTTCGGCACCGCCGAGGCGGGTACCGGGACCGCGGGCCCACGGCCTGCTGCAGACACCTTGGGTTTTGTAATTTCAGGCGGCAGAAGATTGATAAATTTGCCCGGCACCGTTTCCCTCTTCAATTAGACGCAGATTCCCTACGCTCGGCGTGCCCAACCGATAGGATTCGCGCTGGCCGGGAAAGGTTGCGCGCCCCAAGCGGCTGACACCGGCTGCCATTCATTGTAACATACGTGCTTACACTGCTTTCCGATGTTTCCCGCCGTATACCTGTACACAAGGACGGCATAGAAGGGATTTTCAAGCGCTCCAATCATGGCCGAAGCACTCGAACTGAAGAAAACGCTGAATTTGCCGAAAACGGATTTTCCCATGAAGGCCGGCTTGCCGCAGAACGAGCCAAAACAGCTCGAAGCATGGCATGCAGGAAACATCTACGAGCGCATCCTGGAGACCCGCAAAGGCAAACCGCTCTTCGTGTTGCACGACGGGCCGCCTTATCCCACGGGTGAAATCCACCTGGGGACCGGGCTGAACAAAATCCTCAAGGACTTGGTCGTCAAAACCAAGAGCATGGCGGGACACTACGCGCCTTACGTGCCGGGGTGGGATTGCCATGGCCTGCCGATTGAAACCCAAGTGGAAAAAGAGCTGGGCGGGAAAGGAAAAGTGTCGCCTGCGGAGTTTCGAAAGCTATGTCGGCAATTCGCGCTGCGCTACGTGGAGCAGCACAAGAAAGATTTCAAACGGCTGGGCATTTTCGGCCGGTGGAACGATCCCTATTTGACGATGAGCCATGAGTACGAGGCCACCATCGCGGGCGCGTTTCTGGATTTCATGGAGAAAGGTTACGTCTACCGCGGGCGCAAGCCGGTGTACTGGTGCCTCTTTGACAGCACCGCGCTGGCGGAAGCAGAAGTGGAATACGAAGATCACACCAGCACATCGATCTGGGTGAAGTTTGGAGTTGTCGGCGGCGGCAAGGGAGATGCCGCGAAAATAGCAAACGATGTCAGCGCGGTGATTTGGACGACCACGCCGTGGACGATTCCTCACAATCGTGCGCTCGCCTTTCATCCGGATTTCGAATACGCCGTCGTGGAAACCGAAAAAGGCGCGCTGCTGCTGGCCACCGACCGAGTCGCCGCTCTCGAAGCCGAGTGTGGCATCAAGGAAGCTCGCGTGCGCGCCAGGTATAAGGGGCGCGATTTCGAGGGCATGAAATTCCAGCATCCCTTCTTGCCGATTCAGGTGCCCGGCATTCTCGCCGATTACGTCACGCTCGATCAGGGCAGCGGCATCGTGCACACGGCTCCGGGCCACGGCGCCGACGACTTCAATTCCGGCCAAAAATACGGTTTGGAAATTTACGCGCCATTGGACGATAAGGGCGTGTACCTCGAAGGCTTGCCCGAATACAAAGGCAAGGATGTTTTCACTGCGAATCCGATCATCGTGAAATTGCTCGGCGAGTGCGGCGCGCTCCTCGGCAACCACGAATACAAGCACAGTTATCCGCACTGCTGGCGGTGCCACAACCCGGTGATTTTTCGCGCAACGGAACAGTGGTTCATCAAAATGGACCAGGCCGCGCATGGAAAACAAAAAACGCTGCGCCAGGAAGCGCTCGAAGAAATTCACGGAGTAAAATGGATTCCCGCCTGGGGCGAAGACCGCATGTACGAGATGATCGAAAAGCGCCCGGACTGGTGCGTCTCGCGCCAGCGGTTCTGGGGCGTGCCGATCATCGTTTTTTATTGTGATGCGTGCGGGACGCGCCTTGAAGATTTTAAGGCGCTGCGCAATGTCGTGAAATGGTTCGAAAGGGAAGGCGCGGACGCGTGGTACCAGCACACGCCCGAAGAATTGCTGCCCGCCGGCACGACCTGCTCCTGCGGCGCCACAAAATGGCGCAAAGAAAACGACATTCTGGACGTGTGGTTCGATTCCGGCTCTTCGAATCTCTCCGTATTGAAAGGGGCCGAGTGGCCCGCCGACGTTTATCTCGAAGGCCCCGATCAATATCGCGGCTGGTTCCATAGCTCGTTGCTTGTTGCGACGGGCATCCGAGACGCTGCGCCCTATCGCGGTGTGGTGACCCACGGCTGGACGCTCGACGAGCAGGGCCGGCCGATGTCCAAATCGCTGGGCAACGCGCTGTACCCCATCGAAATTTGCGAAAAATGGGGCGCGGATTTGCTCCGCCTGTGGGTCGGCTCGGTGGAATATCAAGCCGACGTAAAAATGAGCGAGCGCGTGATGACGCAGCTCAGCGAAGCCTATCGCAAGATTCGCAACACCTTCCGCTTCGCCCTGGGCAACCTCGGCGATTTCGATCCCTCGCGCGATGCGCTTTCCAACGAGCAGCTCGAGGAAATCGACCGCTGGATGCTCGACCGCACCGCCGAGCTGGTGAAGAAGTGCCGCGAATGGTATGCGAATTACGAATTTCACCGCGTCTATCACGCCATCCACGATTACTGCGTCGTGGACCTCAGCGCTTTCTATTTCGACGTGCTGAAGGATCGCCTGTACACCAAGGCGCCCGGAAATAGGTCACGCCGTTCGGCGCAAACCGCGGTGTGGAAGATCAGCAGTGCGCTGGTCCGTCTGGCCGCGCCGATACTCGTCTTTACCGCTGAAGAAATTTGGAAGTATTTGCCGAAGGCGCCGGGAGCAACCGAAAGCGTGCATATGACGCTGTTCCCGGAGGCGGTCGCGCTTGCTGGCGGAAGCGCCAAGGACGCCGCGGAGAAGTGGGAGCGGCTCGCGCAGGCGCGCTCTGCGGTGCTTGTCGCTCTGGAACAAGCCCGCGCTGCCAAGATCATCGGCGGTGGCCTCGAAGCGAAGGTGCATCTGCACGCCGGGCCGGAAGCGGCGGGTCTCGAGAAGCTGCTCGAAGAAAAACAGTCCGTCCTCCCTGCACTCTTCATCGTTTCGCAAGTCGTGATCCATCCATCCGCCATTGCGGCGTCCGTTCCAGCCGAGACATTGCCGGGTCTGACCATCAAGATCGAGCGCGCTGACGGCGCGAAATGCGAGCGCTGCTGGAATTATTCGAAGCGCGTCGGCGAAAACTCCCGCTACCCGACCGTCTGCGAGCGCTGCACCGAAGCCCTCGCCGAAATCGAATCGACACAAGCCGGAGCTGCTTCATGATCGCCGCCCGCCCCGGCCCCTCCTCCTTTATTTCCTTTACCTCCTTTACTTCCTTAACTTCATGACCTTCCCCGCGCGCTTCCGCTGGCTCTGGCTCACGCTCGCCGTCGTTCTCCTCGACCGCGCCAGCAAAGCCTGGTTCGAATCGCAAACGGCCGAAGGCTGGCGCCACGAATTAGTCCGCAACTTCGTTTATCTCGTGCACAGCCGGAATCCCGGCCTGGCGTTCGGCATCTTGTCGGATTCCGCCTCCACGGGGACGCGCGTCGTTTTGATCCTGGGCTCCATCGCGATCATCGCGGTGCTCGCCTGGCTGCTGGTCACCAATCAGAGCAGCAATGCCATGGCTGCCGCGGGTCTCGCTCTCTTGCTCGGTGGCGCCACCGGCAACGTCACGGATCGGATCCTTCACGGCGCGGTGACGGATTTCTTCGAAGTGTGGTTTGGCACCTACCGCTACCCGGCCTTCAATGTTGCCGATTCCGCCATCGCCGTTGGCGCCGCCCTCATCCTTCTTGACATACTATTTGGCCGCCGGTCCGAAACACCCCATTCGAATGCGCGAACGCCGTAGCCGAGGAGGAAGTCCGTGAACCGATGGAATCGCTTCAATCGCCGTGAATTTCTCTCCACCACTCTTGGTGCCGCTGCATCTTTTTCTGTCCTGCCTCCCGGCCATGGCCTCATCAGCGGACTTCTCGAGCCCCAGACGCGTTTCGCGCCTTTCCAATTTCCCGAAGAATTTATTTGGGGAGCAGCCACCGCCGCCTATCAGATCGAAGGCGCCTGGAGCGAAGACGGCAAGGGCGAATCCATCTGGGACCGCTTCTCGCACACCACCGGCAAGGTGAAGGGCGCCAACACCGGCGACGTCGCCTGCGATTCCTATCATCGCTACAAGGAAGACGTCGCGCTCCTCGAAGCGCTAAACCTGAACAGCTATCGTTTCTCCATCTCCTGGCCGCGCATTCAGGCCGATGGCACCGGCGCACCCAATTCGAAAGGCCTCGACTACTACAAGCACCTCGCCGACGCGCTCCTCGAAGCCAAAATCCGCCCGCTCTGCACGCTCTATCATTGGGATCTTCCGCAAAAATTGGAGGAAGCCGGCGGCTGGCCCCATCGCGATCTCGCCGCGCGCTTCGCCGATTACGTTGACATCACCGTCCGCGCCCTCGGCGACCGCATCTCTCATTGGTGCATTTTCAACGAACCCTGGGTCTTCACGTTTCTCGGCTATTCCTGGGGCATTCATGCTCCTGCGCGCAAGAATTTCGCCGATTGCATGCGCGCCACCCACGTCGTCAACATCGCGCAAGGCCAGGCCTTCCGTGCCATCAAAGCCATCAATTCCAAGCTTCAGGTCGGCAGCGCCTTCAGCATGGCCAATTGCCAGCCCGCCAGCACAAGCGAGGCCGATCGCCAGGCCGCCGATCGCGCTCACGCGCTCGGCAACATCTGGTTCGTCCACCCCGCGCTCCACGGCGAATATCCCAAAGCCTTCCCCGGCGATAATCCTCTCGATCTCCTGGGCATCAAGTCCGGCGACATGGAGCTCTGCCGCGCCCCGCTCGATTTTCTCGGCATCAACTACTACCGCCGCCAGCTTGTCTCCGCCATTCCTCCCGGCGCGGGCGAAGACGCTACCGGCGTCCACAATTCCGATGCCCACGAAGGTCCGCTCACCGATTTCGCCTGGGAAGTTTGGCCCGACGGCTTCCACGCTCTCGTTTTCCGTATCTCCCGCGAATACAAAACCACGCCGCTGGAAATCACTGAGAATGGCTGCTCCTATCTCGATTCCCCCGACGAACACGGCCGCATCCCCGATGAACGCCGCATCCAGTTCCTGCGCGGCTACTTGCACGCGCTTGGCCGCGCCATGCTGCACGGCGCTAACGTCCGCGCTTATCATCACTGGAGCCTCATGGACAATTTCGAATGGGCCGAAGGCTATGCGCAGCGCTTTGGTCTGACCTATGTAGATTTCCGCACGCAAAAGCGCACCATCAAGGACTCCGGCCACTGGTACGCCAAGCTCGCTTCCACTGGCAGTCTCACTTAACTAACTGGAAGGGCATCTCGGGAAACCGCTCCGCCCCCCATCACGTATTTCCTACAGGATGAAAATCATTCTCGTGATCCTTCTTTCTCTGCGCCGGTCTTTATTGGTCCGCTCGGTAATGCCCCATTTCGTAGGTATTTCCCGAACTTGGTTTTACAGCATCCACCCGATTGCCTTGCTGTCGCTACTAAAGCATAGATAGTGTGGCGGCGAGCTGCCTCGAAGCTAGCCGAGAGTAGGAAGAAGTAGATGAGTTAGTTCAGCGCGTGTGAACAAAAACTTGAGAATCTCACGCCAGAGCTCAATGCTTTCTGAAAAAGCGCAGCTCTCAGGTGTGAATCTTGAGTGTTCCTCGAGCCTACAGTTTGCATGACCCTGGTTTAATACCTGGCGCCCTCCCCCCTTGCGCCTCGGTCATAGACCGTACGTTCGCAACAAGAACTACAGATTCAATCGCCTAACCGGAATGTGAGGAAAAATGCGTAAGTTGAATGCTCTGCTGATCGTGTGTTTGGCGTTGGTTTTTGCCTCGACAGTTCAAGGTCAGACCAATGCCGGAGTGAACAACGCGGCGTTGAATGGCAATTACGCTTTTACCTTCAACGGGCTCACTGGGAACGCGAACAGCTCGGTTGTTTTTGCCGCCGTAGGAAGATTCACGGCGGACGGGGCTGGAAATGTCACGAACGGCGAACTGGACACCAACGGCGTGGGACCCGGTTCGCAGCTAACCGCCATAGCGTTTACCGGGACGTACGCGATCGGTGCCGACAACCGGGGTGTGATGACTTTGAATATCCCGGGCGGCGCAAAGCTTGCCTTCGCGATGATGGCCAATGGCAATGCCCAGTTCATCGAGATGGACGCCGCAGGAGGGACAGGGACGATCGGCTCGGGGACCATGGAAAAGGTGGACACTACTGCGTACAGCACAGCCAGAATAACGGGTGACTACGCGTTTGGCGCCGCCGGTTTCGATAACGCAAATAATCGCGCTGCGATCACGGGCCGTTTCACTTCGAACGGGACGGGCACTCTCACCAACGCAGCTGGGGATGTCAACGCCTATGGCACCGCTTATTCGATGAACTTTACGGCGGCGAATTACACCGTGTCCAACACTGCCACGGGGCGGGGCACCATGAACCTCGCCTTCACGTTTGGCGGAACACCCGACAGCCTGAATTTCGTCTTTTACATCGTGAATCCAGCAAAGCTGTTTGTGATGGTGAGTGACCCGGTTACGACTGCGACTCCGTTGCTAAATGGCGTCGTGGTGCAGCAGCGAATCCCCGCGGGAGGTTTCACCAACGCCTCGCTGAACGGCAACATGGTGATTTACCTCACCGGACTCTCCGCGTGCGGTGGCGGAACAGGCACTGTGCCCAAAGCGGGCGCGGGTCTGCTCACTGCCAACGGCAACGGCGCCTTTTCTCTGACCTACGACGAGAACTACTGCAGGGCGCCCAATGCCTTCACCGATGCGCCGGGGACGTACAGTGTGGCCAGCAACGGGCGTACCTCGATTACGGTTGGAGGATTCAGCCTGGTTGCCTACCTGGAGGACTTGAATCAAATTTTCCTCTTCGTCTCGGATTCCAATGTCTTGTTCGGGTTCGGCGAACCCCAGGCCGCCGGTTCGTTCACCAACAGTGCGCTCAAGGACACGTATGCTGGCTTTGCGACCAATCCGGCGGCGTTCGGAGTGGTCGTCTTCTCCGGCGAGTTCTCGGCGGACGGTGCCACCCCGACGGGCAATATCACCGGTGCCGAGGATATCGGTGTCCCCAGCGGACCGGTCTCCGGCGCAACGTTTAAAGCCACGTACTCTGTAACCTCATCGCCAACAAATGGCAGAGGAACCATGACGGTCACTTCCGGGACAGCAGGTAACGCCGTCATCTATATGATCTCCGCCTCGAAGTTTGTGGCGGTTTCTCTGAACGATCCCAATCCCGCGGTCTTGGTCTTCGAGCAATCTTCAGCTCCTCCGGCCCTCTCCCTTTCCTCGCTGGCGCTGAACCCCACCAGTGTTGCCGGCGGGAATTCCTCCACGGGTACGGTGACATTGAGCGGGCCGGCTCCCGCGGGTGGTGCGCAAGTCGCGCTTTCCAGCAGCAACACGGCGGCAGCCACGGTGCCTTCCAGTGTCACGGTTCCCGCCGGAGCTACCAGCGCAACCTTCACGGTCAGCACCAGTGTCGTGACTGCATCGAGTGCAGTCACCATCTCCGCGGCCTACGGCGGCGCAACCAGGACGGCCTCACTCGCCGTGACGCCTGCGGCTCCTCCACCACCCACACTCGCTTCGCTGGGGCTGAATCCCTCCAGCGTTACTGGCGGTAATTCCTCTACGGGTACGGTGACGCTGAGCGGAGCAGCACCCGCAGGTGGAGCGACTGTCGCACTTTCCAGCAGCAACGGTGCGGCCCGCGTGCCTTCCAGCGTGGCGGTCGTGGCCGGAGCTACCAGCGCGACGTTCACGGTCAGCACCAGCGCCGTGGCCGCATCGAGTGCAGTCACTATCTCCGCGGCCTACGGTGGCGTGACCAGATCGGCCTCACTCACGGTGGCGCCTGCGCCTCCTCCACCGGCTACTCTTTCGTCGCTGACGCTGAACCCCGCGAACGTGATTGGCGGCCTACAAACTAGTACGGGCACGGTAACGCTCAGCGCGCCAGCTCCCGCAGGTGGTGCAACTGTCATGCTTTCCAGCAGCAACGGCGCGGCCCGCGTGCCTTCCAGCGTGTTCGTTCCGGCCGGAGCCACCAGCGCGTCCTTCACGGTGAACACGTCCATTGTTCTCCTCCCAGCTTCCGCCACGATCTCGGCTTCCTACAACGGTACGACTCGGACGGCGGGTCTTTTAGTGCTCTTGTAGCGGGCCGCGCCTAGATAGATGAGCGGCGTTTATATCGGCAGGGTCGGTTTATGTGGGGCCTTTGGCCTTTATTCCAAAGACTCGCGAAGCGCGGGTGAAAGGAAGCACAGACAAAAAGTCTGGCCGGGACGAAGTAGAGAGCTACGACGAAGCCGGCTGCACTTCGCTTTTGGGAACAAATCTCGAAACCGCGAAAACGCCGCGTTGCCTTGCTATGCTACATTGGCGCTCAGAGGCGGATACGCGCGTGACTCGCTACGGCCGCCTCCGATTGGGGCAAGGCCTTGGCTTCTGCCGAAGAACTCGTTGCGCGGTTGACCGGCAACAAGACAAAAATCCTCCGCTACGCGTGGATCCTGCAAGTGCTCGCTGGACTGTTTCTCTTGAGCCTTGGCTATTTCATGGGCCACGCTCATTTTCATCTGATCCGCGAAGGCACGAGGGTGCCCGGAAGGATCGTCGGCTATAAGCAGGAGAATTTCCGCAGCTCCTCGGGATCATTTTCTTCGACAGGGTATATGCCCATCGTCGAATTCCACACCAACGATCGCTTCGTCCATTTCCAGGATTGGCTGGGAAACTCAATCGCAGGAAGCGAAAATGTTCCAGTGAATGTCTTGTACGACCCCGCCAATCCGGCGGTAGCCATGATTGATCGGCCCGTCTGGAATTGGATCCCCTGGGCGCCCATTTTCGCCGTCGGCCTCCTCTTGGTTCTTTCGGCCATGAACGGTTTCTTCAAGTCGCAACGCACCGTTGAGACCTCGTGACACTCCCTGTAGTGGCGGGTCTTCCGACCCGGTCTGCATGGAAGGCTCCTCGTTGACGTGGTTTTAGCGCAGTCGTCCGAGCTGTACGGCATTCTAACCGGAATTTCGGAAAAGCGTCCACAGAGGCATCATCCTCACTCACCCACTCTTAGCACGGACGGTAGAACCGGACGCTTACGGCGATACGGCAAAAAGCATTTAAGACCGCGCCACCTGCCGGAAAAATGGAGAATCTTTAGAAAGGAGGGGGCAAAAAGAAGATGGAGCAAAAGTTAAAATCAGCACTATAGAGGTTTGGCCACCTTTCTTCACCAACTGGCGTCAGAATCTTCAGCAAGATTTGAGCCCTGAGAGCCATTCGTATGCCGAGAAGGCTGTTCGCTATGATGCTAGCTGCTAGCTCCACCTTCGTTCAGGCGGAGCAATCGTCCGCACAAGAAATTTCCGCCGCCCAAACACAACAGCTACCGCAGCCTAGCACCCAGCAGA
>Ga0137412_10002317_pt1 | contig 15052 bp, 16 predicted proteins | sample CZODoug2_1_16fun_FD_122160 | JGI IMG/M metagenome (GOLD analysis project Ga0137412, IMG submission 122160) | Vadose zone soil fungal communities from Angelo Coast Range Reserve, California, USA - CZODoug2_1_16fungal (Hybrid Assembly) | ecosystem: Environmental > Terrestrial > Soil > Vadose zone...
GTGACCGAGATATGGTCCGCGACCGCGCGCACCAGCTCGGTCTCCTCCGGAGCCCATTGGCGGGCCTTGCCCGAGGTGGCCACCGCGACCAGACCGCTCAACCCTTCGCGCGACAGGATTTTCGCCATGATCAGACCGCGGAGAGCGAAGCGCTCGAACAGCGATTCATGGGCTTCGCGCCGGGACTCCTGCCAGCCGGTGCGTAAAACCATGCGATGCCACCTAAGGTGACGAACGTGCGACTGACCATCCTCGGTTGCTCGGGCAGTATCCCCGGGCCCAACACCGCCGCCTCCGGTTATCTCCTCGAGGCCGACGGCTTCGTGCTGGGTCTCGAACTCGGCAACGGCACGCTCGCCCTGCTCACCCACCCCGAGCAGCGCGCCAAGCTCATGGCCGACCCCGGGCTGCTCGACGGCGCGGTCGAGGAGCTGCTGCGCTACGACGGCCCGGTCGAGTTCGGCACCTGGCGCTTCACCACCGAGCCGATCACGGTCGGCGGCGTGCGGATCCCGGCCGGGGAGCCGGTGCTCGTCGTGCTCGCCGCGGCCGACCGCGACCCGGCCCGCTTCGCCGACCCGGAGACCCTGGACCTCACCCGCAACGCGACCGGCCACCTCGCGCTCGGGCACGGCATCCACTTCTGCCTCGGCGCGCCGCTGGCCCGGCTGGAGATGGAGACCGGGTACGTAAACCTGGCCCGCCGGTTCGCCGACCTGCGGCTGACCATTCCGGTGGCCGAGGTCCCGTGGGCGTACCGGCTCACTGCCGCCGGCCCCGCCTGCCTGCCGGTGACCTGGTGACCATCGCCCGCGAGTCGACCGTCTCGGTTGCGCCGAATCCGCTGCGCTGGCGGGCGTTGTCGGTGCTTGCGCTCATGCAGTTCGTGATCGTCATCGACAACACCATCGTGAACGTCGCGCTGCCCTCGATCCAGCAGCATCTGCACTTCAGCGTTGGCGGGCTGGCGTGGGTGGTCGACGGGTACATGCTCGCCGCCGGCGGGCTGCTGCTGCTCGGCGGCCGGATCGGTGACATGGTCGGGCACCGGCGGCTGTTCCTGGCCGGCACGTTTGTATTCGGGTTGGCCTCGATCGCCAGCGGGGTATCGGTCGACGCGGCGATGCTGGTGATCAGTCGGTTCGCGCAGGGCATCGGCGAGGCGATGGCGGCGCCGGCCGCGCTGGCCCTGATCGCCGGGCTGTTCACCGGAAAGGAACGGGCCAAGGCGCTGGGCATCTGGGGCGGCCTGGGTGGGCTGGGCGCCACTGTCGGCGTGCTGCTCTCCGGCATCTTGGTGCAGTGGGCTGACTGGCGCTGGATCTTCCTGATCAACATTCCGTTCGCGCTGACCGCCCTCGTGATGGTGCCGCGGTTCCTGCCCGACGAGCGGCCGGAGCGCAGGCGGGAACGGCCCGACGTCGCCGGGGCGGTCCTGGTCACCGCCGGGCTCACGCTGGTGGTCGATGCGCTGCTGCACGCGGCCAACCATGGCTGGGGCGGCGCGGGCACGGTGGTGCCGTTCGTGGTGGGGATCGGCTGCCTGATCGGTTTCGGCGTGGTCGAGACCCGGGCCGCCAGCCCGCTGGCTCCGCCGAGCTTTTTCACCGACCGCTCGCGGGTCGCGGCGAACGGGGCCTCGGCGCTCATGGCCGGGGCGATGGCCGGGATGTTCCTGCTGCTGACGCTCTATCAGCAGCAGGTGCTGCATTATTCCGCGATACGTACCGGCATCGCGTATCTGCCGTTCTGCCTGGCGTTCGTACCCGGCTTCGGCATTTCGGCGGCGGTGATGAGTCGGGCCGGTACGAAGGCGGCGATGGTGCTCGCGTTCGGCACCTGCACGGTCGGCATGGTGTTGATGGCCCGGATCTCGGTCGGCGGAGACTATGTGGGCGAGCTGCTGCCGGCCATGCTGGTGCTCGCGATCGGGCTGGGCATGGCCTTCCCGGCGGCGCAGAATGCCGCTCTCGCGGGCACTACCGACGAGACGACCGGCCTGGCCGCCGGGGTGCAGACCGCGGTCCAGGCCCTCGGCGCCGCGCTCGGGGTCGCGGCGCTCGTCACGATCGCGGCGCACGGCCGGTCGACGTTCCACGGTGCTTTCGCTGCGGCCATCGTGCACGGTGACCGGCTGGCGTTCTGGGTGGGCGCGATCGCTTACCTGGCAGCCGGTTTGATCGCGCTCGCGTTCGTCGGCCGGTTGCGACATCCGACCGTTTGATCGATGCCGGGTGGTGCGGCTAGGGCTGTTCGGGTCGGCCGATCAGCGCCGGTGGCAGCGAGTCGAACCAGTCGAGCACGGTCGTCTCGTAGGCGAGGCCGAAGCGGACCGTGGCCTCGATGTACGGGTCGGGCGGCTCATCGCCGGTCGCGGACTCGATTGCCTCGACCAGGCCGGCGTACTCGTCGCGCCGCTGCTCGTGCGCCTTCCGGTGATCCTCGACGAACTCGCCCAGCCGGCCCGGCGGCAGGTGCTTGCCAAAGAGCACGGTCAGCAGCAACGGGAACCGGATCGTCTCCGGTCCCGGGTTGGTGGCCAGCCATTCCCGGAATACCTTGCGGCCGGCCCTGGTGATCGAGTACGGACGGCGATCCCGCGGCCCGAGCTTGCCGGCCCGGATCAGGCCCAGGTCGGCCATAGTGCTGAGCTCGCGATACACCTGGCTCTGGGTGACCGACCAGAAATCGCCTATCTGGCGCGTTACTGCCGCGACCAGGTTCCATCCGGTCATCGGGCCCTCGTGCAGAAAGCCCAGCAACGACATGGCGGTGGCGTTAACACTCCGACTCGTCACCGAGTCCTCCTGACTTCTTGAAGCTTCCAATGTAGAGGGTCTTGTCTCAGCGCGGGGAGACTCCTAGGCTATGCATTGGCACGACATTCCAATTTGGAGGGTCTGATGCATCTGCGACGCAGTCCGAGCCGGACTCTCCGCTGCGGTGCTGTGCTCCTCGTAGCGCTGCTCACGGCGGCACTCGCGGTGGCGGTACCGGCAGTGGCCGGCCAGACCGGCGGCCTGGCGGCGTTCGATCGGCAGGGGCTGACCTGGACCGCCTGCGCCGGCATTGCCGACCCGCGGATGCAATGTGCGAACGTCGCCGTCCCGCTCGACTACGCCCACCCGGGCCGGCGGACGATCACGATCGGCATCTCCCGGCTGCCGGCGACCGACCAGGCCCATCGGCGCGGCACGATCCTCACTACCGGCGGCGGCCCGAGCGGGGCCGGTGTGCCGCTGCCGGAGCAGATGAGCACGATGCTCGACCCGGCGATCCTCGCGAAATATGACCTGGTCGGGTTCGACCCGCGGTTTCTTGAGCGCAGCACCCCGATTTCCTGCGGCCAACCGCAGGAGGAGCCAGGGGCGTTCTGGGTACGGTCGGCGAAATACGAGCCGTTTATGCAGACCGTTGCGCAGGCCTGGCAATACGCCGCCGGCTGCGCGCGCAATGCGGGGTGGGCGCTGCCTTATGCCACGACCGACAACGTCGCCCGCGATATGGACATTATCCGGGCCGCACTCGGGGAGCCGAAAATCTCGTATCTGGCCGGATCGTACGCGGGAATGCTCGGCGCGGTTTATACGACGCTGTTTCCGCACCGGGTCGATCGCTTCGTGCTCGACAGCGCCTCGAACTTCGACCTGATCTGGCGGCAGTTCGAGCTGACCCGCACACCGTCGTTCGAGACCGGGTATGACAAGTTCGCCGAGTTCATTGCGTCCGGCGACGCCACGTACCATTTCGGCGCAACCACTGCGGCGGTGAAGGACGCCATTAACGCACTCTATGCCCGGGCTCCATTCTCGGCCGGTGGGCGCTCCTGGACATTCAGTGACCTGGGTTATCTCGTGCTGTTCGGTATGTTCGCGCTTCCGTTACGTGCGGCGGTGGCCACCGATCTGGCGGCCGTCCGGGACGGTCAGACCTTGCCGATTCCGTTGCCGATCGAGCCGACCACATCTCCCGGTGTCACCGGCGTCCCGGCCGACAACCACACCGCGGTGAATACCGTATTTCGCTGCGCCGACGGGGCATGGTCGCGAAATCCAATGACCTATCTCAACGACATCGCTAGCTACTCGGCGCGGTATCCCACGTTCGGAGCGGTGAACGCGAATATCAACCCATGTGCCTTCTGGCCGGTCCGTGGCGGCACCGACCATGTCCGATTGGGCACCGATAAATCGCCGGGCGTGCTGTTGACCGCATCGCTCGATGACCCGGCGCTGCCGATTGCCAACGAAATAGCGACCAAGAACGCGATACGCGGCTCCCGGCTGGTGACGATGCACCTGGATTCGCACGAGCCCGTGATCAGCGGGCTGGCGAATGCCTGCATGAACAGTGCGGTGACCACCTATCTCGTATCCGGCCGCATGCCCGACCACGACCTGGCGTGCTAACCAAACCCCTGGAGCCGACGACAATGGCCGACGACGTCAAGATCCTGCTGAGCGAATCCGAATTGCCGCAGCGTTGGTACAACCTGGCCGCCGACCTGCCCGATCGGCTGCCGCCACCGCTGAATGCGCAGACGCGACAACCGCTGTCCTACGGCGATATGTCCTCGCTCACGCCGCGGGATCTGACCCGGCAGGAGACCGCCACCGATCCGTACATCGACATTCCCGACGACGTGCTCCGGGCATACCGGCAATGGCGGCCGACCCCGATGTTCCGGGCGCGGGCGCTGGAACGCTCCCTGAAGACGCCGGCGCGCATTTATTACAAGTACGAGGGCGGTAGCGCGACCGGCTCACACAAGGTCAATACCGCTATCCCACAGGCGTATTACAACGCGCAGCGCGGCACCCGCCGGCTGACCACCGAGACCGGCGCCGGGCAGTGGGGGACCGCGCTGGCCTACGCGTGCGCGCAGTTCGGCGTGCAGTGCGAGGTCTGGTGGGCCGGCTCGTCATACGACCAGAAGCCGTACCGGAAAATCATGATGGAGACGTTCGGGGCGACCGTGCACCGGAGCCCCTCGCCGGTGACCGACGTCGGCCGAAAGGCGCTGGCCGACGACCCGAACTCCAACGGCAGCATCGGCCTGGCGGTCAGCGAGGCGGTCGAGATCGCCCTCGCCGACGAGGAATCCGGCTATGCGCTGGGCAGCGCGGTGAACCACGTACTGCTGCACCAAACAGTGATCGGCGAGGAGGCGCTGCGTCAGTTCGCGATTGCCGATGACTACCCCGACGTCGTCATCAGCTGTGTGGGCGGGGGATCGAGCCTCGGTGGCGTCGCGTTCCCGTTCCTGCGGGAGAAACTGCATGGCGGCCGGGAGGTGCGGATTGTCGCCGCCGAGCCGACCGCGTGTCCGGCGCTCACCCGCGGCCGGTACGCGTTCGACCACGGCGACCGCGAGGGCCTGACGCCGCTGATGAAGATGTACACGGTCGGCCACACATTCGTACCCGACCCGATTCACGCCGGTGGGCTGCGCTATCACGGCATGGCACCGCTCGTCTCCTATGCCTATCACCACAAGCTGATCGAGGCCGCGGCGTGGAAACAGAGCGAATGTTTCGTGGCCGGGATGGAATTCGCCCAGGCGGAAGGAATTATCGCCGCACCGGAGTCGACGCACGGCCTGGCCGCGGCGATCGCGGAAGCACGGCGGTGCGCCGAAACCGGTGAGGAGAAGGCGATCTTCGTGCTCCTCACCGGGCACGGCCTGCTCGATCTGTCCGCGTACGACGCGTATCTGTCCGGTGAGCTGGTCGATACCGCGCTCAGCGAGGAACAGCTGCAGGAATCGCTGGCGAGCGTCCCGGACATCACATTCGGCGCCGCCGACCCGAGCCGGAGGACGGCATGACGAAGGCCTGGGATCAGCTGCGCGGCGCGTTTCTCGGCTCGCTGTGCCAGCCCGGCGACGCCGGTTACGACCAGCGGCGGCGGGTTTATAACGGGCTCATCGACCGCCATCCGGCGCTGATCGCCACCTGCCAGGGCGTGTCCGATGTGGTCGTGGCACTGGCCTATGCCCGGGAATCCGAGCTGCCGGTGGCCGTCCGCGGCGGCGGGCACAGCGTCGCCGGGCACGGCACCTGCGACGACGGCGTGCTCGTTGACCTGTCATTGATGCGTGGCGTGCGGGTCGATCCGCTGCGTCAGACGGTGCGGGTCGAGGGCGGCGCGCTGCTTGCCGACGTCGACCGGGCTACCCAGCTGTACGGCCTCGCCGTCCCGACCGGTCAGGTATCCGTGACGGGAATTGCGGGACTGGCGCTCGGCGGCGGGCTCGGCCGGTTGCAGCGCAAATTCGGGCTGACCTGTGACAACCTCGTCGCCGCCGACGTGGTGACCGCCGACGGCGAATTGCTCACGGTCGACGAGGACAGCAACCCCGAATTGCTATGGGGATTGCGCGGCGGCGGCGGCAATTTCGGCGTGGTCACGTCGTTCGAGTTCCAGGCCCACCCGGTCGGGCCGATCGTGGTAGCCGGGCTGATGGCATATCCGATGGATCAGGCCGCCGCGGTCGCCGGCTTTCTCCGGGAGTTCATCGCCGCCGCGCCACCGGAGCTGTCGGCGGATCAGCTTTTCATGCATACCCCGCCGCGGCCGGATATCCCGGCGGAAATGCACGGGCTGCCGATTACCGGCATCTTCGTCTGCCACTGCGGCAGCATCGAGGACGGAATGGCCGCGGTGGCGCCGTTGCGGGCGTTCGGCGAGCCGGTCGCGGACATGATCCAGCCGATGCCCTATGTGGAGCTACAGCGAATGCTCGACGCGATGAACCCCAACGGCAACCTGCATTACTGGACCGGTGAATATCTGCCGGCCCTGACGGACGAGGCAATTGCCACGATTACCGGCCTCAACGGAGGACTGTTCTCGCCGCATTCGCTCGTGCAGCTGATCCCGTTCAACGCCCGCCCGACCGCGATACCGGCGGACGCGACGGCGTTCTCTCATCGTGACGAGAGCTGGCTGGTGCACGTACTCGGGCAATGGACCGATCCGGCGCAGACGCAGGCCGGTATCCGCTGGGGCAAGGAGTTCGGCGCGCAGCTGCGTTCCCTCGGGACCGGCGATGTCTACCTCAACCTGGTGACCGACGACGAGGATGTCGACCGGGTGCAGGCGTTCTGGTCGGATGCCCGGCTGCAACGGCTCGCCCGGCTGAAAGCGCAATACGACCCGGGGAACGTATTTCGCTTCAACCACAACATTGCGCCGGCTCCGGTCGCGGTGGTGTCATGACCACTCTTGTTCCGGACACTGCGTTGATCGCCGATCCGGCGGTCTACGAGCAGGGCGTGCCCTATGACGCGCTTCGCCGGCTGCGGGAAAATGCGCCGCTGGTATGGGTGGAGCAGACGACCAGCGCCATTCCCGGTATTCCGCCGGTGCCCGGCGACGGGTTCTGGGCGGTGTTGCGGCACGCCCAGGTCGAGGAGGTGCTGCGCGCGCCGCGGCAGTTCTCCTCGTATCTCGGCGGTACCCAGATATTCGACGCGCCGTTCCCGCCGATCCTCGACGAGCTGCGCCGGATGATGATCAACATGGATCCGCCGGACCACGCGCGGTTGCGGAGCCTGCTGACCAAGGCATTTACCTCGCGCGCGGTCGCCCGGCTGGTGGAGCGGATCCAGCAGCGGGCCACCGCACTGGTCGAGGCGGTCAGCGAGGCCGGCAGCGCCGACTTCGCGAAGGAGGTCGCGGCCGACCTGCCGCTGCTGACCCTCGCCGACATTCTCGGCGTACCGGAATCCGACCGGTGGCTGATGTTCGACTGGAGTAATCGCGTCATCGGCTTCCAGGACGCCGAATACGCTGAGAGCTTCAGCTTCGATGCCCAAGGCGGTACGGAGATGGCGCGGCGGGCGCTGGCCGAACGGCCCAAGCCCGACGCCAACGGCCGGATGCCCGACCCGCGGATGCGCGCCGGCATGGCCGACCTGTACGCGTATGCCCGCGAGCTCGGCGAATACAAGCGCAGCCATCCGGGGGACGACGTCATGTCGGCGCTCATGCAGCAGGTCGACAGCGACGGCGGCCGGATCGACGTCGCCGAATTCGAGAACCTGTTCTGGTTGTTCTCGATTGCCGGCAATGAGACCGTACGAAATGCGTTGCCAGGCGGGCTTTTCGCGCTGTTGCAGAATCCGGAGCAGTATCAGCTGTTGCGGGAACGGCCCGAGCTGGTGCCCAGCGCGGTTGAGGAAATGCTGCGGTGGTGGACGCCGGTCATTCATTTCCGGCGGACCGCCACCGAGGACACCGTCGTCGCCGACACCAAGATTTCGGCCGGGCAGAAGGTGGTGACGTTCTTCGTATCGGCCAATCGGGACGAGCAGGTATTCAGCGAGCCCGACCGGTTCGACATCACCCGCAGCCCTAACCCGCACGTGGCTTTCGGCCACGGGCCGCATTTCTGCATCGCCGCGGAGTTGGCGCGGGCGCAGATTCGAGCCATGGTCAGCGCCGTGCTGGCCCGCTGGGCGCGGATCGAGCCGGCCGGTGAGCCGGTCCGATTGCGCTCGAATTTCCAGAACGGCATCAAGCACCTGCCCATCCAATGGACGTTGGCCTAACAGGAGAATTGACGTGGCTGCCCCTGATCCCGACCGGCTCTACCCGAATCTGTACGGGCCGCACGACGGTAACGTGCATGGTCACCCCCGGGTGGCCTTTCTCAAGCCGTTGTGCCACCACCCGTTCACCACGATCGGCGACTACACCTATTACGACAACCCCGACGGCGTAACGGAATTCGAGCGGCGAAACGTGCTCTATCACTACGGGCCGGAGCGACTGGTCATCGGTGCCTATTGCGCGGTCGCGACCGGTGTCACGTTCCTGATGGCCGGCGCCAACCACCGGCTGGGCGGCGTGTCCACGTACCCGTTCCCTTTGATGGGTGGGGATTGGGTGCAGGCGATGCCGCTATTCCGGGACCGGGAGCGTCGCGGCGACACCGTCGTAGGCAACGACGTCTGGCTGGGCTACGGGGCGACCGTGCTGCCCGGAGTGACAATCGGCGACGGTGCGGTAGTGGCGGCCGGCGCGGTCGTGGCCGGCGACGTGCCGCCGTATGCCGTGGTGGCGGGGAATCCGGCCCGCGTGGTGCAGGAACGCTTCCCGGCCGCCGATGTTGAGCGGCTGCGGCAGATCGCCTGGTGGACGTGGCCGCCGGAAGAGGTGACCGCGGCGCTGCAGGTGATTATGGCCGGCGACGTTGATGGACTGGAAAAAGTGGCGCGCCAGCTGGACCCGGTCTGATGCCGCGAGCCGTATTGATCGGGATGACCAGCCACGACCGGCTGGGGGATACCGGTCGGAGCACAGGGGCTTACATCCCCGAGGTGGCGCACGCGTGGAAGGTATTCAGCGATGCCGGGTACGCCGTACATCTGATGTCGGTGCGCGGTGGGATGCCGCCGCTGGACGCGGTCAACCGCGAAGACGCCGTACAGCGGGCTTTTCTCGACGACCCGGAGATGGCGACGCGGCTACGTGAAACGGCCGTCGCCGATGAGGTCGACCCGGCCGACTACGCGTCGGTGTTCTTCGCCGGCGGGCACGGCGCGGCGTGGGATCTGCCCGATCACGCGCCGACGCTGGAGCTGACCCGCCGGGCGTACGAAAGCGGCGCCGTGATCGGAGCGGTCTGCCATGGCCCCTGCGCGCTGGTCAACGTCACGCTCACCGACGGCACGTACCTCATTACCGGTCGGCAGATCGCGGCCTTCACCGACGAGGAGGAGAAGGCGATCGGGATGACCAACGTCGTGCCGTTCCTGCTGTCGGCGGCGCTGGCCGAGCGCGGCGCGACGCATGTGATCGGGCCGAGCTATCTGCCGCACGCGGTGGCCGACGGCAGGGTGGTGACCGGACAGAATCCGGCCTCGGCCACACTGACCGCGCAAACCGTGCTCGACGTCCTGGGAGGCTAAACATGAGCGTTGCGGCCGCGTACAGCTCGGATACCAGGCAGACCGCGGGGATTCTGCTGCTCACGATCGTCGCGGTCGAATACGGCGGCACCCATCTGATCCGGCTGGTACGCGGTACCGCACCCGCCACCCAGCTGCAGCTGCGGTTCGAGCGGGCCGGGCACGCGCACGCCGGCGTGCTGGTGATCCTGTCGCTGGTCACGCTGCCGTACGTTGACGTCGCCGATTTATCCGGCTTCTGGCAGGGGATCGCGCACAACTGTATTTGGGTGGCCGCAATCCTCATGCCCGCCGGGTTCTTTACGTCGGTGGCCGGCCGCGACATCGAGCGACCCAACCGCTTTATCGCGCTGATCTACCTCGGCGCGGTCAGCCTGGCGCTCGGCGTGGTGACCCTCGGCGTCGGCCTACTCCGCAGCTAGAATTCCCGCCCCCGAAGTCCATCTCTTCCCCTGTCGCGGTGATCATGCGCAAACGCAGACTTCGCACGGCGTGTCGGTCAGACTTTCCGCATGATCGCGAACGCACTGGACCCTGTCGACAACACTGCACGGATCAAAGTGCGCTGTACCGCGGGATCGGCCTCGCGACACACGGTAGGGCGCACTTTGATCGGTCCGGGGCGGCGCTGGTATCAATCCTCGCCAGAACTCGATGTGAGCGTCACACCTTGCGCCGATTTCGCCAGTGCCTGCAACGTCCCCGGCACGCCGGCCGCGAACGCCGGTCCGAAGCTGGTCCCGAAATACTCCGCGGCCGGGCCGTGCATCGCGAGTTGCGCGACGATCCGGGTGCCACCGCCGGGCAGCGGTTCCAACGTATTGCTGGTACGCAGTACGACGGTATCGGCGATCGCGGTCTCCGAGACGTACCCCCGCCCCGGGTCGGCCGAGATGAGGACAAACGGCAGCGGTTCCTGGCCGCGCGGCGTCACCATGCCGCTGGTGCCCGCCTCGAACGGGCCGGCCAGCTCCAGCAGCTCGACCCCGCCATTCCACTGTGGCCAGTCGTCGATGTCGGTGTAGACCCGCCACACCTCTTCCGGTGTGGCCGGGCACTCGAGCGTGTGCTCAAAGCTCCACATGAACGGGCTCCTTTGCGTTCTCGTCGCCGACGACCTGCCGGCGCAATGCCGGGTCGAACGGGATAACGGGGCGTACCTCGATGGAGCCGAATCCGGGCGGCATCGGATAGAGCGCCGCCAGCTCTTCCGCCTCGTCGAGGTTCTTGCACTCGATCAGGTAGAAGCCGCCGAGCGCCTCGTCGGTGACCGCGAACGGCCCGGGCTCGACCGGGTTGCCGGATGCGGTGAATCGCACGGTCCGGGCGGCGGTCGCCGGTGCGAGTGCCTGGCCCACGATCACGGTTGCCCTGGTACGCAGCACATCGCGCTCGTAGGCCAGGTGTGCGGCGATGATTTTCTCAAAAGCCGCAGGCGGCGGGGGTGCGCTCGTTCCGCTGTAGGCGCGCCCATAGAACAGGAGCATGGCGTGCATGTCAGCTGATCCTTTCCGGTGTCGGTTGGGTCCGGGCTCGATCGTGGGTACGCCGCTGCGTCAACAGCCGCCGACCGTGCTCGGTCATCAGGCCTTCGTCCCAGGGCGTGGTGGTGTCGATATCGACCGCGACCGTGCGGACGCCGGGCACCTCGGCCAGCCGCTGCTCCACCGACTGCATCAGCACCGCAACCGCCATGCAGAACGGCGCGGTCAGGCTCAGCCGGACGGTGACCGCGCCGGCCGGGTGCATCGACACCGCGCGGACCAGGCCGAGATCGACGATGCTGAGCGGCCGGTTCCAGGCCTGGCTGCATGGGTCGTAGACCTCCCGGAGGGCCGCGTCAATCTCCGCCCGGGTCATGACGCCGGCACCGGTTCGACCGCGGCCCGCCACCGCGACCACGGCGGCGCAGCGGGCGATGCGGCTTTGGCCAGCGCGAACTCGTCGTCGGCGATGCCGGCCCGCAGCTGGTCGAGATTGAGGTCGAGCATTCGGGCATACGTACCGCCCAGAATGTTGGCCCGATCCTCCTCGGTCACCTGCGGGATGCGGTAGCGACTCAGCAGCTCATCGGGAAAGGACAGCTCGGCAAGCCATTCGATGATCGGTTGTGGGTGGAAATGCATCGCACCCGACGAATAGATGATTTTCCGCGCGGCGCCGACCCCGAAGAACTGCGCCAACCCGTCGAGCACCTGCCCGAAGCCGGCGTGCAGGAGGGCCGAGGTGATTTCCAGATTCGCGTACACATTCGGCAGCCGCATCAGCGCCATCGCGACCTCTTCGATGAACGGCGGCATTCCGGCGTGCACGATTTCAAAGTTCAGCTCGGGATGCCGGATCGCGGCCATCTCGAGATCGTCGATCCGGTACGGGAACAGCGGCACCAGCCCGTTCGGCACGATCTTGTGGACGGCGACCACCTTCAGCCCGAGCTCGGCGACGGTCGCGAACAGCGGCTCGTACTGCGGGTCGTCCAATCGCCAGCTGCGATCGGGGGAGCCGGAGTCCGGATAGAGCTTGACCCCGATCGTGCTGGGCAGCTCGGCCACCTGCTGCCGCAGATCGGCGACGCACGCTTCGACCCCGTCGAGCGGATTGACCCCGGCATAGGTCAGAAAGCGCTGCGGCCAGCGTTTCGTCAGCTCGACGTTCTTTTCGTGCGCGCACAGCCCGTCGACGAGCAGGCTGTCCAGCCGGAGCCGATGGTGTACCGCAATGTCCACATTGGACTCGATAAACAGCGTCTCGGCGAGAATCTGTGGCGACCAGTCGCTGCAGAACAACTCCCGGGGGAGCTGTTGGTCTGGTCGCATAAAGCGTTGGTGCATCCCGTAGAGAACTTCTCGATACACGAAGGCATATCGGCTCGGGCCGGAGCCGGTACGAGCCAGGTTGCGGTCGGCAAGGTTGTAGGCATGGGTGGTCGCGTCGATCACCGTGATGTCGTTGATCATTCCGGTTCTCCTCAGCGGGCGGTGTAGCCGCCATCGACGACCAGGTCGGTGCCGGTCACGAACGACGCGGCATCCGACACCAGGAACGTCACGACGTTGGCTACCTCTTCGGCCCGGGCCTGGCGCCCGAGTGGTGTCGCGGCGATGAACTGCTCGACAAAATCCGCCGGCAGCCGCTCGGCCATCGGCGTGGCGATCAGGCCCGGCAGCACGGCATTGACCCGGATGCCCATCGGCGCGAGCTCGAGCGCCGCCGCCCGGGTCATCGCGCACACCGCTCCTTTGGCTGCGTGGTAGGCGAATGCGCCGCCGGAGCCGACGCGGGCGAAGACCGAGGAGATGTTCACGATCGCGCCGCCGCCGCAGTTGCGCATGACCGGCATCAGCGTCCGGATGCCGAGCCAGGTGCCGCGTTGGGCGACATCGAGCACCTGGGCCCAGTCCGCCTCGGTCTGCTCGGCGAGGCCGGCCAGGTGCATCGTGCCGGCGTTGTTCACCAGGATCGTCGGAAGCCCGAAACGCCTGCGGGTCAGCCGAACCGCCGCCTCCCAGCCGGCCGGCTCGGTGACGTCCAGCCGCGCGGCCAGGGCCCGGCCGGGGAGCGCGGCGGCGTTGATCTGCGCGGCGGCCTTCTCCGCACCGGCAAGGTCGACGTCGCCCAGGAGTACGCCGGCGCCGGCCGCGGCCAGGCTCGCCGCGATCGCGCCGCCCAACCCGCCGGCGGCACCGGAGACCAATGCGACCCGGCGGGGGAGTGCCGTCACCGCGGACGCTCGATCGGCGGCGGGGGCGACCAGGCCAGCGCCGCGGCATAACCGGCGGCATGGGTCAGCGACAGTCCCGGCGACCCGCCGGCACCGGGCACCACGACCGCGGGTGGCCGGTGCAGTTGCTGGCCGATCTCCAGGTCCTGCCACGACGGCGGCCAGGCCAGCCCGAGCTCGCGGGCCAGCGCCAGCTTCCCGGCGACCCGGGCGGCCATGTGCTCCTCGGCCCGCGCGTACTGCCGACACGACGCGAGCTCGCGCAACGTCAGCCAGGCTCGCCACCGCGGGTCGGTGGCGGCGGGCAGCTCGCGCAGCGCGAGGAGGTCGATGACAGGCATCTGCGGTCCTCAGCCCGCGACCGGCGCGACCACGATGCTGGCGTAGGTGCCGCCCCAGTTCGCCGCGGTCACCACGCACGGCCCGGGCCGACCCAACCCGCCGGTACGGACGTGGTCGGCTATCTCCGGAAGCGGCTCGCGCATGCCTTCCACGCCGGGCGCCCAGCCGGTACGCAGTGTCTCCAGCGCCGCGGCCAGCGAGAGCAGCGGCGTGGTGCCGTGCACGTGCCCGACCTGCCCGCTGATGTTGGCCAGTGCGATCTGGCCGGGCTGCCAGATCCGGCTGACCGCGCGGGCCTCGGCGATGTCGACCGCAGCGGTGCCGCGGGCGTCGCCGTAGACCGCGACCACGTCCGAGAGGTCATACGGCGACTCGGCGACCGCGCGGCGCAGCGACTGCTCCCATGCCTCGCCGGACGGGTCGTTGCCGGCGACCCGGTAGGCGTCGGAGGTGATTGCCTGCCCGGTCAGCTCGCCCAGCGCCGCGGCGCCCCGGGCCTGTGCATGCGCCGCGGACTCGACCACGACCGCCACCCCGCCGCTGCCCAGGACGCAGCCGTCGCGGCCGAGGTCGTAGGGCCGGGCCGCGCTGCTGCTGAGCACGCCGAGCCGGTCATACCCGTAATGCAGTAGCGAGGTCAGCTCGTCGGCGCTGACCGCCAGCACGACGTCGGCCTCACCGGCGCGGACCAGATCCACGGCGTAGCCGACCGCGGTCAGCCCGGCCACGCAACCAGTGGCCACAGTGGACAGTGGGCCCTTGATCTGCATGGCGAGGCAGGCGTGCCCGGCGGCGGCGTTCATCACCGAGTTGGGGAACAGCCGCGGGTTGACCCGGTCCGGCCCCGAGGTGCCGATCGTGTGGGTCAGCCGGCTGACCGTCTCCAGCGGCCCGGTGCAGGTGCCGAGCACCATACCGATCCGCTCGCTGTTGTTTCGACTGACCGCCAATTCGGCGTCCTGTAAGGCCATCCGGGACGCGGCGAGCACCAGCACACCCAGCTGATCGACCCGGCGGGCATAGGAGGGGTCGACGAAGCGGCGGTGTTCGGTCCCGGTGATCTCGGCGGCCA
>Ga0137412_10002318_pt1 | contig 15046 bp, 13 predicted proteins | sample CZODoug2_1_16fun_FD_122160 | JGI IMG/M metagenome (GOLD analysis project Ga0137412, IMG submission 122160) | Vadose zone soil fungal communities from Angelo Coast Range Reserve, California, USA - CZODoug2_1_16fungal (Hybrid Assembly) | ecosystem: Environmental > Terrestrial > Soil > Vadose zone...
GTCGGGTTTCGCAGGCTCGTGTACGCCCCTCGGCCAAGGCCAATCGGGATAGTCAGTCCTTACGACATTTGCTGGAGGATCGGACGCCGGCTTCGCCGCAGTCTGAGATGCATGAGAAAGCTGCGTCACGGCGAACACGGAGAAGATCAGGCAACCTGCCGATACAGAGCACAATAAGAGGAGTGATCTGTGATTCATGCCAAGAGTCTAGCGTACAGCGCTTCGGAACGCGCGCTTCTTCAGGGCTAACGGCGTTATTTTGTGGCTCGCCGCTCTCCTGATGGCTCGCTGTTTGTCGTCGGCTCTCCGCTGAAGCTGACGCTGTACGCTAACCGCGCTACCCTGATAAGGGCGAGGTTGGTGGTTCAAGTCCACCCAGGCCCACCATAAATCCCAGTGTTTATGCGGCCATTCTCGCTTTTGCCTTTCTCCGGAATTTCCCGCAAAGCCTTTTGTCAACGATTTGTCAACTTCCGGAATCGCCATATACCGCCCCCGACGTCACCGGAGACACCATGACCTGGCGCGGGGATTCACGGACTGCTTGAATTTCTTGCTGACGGCCACGGCTCCACGGCACTCAAGGAACGGAAAGAACATAAACGTTCATTCCCGGCATATTGGATTGTGGAAGTCCTCCCTCCAAAACCAGCGTTCACAGATTCGAGGGGTAACCGTCATCGACACTTGCGTTATTTGGACCATAGTCCGCCTTATCAGGGACGGGTAGCCTGCGGGCAATCGTCGGTGCTGGTCTTCGAGTGGGAATGGTGCGCCATTGACAAAGACCTAGAATTGGCATAGGCTGTGACATATGCCAAGACGACTAGTCACAGCCGAAAGACACGTGAAGGTCTTTAAGAATGGGCGAAACCGGGCTGTGCGGATTCCTCGGGAGTTCGAATTCCCCGGTGAGGACGCCGTCATGCGCAAGGAGGGAGACCGGCTGATCATCGAACCTGCACCGCCCAAGTCCCTGTTGTCCGTTCTTGCCACCCTGAGCCGGCTCGATGAGAATTTCGCACCGATTCTGGATGAGCCTCCTGATCGGGTCGATCTATGACGGGCTATCTGCTTGATACCAACGTGGTCTCGGATCTGGTTCGCAATCCACAGGGCACTGTTGCGCAGCGCATCAGGAAGGTGGGTGAAACAAAAGTTTGCACCAGCATCATTGTGGCCTCAGAGCTCCGCTATGGTGCAGAGAAGAAGGGGTCGCAGCGGCTCACGACACAACTCGAAGTGGTGCTGGGGGCTCTGCAGGTTCTTCCTTTCGATTCGCCCGCAGATGTTACGTACGGCCGGGTTCGAGCACAGCTTGAGCGGGTCGGCAAACCGATCGGCGGCAACGACCTGCTCATCGCTGCTCATGCTCTTACGCTTGGTTATACCCTGGTTAGCGACAACACAAGGGAGTTTGCTCAGGTGCGAGGCCTACAACGAGAGAACTGGCTTCGTCCCTCTTAAAGGGAAAATACTCTTCCTATCTAACTCTGTGCAGCCCAAGGGAATGTCAACGCGCCGCGAAGGTCAAGCACTTTGCGAGCCTGCTTGAGTCTGATCGAGGAGGCTCGCGGACGCACGCAATCGGCGATGAGCACTACCAGCTTTATCATAAAGTGACCGCGTAGGATTGTTCGCTAGCGAGGCCCGTGCTACTGTGGATCGCCTCTCCTCACGAAGAAAATACTATGCATATAGCACCTTAAAGGCCCCTGATAAGGGCGAGGTCGGTGGTTCAAGTCCACCCAGGCCCACCATTCAAATCACCAGTAAATATGCGGCTATTCTCGCTTTTCCCCTTTCGGGGAATATCTCTCAAAAGAGCAATTTGCCAACTATTTGCCAACTTTACGATTGGCCGGACAGCACTACACTCAGGGCGTTAAGACCGTTCGGGTGAGGGCCAAACGGCTTGCATCGATTAGGCTATGTCGAGAACGATGCCCAGTCACGTCGAAGGACGTGGAAGGCAGTGCAAGACACTGCAAGACTGTGCAAGGAGCGGGAAGTCATTTTTGGTGAATTTGCGGGGGCTTAGTTCAGTTGGTTAGAACGCCTGCCTGTCACGCAGGTGGTTTCGAGTTCGAGCCCCATCGCTCTCGATTCCCTTTCTGTCCGGTCTCCATCCGCGCAGTCCGAGAAATAGACGATTTACGAGAAGCTGCCCAGTTTGCCCGCATGGAGGTCATGATGAATTCGATTGACCTTCATTCTTCAGTTCCGCCTGATAATGAACACCGTCTTATCATCAATGCGATCTTGTTCGCTAATCTGGCGCAGATGATCATCTTTTTTTACAGCGTATTCGAGCAATGCATTGCAGATGTCTCTTGCCGACAGCACGTGGTGGTCGCGCATGACGTTTTCAAGCTGTTGTCGTTCCTCCTTGTCGCTTCCGTCATAAACCCCGTCGGTGTAAAGGAAGAGAATGTCCCCGGGACTCATCAGCGTTAGCTCTGCCACATCCGAGGAGTTTGCCCGCCGCTGTCGCGGCTCTAAGGAGAAGTACCTGTTACGATCGGGATCATCTTCGGCGATCTGCAAGCCGAGGGGCAGAAATTGCACCATCCCGCTTTTACCAATGTCCATGAACTTGCGGTATTCGGCAGAGAAGACCAGCGGTGGTGGATGTCCAAAATTGACGAATCGAAAATGGCCATAAGGGCGTACTTCACCGTAAAGCATGGTGGCAATCTCCTGGGCGCTCTCTTTCTCGCTTCTGCCGAGAGCATTACGAGCGGTGACTGATAAGGCCAATCGCAAGTTGATCCTCTGGAACAACTCTGCAGTCGTTTTTCCTCGGTGATCGAGTTCTGAAAGCATAAGGGCATGAAACGTGTCGTGAACCGTGGATGCGATTTTGGCTGAAATGATTCCATGTCCTTGAGCGTCCACCACGAGGACGCCCGCTGTGCTGTAAAGCTCGCGCAGGTCTTCGGCGACCCGCACCTGTTCCGAACTTCTTGCCTCTCGATATTCGGTTTCCATTTCCGGTTTATAGCCCGACCTCGATTTCAGCCATTCCACATGGTCATCCACCGAATTGCGTGGTGCCCCACCTGTCGGAAGCGGCTCGAGGTACTCCTTCGATCGCTTCAGTGCGCGCTGAATGCGTGCATCGATGTCGTAACGTTGCTGAAAGTTTATGTATTCAAAGAGGTCGCCGCCGACCGTTCCGGCGGGAATAGAATTTCCGTACATCTCGATCCCTTGCACATAAGGAATCGCTCCTTCCACCGGCATCAGCCGCTCGCGCAGATATTCATCGATACTTGGAGCGGTGTAAGGTGTTGCCATCTGCGAACTCCAGACCGAGACGAGGCAGCTCCTGTGATGTTTCTCTAGCTCATCTTGAGAAAGCGCGGAAGCCGTACTGCATTTGGTTAGCGGCGAAACCCTCCGCAGAGGATTATGCCAATTTTTTCCGTAGCGTGCGGCAGGAGTGAACAGAGATCACTTCCTACCATCACTCCAAACGGCCATGAGTTGCAGGACCCCCTTGAGAGCTGGACTGTTCCCCACGATTTGCTCGAAACTGCTCTGCTCCTCGTCGGGCAGGGCCCTGTCTCGAGCAATACGGAGATCGCTCTTCAGGTCGCTCGGTGATTCACAAGCTGACTCAGATTTAGCCACGCAGTGGGATCTCCCTTACTCAATGATGTGCCAGGTTGTTAGAAGCCCGCAACTCGAATCAAAATGCCGGCGAGTGCAGCGCCAATTAATGGTCCAACGACCGGAATTCCGGCATACTCCCAATCTGATTTTCCTTTACCGGAAATAGGAAGAACCGCATGGGCGATTCGAGGGCCAAGATCGCGAGCCGGATTGATGGCATACCCGGTGGTACCGCCAAGCGAAAGGCCGATCGCCCAGACGAGGCACGCAACGAGATATGGTCCAAGCCCCGCCGCGGGACCATCCTTCGCTACGGCCTTTGCGAAGATTGCGCCGGCGATGAACACGAGAACGAAAGTGCCGATGATCTCGCTGATGAGATTCGCTGCGACATTTCGAATCGCCGGCCCGGTACAAAAGACCGCCAACTTCAGAGAGGCATCCGGTGTTTCCTTCCAATGCGGCAAATAATGCAGCCAAACTAGAGTTGCGCCCACAAAAGCGCCCAATAGTTGGGCCGTGACGAAAGGAACGAGCTTGGAGTAATCGCTGGAGGAAACAGCGAATCCGAGCGTGACCGCCGGATTGAGAAAGGCGTCCTTGCTCCCGCAAGCAATCGCAGCGAACACACCTGCCATCACCGCGAAGGCCCAGCCCGCGGTAATAACGATCCAGCCCGACGCCTCACCTTTTGATCGCTTCAGCAGCACGCAGGCGACCACGCCGTCGCCCAGCAGAATCAAAATCAACGTTCCTACAAATTCTCCAAAGAAAGGTGTCGTCATCTTTTCTTTCTCCTTTGAGATTTGCAATTGTCTAGCCCACCAGGAAGGCTAGGCTCCTGCTTTCAATCCTCGTTCCTCAACCCAGCCGAAGGATCGCGTTACCGCTTTTTTCCATTCGGCATACAGCCGCTCACGTGTAGCGCTTTCCATGTGACACTTCCACACATGGTCCACGCCCCACTGTCTGCGCAATTCCCCCAAGTCTTTATAAAATCCGACGGCAAGACCGGCGGCGTAGCTGGCGCCAAGCGCTGTGGTCTCTTTTATCAAGGGCCGGATCACGTCCCTATTGAGAATGTCCGCTTGGAATTGCATCAGGAGTTCGTCCTCAACCATGCCGCCGTCGGTACGCAGAGACTCCAGCTTCTTGCCCGAATCAAGTTCCATAGCTTCGAGTACTTCGCGGGTTTGGTAAGCTGTGGCTTCAAGGACCGCGCGTGCCAGATGACCTTTATTCGCGTAACGCGTGAGGCCGACGACCACGCCTCGAGCGTCCGATTTCCAGTAAGGGGCGAAAAGCCCGGAGAACGCCGGCACAAAATAAACGCCACCGTTGTCCTTGACCGAACGCGCCAGCACCTCAATATCCGGACTCTTTTCAATCAGCCCAAGGTTGTCGCGCATCCACTGCACGAGCGCTCCGGTTATGGCCACGCTACCTTCCAGTGCATACTGGGCTGGATTCTGGCCGAGTTTGAAGGCGACAGTTGTGAGCAGCCCATATTTGGAGAAAACCGGTTCGGTCCCCGTATTCATCAGCAGGAAGCAGCCGGTGCCGTAGGTGTTCTTCGCCTGCCCGGGTTCAAAGCAGGTCTGCCCGAAGAGCGCGGCCTGCTGGTCTCCTAGGATTCCGGCGATCGGAATGTCTTTCACTTCTGCTGGTTGCGCCAATCCATAGACTTCGCTGCTGGAGGCGATGCGCGGCATCATGGATTCGGGGATTCCGAACAACTTGAGCTGTGCCTTGTCCCAGCTCAGCGTGGAGAGATCCATCAGTTGCGTGCGGCTGGCGTTGGTCACGTCCGTGACGTGTACACCGCCTCTTTGAGCTCCGGTGAGCTTCCACACCAGATAGCTGTCGATATTCCCGAAGAGGAGGTCTCCGGTTTCGGCGAGCTCTCTGGCGCCCGGGACGTTGTTCAGAATCCACCGAATCTTCAGACCGCTGAAGTAAGTGGCCAGGGGCAGGCCAGTCAGCTTGCGGAAGCGATCCGGGCCGCCTTCGCGGGCGAACTCAGCCACAGCGTCCTCCACGCGCGTGTCTTGCCAGACGATGGCGTTGTAAACGGCGACGCCGGTCTTGCGGTTCCAGACGATGCTGGTCTCGCGTTGATTAGTAATGCCGATGGCGGCAACATCCTTAGGGCGAATTCCGCGCTGCTGCATGGCTTCCGTCATGACCTCGTGAATGCGCCGCCAGATTTCCTCTGGGTCGTGCTCCACCCAGCCGGGTTTGGGATAAATCTGCTCGTGCTCTTTCTGCGAGACGGAGACGATCCGTCCCGTCGAGTCGAAGATGATGAATCGCGTGCTTGTGGTTCCCTGATCGATGGCACCCAGATAAGTAGACATTTTCGGCCGTTCCTTTCCGCTAAGCTGCTGAACTGCGACCCGCAGGACTGGCTTCAGGATGCAAACCTGCGCGTTGCATGAAAAAGTTGATCCGCTCCACGTAGCGGGTGGCCGCCTCATGCTCTTCCGCGCTTGTCCACTGGAGTTCCTGGGCCATGAGAGAGCCGACCACGGGCGCCGCTTTGATTGCATCTCTCCACGAGTAGTATTGAAGGCCGATACGCCGCGAGATCAGGTCTTCGATGTTGGCGGCAAGTTCCTCGCGCACCCCGTACACGACTTCGGCCTGGATTTGTGCGCTCCCCGGGATTAAAGCCTGAGCCAGGTCGGGATTCGTGCGGGTGAGTTCCAGGACATCCCTTGCGGCGGTACCGAATCTGGCCGCGAGATGCTGTGCAGTTTCTTTCGAAACTGGATAGATACGCACGAGCTTTTCCCACAAGTCGCTAGTGAACCCATCTCCGCCGTGAAGAACGTGCGCTCTTGTCGGCGATTCGCTAACTGCGACCCCCAAAGCTTTCTGAACCGCATTGATGGTGTCTTCGGCCATGGCGCGGTGCGTGGTCCACTTTCCGCCCATGATGCTGATAAGGCCGCTGTTGGGGTCAACCTCAATGACGTCGTCGCGCGCAATCTTTTCGGTGCTTCCGCCTTCTCCCGCGCTGACCAGTGGGCGTGCGCCGGCGAAGCCGGCCACGACGTCCGAAAGCTGCAGAGGTTTCGCAAGATACTTGTTCAGCTGGCGGAGCATGTAAGTGATCTCTTCCTCGGTGACGTACAGATCGTCGCCAGGAGCCACTTCCCGCTCCGTGGTGCCGACGAGCAAGCGGCCGCCCCAGGGCACAGCAAAGAGCACACTTCCTGCCTCGGTTTTTGGGACCAGCATGGCGTCATCAGTTGGGAAGAGATCGAGAGGAAACAAGATATGAGAGCCTTTGCTCAGCCGCATGCGTTCGGGAACCGATGGCGAGGCCATCTGACGAACCAAATCCGAAGCGGGTCCGGTGGCGTTCACGATGGACCGCGAAGTTACGTTGAACTTCGCGTCGCAAATCTGATCCACGGCCACAACACCTGACAGGCACCCGGCGGAGTCGCGGTGAAAATCCGTCACGCGACAGTGATTCAATGCCTGCCCGCCGGCCCGCGTGAAGGTATGAACGAGAGCCAAGTTGTATCGGGCGTCGTCGAACTGGCCGTCCGCGTACTCTACGGAGCCGAGCAGTCCGTCGCGGTTTAGTTGCGGCATCCGCCGTAGGGTTTCCTCGCGCGAGATAAACTTGCTCGGAGAAATGCCCGCCGAGCCAGCGAGCCAATCGTAGATTTTGAGCCCGATGTCCAGGTAAGCGACATCGAGCCAGTGAAAACTTGGAACCAGAAACTCCAGTTTGCGCGTGAGGTGCGGTGCGTTTTCCAGCATCCGAACGCGTTCGTGCAAAGCCCGCACCAGGACGTGATACTCCTGAAGATCGGCCCCTTTGATCGCTTCTTCTAGGTAACGAACTCCGCCGTGGATGATCTTGGTGGCGGCGCTGGAAGTTGCACCGGCAAAGTCACCTGCCTCGAGGAGAACCGTTCGAATCCCGCGCAGCTGCGCATCGAGTGCACAAGCTGAACCGGTAGCTCCCCCGCCAATCACACACAGGTCGAACTGCTGGCCAGAAATGTTTTTGAGTTCTTCTACTCTGCTTTTCACGAGCGCCCCTCGATCAAAATGTGATTTTGGTCCTGAACCCCAAAACCGGGGCGTTCGACAAAGAGGGATTGCCACCTACGTTTGCGTAATACTGAAATGTGGGTTGCACCAGCCAGTAAGGCCTGACCTGCAGCGAATAGTTCAACTCGAAGGCTTTTTCAGAACCAAGCGGCGCGCCACCCAGTAACGTTCCGAAATTCCGGAAAGGATCGCTGATCTTGCTGTACACGAAACCAATGCCGATGCGGTCCTGCGGACGGCGCGCAAAGGGAGCATTGATGCGGGCCCCGGCCGTGATCTGCACGTTTTCGCGGCTTACATCGCCCGGGCTGTAGTCAAAGCCAATCGTTGCATCCAGCCCGCGGTTCGAGCCAGCGTCAGGACGGTACAAAGCCTGGCTTGCCATTCCATAGATCAGATAGTTGCCGCTGCTCTCGATGCCGGCGGGATTCGGAAACTTGCCGCCGTTGTACACACCGCCGAACTTGTATTCACCGGGATAAGTCTTTCCCGTCAAATAGCCGGCTTCGAACAGAAAGTTCGCAGAATTGCGAATTGCGAAGTTGGTGCCGGTAGGATCCTGCTGATAGGGATTCCGGTTGCCAGCCATGACGGCGCTCTTCACGTAGAAGTGACTCATTGGCGCGACGAGAATCTCCGCTCCGGGCGTACCTGCAGGATTGAACGACTCGAAGATGGAACTGAACAGATTGCCGAACGCATAGCCGAGGGGCTCGATGAGCCAAGTACCGCCGTATTCCTGATTGCCATAAAAATCCAAACCGGCCAACTGCCCCGCTCGGATTCTCACCTTATTGTTCAGAAAGAGCTGCTGCACCCAGAAGGAATCCAACCGCGTGCTGTGTTGACTCACCAAATCGCTCGGGTTGGCGAGAGTCCCGATCTTGCCGCCCAGGTTGGCTCCCGACTGCCAGAGCCCCGTGGCGTGAAAGCTAAGTCCCTGCCACTGGATCATCTTGTCGAAGTTGATGTCTACCGTTCCTCGAATTCGTTCCCATCCGGCATAGGTCTGTTGCATTCCGCCGCTGGGATTGGCCTGCATATCCGTGATGTAGAAAAAGTCGAAGGTGACCCCTTTTTCTGCCAAGGCGCTTCTCTCGCCTCCCCAATCACCGAAGAGATACTTTCGCGATGACAATTCGAGAGACGGCGTACTGGCATCTGACGGTAGTGCGCTCTGTGCCTCCGCCGACGCGCCCACCATCAGCAGCAGAATGAAGCACAAAAGAATGCTTTGTGTTTGCGCCGAGAACTTGGAGCAGCACTGAAGAAAAGCCATTGCATCACTGCAACGGTGAACTGCTGCGCGAATGACTGAACGGCTGAGACTGAGAAGTGCATGTTTGTTTTTCACAGCAACTCGGAGTAAGGCACTTGAACTGCCAAACGCGCGCGTGCCAATGCATTTTGTTCGATGCACGTTTTTTCCAGAGTTTGCGCAGTCCGAGGTCAGAAGAAATTGATGTTTCCGAAGGGCTACTGCGTCACTGTACGTCACGATTTTGACAACGAGTCCACTGGGCGTCGCGAGGTGGTTGCTATTTTTAAGAATCGCAACTTTGTGCCGAGGGGCACATCCAACCCGCGGCAGGCTCACAGGGAGAAACTCCCGTCTTGAAGTCATTATGGGCGTTTCAAATTTCATATATCTTTGCTCCTATTCTGAACCCCCCCGCCAGACTGAAAGTGCAAAACGCGAAAGGGGAAATCCTTTCGGCGAACGATCTGGAACTGGTTACTGTTACGAATTGAACGAACCTCTACGGCGTCCACCTCCTCTACTCTTGCTCCCGAAATACCTGCCCGTAGGTCTTGCCGCCATAGGGATAAAAGCGATCACGTTGACCCTGTTCCCAAGCGGCTTTCAGCTCCGGCGTAGTGATGTCCCAGTCCGGCCGGCATTTCTTCAACACAGCGCGCAAGTCTTGCCGTAGCTCTTCGATGGTCGGTCGGCCAAAAAACCAGTAGCCGTTGTAGATTTTGAATATAACGAGACCAGGTTCGAGGACGATGACATGTGGGATCATCGGATTGTGCTCGGGGTCCGTGTACTCTGCGATGTCGAGATCCTTCTGAACCTTTCGACCCGGATCGGATAAAAAGGTCCAATGAGCGCCGACGCCGTCGCGGTACTCATTCGTCAGAAGCATGTTGTCGGTACTGATGGTGACGAGCCTGGAGTAACCGACTTCCATCTCGTGATGAAGTTGGACCAGACCCTCGGCCTGGCGCCGATCCTTCGGGCAGAATCCTCCCCGGCTAAGCACTAGAACCATCGGATCTGGCCCCTGAAGATCGGAAAGCTTCCGACGTTTGCCCGCGTGATCGGTCAGCTCATAATCGGGAAATACTGCGCCAGCTACAATGTCCGCTCTCATGTGGTTGAGCCTCCTCTAAGACAATGCGACGTATCTGTTTTTTATCGGGCACTCGCATAGGTCGCGAACGTGCGGCCGAACATTGGCTGACCACTCTTTGATTGCTCTTGTGTGGCCTCGTCTTGGATCACATCCCAATGCTCGACCAGAACGCCATCTTTGATGCGAACGATGTCCGCCGCAATCCAGTTCACAGGGAGGCCGAAGTTCGAAAATCGTCCGTGCACGATGACGAAATCCCCTTCACCCACAATCGTTCCATGCTCATATTTGAGAGTTGGCGGAAGACTCTTGATGAGATCAAACAGGCCCTCACGACCGGGAGCAATGTGAGCGCTGTGTTGGATGTAGTGAGGTGACCAAAACTTTTCGGCGGCCGCATAGTTACGCTTGTTGAATAATGTGTCGAACGCTTCTAAAACAAGAGCTTTGTTTTTCGACTCAACTGTACGATTCATTGCTATGTCAGCCTCCTCTAAAGCTTTGATCCACCATCCACAGGGATACTGGCACAGGTGATCCAGCGCGCCTTGTCCGAGCCAACACATCTGAACCTCAGTCGGCTGCGGCGCCAGTGGTGATCGTGGGAATTCTGTCGCTTTCATCCAGAAACCGATTTATTTCAAAAACAAAATCCTCGTGATACTCATACCAAGACCCATGGTTGGCGTCGGGATACAGGATCAGCTTGGCGTTCGGCATGTTCTGAACGAGATAAAGCGAATTCACTGTGTAAACGATGACGTCGTGATTTCCGTTAACGACCAGCGTTGGCTGCTTGATGTTCTTCAGATACGCGAAGCGCTCTCCGGGGTGAGAGCCCCATTCGCCGATGGCGGCGATCTGGGACGGCACAACCTTGTCGCTGATCGCGGTATCGCGGTTCTCAGTGCGCGAAAGGTAGGGCTTCAGGAAGGCTCGGCCAGCCGCCTGACTCTTCTCCGAATCGGTAAAGAAGACTTTCAGCCACAGTTTCTCGGGCGGGTTGTAGGCTGCGGGTCCCCCAGCGAGTTGGGCAGGGATGAAGAGGGGGACATCGCTAGGCCGAATGCCTGCAAACGTGTCGCTGAGCGACCTCGCAATCGTTACTGCACGGTTGGCGAAGGATGTTGATGCCGTTGAACCAATACGCGGCGTGATGTAGGCTGCCACAGCGAAGGGAATGCACGTTCAAGTGGCGTTTAGTGCCCGCCCGGACTAGAACTTCAAGAACACCCGCATCGCAAGCGAGATGAATGAACGGCCTCCCATCCCTCTCGCAGAATGAAGGGAGTGAGAGCCACAGCAGCAACAGGGTCGGCCCACGACTTTCCCCAAACTTCGTTTATCATCAGACCAGCTAGAGCAATCCAAGCCATATAGCCACAGAGGGCAGATTCCGCAGCATCTGCCTTGAGGGCGGCGCTCGAAGTAATCGCCGCTAACTGTCGCTTCCGATTGGCGAGCCAAGGCATCACAACGGCTGCGGTCAACAGGATTGCGATTCCGAGCAGACTGCGGTGCGCCTCGCGGTACCCGACAAGATTCAAGATAGAAGTCAGTACGACAAGTCCCGCCAAAGCGAAAAGCAAAACCCCGGCGATACGGGCTGCCCGTGTCTCGTCAAGGGTGAACCGAAAGCGCCAGAACACAACGGCTGCCGAGAGGAGCTCGATCAGACTGTCGCCGCCAAAAGCGAACAGCGCGGGACTGTGTGAATGCCAAGCAGTCACGAGAGAGACGACTGATTCCGCACTCATCCAGATGAACGTAAAGACCTGAAGTCGGAGGACCCTCCGGGAAAGATCGGAAAGCGGCGAGGATGTGGCTACGGTGATGACAAACCTTCCGATCATTCTACTCGGGAGTCGCAGCCGAACGAGCTTCTGAGTTGGCTGTACGATTTTCCAGGTTATCGTACTGCGCTACTTGAGTGGAGATACGGATTCAACGGTCACGGTTTCACCTTTTACAGTGCCTTTCACCGTGACTTTCTGTGCCCCGTACTTATCCAACTCTGCTTCGTGGCCTTCGAGCGTGTAGACAGTCTTCCCGACAACGAGGGCGTACTTGTTCCCCTGTTTCACACAATAACGCAAGCATACTGCATCGCTCTTGTCCTTCATCATATGAGCCTGACCGCACATCGCGTCGCTCACGACTCCGGTCAGTGTTTTCTTTTCACCGGAAGCCTGGGCATGCATTGAGACAGTTCCCACGAGTGCCGTCGCTGCCAGAACAAGAATTGCCTTTGTTGAGAACGTGATTTTCATCTTTCTTTCTCCCTATGGTGAAATGACTGCAGAAATTCCTACGCACCTGGTTGGGGTTCTCCTGGCTGTAAGGTTCCACGGCGAAGCGCACGCTCCTTCATCAAGGCGAAGAACACGGGCACCAAAATCAGAACGTGAATCGTTGATGTAATCATGCCGCCCACGATGGGAGCAGCAATTGGTTTCATCACGTCTGCGCCCACGCCGGTCTCCCACAAGATCGGAATAAGACTTGCCAAGACCACGCTGACTGTCATTAGTTTCGGGCGGAGACGATGGACAGCCCCTTCGATCACTGCTGCTTCGATGTCTTCGTGTTTCAGAGGCACTCTGCTTGCCAGACGATGATTCAGTGCCTCGTGTAGATAGACGACCATAACCACGCCCGTCTCGACTGCGATGCCAAACAAAGCTATGTATCCGACCCAGACAGCAACGCTGAAGTTGTATCCAAGAAGCCTTTGTAGAATGAGACCGCCCGTCAGTGCATAGATCGTCGGGAAAATGAGGACAGTGGCCTCGGCGACGGAGTGAAACACCATGTAGAGCAACAAGAAGATGACGAAAAAGACGATCGGCAGAATTAGCCGCAGCCGGTCTCTTGCCCGCAGTTCAAACTCGTATTCGCCGGACCATCTGTAAGCAAAGCCGGGTGGCAAGGCGAGTTTTTGCCGGAGCAAATCGCTCGCGTGTGTGACGAAGCCTCCATAGTCTTTCGTGTTCAGGTCGATGTAAACGTAGCCGGTCAACGCACCGTCTTCGTCGCGGATCATTGAAGGCCCTCGGGAAAACGAGATTTTCGCGACTTCAGAGATGGGAATCTGTGCGCCAGAGGGCGTGCCAATCAGGACGCGCCGCAATTCCTCGACGTTGTCCCTAAAGTCGCGGTTATACCGGACATTCACTGGATACCGCTCGCGGCCCTCAACGTTCTCGGCGACCATTTCGCCGCCAATTCCCGAACTGACCGCATGCTGCACATCAGCGATAGTCAGACCATAGCGAGCCGCCTCTGCCCGGTTCACTTCGATGTTGAGATAAAAACCCTGCGAAACGCGTTCGGCAAAAATGGAGCGCATCTCAGGAATCGCTGAGAGGATTTGCTGTACTTGCACACCAACTTGCTGGATTCCCTCAAGATTCGGCCCCTGAATCTTCAAGCCAAGGGGTGTCTTGATGCCTGTTAATTCCATATCGAGGCGGTTCTCGACTGGCATGGTCCAAGTGTTGGACAGCCCAGGAAATTGGAGTTTCGCGTCCATTTCTTGAATGAGCTTTTCGTAGGTCATCCCCGGTCGCCACTGACTGCGTGGTTTGAGCATGACCGTCGTGTCATACATATCGAGTGGAGCGTTATCGGTCGCGCTGTCAGATCGCCCGATGGAACCGAAGACAGTTTCGACTTCGGGGAACGTGCGAATGATTCTGTCCTGTTCTTGGAGCAATTGCGACGCCTGCCCGATGGAGATTCCGGGCAACGCTGTCGGCATGTAGAGAGCCGAACCTTCAAAGAGGGGCGGCATGAATTGACTGCCGATGTGAAGCGCGAGCGGGAGTGTGACGATCAGAAAGAGCAGATTTAGCAGCAACGTGGTCTTGCGGAAACGCAAGCAGAGGCGCAGAACCGGCAAATAAAGAGCCTGGGTGATTCTTGAAATGGGATTCCGCGATTCAGGTATGAGTCGCCCACGGATGAATAGAATCATGAGAACGGGCACAAGTGTGATAGCCAGGACGGAGGAGAAGCCAACGGCCAGCGTCTTCGTCCACGCAAGAGGGCGAAACATGCGTCCTTCCTGCGCCTCCAACAAAAAGACGGGCAGGAAGGAAACCACGATGATCACCAGCGAAAAGAAAATAGCGGGGCCAACTTGTTTCGCTGAATCTAACAGAATTTTCCGTCTCTGTGGTTCGGGAAGAGGCGCGGATTCAGAGGATTGCCGCTCGGAAAGCTGCCGATAACCGTTTTCGACCATGACGATGGCGGCATCCACGAGGACGCCAATCGCCAGCGCCAAACCGCCGAGTGACATGATGTTCGAGGTCACGTGGAGGTAGTACATCGGGATGAAGGCTGCGACTACCGCGATAGGCAAAGTCAGGATGGGAATCAACGCAGAACGGAAGTGGAACAGGAAGATGACAATCACGATGCTGACGATGAGGGCCTCTTCGAGAAGATCTCGTTGCAGCGTTTCGATGGATGCGTGAATCAATCCTGAGCGGTCGTATCCCGCGACCACTTCCACGCCCGGTGGCAGCGAGGGCTTGATTTCTAAGAGTTTCTGCTTGATGCCATTGATGACGCTGAGGGCATTCATCCCGTCGCGCATCACGACAATCCCGCCAACGGTTTCCCCTTCGCCCTGCCACTCCGCAACTCCTTCACGGATGTCCGGCCCGAACGTAACTGTCCCCAAATCTCGGACGAGGACAGGGGTGCCGTTCTTAGTTGCAACAGGAACGGTTTCCAGGTCGCTCAGCGAATGCAGATAGCCGAGTCCGCGAATCATGTATTCAGCCCCGCCCATTTCAAGTAGGCGTCCACCAACCTCGTTCGTACTTGCTCGAACTTTTTCAATTACCGTCGAGAGAGGGATGGCATAGGCGCGAAGTTTGCCGGGGTCGAGATTGACCTGGTACTGGCGCACGAATCCGCCAATGGTGGCTACCTCGGCCACTCCGGGAACAGTATCGAGCTGGTAGCGCAGATACCAATCTTGA
>Ga0137412_10002319_pt1 | contig 15046 bp, 12 predicted proteins | sample CZODoug2_1_16fun_FD_122160 | JGI IMG/M metagenome (GOLD analysis project Ga0137412, IMG submission 122160) | Vadose zone soil fungal communities from Angelo Coast Range Reserve, California, USA - CZODoug2_1_16fungal (Hybrid Assembly) | ecosystem: Environmental > Terrestrial > Soil > Vadose zone...
GCCCGGTCTCCATCGCCGCCAACGTCTTCGGCAACCGCGACGACAGTTCGATCGCCCAATCCAACCGACCCGACCCGACCCGGTCCGCGGCGCTACGTGCAACACCGCCGCGACCTCATCCCCGGCGGCCTCATCCAGCACCGACGCCGGTTTCTCTCCGAGATAGCCCGGCCGCCGATGCGCGAACTCGACCAATGCCCGGGCCTGCATCGCCTGCAGCCACGACACCGACTTCTCCAATGCCGCGATTGCGGACAACAGCCGATCAGCATCCAACGCATCGACATCCTGCCCAGCGATCGCATCTAGCACCACACCGCTCGGCGGGAAATCCTCCCACCGAAACTCGTCCGGGGCTTCCATCAGCGGACCAGCTGGCTTGGCCCGATCGTCATCCACAGACCCTGCGGGCGTGGCAATATTTTCCAACCACGCCTGCAGATCAGTGAATTCGGCGTCTAAATCTACAAACATAGACGCGCACCGCGTCGGCCAATCGCTACCCGCCTCCCGCGCGATCACGGGAATGGTGCCAACCGGATCCATGAATACCTCCGGATTTAGAGGAACATATGTTCGAATTCTATCACTGATCCAACGCGCCGGCCAAGCTAGAATGCCTTACCGGAAAGGATTCCTGAAATGCGGAAGTGGTGGAGGCGCAAACATCCCGCCGAGCTGGGTGCTCGGCGGGATGCTGCGACCTTTAGCTGTTCAGAATGTTTGGGTGGCGACGTTGTAGCCGGACACCCGCACTGTCGGGTGGCCGCTCCGCAGCGCATCGGTCGAGTACGTCGCGGTGATCGTCTGCTGCTCACCCGGCCAGAGAGTGACGTCGTTGTCGCTCCAGCGGATCGGCAAGATCTCCTTGCTACCGGAAAACAGGTCGGCCCGGGTGAAGGTAGCCGGCGTCCGGTCCTTGCTCACATTCCGGATGGTCACCTTCGTGACCGCGTCGCCATGGTGAACCGTTGTGCTGGAGTGCACCTTTACGGTCGCCGGTTTGAGGCTCTGCAGTCCGCTGAGATCGGCATAGCCGCCATCCTTGAAGGTAGCGAAGCCGTTGGCCGGCGTGTACTTGCCCGGCGCGTGGGACTTGTCCCAGTCGACCTGATCGGCCTTTGTGGACAGCCAATATACGTTCCGACTGACCACTGTGGACCCCCGGGTCAGCGTCAGCTTCTCGAAATACGTCTTCGAGATCCCGGCCGGGACCTTGGGGTGCAGCACGGTCCGCACGTCCTGGCTGCCCAGCGCCGGAACGCTCGCGGTAGTGGTGCTCTTCACTGTCCCGTTGATATCGATCAGCTGAGCGGTGGCCCGCAGCCCGGCCTGCCGAGCACCGGTCAGGTTGGCGACCTTGACCGACCCGTCCGCGTAGGACTGCATGATGTGCACCGGCTCGTTCGCCTTCTTGGCGCCGAAGAATACGCCGGGCTGGTCGAAGTCGTCGCCGTACAGGCTCCACTGCAGCGACGGCCAGGCCTTGTTCATCATCCAGTAGATGATCCCGGTGCTCGGGTTCGCCTTGTCCGTGGAATTCCCGATGTAGGCCTCGAACTGGGCCCGGGCGATCTCGTACTCACCGAGCTGCACGGTCTTGTTGTACGCGGCCTGGTCCTTCCACGATCCGTACCGTTTCGCCAGCGGGGTGTTGTAGACGCCCATCCGGGAAAGCCTGGTGTAGTCGGCATAGAAGAACGTGTGGTAAAGCTCCTCGCCAGCGGTCTGGCCCTTTGTGGTGGCCGGATCCCAGATCTTCTTCTGGTCCGCCGGGGTCAGGAAGCGGTCGAGCGAGTCCTGCGTGGGAATCGTGTTGCCGGCGCTGCTCTCGGTGTTGAAGCCCCACGCGCTGCCGTTCATCTGCAGTGTCGGATCCTTCGTGTTCACCGTTTCCGGTCCGTTGGCCCAGAAATAGTTCGGCGGCGCGTAGTTGTAACCGCCCTCCTTGGTGCCGGACGGACCAAGCTTCGGCGAGGATTCATAGTTCGCCGACGAGACCTGCGGCGTCTGCCAATCCGCTTGCTTGAACGCCTTCAGGTAGATCGCTTCCTTGGCCGCATCCGGTGCCGCGTCGCTGCCCTGGAAGAACGCGAACACGCTCGGGTGATTACGCAGTTCTTCGGCGACGTGCGTGGACTGGTTGGCGGCATTGGCCTTCACGTCTGCCGACCACGTTTTAGAATCGCTTTCCCACAAGGCATCGCACTGCCATCCCGGCATCGCCAGCACACCGGCCTTGTCAAGCTGGCTGAACATGTCATTCGGCGGCAGGTTGCCCTCGAACCGGATCGCATTCAGGCCCATGTTCTTGACGTACGAGATCTGGTTGGCAATGTTGCTCGGCGAATACCGCAGGAACATCTCCGGCGACCAACCACCGCCGCGGATCACCAACGGCTTGCCGTTGATCACGAATTGCCGGTAACCGTCCTTGCCGATCGTCTTTCCCGGCACGACCTTGGTGAGCCGGGACGTAACCGTACGAATGCCGAAGTCCGCACTCGCCTGGCCCGTGCGGTGACCGTTGACGTTTGCCTTCACCGACAGGTGATACATCGGCTGCCCGCCCATTTGGTACGGCCACCAGATCGCTGGATGAACCAGGTGCAGACCGCGGTTTTCTGCCGGCGTGACGGTGACCGTTTGCGTTGCGTGCGCGGGCACGGTGACCGACGCGTGCCACGGCACAGCGGTGGATTTCCCGGTGACACTCCCGGTTACGTTGACCCGCTGCGCCGAGTCGGTGTTGTTGCGAACGTCCGCCTTGACCGTCAGGTCCGACGTGGACAGATCCTTCGCATTGTGCTGCACCATATGGGCATTGCGCACCGACACCGGCCCGTCCTGAGCCAACTGCGGCGCGAACTGCAGCCCGGTGTTCTGGTCCGGCGCCATCGGGTTCCAGTCGACCTGGTTCTGGGTCAGGTACCGCATGGGCGTATCGAACTTGGTGATATCGGAGTCGTTCCGGGACACATCGAGCGCGATCGCGTTGGCGCCATCGCGGACGTACTGCGTGATGTCGTACTCGAGTCCGGAGTACGAGCCCTGCAGCTGCGAGCTGTCGGCGATCTTCGTACCGTTCAGCCAGAGATCCGCCTTGCCGGAAATTCCGTTCATTTTGAGGAACGTGTGCTGACCGGGTTGTGGATGAACGGTCAGCTGGTCGCGGTACCACCAGTTCACGTCGAACTGCTTGGTGGGCACCTTCGCCAGATTGTCGGAATGGAAAATATTGGGGTAGCGGCCGTTCTCCAGCAGCCCGGCCATCAACGTCTCCGGCTTGGACAGCGGCAGCCAGCCCGACGCGGCATACCCGGGCTGCGAGATCGCCGCACCGGAGTCGGGCACCTTCGCCGAGGACTGTATTGCCCACCCGGAGGTGAGATCGGACGTACCAGCAAATCGACCATGCGGCGCCTCGTGCGCGCCCGCCGCGACCGCCGATATCCCCAACGCTGCCGTGACGGCAGCGGCAACGGTGGCCGCGACGCGCTTTCTGGACCTGCTCATTTTCCCTCCTCTGCCCGCGACGCGGGCGTGACCAACAACAGCTGAGAACCATGTTCGAGCCCGCCGAGGTGATGTGCGCTGGTCCCAACACGCGGATTCGAGGTAGATGTAGGTCTACCGAACCGAATAGATGAAATGACGAATTCCCTTTCTGGGGGTGCATTCGGCAGGCGCCGAACGACTGGACTGACGGGACGAGACGGTCCGTCTTGCTGAGACATTAGGTGTCGCGGCCGGACCTGTCAAGACGAGACGGTCCGTCTTTGGTAGTCTTCGGGGCATGCCCGATCCGAACCCGCAGCGCCGAAACGAAGAAGCCCGGAAGGCGATCCTGACCGCCGCCATGGAGCTGTCCACGGATCCCGGCTTTCAGGCCACCTCCGTGGAAGCCATCGCCAAACGAGCCGGAGTGGGTAAGCAGACCATCTACCGGTGGTGGCAATCCAAGGGCGCCGTCGTGCTCGACGCTCTCAACGAGCTCGCCCTGCCAACCATGAGCTTCCCCGATACCGGCGACGTCATCGCCGATCTGCGTACCCAGCTCACCGGGGTGGCCACACTGCTCAGACAGAGCGAGGGCAGGGTGTTCGCCGGTCTGGTGAGCGCGGCACAGAACGATGACAGCTTGAGCCGCACCATGATCGAGACGATTCTGCAGCCGCGGGTCGATGCGTGTCGGGAACGGCTCGAGCGCGCCCAACGCCAGGGCCAACTACGGCGTGATGTCGATCTGGAGGAGGTCATCGAACTGCTCTACGGGCCGTTGTACTACCGGCTGCTGTTCCGTACCCAGCCGGTAACCACCGATCAACCAGCACAGATCATCGATCTTGCCTTCACCGGACTGCGTCCGAAACGCTCTCGGCGCGGAAGCCCCTGAACCCCGCACCCCCGGGCACTCTCGGCTGCCGCAGTCGGCTGGCGGCCGGATGCCGTAGCCCGGTTCCTGAATTGGGTTGTTATAGGTGCCGAAAACCGATGTTGATCACGGGCGGTGACACTAGTCTTACCGCCATGGAGGTCCACCCGCGGTTGTCGAAGCGGTCGTACCTGCGCGTCGTCCCGCTGATCGACCGCCGGTCGCCGCAGTCGGCGCCGCAGGCGTCGTGGCTCCGGCGGTGCGCGGTGTGGTCGGTGCCCGCGCCGGCGCTCGCGCTGATCGTGACCGTCGTGGTCATTGCCGCGGGCTGCCTGGCGTGGAGCCTGGCCACGGTGGGGCTTGGGGACGGCCGCGACCTGGCCGTATTCGCGCTGCTGGCCGCGATGGGGCAGGCGTCCAACGAGGCCATCCGCCGGGTCGGACCGCGGCCGGGCGGGGTGACCGTGGACTTTCACTCCGTGTGGCTGTTGCCGGTGGCGGTGCTCCTACCGGCGCCGTATGCGCTGCTCGGGGCGATCATCGACCGGGCCTGGGCACAATGGCGGGTACGTCGATCGCTTGTGCACCGGCGGGTCTACACCGCGGCGACGATCGGCCTGTCGCATTTCACGGCGGGGCTGGTGTTTGCCGCGCTGTATACGGGGAGTCTGTCGGGCGGGGCGTGGCTACACCACTCGACGGTGTTCTTCGGCGCCCTGGTGGCCGCTGCCTCCGTTCGGCGAGTGCTCAATACGACGTTGATCAGGTCGGTGGCCCTGCTGCTCGATCCGTGCACGACCGTGCGGTCGCTGGCAATGGATCGGGACACGCTGATCGTGTTCGGCGTGGAGATGTCGGAAAGCATCTGCGCGACCGTCTTGGTTGCGGTGAACCCGTTCTTTGTGATCGCGGCCGTGCCCTCCGTGATTCTGTTGCACCGCACGCTCATCCACTCCCAGTTGACGACCGCCGCCCGTACCGATCCCAAAACCGGTTTGCTCAACGCCGTGACCTGGCGGCAGGAGGCCGAGCGCCGGCTCGAGCGCAGCCGCCAGAACACCGACGGGCTGGCGGTATTGCTGCTCGACGTCGACCATTTCAAAAAGGTGAACGACACGCATGGCCATCTCATCGGCGATGCGGTGCTGATCCAGATCGCCGATCTGCTGCGCGACCAGCTGCGGGCCGCCGACCTGATCGGACGCTTCGGCGGCGACGAGTTCGTAGCAGTGGTCAACGCCAGCCCGGCGCAGGCGCACGAGGTCGCGACCCGGGTCGCACGGCAGCTCGCCGCGGCCCCGCTGACCATCGAGGATCGGCGGGTCGCGGTCACCGCCTCGCTCGGGATCGCCACGCTCGGCACCGACCGACAGCAGCTCGACGACCTGCTCGCTGCCGCCGATGCCGCGCTCTACAGCGCGAAGAGGGCCGGGCGCAATCGCGTGGTCAGCACCGATATCAGCATCATTGACGCTGTCGCCGAAGCGCGGAATTGATCGTCGTGACGGCCGTTTTGAGCTCGCTGCTCGGGTTGTTTCCTTTGCGTACGATGTTGCTCAGCGCATCAGTGAGCGCGGTGCTCATGGGCGCGGTCCAGGTCGGGCCGCCGCCGGTCCGGCCAATCGTCTGTACATAATTCACGGCCTTGGCCGCGGCGCCAGTCTGGAGCCGCTTTGCCTTTGCCGCGATGCTCTTGCGCGGCGGTATGTGCAGGCCGTAGCTCAGATTGAAATCCTGCTGATAGTCGGTGCGGTCGACCCAGAGCCATTGCACAAATTGTTTGGCGGCGTCGAGATGCTTGGACTTCGCGCTGACCTGGGACCCGAAAGCACCGATCGGAACGGACGCCGAGCCGCCGCTGGTCAGCTTCGGCCAGGGCAGTACGTCGAAGTCGTCGTGCAAGGCGTCCTGTATCTGCGGCACCGCCCACAGCCCGGTCCATTGCATGGCGGTCAGCCCCTGGATGAACGCAGAGGGATCCGACCAGTCTGTCGGTGCGCCGGCCAACAACGCGCCGCTGCTATATAGCTCGCGGAGTTTTCCGAACGCGGTGACTGCTTGCGGGTCGTCGAAGCCGGCGGTGGCACCGTCCGAGCTGAGATAGTCCAGGCCCACCGACCACAGCGAGACCGGAGCCAGCACGGTGACGCCCGAGTCGTTCCCGGCGAAGAATCCTTTTCGCTGACCGGTGGTGAGTACTTTGGCGGCGTGTATGAGCTCGTCGACCGTGCTAGGTGGCGCCAGATTGGCCCTTTCAAACCAGCTCTTCCGGTAGAACAGCATCTGCATATCGATCGCCTGCGGTATGCCGTAGAGCTTGCCCTCCACGGTGTGGCTCTTCAGGATCGCCGGCGTGAAGTCAGCACGCACCTTTGCGATCAGATCGTCAAGAGGTGTGACCTGATGCGCGCGCACGCTGGTGAGATCGGCGGTGCCCTCGAAGATATCCGGCGCCGCCTTGGATAACAGCGACGCGCTCAGCTTCGTGTCATAGTCCCCGGGCGTCCACTGGACATTGATTTTCGTCTTCTTGTACGAGCCGGCATAGCGCTTGACTGCCTGCTCGACGCCCTTCTCACCGTATTGGTGATACCACTGCTGAATTGCCGAAGACGATGACGAGCCGCAGGCCGCGGTAACCGCACTAACCGCACTGACCGCGCCGATAGCGCCGGCGGCGCGCAGAAATGTGCGGCGATCCCAATTGCGGTCGAGAAGTGGTGAGCTCACCAGCGACCACCTGTCACGCCGAGAACGGCGCGCAGCGCATTGGCGAGCGCGACCGCTCCAGTGGTTTCGACGTCGGCCGCCTTGATCGGCAGCTGCAATAGGCGAGTATTGGGCGCGTGTTGTCGCAGCCGGTCGATGTCGGCGCGGCTCACCGGGCTTTCCCGCGTTCTGATCACATAACTCGACGCCGTTCTGGTCAGCTGACCCCACAGTGTCGCGTCGGCGCCCGGGATGCAGTCGACCAGAACGATCGTGTCGATGCGCGGCCGGCGCACCTCATAGCTGACTAGTGAGCTGAGCGCGCCAGACCCGAGTCCGATAATTGCGCTGGCCTGCGGTGCGAGGGTCGCGACCGCGTCGGCGAGCAGCCGGCCGGATTCCCCGGCCGAGACCGGCACGCCCCCGGACTCGCCGTGACCGGGCAGGTCGATCGCCAGGGCGGGCCGGCTGAGCGAGAGCGCAATCCGGTCGAGTGAACGGGCATCGGTACCGTCCCGGTGGACGAGCACCACCTCCGCGGCCTGGGTCGACCAGGACACGCCGCTGATCCGGACTCCCGCGGGCGTATTGATAAATCGCCGGGTCACGGTTGGTGTGGTGTGGGGCGGAATTCCCACAACTGCGGCCAGCTCGGGCAATAAGGCGAATTCGTCAGATAGCTTGCGGACGGGGCTGGACATGGCGTCCCCTTCAAGATGAGCCGCGGTAGGCGCGGCGCCGCACCATTGGATTTGGCCGCGGAATTGTCCGCGAATTGAACCCGATTTGTCAGATGCGGGGACAGGTGCAGCTGCCGACACGCAAAAGGTCGACGTGCAACCTCCGGGTCAGCGTTTGAGCCGTCACGCGACTATGTCTACCAGATAGCACGACTATCCGCCACGAATATCGTCACCTGGTCCATTGGAGGCATTAGGGCGCGCCGTCGGCACCGAGCTCGAATCGGTATCCCACCCCGCGAACGGTGATGATCCGGCCTGCGGTCGGCCCGAGCTTCGCCCGCAGCCGTGCGATATGCACGTCGACGGTCCGCCCTATGCCGCGTTCCTGCCGTTCCCAGACGTGCTCCAGCAGTTCATGCCGGTGGAGCACCTGGCTCGGGTGCTCGGCCAGATACTGCAGGAGCCGGAATTCGCGGAACGTCAGGGCGACCGGTTGCCCGTCGACCCGGACCTCGTACGCCGCCCGATCCAGCGTGAGCCGACCGAGGACGAGCTGTGTATCTACTTGCCCGGCCGCGCCGGCAGCTGTCTTTTCTGCCTGTGTCAGCTGCTCGGCCACCCGCAGCGCGCGGCGGATGACATCACTCTGTGACTCGAAGACGTCGCTCGCCTCGGACGAGGCAACTGTGGCGATAGGGCTGGCATCGGGGGCGAGCTCGCAGGCGAACTCGTGTAGCAAATCGGCGAGCTCGGTCATGGTGACCCCGGCGGTCGCGACCTGGTGGCCGTTCAGTCCGAGCACGAGCACTAAGCCGTATGCGGTCGGAGTCGCCCGCACCGAGGAGATACTCGTGGGTCTACCCACAGTGGACGGTGATCGGGCCGGAGCGGAACGGACGAAAGACACTGACTTCAACATGGCGTCCGGTCATCCGGCCTAGAAGGTTGGCGTTGGGTTGACCTCGGACTTGGCGATGCCCGAGCTGGTCACGGCCCATTTCCGCAGGATCTTCGCGTAGTCACCATTCCTGATCAGCGTGTTGACCGCGTCGCTGATTGGCTTGGCCAGCGCGGACTGCTTTCCGGTGACAAAGCCCACCGGCGTCGAGCTGAACTGGCTGAGGAATTTCACATTGGCTACATGCGTGGCGTCGTACTTCAGGCCCAGCGTCGGTCCGAAGTAGGCGTCGATCTTGCCGTTGGCCAGGCCCAGCCAGATCGGCGCGTTGTCGGCGAACAGCTGGACCTTGTACGGCTTCTTACCGGCGTCTCCGCATTTGCCCGCGCCATCGGTGAGGATCTGTTGGAACGTGGATCCCGGGCTGGTCGCGACCGTCAAGCCGCATAGATCGGTCAGGTTGGTCACCTTGGTCAGCTTGCTGTCCTTGGGCGCGAGAAAGGCCTGCCCGTCGGTGAGATACGTGGCGAAATCAACGACCTCCTCACGGGCCTTGGTCACGCCGAAATTGTCCTGCCCGACGTCGTACTTGCCGTTCTGTACGCCGGGAACGATGGTCGCGAACGTGCCGTTCTTGACGTCCCAGCTGACGCCGAGGATCTTGGCGACCGCGTTGCGCAGGTCCACATCCAGGCCGACGAGCTGGCCCTTCGCGCCGAGTCCGCTGTGTGGCAGGCCGGTGCTGCCGGTGGGCAGCGTCGTGCCCAGGGTGATTTTCTTGCTGCTCTGTATGGCGGACGGAAGCTCGCTGTACAGGTTGGTGTCGGCGGCAATCGCCGATACGACGTCCTGTTTCGGATAGTCCGCTGCGCCGTTGGATCCGGCGCCGTTCTTGGTGCCGGAGTCCGAGGCGCTCGACGACCCGCAGGCGGCCAGCAGAGCAAGGGATGCCGCCGCGACGGCAATGGTCGGCAGTGTACGGCGGGCGCGAGTGCGGATGATCACTATGGTCCTTCCCGAATGGGAACGTCAGAGAACGGCGGCCAAGAATGCGCGCGCCCGCTCGTGGTGTGGGTTGGCCAAAACATCGGCCGGTGCGCCGGATTCGATAATCCGACCCTGGTCGAGAAAGAGCGCTGTGTCGGCGACCTCACGGGCGAACCCGATCTCGTGGGTGACGACGATCATCGTCATTCCGGACAGCGCCAGGTCTTTCATGACGGCGAGCACATCGCCGACGAGCTCGGGATCCAGCGCGCTCGTGGGCTCGTCGAACAGCATCAGTTTTGGCTCCATGGCCAGCGCCCTGGCGATCGCGACCCGCTGCTGTTGGCCGCCCGACATCTGGCGCGGATAGGAGCCACCCCGGTCGCCGAGACCGACGAGATCGAGCAATTGATGGGCATGCTCGGTCGCGTCCTTTCTCGACCTGCCACGCACCGATATCGGTGCCTCGACGATATTTTCCAGCACGGTGAGGTGCGGGAACAGGTTGAACTGCTGGAAGACCATCCCGATCTGCGCCCGCTGGCGGGCAATCGCCCCGGACCGCAGCTCATGCAGCCGATTGCGGTCGTGGCGATAGCCGACAACCTTGCCCGCCATTTCCACGAATCCCGAGTCCACCTTCTCCAGGTGGTTGATGCAGCGCAATAGGGTGCTCTTGCCCGACCCGGACGGTCCGAGCAGCACGGCGACCTCGCCCTCGTATACATCGAGGTCGACCGAGTCCAGAACCGTGTGGGCGCCGAAACTCTTGCGCAGTGATCGCACCCGGAGTAGTGGGTCCCGGGTCATGACAGCCCCGGAAAGTAATTCGACTTTCCACGGAAAAGCGGCAGATTGGCGCGGGTTACCTGCCAGAGATTCCGGTCGGCCGCCCGCTTTGTGCCACGGGCGTAGTGCCGTTCGACATAGAACTGACCGATCGAGAGCAGCGTGGTCAGGATGATGTACCAGATCGTGGCCACGAGCAGCAGCGGGATCACCAGGTAGTTTTGGTTGTAGATCAGCTGCACGGAATACAGCAGATCCTGTACGGCGATCACGCTCACGATCGAGGTCGCCTTCAGCATGCCGATCAGCATGTTGCCCGACGCGGGAATGATGGCCGGCATGGCCTGTGGCAGCACGATGCGGCGGAAGATGCGGAATCGCCCCAGGCCCAGTGACTGCGCCGCCTCGGACTGGCCGTGCTCGACGGACAGGATACCGCCGCGCACGATCTCTGAGGAGAACGCCGCCACATCAAGGGTGAGACCGACGAACGCGGCCAACAGCCCGGTGAACAGGTGCGCGGTTTTGACCGTGACGAACTCATGACCGAACGGGATCCCGAGCGACAGTCGCGGGTACAGCGACGCCAGCTCGTACCAGAACAGCAACTGCACCAACGGCGGTACCGACCGGACCAGCCACACGTACCCGAAACTGAGTGAGCGCAGAACCGGGTTGCCGGACAGTCGGATCGCCGCGAGACCGATGCCGAGCAGATATCCGCAGACCATGATCAGCGCGGTCAGCCAGAGCGTCAGCAGCAGACCGCGCAGGATCGACTCGGCGGCGAAATAGTGCCGGACGATATTCCACTGAAATCGCGGGTTCGTGATCAGTGAATTGATCAGCATGCCGAGCAGGCCGAGCGCGATAATCGCGCTCACCCACTGGCCGGGGCGCCGCGTCGGCACGATCTTTGCCTGCAGCAGAGAGGCGTCGGACTCCCTCACGACGAGCGGAACCGTCGGGCCTGCCTCGGTCGGCAGTCGAGTGCTCACGGGATCGACCCGCTCTGAGTCGCCATACGGCTCGTCCTCGATTGTTCGGATACACCGCGGATCGTCTGGGCGGCGGGCAGCAGACAGCACCGCAATCCGGTGCGGAGATCACCGCGCCGACGATGGCGGTCTGAAAGAGAGTGCTTAGTCTGCAGTGGCGCTGGGACACAGCGCGCTGCTGACCCGCAGCAGATCGACGTGCCGGCGGACGAACCGCGACCGGAAGAACGCAGGCGCGGTCAGGCACCCGACGTGGTCACGTCGTGCATCCATTGCCGGTCACCTCACTCGGTCTGTCGCGGTATTGACGATAACTCCCGGTCGGAGCTGGCGCAATGTCTACTTACGCGATGGACATGCTTGGCATACTGCGCATGCGCGCAGCGGGCTCCAGGGCCAGAAGTCGTGGGGTTTCCCGGAATGTTGCACCTGTGTAATCGGGCCTAACGCTTGCGGCCGCGTCACTGCCAGGGAAATAGATCGGACGGCGGCACTGTTCCCGTCATTCGCGTGTCCGTGCCGCAGATCTCTAGTGATCGACTAGGGATTGCGTGGACCGGATGAGCGACATACGGTTTTCGGGGGCCGGGAGGCGCAGTGGAGAGGGCGGCATTGTGAGGTTTCTCGCCATCACGTTGATCGTGCATGCGCCGGATCCGGTCACCGGGGCACACAAGTCGACCAACGAACGTTTCCGTGAGGTTATTGACAACGCCGTACTGGCCGAAGAGCTCGGGTTCGATGGATTCGGGGTGGGGGAGCGGCACGAGCGCCCGTTCATCTCCTCGTCCCCGACGGTGGTGCTCAGCCATATCGCCGCTCTTACGACCCGGATCCGGCTGTTCACCGCGGTGACCACACTCAGCCTGCTCGACCCGGTCCGCGCGTACGAGGATTACGCCACGTTGGACCACCTATCCGACGGTCGACTGGAGTTGATCATCGGCAAGGGCAACGGAGCCGCGCAGCGTGACCTGTTCAATGTCACGCCCGAGGACCAGTGGGACCGCAACGAGGAGTCCTACGAGTTGTTCCGGGCGATCTGGCGGCAGGACAAGGTCACCGCGAAGCCGCGCTTCCGGCCCGCGTTGAATGAGGCGGAGGTATGGCCGCGCCCGCTGCAGCAGCCGATCCGGGTTTGGCACGGCAGCGCGACCAGCCAGGCGTCGGTGGATCTGGCCGCTCGATACGGCGATCCGCTTTTCTCGGCAAACGTGACCAATGCTATTGAGCCTTATGCCGAGCTGGTCCGCTATTACCGTGAGCGATGGGCATTTTACGGCCACGACCCGGCGGATGCGGCGGTCGGCGCCGGCACCGCCGGTTATTACGCGGCCCGCAATTCACAGGATGCGCTCGAAACGTATCGGCCGGTCTTCGAGGGGCGGCTGGCGTTCCAGCGGCGGTTGGGCATGCAGCCGGTATTTCCGACGCTCGAGGACTTCGTGGAACGCAGCTCGGCGCTGATCGGCAGCCCGCAGCAGATCATCGAAAAGGTGCACCGATATCACGAGCAGTTCGGGCACAGCGTGCTGCATGTGCATGCCGACGGCGACGGGTTGACCGATGCCCAGCATCGGGAGTCGCTCGAGCTTTTCCAATCCGATATCGCGCCGGTATTGCGTCGGGGAATCCCCGATCCGCCGTGGACGTGGGGGCCGGTGCTGGCCCAGCCAGTCATCCAACCCGCCTGACTAAGGACACGACCTTGTCCGATACGCCGCTCGCGATCCTCGATCTCGTTCCCATTTCCGCAGGCTCCAGCGCACCGGAGGCACTGCGAAACAGCATTGATCTCGCGCAGCGGGCGGAGCGGCTCGGGTACGCACGGTACTGGTTCGCCGAGCACCATCTCAATCCCGGAGTCGCCGGCACCTCGCCGGCCGTGGTGCTCGCGCTGACCGCGGCAGCGACCACGTCGATCCGCATCGGCTCGGGTGCGGTTCAGATGGGTCACCGCACCGCACTGTCGGTGGTCGAGGAATTCGGTCTGATTGATGCGTTGCATCCGGGACGGCTGGATCTCGGGCTCGGTCGGTCCGGTGGCCGCCCCCGTGGCGCGCCCGCACTGATCGGCGCCACCGCCGTCCAGAATGGACATACCCCCAACGGTCTGAAGATTCCGGCCCGATTCTCGTTCGAGCATTTGCTGAAATCGCCGCGCTTCGCCCTGCAGAAGAAGCTGCTGCAATTGCCAAATGCCGAGCCGCAGGATTACACCGAGCAGGTCGAGGACGTACTGGCATTGTTGCGCGGCACGTACCGTACGGCGGACGGCGTCGAGGCGCACGTGGTTCCGGGCGAGGGATCGGACCTGCAGGTCTGGATTCTCGGCAGCAGCGGCGGTGAGAGCGCGACCGTCGCCGGCGCAAACGGTCTGCGTTTCGCCGCGAACTATCACGTCAGCCCGGCGACGGTATTGGAGGCGGCCGACGGGTACCGGGCGGCATTCCAGCCGTCAGAGGTCCTGGATCGCCCGTACGTCAGCGTTTCCGCCGATGTGGTGGTCGCCGACGACGAGGCGACCGCGCGCGAGCTGGCGACCGGATATGGGCTGTGGGTACGCAGCATTCGCAGCGGTGAGGGTGCGATTCAGTTTCCTACTCCGGACGACGCGCGGGCCTACACCTGGGCCGATGCGGACCTGTCCCTGGTCGCCGACCGTATCGAGACGCAGTTCGTCGGCTCGCCGCAACAGGTTGCCGACCAGCTAACGGTGTTGCAGGAAGCGACCGGCGCGGACGAATTGATTATCACGACCATCACCCACGATCACGCCGACCGCGTGCGTTCCTATGAATTGCTGGCGGCGGAATGGCAGCGTCGATGACGCATTCAACGATGCGGACGATGGATCCACGGGAGTTGCGGCGGGTGTTCGCCGCATTTCCGACCGGCGTTACCGCGATAGCGGCGCTGGTCGACGGCGCGCCCGTCGGTTTGGCCGCGAACTCCTTCACCTCGGTATCGCTCGAGCCGCCGATGGTCTCGGTGTGTGTCGCGCACAGTTCGACCACCTGGCCGGCATTGCGCCGGGCCGCGCGCTGCGGTGTCACGGTATTCGGCGCGCACCAGGAGGACGCCTGCCGGCAGCTCAGCGCCAGCGGCGGCGACCGGTTCTCCGGCCTGGGTTGGCGGGCCACGCCCGATGGTGCGGTCGTGATCAGCGGCGGCACCGCGTGGTTCGACTGCAGCATCGAGCGCCACATCCCGGCCGGCGACCACGACATCGTGCTGCTGCGGGTGCACGACCTCGACATCGACAGCTCGGTGGCGCCGTTGGTCTTCCACGGCAGCCAGTTCCGCCGACTCGCGGGCTGAGGAACCCACCTTCCTTGGCTGCCCGGCCCGGCGCGTGCGAACCTTGGCGCCGGCCCCGCGTCGTTCAAGGAGGAACGGGTGGATATCTCGGCGAAGAGCGACTACGCGGTGCGTGCGCTGCTGGAGTTGGCCGCGCGCGCTCCCGAACTGGTCAAGATCAACGTGATCATCGACGACCAGGGCATGCCGCGTAAGTTCGTTGAGGCCATCCTAGGCGACCTGCGCCGGGCCGGAATCGTGCGCAGCCAGCGCGGCGCCGACGGGGGATATGCGCTGACCCGCCCGG
>Ga0137412_10002320_pt1 | contig 15043 bp, 5 predicted proteins | sample CZODoug2_1_16fun_FD_122160 | JGI IMG/M metagenome (GOLD analysis project Ga0137412, IMG submission 122160) | Vadose zone soil fungal communities from Angelo Coast Range Reserve, California, USA - CZODoug2_1_16fungal (Hybrid Assembly) | ecosystem: Environmental > Terrestrial > Soil > Vadose zone...
GCCGCCGGCAGCCGGGTCGGCGAGCTCAGCTCGTTCGTCCTCCTGCAACAGCTGCTCGCCGAGCCTCGCATCGAGGTGCCGATCTGGTTGGCCGGTGGCATTGGTCTGCATACCGCCCCCGCCAGCGTCATCGGTGGTGCGGCCGGCGTTGTCCTGGACAGCCAGCTTTCCTTGTTGCCGGAAGCGGAGCTGCCCGGGCGAACAACAGCGGCAATCGAGGCGATGGACGGGTCGGAAACCGTGCTTATCGGTGGTCATCGCGTATTGCGCAACCGCGAGCGACCGCAGCAACTCACCGACCTCGAGGTCGCCGAACGCTTACACAGTAGCGATTTCGTGCCGATCGGGCAGGACGGGCTCCTGGCGTCGATATTTGCCTCCCGCTTCGCCGATGTCGCCGCCGCGGTACGGGGCGTGCGTGCGGAGATTGTCCGCGCCACTGGGGACGACTCGATATTTGCCCTGCGGGAACGCCCGATGCCGATTGCGCAGGGACCGATGACCCGGGTGAGCGACCAGCCGGCATTCGCTGCCGCGGTCGCCGGGGCAGGCGGGATCCCGTTCATTGCCCTCGCACTGTCCACAGCGGACCAGACTCGTTCGGTACTGCAACGGACGGCCACCGAGCTGGCCGGGCAGCCGTGGGGAGTGGGCGTGCTGGGTTTCGCGCCGGAGGAGACCAGATCGGCCCAACTGGACGTCATTCGGGAGATCCGGCCCGCCTACGCCATTGTCGCCGGCGGTCGTCCGTCGCAGGCGCAGGCGTTGGAGGACGTCGGCATCAGCACCTTTCTGCACGTTCCATCGCCGGGTTTGCTCAAACAATTTCTCGACGCCGGCGCGCGGAAATTCATCTTCGAGGGCTCGGAATGCGGCGGTCACATCGGCCCGCGGGCAAGTTTTCCTTTGTGGGAGGCGCAGCTCGCGGTCCTGACCGATTTCCTCGACAGTGCAGCGGATGCCGGCTCGGATTTGCAGATCTTCTTTGCTGGAGGTGTGCACGATGCGCGCTCCGCGGCAATGGTCGCGGTGCTCGCCGCGCCGTTGGCCGCCCGTGGTGCGCGGGCGGGCATTCTGATGGGTACGGCATATCTCTTCACCGAGGAGGCGGTCGCATGCGGTGCGGTCCAGCCGGTGTTCCAGCGGCAGGTGTTGGCCGCGCAAGAGACCGCATTGCTGGAAACCGCCCCCGGGCATGCGACCCGCGCCGTCGCCAGCCCGTTCACCGAGAGCTTTCGCAGCGCTCGTCACGCGCTCGAGGCCGATGGGGTGCCCAGTCGCGAGGTTTGGCAACGGCTCGAGGAGCTCAACATTGGCCGGCTGCGGATAGCGAGCAAGGGCCTTCGACGCGACGGTGCCGAGCTGGTCACGGTGGATGCCGACGGCCAGCATGATGACGGCCTTTTCATGGCCGGTCAGGTCGCCGTATTGCGCTCGACCGCAACCTCGGTCGCTGCCCTGCATGAGTCGGTCACCACCGGTGCGGCCGACTTTCTGGCCGAACGGATCCGCGTTGCCGAGCCTGCGGTCGACCTCGCACCACCGGATCCGCTGGATATCGCGATCGTCGGCATTTCCTGTATGTTCGCGCAGGCCGCCGATCTGGACGACTTCTGGGCGAATATTGTCGCCGGCAAGGACGCGGTAACCGAGATTCCGGCCGAGCGATGGAATGCGGATACGTACTATTCGCCGGACGGCAATGCCGGCAGCACGTCCTCGAAGTGGGGTGCATTTCTGCCCGAAATACCGTTCGATCCGCTGCGGTACGGCATTCCGCCGGCGGCGTTGCGCAGCATCGAGCCGAGCCAGCTCCTGGCCCTCGAGGCGTCTCGCCGAGCACTCGAGGACGCCGGCTATGCGACCGGCGATCACTCGCGTACCGCCGTGGTCTTCGGGGCCGAGGCGGGCAGCGACCTGTCGAATGCGGGCGTGCTGCGCAACCTCCTGCCCGCGTACCTCGGTGCGATTCCGCCGGAATTGGACGAGCAATTACCGACGCTCACCGAGGACTCATTCCCCGGTGTGCTGGCGAATGTGATTGCCGGCCGGGTCGCAAACCGGCTGGATCTGGGCGGCGCGAACTACACCGTCGATGCGGCGTGTGCCTCATCGCTGGCGGCGGTCGACGTGGCATGCAAGGAGCTGACCGCCGGCTCGAGTGATCTGGTGCTGTGCGGCGGAGTCGATTTGCACAACGGCATCAACGACTACTTGCTCTTTTCGTCGGTGCATGCGCTGTCGCCGACCGGCCGATCCAGAACCTTCGACGCCGCCGCGGATGGTATTGCGCTGGGCGAGGGAGTGGCCTGCGTCGCACTGAAACGGTTGACCGATGCGCGCCGGGATGGCGATCGGGTATACGCCGTGGTCAAGGGAATCGGCAGCGCCAGCGACGGCCGGGCGCTGGGTCTGACCGCACCGCGGCCGGAGGGCCAGCGGCGGGCGCTGGAGCGGGCGTACCGGAATGCGCAGATATCGCCGGCCGACGTTGGTCTCCTCGAGGCGCACGGCACCGGCACGGTCGTTGGCGACCGCACCGAGCTCGCCACCCTGACAGCCGTTTTCACCGAGGCTGGTGCCGAGCCGGGTAGCTGCGCGCTCGGCTCGGTGAAATCGCAGATCGGTCATACGAAATGCGCCGCTGGTATGGCGGGACTGATCAAGGCCGCGATGGCGCTCTATAACGGAGTCAAGCCACCCACCATCAACCTGGAAAAGCCGAATCTGGCGTGGGACGAGGGCTCCTCGCCATTCTCGTTCTATACATCGCCGCGGCCGTGGTCGGCGCCGGCGGCCGATCGCGTCGCCGGGGTCAGCGCATTCGGTTTCGGCGGTACGAATTTCCACGTCGTGTTGGGCGGATCTCCCGGTCCCGATCGCCGACACGGCCTGGATTCCTGGCCGGCCGAGCTTTTCTGCTTTGCCGGCGCGGATCGCGCGGCCGCGCAGCGGGCGGTGGCGAAGCTGCTGCAGCTCATCGCCACCAACGACGAGCACCACCGGCCGTGGCGGCTGCGCGACCTCGCCCGCACCGCATCAACGTCCGGGCCGGCCCGGATTGCCGTCGTGGCCAGCGATCTCGATGAGCTGGCGACGCTGCTGCAGCGGGCGGTAGCCGGTGAGCATGATCCGGCCGCCGGACTGTTCCAGCCGGAATCGCCCACCGGCGGAAAGGTGGCATTTCTGTTCCCGGGCCAGGGCAGTCAGCGGCCCGGCATGCTTGCGGATCTTTTTGTGGCATTTCCGGAAGTGCAGCACTACCTGCGGCTCGGAGACCAGTGGGCCGACCGGATCTTCCCGCCCGCCGCCTTCGACCCCGAGCACCTAACTGTCCATGATGGACATATTCGGGACACGAGGGTGGCGCAGCCGGCGTTGGGCATCGCCGGGCTTGCCGTCGATCATCTGCTGCGTCGGGTGGGCGTGCGACCGGACATGGCCGGCGGCCACAGTTATGGCGAGCTGGTCGCGCTGGCCAGTGCCGGCGTGTTTGATGCGCGTACGTTGCTTGACCTGAGTTCGGCACGGGCCGAGGCTATTTTGGCGGCCGCCGGCGACGATCCTGGCGCAATGGCCGCGGCCTCGGCCAGTGCAGACCAGGTTGCCGACGTCTTGGGTGCGACGCCGGACGTCGTCCTGGCCAACCACAATGCGCCCCGCCAGATCGTCCTGTCTGGGCCCACCGATGCAGTCGAGGCGGCGGTGCAGGTCTTGCGGGCGGCGGGAATCGGAGCGAAACGAATACCGGTCGCGTGTGCTTTTCACAGCCCGCTGGTCAGCGCCGCGAGTGCGACGTTTGCCGACGTGCTGGCCGCGAGACGGCTGGAATCGCCTGACCTACCGGTGTGGTCGAATCGCCGCGCCGAGCCGTATGGCGACGACGTCGGAGCCGAGCTGGCGGCGCAGATCGGCGCACCGGTGCGGTTTGTCGATGAGATCGAAGGAATGTACGCCGCCGGGGCGCGGGTCTTTGTCGAGGCCGGTCCGGGCAGGGTGCTCAGTGGGCTTGTGACCGCAATTCTCGACGACCGTCCACATCAGACTGTCATGCCAGGACAGGGTGGCCTGCGTGGCTTTCTGTCCTCACTGGCACAGCTCGCGGTCGCCGGGGTGCACATCGACACCGGTTGGCTGTTTGCCGGGCGCGATGCGCTGGACGTGACCGACCTGACCCCGCCGCGTCGCCCGGGCTGGACCGTCGACGGCCATCTCGTTCGTACCGCGGACGGCGATTTCATTCCCAGCGGGCTCGTGCCGGCCAGACGCATAAAGGAGACGACGTTGACCCAGTCAGGTCCCGCCGACAGTGACGCCTTGCTCACCGACTTCCTCCGTACGAGCCGGGAAATGGTCGCCGCCCAACGCGACGTATTGCTGGCCTATCTCGGTACGCCGGCGGGTCAGCCTGCCGGACAGCTGGTGTGGCAGCCGGCGGCGCAATCGGCGGCCCAACCCGCCATCGCACCGGTCCAGCACGCCACGCCGGCGCGGCCCGCGACGGCCGCGCAATCCACTGTGGACGACGAAGCGCCAGTAGATGTGCTCGGCACGGTCCTGCAGATCATCAGTGAGCGGACCGGATATCCGACCGACATGATCGAGCTGGATCTGGATCTCGAGGCCGACCTCTCCATTGACTCGATCAAACGCACCGAGATCGCCGGTGAGCTGGCCACCCGCCTCGGCGCCGGCGTCGATGCGACCGCGCTTGACGACGCCGCGCTGGAGGATCTCGCGAATGCCCGCACAGCGCGCGCGATCGCGGACTGGCTCCTGAACCGCCTTGGCGAGCAGCCGCCGGCCGTGGCGGAACCGGCGGTCGCCGCGGAGCCAGGACCGGCCGCCGTGGCGGCGGCCGAAGTCAGCGTCCCCGCTGTTGCCGCGCCGAAACGGCTCGTACCACAGTGGACGCTTATTGCGGATGTCGCGACAGTCGCGGATGACGTACTCGCGGAAACCACATTCCTGCTGCTCGGCGAGGGTGGACCGATTGCCGATGCGGTCCGGGACCTGCTTGTATCGCGCGGCAGCTCGATTATTACCGAACAGTCCGGCCCGGTTGACGGCGTAATCCATCTCGGCGGACTCACCCCGGGCGACGAAGAGTTGCTGCCCGAGGCCATGCCGGCGATTCAAGCCGCACTGCATGCGTCGCCGCGCTGGCTCGTGGCCGCATACCCGACCGAAGGCAGCGACCATTCCGCCGGCGTGCGTGGACTGTTCCGCACGATCGAGCGGGAATACCCTGGGCTGACCGCAAAGGCGATCGCTGTCAATCCCGTCGCTCCGCCCGCCGAAATCGCAAAACAATTAGTCGCCGAGTTGCTGACCGACGATCGAATTCCGGTCGTCCGACGGGTCGGTGGTGCGCGTTATCAGCTGACGTCGGCCGAGGAGCCGTTGCCGTTGCTGGCAACGATCGGCGCCGGTCCGGCCGGCGACGGGGTGGCCGAGATGGCGGCGCTCGGTCTCGATCGAGACTCGGTGGTGGTCCTGATCGGCGGCGCCCGCGGCATCACTGCGCAGGCGGCCGTCGCATTCGCCGCCGCCAGCCATTGTCGCCTCGAATTGATCGGGCGTACACCGCTGCCCAACGAAGCGGTGCTCGCGGACGCGACCGACAAGCGAGCGCTACGTGCGGCGCTGATCGCACAGGGATTGTCCGCTCCGGCGGAAATAGAACAGGCCGCGGCGGGAATCCTGGCGGACCGGGAAGTGGTGGCGACGTTGGCCGAGCTCCGCGAGCTCGGCGCCGCGGCCGACTATCACGCGGTCGACGTACGCGACGAGGAGGCGATGCACCAGGTAATCAAGGAGATCTATACGCACCATGGCCGCATCGATGGAATCGTCTATGCGGCCGGTGTGATCGAGGACCGGTGGCTCGCCGACAAGGATGTGGAATCGTTCCGTCGGGTTTTCGCCACCAAGGTGGACGGGGCCAGGTCCATGTTCGCAGCGATCGACGAGTTGCGGATCAAGCTCCGCTTCGTGGTGCTTTTCGGCAGCGTGGCCGCGGTCTGGGGTAACCGGGGCCAGGCGGACTATGCCGCGGCCAACGATGCGCTGGAGACGATCGGCCAACTATGGGCCGAGCGGTCTGGTGCCCGCTGTCTGACTGTCCACTGGGGACCGTGGGCACCGACCGGGCGGCACGGCGGGATGGTGTCACCGGAGCTGCAGCAGGAATTCACCCGGCGCGGTGTTGCGCTCATCGATCCCGAGGAGGGAACGGGATCGCTGCTGCGCGAGCTTGCGTGGGGCTCCGATCCGGTCGTGGCCTATACCGCGTCGGGCTGGTAGCGGTATGGCTGTGCAGGAGCCGATCGCGATCGTCGGTATGGCGGTGATGCTGCCCGGCGCGCCCGATCTCGAGTCCTACTGGCGAAATCTCGTCGACGGGGTGGACGCAATCACAGAGGCGCCCGCTCATCGATGGGACCCGGCGTTCTACGATCCGGCCGCGTCCGCCGACCGGGCCGACCGGGTCTATTGCCGGCGCGGTGGATTTATCGATGACCTGGCCGAATTCGATCCGACCCGATACGGCATCATGCCGAATTCGGTCGCCGGCACCGAGCCGGACCAGCTGATCGCGTTGCAGGTCGCGGCATCGGCAATTGCCGACGCCGGCGGGCCGGATCGGCTGCCTGCTGCCGATCGGGTCGGGGTGGTGGTCGGCCGGGGCGGCTATCTCACGCCCGGGCTGGTCCGGCTGGAACAGCGCGTGCGGACGGTGAATCAGCTGGTGCATACCTTGCACGAGCTACTGCCAGACGTCGCGCCTGATCGGCTAGACCTTGTGCGGCAGGCGTTCAGCGATCGGCTCGGTCCACACCAACCCGAGTCGGCGATCGGGCTGGTGCCAAATCTGGCGGCGTCGCGGATCGCCAACCGGCTCGACCTTCGTGGGCCGGCGTACACAGTGGACGCTGCATGTGCGTCGTCGCTCATTGCGGTCGACCACGCCGTCGCCGAGCTGGCCACCGGACGATGTGACGCGGTGCTCGCCGGCGGCACGCACCATTGCCACGACATCACGTTCTGGAGCGTATTCGCGCAGTTAAAGGCGCTGTCGAAGAGGGAGCAGATTCGCCCGTTCGACCGCGGCGCCGACGGCATTCTCATCGGTGAGGGTACCGGCGTGGTCGTACTCAAACGGCTGGCCGACGCGACGCGGGACGGCGACCGGGTCTATGCCGTGGTGCGCGGCACCGGGGTATCCAGCGACGGTCGCAGCGCCAGCCTCTTCAACCCCGAGCCGTCCGGTCAGGCAATGGCGGTGCGGCGGGCATGGGCGGCGGCCGGCCTCGATCCGACTGCACCACAGGCGATCGGGTTGCTGGAAGCGCACGGCACCGCGACGCAGGCCGGCGACACTGCCGAGCTTGCCACGGTGGCCGACGTATTCGGCACCAATGGTGACCGGGCGGTCATCGGCTCGGTCAAATCCATGATCGGGCATACGATGCCGGCCGCCGGAATAGCCGGTTTGGTGAAAGCGGCACTTGCCGTGCACCGCGGCGTATTGTTGCCGACCTTGCATTGCGAGGATCCGCGACCGGAGCTGGCGCAGACGCGATTTCGGCCGATCGGGGTTGCCCAGCCGTGGGAGGGCGATCTGCGCCGGGCCGGGGTCAACGCGTTTGGCTTCGGCGGCATTAACGCACATGTCGTGTTGGAGCAGGCGCCGGCGGCGACCGGAGTCGGTCCGATTTCGGTGAGCGAACCGGAGCGGGTACTGCAGCTGGCCGCGGCGGATCCGGCGGCGTTGGCCGAAATACTGTCCGCCGACGACGCAACCGTGTTGGCCACGCCCCTGCTGCCCGGCCCGTGTCGGTTGGGAATCGTGGCGCCCACGGTCAGGCGGTTGGCGCTGGCCCGCCGAGTCGTGGCAAAGGGCGTTGCCTGGCGCGGCCGTAGCGATATCTGGTTCACGCCCCGGCCGCTGCTGCCGGCCGGCAGGACCGCGTTTGTCTTTCCGGGTCTGGAGGCCGATTTCGCACCGCGCATCGACGACGTCGCCGCCCATTTCGGCCTGTCTACAGTGGAGCACTCGGCGTCCAATGTCGGCCGGCACGGCCTCGGCGTGTTTTCCGTCGGTCGGCTCCTGGCGGATGCCCTGAATCGGCTGGACATTCACGCCGACGCCGTCGCAGGTCACAGCGTTGGCGAGTGGACGGCAATGGTGAACGCAGGTCTCTTTGCCGGCTCGTCGATCGATGGCTTCCTCGAGTCGTTCGACCCCGACTCGGTGCAGGTGCCCGGTCTGGTCTTTGCCGCCATCGGCGCCGGCGCCGACCGGGTCGAGGCGGCGATCGCCGAGCTGCCCGGCGTGGTGGTGTCGCACGACAACTCACCCAACCAGTCGATTGTCTGCGGGCCGCAAGTGGTGATCGGTGAGCTCGTGCGGACACTGCGCCAGCAAAACGTCCTGTGCCAGGTGCTGCCGTTCCAGTCCGGTTTCCATACGCCAATGCTCGCGCCGTATCTCGAGCCGATCCGGCATGCCGTCAGCCGGTTCGAGCTGCGGTCGCCTACGGTGCCGGTCTGGTCGGCCACGACCGCCTCGCCATTTCCGGCCGAGCCCGCAGCGGTACGGGAGATCTTCCTTCGGCACCTGCTCGAGCCGGTACGCTTCCGGGCCCTGGTTGGGGCAATGTATGAGGCCGGGGTACGGATATTCCTGCAGGTCGGCACCGGCCAGCTCGCGTCGGTCATCGGCGACACGCTCGCCGGCCGCGACTATCTCGCGGTGGCCGCAAATGCGCCGCAGCACGGCGGTCTGGCGCAGCTGCGCCGTGTTGTCACGGCGCTGTGGGTAGAGGGCGCAACGGTCGATGCCACTGCACTGGATGCGCGGCAAAAAGCACCCGGCCCATCGCTTGGCTCGGCCCGCGCCGGCCGCCCGGTGCGGTTGGATCTCGGTGGCGCCCTGCTGTCATTGGGCGATGGGGCGCATGGTCTCGTCTCGACGGATCGGGCGCCGTCCACATTGGATGGCATGGCGAACGGCGATCCGCTTGCCGCTGAGTTGGCCGGGCTGTTGCGGGAGACGGCTGACAGTGCCGTCGCCGCGCTCGCCCTGCGGGACGTCCAGAAAACCGAGCAGCAGCCCACCACGCCGACGGAGCGCGAAAGCACTGTGCATGTGTCGGTTGACGGCATGCCGTATCTGCGCGATCACTGTTTCTTCCGGCAGCGGGATGACTGGCCCGAGATCACCGACCGGTGGCCGGTAGTGCCGGCTACGACGGTCATCGCGCACATGATCGAGGCCGCGGAGTCGGCCGGCCCGCGGGCAATCGCCGTACATAACGCGCGGTTTGCCCGGTGGGTGGTCGCGGCGCCCGCCGTCGACGTACCGGTGACGGTGCGGCCGGAAACACCGGCGCGAATGCAGGTATCGTTCGGGCCGTTTGCGCAGTCGACAATCGAGCTGGGCGATGAGTATCCGGCGGCGCCGCAGATCTGGCAGCTCGATCTCTCGACCGAGCGTGCGCCGGATATTGTCGCCGACCAGCTTTATACAGACCATTGGATGTTCCACGGCCCGCAATTCCAGGGTGTCGTCAAGTTGACCGGGCTGTCGGACGCGCATGTACGCGGGGTGCTCCGGACACCGGCGGCGCCCGGTGCGCTGTTGGACAACGTCGGTCAGCTACTGGGCTACTGGATCATGACCACACAGTCCAATCGAAATATCGTGTTTCCCGTCGGGGTACGTCGGATCCGCTTCTACGGGCCGCATCCACCTGCTGGTGAGGAGCTCGACTGTGTGATCGCAATTCGGTCGATCACCGACGCCGAGTTGACCGCGGACATTCAGCTGTGCCGAGCCGGGCGCGTGTGGGCGGAGCTGGACGGTTGGGTGGACCGACGGTTCGACAGTCATCCGGAAACCCGGGCGGTAGAACGGTTTCCGGACCGCAATACGCTCTCATGTCGCCAACCCGGCGACTGGACACTGGTTTTCGAACGCTGGCCGGATCTAGCGTCACGCGACCTGATCATGCGTAATCATCTCGCCGCGAGCGAACGCGCCGACTACGACCGGTGCGGCCCACGGGTCAGACGGCAGTGGCTGCTTGGCCGGATAGCGGCCAAAGATGCCGTACGGCAAGGCATGTGGGCCGCCGGGGAGGATCGGATCTTTCCGGCAGAGGTCGCGGTGTCCAATGCGGACAATGGGCAACCGCTCGTGGCCGGCGCGCACGGTCGGGCGCTTCCCGACTTCGGCATCTCGATCGCGCATTGCGCCGAGGCCGGCGTCGCGTTCGCTCGGCGGTCCACCCGCGTCGGCATCGATATCGAGGAAATAGCCGAGCACCCCGGCAGCGCGGTCGGCTTCGCCCTGTCCGAAGACGAATCGGCCCTCATGGCGGGGCTGAGTGGCGAACCGCACCTGTGGTTCACCCGTTTCTGGACGGCGAAAGAGGCGGTCGCCAAGGCCGAGGGCACCGGGCTGCGGGGCGCCCCGCAGCGGTTCGCGGTCGTATCGGCGACCGAGAGCGCACTGACGGTCGAGGTCGATGACCGTCGCTACGAGGTTTCGTGCACCACCATCAGCAATCCACCCGATTTACCGCCGAGAGATTACGTAGTCGCGTGGACCTGCGCGCCGGCGACCGAAGCAGATAGGGAGGCAGCCGCGTGAACGACAACGTGCTCGGCGAAATAGCCGAAATGCTCCGCGAGGTGCTCGACGAATACGTCGTGGATGATGTCGAGATCACCGTGGATACGAAGTTTTACGACGATCTGGAAATGGAGAGCATCGACCTCGTGGCCCTCGCCGGCCTGCTCGAGGAGCGTTACAGCGGGCGGGTCAATTTTGCCGAATTCATCGCAGACCTCGACCTCGATGAGATCATCACGCTGACGGTCGGCCAACTGGTCGACTATGTCGACCGGTCCATGCAGTCGGTAAAGGTTGTCTGAGCATGACGACCGTATTGGCCAATGGCCTCAGCCACCACGTACAGCGAATGCCGGCCAGCACCGGTAATGCGTCGATCACCGTCGTGTGCATTCACGGCATCCTGACCGACAGCCTCGCGAGCTACTACTTCACTCTTGCCAAGCCGTTGGCCGACGCCGGCGCCGATGTCTTCATGTATGACCTGCGCGGGCACGGCCGTAGCGAGCGTCCACCGACCGGCTACGGCCTCGATGAGTTTGTCGCGGATCTGTCGGCACTGCTCGACGAGGTGGGTATTTCCGGTCCGGTATACCTGGTAGGCAACTCTTTCGGCGGAACCGTAGCGTTCAGTTTTGCGGCTCGCTACCCGGACCGCGTCGCCGGCATCGCAATGATCGAATCCGAGCCGGCGACCGCGGCGTGGGCGGAGAAGATGACCGCCAACCTGGGGCGGGCCGCCAAACAACTGGGCCGGTGGGATTCGCTCGTCTGGATCCGTACTCATTACGGCGCCCATACCGTGCGGCTGGCCAGGGCAGCGTTAAAGCTGCTGAATGCCAGCTCGATCGAGCGGGACATTCCGGCGAGTCCGACCCTCTCGCCGGAGCAGGTACGGTCCATCACCTGCCCCGTACTGGCCATTTATGGCTCCAAGTCGGATCTGGCCGAGCAGGCGCCGCTGCTGCGGGACGAGATGTCGAATTGCACAACACTTGTGATCCCGGGGCAGGAACATTCGGTGTTGATCGAGGTGCCGGACACGGTGCGGGACACCGTCCTCACGTGGCTGGGCGGGCGCGAGCCGGCGGGCGTGCGATGAGCAGGTTTCTTTTCGTGGTACCGCCGCTGGTCGGCCATATCAATCCGACCGTGGGAGTGGCTACCGCGCTCGTCGACAACGGGCACGAAGTGGCTTGGGCCGGCAACCCGGAGATCATTGCGTCCCTGGTCGGCCCGAACGCCGCAGTATTTCCATGTGCCACGCCGGAACTAGGCGACGGTCGGACCCCCGACATGCGCGGTCCCGCGGCGTTGAAATTCCTCTGGGAGAGCTTTCTCATTCCATTGGCCGAGGCGATGACCCCTGGCGTCCGCAACGCGGTCGACGAATTCGCGCCCGATGCGCTCATTGTGGATCAGCAGGCAATCGCGGGTGGCATGGTCGCAAATGCGCTCGATCTACCGTGGGCGACGTCGGCAACGACCTCGGCCGAGCTCGCCGATCCGCTGGCGTCGATGCCCAGGGTGGCGGAATGGCTGGCCGGAATGCTCGCCGATCTCCAGGCGCGGCTGGGAATGCCGCCGGTTGGCGATATTCGATTCTCACCGCATCTGGTGCTGGTATTTTCCACGATCGCGTTGACCGGCCTGGTCGATTACCGGGCCGGGCAGCTGCGATTCGTCGGGCCCTCGATTGCCGCCCGCCCGCCGGCCGACGATTTTCCGTGGGACTGGCTGGACCCCCAACGCCAACACGTCCTGATCAGTCTTGGTACCGCGAATATCGACGTCGGCGCGCAATTCCTCAGCGAGAGTGCGCGGGCGCTGGCGGAGCGGCCGCATATTCAAGGCATCATCGTGGATCCGGCCGGCACAATCGGCGAGACGCCGGAGAATGTGCTGGTATGCCGCCGGGTGCCGCAGCTCGAGTTGATGCCCCGGGTCCAGGCAGTGGTGTGTCACGGCGGGCATAACACGGTCTGCGAGGCGCTCTATCACGGCGTGCCGCTCGTGATTGCGCCTATTCGCGACGACCAGCCGATCGTGGCGCAGCAGGTCGTCGACGCCGACGCCGGAGTTCGGCTGCGATTCGGCCGGGCGAACGCCGACCAGATCGGCGCCGCGATCGACAAGGTGCTGAGCACCGCGTTCTATTGGTACAACGCGCGGCGGGTGCGCGACTCGTTCCGTTCGGCCGGCGGCGCGGCGGCGGCGGCCGGGCACCTGGCAGAGCTGGCCCGTACGGCGGAAGTGCCGCGATACGTCTAGTGCACGCGTTCCCGGGCCGCGCCGCCGCAGACGACCATGACGATCGCGAGCGCGCCGACCACCCACAGCGATCGGTTGAGCCCGATCGCCTGGGCCAACAGCCCGATCAGCGGCGGCCCGAACAGAAACCCGGAATAGCCGATCGGGGTGACCGCCGAAATCGCATCGGCCGACCGGCCTGGGGTATCCCCGGCGGCGCTGATCACGGCCGGAAAGACGATCGCCGTGCCCAGTCCCCACAGCGCGGCCCCGATGTAGGCGCCGGCCAGAAATGGGGAGAGCAGCAACAGGGAGACCCCGGCGAGCGCCAGCAGGCCGCTACATCGCACCGCAAGTGCCCGGCCCAGCCAGGTAATGGTCCACGTGCCGGCACCCCGGCCGGCCGCCATCGCGACCGCGAACGTCGCATATGCAGCGGCTCCGGCGCCATGCGAGACATGTCGTACGTCGCCGAAATAAATCCCGAGCCAGTCCGATGCGGCGCCCTCGATCAGAGTCGCGCACGCCATCACAATGCCGAGGATCACCAGGTTTCGGGTAAACAGGCTCCCGGCGGGCACATGCGTGGTGACCTCTTCGTCCGGCACGTCCCGGTCGTCGAAAAACAATGTGAGACAGCCCAGCACGCCTGCCATCGCGCATATCGCAACAAGCGCGAAGTGGACCGGAACGGGAATGCCAACACCCGCGGCCAACGCGCCTACACCGGCGAACATAAAGCCGCCGATGCTCCAGGCAGAGTGATAGCGGGGCATCCACGGCTTACCGGCGGCGGCCTCCACCGCGTGCCCGTGCACATTCATCGCGACGTCCCACGACCCGTACCCGAATCCGAAGACCACCAATACCAGGCCGAGCTGGACCACCGACTGCACCAACCCGAGCCCGACGAGCGCCAGGTTGGAGACCCCGCACATGACCGCGACGACGATCTTGCTGCTGAAGCGCTTGATCAGCCGGCCGGTGAAGAACGTGGACACGATCGACCCGATCGCACTTCCCAAGAGCGCGATCCCGAGCGAACCGGTCGCGGCGTGCAGGTGCCCGCGTACCTCGGGGAGGCGCGACACCCAGGTCGAGGACAGCGCACCGGACAGCGCGAAGACCACGCCGGTGGCCGCCGCGGACCGGCGGAGCAGCGGGAACGGCGCGGCGGCGATGGTCGCGGAGGTCACGGCACCAGCGTCGCAGACGCGACCGGCACCCGCCGGGGCACGACCGCATGCGGTCCTTCGTTCACGGGCAGGACTCGCGCGTTCACTTCAACGACTCGGTGGCGGCCGTCCGGTCCGCCTGACACGATGGGACCGGCAGCGGCGCCGCCCAGATACACAGGAGACCCCTCATGACTGAAGACATCATCGACTCCGGTGGCCGGGTCATCCTGACCCAGATCAGCTCGCGTGCCTTCGAGCACCCGGCCGATCGCACCGCGCTCACCGCGCTCCGCAGCCTTACCGGCTTCGACCAGTTGATCAAGGCCGCGTCCGGGCTGCTGCGCGAGCGGCAATACCGGCTCGCCTTTCTGGCCTCCTCGGTACGGGTCGACGAGCGCCAGTTCGCCGCCATCAACGAGCTGTTCAGCGAGGTGCTCGGCGTCCTCGATATAGAGGAGCGCCCCGAGCTCTATGTGACCGCCGACCCGTACCCGCAGGCCACCACCCTCGGCGTCGACAAGCCGTTCATCTCGCTGACCTCCGGCCTGGTCGAGCTCATGGACGTCGACGAGCTGCGTTTCGTGCTCGGGCACGAGCTCGGGCACGTGATGTCCGGGCACGCCCTCTACCGCTCGCTGCTGCAGCACCTGCTCAACCTCGCCGCCCTGGTCGGCTGGATTCCGCTCGGCGGCATCGGCCTGCGGGTGCTCATCGGCGCGCTTCGGGAGTGGGAGCGCAAGTCGGAGCTGTCGGCCGACCGGGCCGGGCTGCTGGCCACCCAGGACGCCGAAGCGACCCGGCGGGCGCACATGAAGATGGCCGGCGGCGCGCACCTCACCGAGATGGACACCGACGCGTTCCTGGCCCAGGCCGAGGAGTACGAGAGCGCCGGCACCATGCGCGACGGCATCCTCAAGCTGCTCAACACCGAGCGCAGCTCGCACCCGTTCACCGTCGTGCGGGCCGCGGAGAT
>Ga0137412_10002321_pt1 | contig 15041 bp, 25 predicted proteins | sample CZODoug2_1_16fun_FD_122160 | JGI IMG/M metagenome (GOLD analysis project Ga0137412, IMG submission 122160) | Vadose zone soil fungal communities from Angelo Coast Range Reserve, California, USA - CZODoug2_1_16fungal (Hybrid Assembly) | ecosystem: Environmental > Terrestrial > Soil > Vadose zone...
GAAGAAGGCATCGTGTTCCGGGCGTACCGCTTTGAGTAGCAAGGCTTGGCGCGATGCTGAGCACAAGGAATTTGAGGGATGGAGTAACGACGATGTCTCTAAGCTACGATCACGCTACGGCATCACTCCGGCACAGTATGTGGCTCTGCTCACTAAGCAACACGGACGTTGCGCCATATGCAATGAGCTACCAGCCGATGGCGAGCGACTTCACATCCATCACATCCATGGTCACTGCGCCGATCGGGTCAACGCATGTTGTGTGCAAGCGGCCATGTGCCCGCGTTGCAACCTAGCTGAGGGCCAACTACTTGCCATATATCGGCGCAGTGGTGTAAGGTCAGTGGTGAAGTTAATCGCGATGATGTTGCGACGATGATGGGGAGTTGATCATGAGTAAGCACAATGAGAGCAAGGATAAGACTACCCGGTTCGATCGGGCTAGCCGCTTCTTGAACAAGTTCAATGAGTCGGACGCGGCGGCTGAGCTCCCGTTCGACACCAAGAAGAAGGCCTTCATGGATGCAGAGCACGACGCCGCTAACAAGGAAGACAAGGGGAAGTGATCATGGGCAAGGATAAGGGCAAGGACGTCACTCCGCGCGAGCGCCTAGCCGACGATAAGGCTATCCGTAAGCTCCGTGAGGATGAGGACATTAAGGAGGCCCTTCGCAAGGCTGCCAAGGAGCAGGATGAGAAGGGCAAGTAACAAATAGGTCACAGCCCCTTGTGCTCCGGCATGAGGGGCTGTAGGCTGTAGTCACAAGCCAAGCGGAGGAGCCAAAATGTTCAAGTACACCGTGTACAGCGACAACGGCCACACTCTCTCTGAGCCGCGCCGGATCGCCGGATTCAACACCTTCAGTGAGGCATACGAGTGGATGATTAACCACTACGTGGTATGGGCCGGCACCGTGGAGCTTTATGACGAGGCCGAGGAAGAGGCTGTGGCCAGGTGCCACACCGCGTGACAAACGACAAAGCCCCCAACTTCTCGTAATGAGAGGTTGGGGGCTTTCGCTTACGCAGGCGGGGCTTGTTGCTCCGCTAGCTTGGCGCGTAGGGCGTCGGCGGCTTGGCGCTCAGCGTCGGTGACGGCTTGGACTTGGGCGTCGGTGGCCCCGAAGTCCTTGAGGTCGCGAGCTAGCTCTACCTGAAGGTTCTTAGCTAGGCTAAGTAGTGCGGGAACACCCACAGCCACTAGGCCAGTCTTCCAGTCGGCAACACCATGCGCAGCGACGTACTCCGCCGCAACCGATAGGGCACCAATGACCGCTTGGGTGAAGGTGCTCAGTACGCGTTCTTGAACGTTAGTCCAGTTAACAGCCATATTAGCTTCCTAGGTGGAGTGATCCAGTGACAGGCACGTCACCGGTGAAGGTGGTGTGAGTGGTCTGTACGGCGGTAGTGAGGGCTTGCACAGCGACCAGTAGGGCATCGAGCTTAGCGCCCAGTTGGGCCGCAGCTTGGGCCCCATTTTGGAGCTGACTAGATTTGCCCAGAAGGTCCGTAGCCACATTGGCGCTGACCTTGAGGACGGGGATGTTTGGCGCGGCGGCTAGGTTGGTGACCGTCTCAGTGTCAAGCCCGGTCATGATGCCACCCTCAACGGTGACAAAACCATAGTTAGGAGTGTTGTAGATCACGTGAGTATTGTCCTGGTTGTTAGGGGCCACACTGGGGGATTGCAGCCAATCGGTGGCTAGGATGTCGTTAGCGTCGCAAGCGATACCGCCCGCGCTGTACGTGCCATAGTTGCGCTGATACACGCTGGCCCACGAGCGTAGGTCGCTGTGCGCCCCACATTGCCAATATGCTCCAAGCCCCAGATTGCGCGTAAGGTCCATGGTGTCATAGAACCCATAGACACCGGTGTTGGCGGCTCCTAGGACTGAGGCCGCGCCCTGGAAGTAGGCTAGGACGTTCGTGGATTGGCCCGCTGGGATGTGTTGGTCTTGGGCGAGGAACCCACGGGCCGGAAGGCCCAACGCTAACGCATGATTGCGTAGGGCTGTGGCGTTCGCACGGCCCGCGTTGTAGCCGCCGCTGGTGTCCGTAAGGCCCAGCTCATACACTAGCGCCACGGCTAAGCCAGCGGCCTTGATGGACGTAACTTCGGCAGCGTTGGTGATCTTAATGTTAGACTCGGACAGTCCGGCGTATCGGATAGCCCCCACGAACCCCGCCGATTGGAGCTGTGCGCCCGTGAGACGCTTGGCACTGTAGTCAGCGACGATCACGGTTAGCCTTCCTTCGAACGTACTCGTGGACAATGGGGATGGCGACTAGAAGCCCATCGATCATCAGGGAGACCGCAAGGGACCACCCATCAGTTGACAGGGCCGCATGCCCAATCACCAGATTGATTAGGCTACGTATGTACACTAGGAGGAACGCCGCTTGCTGAACCAGCATGAGGCGGCCGATCGGATTGCGCCAAGGCTTCGCGACAGTGAGGTAGTACACTGGCGTAACAAGCACCGCAAGAAACCCAATAACAAACAAGATCCATGCGAGAGTCATCTGTGTCTCGCACCTCCTCTATCTATGATGGCCAGCCAGCCCTGGTAAAAGTGATTGTCGGCGCATCGTTGAAGGAGTTCCTGGGCGTTTTTGTCTACGATTTCGGCATGCTTCTGGGCCGCTTCTTTGTTCTTGTTCACTTGTTCCAACACCTGATACGCTTCAACGGCACTCGGGGAAATGGGTGGGAGTGGTTGGGTGTCGGAATCAATGTTGCGGTGGCGACGAAGGAAACTCACGGCGCTCACCTCCTAGGTCACGGTACCTGGCTTCATTGGCCGCTTGAAGGTCGGAGACGACCTTAAGCGTAGCTTCAACGGCCGTGCCAATTCGTCTGGACGTTTCACGTTCAAGATCGTTGATGGCCAACTGGTCCATTGCTGCTTTCTGCCAAAGTTGGCGGGCTTCGAGTTCGACTTGGAGGGATTCCTCCTTGACACGGAGCATCGTTTCCATGGTCTTGCTAGACACGATGCGCCCAGAACCCCAGAACCACAGGGACCCCAGCACGATCAAGATCCCGAAAAGCCAGCCGCCTGAGACGCCGAGGGCCGAGCCCCAGTCAGACGGGTTGAAGTCCATGTTGTGCCTCCGGGGGCAGTGTGGTGCACGCCACAGTTGCGCCGTGACGCTTGAGGGTGTAGGGTTCGGGTACAACATCAACCCAGGGAGTCAAGATGAAGAAGATCCTTATTGCCGCGATGCTGGTTCTGGCTGCGCTCGCCGCAGTGGCCGCGTGCAAGGTTGCTTCTGGTCCGACGCAGGTTGACGGTGCCGCCAGCGACCACAGCCACGTGGTCACGTTCAACCAGTTCAAGGCGATTGTTCTTGGCGCTGGCCAGCCGTCCAGCAACTTGGAGCAGGCCTACGCGGATGCCACGGACGTTTGCACGAAGGTCATGACGTCGCGTTGGCAGGATCGCTCGATGCTGCTGAGTGTCGTGCCTGCGAGCATCCAGGACCCGATCCTCCGGGCTCAGGTGTACGTGGCCGTGCTGGGCACCGGGCAAGAGGGCAAACTCAGCGCCTGCGTCGCGTAGCGGCTAGAACGGCACGCTCTTCGCGTACTCCACCTGCATGTTCGTCCAGTCGCCCGACCCAGCCACGCTGAGCTTGCTCCAGCTTGAGATCTCAACTACTTGGCCGAACATGTTCGACGGCCAAGTGTAGGTCAGCTCGTTATACCCTGAGAACAACGCACCGGATCCTGTCTGCGTAAACGCGGGCAGGATATCGGTGTATGTGGTGGTGTTCCACGGAGCCCAGCGGATTGCATACGTGGCCGTCTTGGAGCCCGTGAAAGAGAACTCCCAGAAGTATCTAAGCAGGGCCTTCTGTGAAGCGATGGGAAAGGCAATCTTCCAATCGATCTTGTCCGTGGTCGTGGTGTTCTGCGCCCCACTGAAGCTGTTATCAAGGAAGGGTGCTCCGCTATACAAGGGCGCACGTAGCCCCCATGCGGCCCCAGCTGTGTCGTTCAGCAGCAGCACGTTACCGGTGGAGTCCTTGACCGTGATGCGGGGCTTGCCGTTGCCTGGGTCCGTGTCGACCACGAGCATCTTGATACCCGTACCTGGATCTGTGACCGCTAGGTTACTTAACGTCTTGCGCTCATACTCGTCGATGGCAGCATCGAGGGCAGTCAGCCGCCTGTCTAGCGAGTCATCCTTGGGCGTCAGGCTCACGCTGGGACCGCCAATGCTAGATATGGGATGTAGCTACATCCATCGACGCCGCTGGGGTTGGAGTCGATGTGGCGCATGAACTTGACGCGCACAGGGCCGCTCTGGTCGTACACGTTGCTGGGGAACGTGTAGGTGATGTCCCTCAATTGCGAAGCATTAGATGCGCCTGGCGAGCCCGTGGGCAGGGAGATCGTGAAGGTGTCGATGGTGGTGTAGCTACTGCCGTTGTTGAAGGTGATGAATATGGAGTATGTACCCACACGCGTGCCTAGGCTGGCATTGTGAATGTAGGCGTTGCCAATGATCCGCACCTTTTGGCTGGTGGTGGGCAGCACCATCTGATAGCCATCGCTGTCCGTTGTATCTGAGCCATACGCGCCCGCGACGGTAAGCCCGGTAGGGCTCCCATTGTACATGCGCAGGGGCGCGCGTAGGCCCCAACCAGTGCCGCCCGTGTCGTTCTGAAAGAGCACGTTGCCCGTGGTGTCCCTGATGGTGATCTGGGGTCGTCCACCGTTGGCAGTGTCCGGTTGGACCGTGAGAACGCTTGTGGCGCTGGCTGGGTCCGACACGGCTAGGGTGCTAAGGGTCTTGCGGGATAGCTCGGCTAGGCGCGCCTCAGCGGCGGCAATGCGCGCAATCAGGTCGTCGTCCGTTGGCGTCTTCATTAGCTATGCCTTTCCGCCACACCAACTGGGACATAGGAGCTAAAGCAGTTAGCACCAGTGGTCGACGTGAACGACCAAAATGATACTTCCACAATCTGGTTGTACATGTTGCTCGGCCACGTGTAGTCGAATTCTTGAAGCACCGCGATGTTTTGGCCAGTGATAGTTGTGGTGTTCATCGTGGTATATGTCGCGGTGCCAAGTGGGGCCCACTTCACAGTGAAGGTGCCAAACCGTGAAGTGGTAGGGTCCACGATACACATGAACCCATAGCCATGGACCTTTTGGGTGAGCACCGGCATGAACACTGACCACACCGTGGCGTCGCTAGTTGTGGCGTTCTGGTTGCCCAGGTAGTTGGTCTGAGACACTGATGTATTCGCGGGTTGCGGGTGAGAGAAACCCCAGCCCGCGCCGTTGACGTCATTCTGAATGAGCACGTCCCCGGATGCGTCCTTGAAGCTCAGCTGACGCCTACCCGCGTTGCCCGGTAGCACCGACATCATCTGAACGCCACTGGCGTCTGTGACGGTGAACGTGGTGAAGTTCTTCCGGGCGATTTCGTCGATTCGGTTCTCAATGGTCGTGAGCCTCTGGACCAATGAGTCTTTGTTCGTTGGCGTTAGGCTCACAGCGATCCCTGTTGCGCTTGCAGTAGTAGCTTGACGGTAGCCACGGAGTCCTGCGAGAAGCCAAGGATGCGTTGGCTGTAGTTGCCATCGGGGATGAAGATGTGCCCGCCGTTGGAGATGGTGAACACGCCAATGCTACCAGGATCGTAGGATCCAAAGGGAGCACCTGAGGCGTCCACGTTGACCACTGTGGTCCATGTCTCCACGGGCACGGAGTACAGCCCAAGGTCGCCATCCGCGTAGCTCTGGATAGTGCCTGCGTCGGTGGCGCTGCTATGCGCAGAGTCGACCGATTCGAGGGCTGGCCATCCGGCAGTGACTAGTGCGGCGTTTATGCTGTAGGCCACGGTCGAGGCGCGCTCCGTGGCGTTGCCCTTGGCGTACATGGCGCTGGCCATGTTGGATGCGTCGGAGTCAAGGGAAAGGGTTCGGCACGAGCTACCGTAATCCCAATAGTAAGTGTTAGTTGCATTGAGCAACGGGTTGCCAATTTGCATGGACCAACGAATGAAGCCCGGATTGGTAAGATCGAAGTAGGGCTTGAAGTCCACATCCGGCCCACCCTGCACACCCGTGATATCGGTCAGGCGCGTGTACACGGTGGCCAAGTCGTACACTGGGTAAGTGCGGGTGTTGGTGCCGACCACGGTTCCGGGCACATCAACCGGCAGTGCAAAGCCAGAGCGAGCGGTACCATTAGTCACCAGCGCAGCCGCGATGCTTGGTAGATCGTAGTTGACTAGGATGACGTCGCGCGCCGTGTCCATTGGTAGGAGGCTAGCGTTGGACGAGTCGCCTACCGTTCCGTGCGTCTGGGCTGGCGGGAAGCCAGCGTTCCAAATTACGCGGGACTTGAGGAACGACCAGAAGTCGCCACACGTGACGGTCAATTGCAGCGAGCTATCATCATACTGCGACGTGATGATGGGGCCCGCTTGTGCAATATAACCGCCGTAGCACACTGCAATGGAGTAGCGCCATGGGGCAAGGATCTGGCGCAGATCCAGCAGACGGCCAAGGGACTTATCCCCCAATTGGAGCTTGACGGACACGGACCCGCTGGTGTTGAGGGTGCGAGTAAATTGGGGGAAGTCGGCCACAGGGAGATCATTGTTAACAACCTTGCCTGTGACCGATTCGAACACTTGCACGGACCATTGAGAGATAGCCATGTCCAGGTGGCTCCTTTCTTAGGCGATTTCGTACGTGAAGGAGGCGCAGATGAATCCGCCGTTGCCATAGATCACGCCAGCGGTTCCGGGGGTGTTGATCTCACCACGTGAGATATTGGTGTTGCTCCATGCCCATAGGTTGCCTGCCGAGGTGTTGGCCCCGAGGGTCGCCCGGATCATGTAGGAGATACCCGTGCCGGAGGTGACGAAAGCCTCACCTGACCATTGCGTGCTGGCAATGTTAGCTGATGTGAATGGGACGGTGAAGCCAATGTTGCCCGTGCCAAGGGACGTGCTCGCGTTGGCGGTGTGGGTGACAGTGACGGTGCACATGTTGCCGCTTAGGTAGAACCTACCAGCTGCCACGCCTGCGTTGTTGGACATACCAGACCAGGTGGGGGTGTACGTGCCGGCGGAATACTGCGCCAACGGACGCCATACGCCGCCGCTCCAGCGGTAGATGATGCCTGTGCCTACGTCCAGTAGTTCGCCATTCATAAAGCCAGCGGGGCTTGTGCTGCCAACCCCGGTGAATCCAGTGTCGCCAGGTAGAAGCGGGCGAACAGCGCCCGGTGTTCCCGTGGCGTTACGTAGGTCTGTGACGGTTAGAGAGCTTGAGTTCACCGCGTTGGCAGGGACTAGAACCGTGGCAATGGGGATTGAGTTAGCCGGGAGGGCAGGGGCCACAGGTGACCCAGCGGGAGTGCCATCGGTAACTTCGAAGAGCACACCACCGGCGGAGGTTAGCGGCGCGGGTGGGGAGTCACCTTGTGCTGGGTCATAGATGCGAGCACTGATACGGTCAATGCGCGGGTTGGTGGCGTTAGCCGCAGTCAAAGTAACGGTCTTCTGACCTTGGCTCACGAATTCGTAGGTAGCCTGACCCGCCCGAGGGATGTTGCCCCCGCCGCTGTTCACTAGCACCTGAAGCGTGCCAGCGGCAGCTGAGGCTGCGGGCAATAGGTCATACCAAATGAATGAGCTATCCGAGCTAGTGCACCAGACACCGCCACGAGCGACGTTGGCGCTTGTGGTGCTGCCCGTGGCACCTGCCAGGATGTGTAGCTTGTCCTTCAGACGGCCAACCAATGACGTGTTGGTTACGTTAACGGTCCAACCGCCGGTTGCTGCTGCGCTAGTAGCCATTAGTACTCCTTACCAGTAAGCATTTGACCACTTCGCAGTGAGCGTTGCGGTAGAGGTGTATACGGCCGAGCTGAATGCGGCAATAACGGTGGTGCCCGCTGCTACGGATGTCCATTGGGCGGTGGTTAGGAAGCGGCGCATATCGGTGAGCCCGTTTAGTAGGACACTCCGATTCGCTGGGTTAGTGGTGATGGTGAGGATGTCGTTGGCCTGTAGCGTGTTGTTGTAGAACAGCACGTTGCCGTTGAACAAGATTGTGATGCCCGGCGAACTCAGCACGTTGCCATTGGCGGCGATAACGAAAGTAGGCCACGTGTCTGCTGTGCCAGCATTCGTCATACTCACCTGGCCATTGCTGGTGACCGTGCCCCACGTGAGCCCGCCGCCAGTGACCCAGTCGAGCCCGCCGCCGGTGATCCAGTCAAGGCCGTTAGCGGCCATGGGCAGGTTGGTGGTGGACTGCTGCACGGTCGCGCTGTACTTGCGAGGATCTGGCGCGGCTAGTTGGATGGACCAGTCGAAGTCGTAGCCACCTGGGTTACGCGTGATCGTGACGTTCTGGTCCAGGCGCACGTTGGCCAGTAACTCGCCAGTCTCCTCCGTGCAGTGGAGCTCAGAGAGGTTCAGAGGGTCTGAGAAGGCCGCTGAAATCGTGTGCTCTGCGGCCCTACGGGCAAGGGTGGTTGGGGCCGCCACGTGGCCGTACAGAGTGATGACACGTGCCCCGTAGAAGTCTGGGCCGTTGAACGCGCCCTGTGAGTATGGCTTGCCCGTGGAGATGGGGCGAGGGGGCGGCCCGTCGGACCAGCCCTTTTCGTCGGTCACCCAGTAGGCACAACCGTTAGCGTCCTTGACGCCAGTGTTAAAAGAAAGACCCCATGCCGGCATCGTCCACTGCACCGGTAGGGTAACTGCGGTTACGGATGAAGGCATGGGGTCTCCCTGTTATGCGACACGCGCCGCGTTGGTCTGAATACGGTCGATCGCTGCGGCTGTGCTGTGCGGGTCATCGTTGGCGTACACGTTGTATGTGGTACCAGTTGACCCTGCGCCTGCGCCTAGAACACCAGAGCCACGGACAGAGCTTGTCACTCCGATGTTGGCACCAACCGCTAGGTTGTCGGTGAAGGTGCTGAGCCAGTCTTCAATTGCTCCAGATTCGGATTGCAGCCCGCCTAGAAGGCCCTGCATGATGGCCTTGCCGTGCGGGATTAGGAGTGTCTTGTCGTAGCTGACTGGGCCCTTGTGATCTGCAATCCACTGAGCGATGCCACCAACGAAGTCGGTGACAGCCTTCCATGCGGACTTTAGGCCGTCTAGCAGGCTGTTTATGATTGCTTGGCCTGCACGTAGTAGCAGTCCGCCGAGGTCGCCAATGGCGTTGGAGACGGACTTGCCTAGTCCCCTGAACCAGTTGATAACACTATCCAGCCCGCCCCCTACGATGCCATTAATCAGCTGTAGGGCTCCGGAGAAGATACCAATAACGAAGTTCCATGCGCCCCGTACGATATCTACGATAAGGCCCAGCACCCCGGTGAACACAGCCTTGACGATGTTCAGGCCGAACGTGATGATGCCCATGAAGATATCCACGAATCCATTGACGATCATGGCTAGGTCGCCCCATACACCATCCCAGTTACCTGTGATGATGTCGAGGAACAGGCCGATGATGCCGCCAATGATCTCCAGTGCGCCACGGATAACGTCTGTAATCAGTCCGAACACCGCAACGATCACGTCGCCAATGAAGCCAAACACGGTGCCAAAAAGCGCACCGAGGGTGGTGAGGATGGGCTCTACGATACTCCAGATAGCCTGGAAGGTGGCACCTACCACGGGACCCAACCAATTGAAGAACGGCCCAAGGACGTGCTGCCATAGATCGTTGAATCGGTCGCCAATCTGTTGCAGTAGCAACTGGATCTTGGGGATCAACGGAGCTAGTGGGCTGAACATGTAGCTAAGCCAACCGCCAATGGCGTTGGCCACGCCGCTGATCCACCCTACAACGCCATCAAAGATGCTCTTGACGGTGTTGAACGCGTTTTGAATCCATGCGACAAAGCCACCTCCGGCCTGAGCCTGTTGGGCTCCGCCAAAGAAACCGAGTATTGCCTGGACGCCGTCGCCTAGCGTGCTGATGAACTGGTCAATATAGGGCATTACGACTGTGAGTGTGGTGGTGATGGTGTCCATCAGGGCGTTGAAGATAACCTCAACCCTCGGCAGCACTAGATCCGAGAGCACACCAAACTTGTCGATCATGTTGCTGATGAACTCGCGGAACGCTGGCGACACTTGGTATAGGGCGTAGAACGCACCAACAAGGAGGCTCAGGGCAACCAGTAGGGGGTTCTTGGCCAAGAGACCTAGAGCCTTGCCCAGAATGCCCACTACGATGCTTAGCTTGCTGATCCAACTCACCACGGTAGGGAGCACGGTGGCGAGGATCAGGAACGCGCCAGACAGCGCAGCAGCCTTAGCCGCGATGGGGCCGAACTCGTCAATGAACGGCTTGAACTTCAGATAGGCGTCGTGCACCATGGTGCCGAGGACGGCGGCCGCTTGGCCAACACCACCTAGGGCGTTGCTAAAGTAGATGACGCGTTCCCCATGCATGGCTCCAAGGAAGATCTGAAATAGCTCCTTGCCCCTATCGAGCTGCTCCTTGATATTGCCGATGATCACACCCACAAGGCTGGCCAATTGTTCTAGTGGATTGGCTTGCTTTGGGAAGCTGACCAATGGATCGGCCGCCGCCGCCTTAGCCTGATTGAAGGTGCTCTTCCAATCGGCCACCCACTTCTGTTCAATAGGGACTAGCTTGGCGATACCATCAGCGATCGGCGTGACAAGCCACGTGGAGAACGTGATGCCCACGGTCTTGATCGGGGCGAACAGGCCATAGAGATTCATGGCCAAGTCCTTCATGGTCAAGCTTAGCTTTGCGCCACCAGTAGCAGCAGCGGCGGCCGATCCACCAAACTCCTTGTTGAGCTCTGCAAGGATGATCTTCTGAGCGCCCATGGTGTTGTTGCTCGCAACCATGGTCTTGATCTGGTCCTTTTGCTGAGCCGTGAAAGTGACACCAACGCGTTGCAGCGCAGTGACGCCCTTGATTGGGTCGTTTAGGGCCTTGCCAAGTTGGATGGCGCTGCTCTTGGTGTCTTGGCCTAGGGCCTTGGACATGTCGAGGATAGTGCCGGTGGCCTGGTTGAAGATGTCGTTACCAGCGCCGACCTCGTTCTTGACGTTGGTGAAGGTCAAGAGCATGTTCTCGCCGGAGCGGATTACGGCTTGGTCGGTGGCCGTCTTCTTGGATAGCTTGTCGGTTAGATCGGTGATTCCTTGGCCGCTGATGTTGGCCGCGCCACCCGTGCTTGTTAGCACAGCGTTGGTCTGGCGGATGGCTCCTTGGAGCACGCCCCAATCGGCTGCACCGCCCTTGACAAACTCGAACAGTTTGTCAAGGGCCATGATCCCGATGATGGGGCCAGCAAGGCCCTTGACCGCGCTGAACAGGCCAGACTTCATCTTACCGCCAGCGGCAAGCCCAGCCTCTTCACCAGCTGCTGCGGCACCCGTCTTAAGTTGAGCGGTTGCGCCTACGGTCAGGTCGATATAACCGGTACCCGCTGAGAAGCTCATTAGCCCACCTTCGTATCCTTGATCACGCCGAAGAAGTTCTTGATTTCGTCCATTGATGCGGCTGGCGGTAGTGCCTGCTCAACGGTGTAGCCTGGGCGTGGTAGTGGGTCTGGGTAGTCCATGTCTCCGCCACCGACCTTGACTTGGACGGCTACTAGCGCGCCAACACGGTCGGTTAGCTCAGCTAGGATATGCTCGGCCACGCCCCAGTAGGGCTGGTCTAAGGTGTCAGTGGCGGCCCGGTATGTCTGGGTCTCAGGGCGGCCGCACAACCATGCGAGTCTACCTTTCATGGTTGTGTCGCCTAGTTGCCCTGTGATGTAGTGCCGTGGATCGCTTAGCGGGAAGTAGTGCGCGAAGTCCGCTTCGATGGCTTCCCAGTACTCTTCAACGAAGAAGTACCGGGCGACCCTTCCCCCAAGCCGTCACCCGTGGCATTGGTCAGGGCCTCATTGTAGGCAGTGACGATGGCCATGAGCTGTAGGACGGACAGGTCCAAAGCGTCAAGACGCTCTAGGTCCTCGGCCCCGAAGATAGCTTGGAACAGGGCGTTGACGTCCTCATTGCGCTCAGCGACGGCGAGTAGCTTGCGCTGCTCTGGCCGTAGGTCCATGGTGAGATCGAACTTCTCACCATGGACCATGAAGCGGAAGGGCTCTGCCTCTTCGACCGAATCCACACGAGTGGATAGGTCGATGTATTGATCGGTCATTTGGTATCCTTTCCAGGTAGGATATAATGAACGTAGGCTACTAGCCTACGTTCATGTTACGCGTAGTTAACGTCCTTGATGATCAGCGTCGCGATGGGCGTGGCCACGTCGACCGCAAGGGCCTCAATGGTCAGCTGCCATAGAACAGCGCCGGTACGACCAATGGGGGTGGCCCCACGGTCGGTAACGATGCATCGAGGAATGTAGACCCGGTACTTGATCGTACCGTCGAAGAACTCGATAACCGCTGCACGCTCATCGACGCCAGGCGTGTTAGAGATGTTGACCAGCTGACCACCAGACTCGTTAGGGTTGGTGATCGACGCCGCGCCCGCGAGATAGGCGGACAGTACGTCAGAGTTGGTCTGCTCCAGTTCGAACTGGGCGGTGAGGACCTGCGATTGCACGTACTTACGCAGTGAGCTCAGCGACTGCCACGACATGACGTCACCGAACTTGACGGCGAAGGTTAGGGTCACGCCCTTGTCAGAGACGAAGCCCAGTTGCTTGTATGCGGCAATTAGAGGGGTGGCAGTGTCGTTCGGGGCAGCGGTGCCATAGACCGCAAGATACACGCTACCAGTCTGAGCGACCCTAACTTGCAGGGCATTGTTGGCCATGTGACTTCCTTAGTTGTGAATGCTCAACTGATACTGGATAAGATATCTTCCAGCCGGAGCGTACTTGGTGTCGGGGAGCCACAGCGGCCCCACTAGTTCCTCTACGTTCGCGACCACAGGACCAGCGGTATACGCGGCGTACATAAGAGGCATAGCCGCTCTCACGGCGATAGCAAGGTCCTTTGCGGCGGACTTATAAGCCGCGCCTGCGCTCACTTGGATCAGTGGGCGGTCCATCCATGTTTGCCTGGCAGTGAAGTCCATAGGGCCACCTACCCGCTCAACAAGGACGAACGTTTGGGTACCATCGTAAGCGACGGGCCATGAGGTGTCTACGTTGACGTTATTCGGGACTTGAGTCCTCAGGTAGCTCGTCACTAGCGCCTCGTCGTCCGGCATCGGATTCGGCATCTAGGGCTTCCTCCTTAACTGGTTCAGCTAGACCTAGGCCCAGTAGATGCCTGACGTCGTCCTCAGCGGCCTCAATGACGTCACCGGGGAAGTGATTGTTCCAATACAGATTGAGCTTGTATAGGCTCATCGTGCGGCCTCGATTGCACGTCGGAGGATGGCATGAACGGGAGTGTCACCTGTGCCGAACTCAATGGCAATGGCGCTACCTGGCTGATCGGGTTTGTCGACCATGCCCACGTAGTAGTGCGGGCGGCCCTTGCGTCCACGAGAGAAGTTTCCAGTGATGTACTGGGCCATGGTGCCTTGTCCTACAGCAGCGGCGTTAGCAACTGCGGCGGATTGCACCTTGCGCCCGTGATTGCTGATGAGTGCTTGGAGCTCAGCTTGAACGAACAGGGCCTCGTCGAACGCTGGATTGATCTTGAACGTGTTAGCCATTGACGCTCATCACCCTCACTTCGTAGTGGTGAAGGCCGCGTGGCGTGTTGGCCGTCACAGGGTCGCCGTAGACTTGGTACATCAAACCGGAGATGGTCACTCGGTCAGTGGCCAGCGGGGCTGCGGCTGGTGGGACGAAGAGCCATGAGAATGCCAGGCTCTGTTCCTTGTTGGCCATGTCCTCAGATTGCGAGCCCTTAGGCGCTAGCCAGCCCTTGCCCGTCCAAGCCACAGTGGCATGGGCCCAGTCGCGCTGTGTGGCGCTGGTGGGGTTATACCGGTCTACGATGAGCGGGGCACGGAGGATTTGAACGGGGAGGATGTAATACGAGGCTATGCTCACGCGATACCCCAGTCCATCCAATTGGCCAGCATGGCAGTCTCGCTGCGATCCATGCCCAGAAACGGCGTGGCGCTGTTGCCGAACTTGACGTTGTACCCGCTAATCTGCTCAGAGGTGAGGCCTTGTGGGTTGCTGAACAACCGCGCGGCCACGCCTAGGCAAACGAGCTTCACTGTAGTCGGCACGACGCCTGTGCCCACGGTGTACGTGATCTTGATCGAGCCGATGCGTGAGGGCCAAAAGCAGAACCCCACGGTGGCATCAGGGGACAGAGTCCCGCGTGACACAACCCCGTTGGAGTTCCAATCGTAGTCCGTGCCGCGCACCAGCGGATCGCTCCACGTGCCATCGCGATGGGATACGGCGACGCTTGTGATGTTAGTCACTGGGAACCCGTCAAGCACGAACACGCCACTTGGGCAACGTGGGCCGTCAATCACTAGATCGGTGAACGTGACGGGGGCGGACCCTACGCCAGCGTTTCCTAGTAGCTCTGAGATGTAGCCACTAGCCATTGCAGCGGCTAGAACGGCTTGGCTGTCGCCTACTAGCGTAGGATCACCAAGGAATGCCGCTAGGTCAGTATCTGAGATGAAAGCCATTGCGGCACTCCTTGGTGGTTGTTACTTGACCGACACGTAGGCCGTGACGTTAAGCGTGCAGGCCGTAACGGTCCCGCCCATAGTGACAACAGCCCTAACGAACGGGCCAACCGGGCCAGAGACCGTTTGGGTCTGCGGAGTATTAATGGCGGTAACATTCGGGACAGCAGAGCCCACGTTGAAGAAGTTCACGTTATCCCAGCTGTGTTGCAGCTGAACGGACGCGGTAGGGCTAGTGCCGGTTTGGACGGTGGCGTACGCGGCTAGGAAGACCTTGCCGGTAGACGACACGGGGCTTACCGGCACAACGGCGTCGGTAAATGTGACGGTCGACGTGTTAGCGTCAACAAGCAGGGCAAGTTGTTGCTCCGCAGCAGTGCGGTAGTTTTGAGTAACCCTAGGGGCCATGATTGTTTCCTTAGAAGAGAAGGG
>Ga0137412_10002322_pt1 | contig 15041 bp, 15 predicted proteins | sample CZODoug2_1_16fun_FD_122160 | JGI IMG/M metagenome (GOLD analysis project Ga0137412, IMG submission 122160) | Vadose zone soil fungal communities from Angelo Coast Range Reserve, California, USA - CZODoug2_1_16fungal (Hybrid Assembly) | ecosystem: Environmental > Terrestrial > Soil > Vadose zone...
CTCGTCGGCATATGCGTGCTCGCCGCGGTTCCCCTCGCGTACTTCCTGCCCAAGAAACGCCCGGCCGGAGGCGGCAGCGGCCCGGTCGAGATGTAGCCGAGCCGAAGCGGCGGGGCATGCGCACGGTTACCCAACTGCACGCCACGCAGGGCGAAGTACCCGCCAACCTGCCTGCTGTGCAGCTCGGCAACGCGCGGCCGGTTGGCTACGCCTTGGTACCGCTGGATTCCGTGCGCCGCATCGGCCGCGCCGCCCGACTTGCACCCAGCTCGCACAGACCCGGGGGTCGGGAGTTCCGTTGACTCTCACCCGATCGAGTCGTACTTTTTGTACAGCATAACGAATGTTGTTCGAAATTTCGGACCCCCGAGCGGACTCAGCTGTCGCGCACGGTGGACTGGGCAAGTGCTGCGTGTCGGGGTGACAAAGGGGTCAACGACAGTGCTTTCCGGCAGGTTAGCCAGCAGGCGGAGTGCCTTGCGCGCGTTGCTCGGGGCCGCTGCCGTGTCCGTCGTGGGGAGCGCGATCGGCGGGTGCGCCACCGACGCCACCGACGCCACCAACGCCGCGGGCGCGCCGCCCGGCTCGAGGCGGCTGCGCATCGCGCTGGCCAACTCCTACATCGGGAACTCCTGGCGCATCGAGATGGAGAACCTGTGGAAGTCGGCCCTGCGGATGGAGCCGTACGCCTCCCAGGTCAGCGGGGTGATCTACAACTCGAACAACAACCTGCGGGACCAGTCCCAGCAGCTCGCCGGGTTGATCTCGCTCGGGGTGGACGCGATCTGCCTCAACGCGGCCTCGCCGACCGCGCTGAACGGCATGGTGGAGCAGGCGTCCGCGCGCGGCATCCTGGTGGTCTCGTTCGACAACACCGTCACCGCCCCCTCGGCGATCAGCGTCAACACCGACCAGGTCGAGTTCGGCCGCACCGGCGCCAACTATCTGGCGAAGGTGCTCGGTGGACGAGGCAACGTCATCATGGTCACCGGGGTCCCGGGCACCACGGTGGACGCGCACCGCAACCATGGCGCCGAGGAGGTCTGGAAGCGCAACCCGGGCATCACCGTGGTGAACCGCTTCGCCGGGATGTGGGACTCCTCGGTGGCGCAGAAGAACACCGCCGCGGTCATCGCCTCGCTGCCGAAGATCGACGGTATCTGGGCCCAAGGCGGCACCGACGGAGTGCTCAAGGCGTTCGCCGCGGCTGGGCGGGAGCTGCCGGCCACCGCCGGGGAGAGCGAGAACGGCTTCCGCAAGTACCTCGCCGGGATGCCCGGCTACCCCAAGGTGCGCGGGCTGTCGCTGGCCCAGCCGCCGTACCTGTCCGTCGCCGCTCTCGAGCTGGCCCGTCAGGTGCTGCGCGGCGAGGCACCCCGGCGCAACGTGATCATCCCTTTCCCGGTGGTCACCGACGAGAACATCCAGCCGGGCACCACCGTGTTCGACTCGGTTCCGGACAACTTCTTCACCGGGATCACCGACCCCAGCCCAGATCCGGTGGTGACCATGTGCCTGGACGCGGCGGTGACCGGAGCCCCGTGCGGTGACCGACTGGTTGTCCGACTTCCGGGGGACCGGTCGTGACCGCCACCTCATCCGAGCCTCGGACCACCGAGACGCGACGGCCGGCGATCGAGGCCGAACTGGTGGACAAGCGGTACGGGCCGATCCAGGCACTGCGCCAGGCCAGCTTCTCCGCGCTGCCCGGCGAGGTGCACGCCCTGGTGGGGGAGAACGGCGCCGGCAAGAGCACGCTGATCAAGCTGCTCTGCGGGGTGACCCAGCCGGACGGCGGCACGGTGCGGGTGGCCGGCGAGGCGGTCAGCCTGTCCGGGGCCTCGGAGGCCGCGGCCCGGGGCGTGGTCACCGCGTTCCAGGAGCTCACCCTGCTGCCGTTCCTCACCGTCGCGGAGAACCTGCTGCTCGATCATGAGCCCCGAGGTGCCCTGGGCCTGATCCGCCGCCGCGAGCTGGCCGACCGGGCCCGGGCCGTGTTGGCCGAGCACGGCGTCGACTCGATCGACCCGGCCGTCCTGGTGGAGACCCTGCCGCTGGCCCAGCAGCAGATCGTGGAGATCGTCCGCGCGGTCAGCCAGCGGCCGAACGTGCTGCTGCTCGACGAACCCACCTCATCGCTGGCCGAGCGCGAGGTGGAGTGGCTGTTCGACCTGGTGCGCACCATGTGTCGGGCCGGCACCTGCGTCATCTTCACCTCGCACCGCTGGCGGGAGGTCAGCGCGATCGCCGACCGGATCACCGTGTTCCGCGGCGGCACCCATGTGGCCACCGCCGCCGCACTGGACGAGGACGAGGCGATCCTGCTGATGACCGGCCGGGCTCCTTCACACAGCGTGGGCGAGCGGTCCGAACCCGGCCAACGAACCCTGCTCGGGGTGGACGGCCTGCACGGCGGCCGGCTGCATGACGTGAGCTTCGAGGTCCAGGAGGGTGAGATCGTCGGGGTCGGCGGTCTGGAGGGGCAGGGGCAGCGGGACCTGTTCCTCGCGCTGTTCGGCGTGCGCCCGGCGGCCGGTCGGATCAGCGTGGACGGCACCGCGGTCCGGCTGCACAGCCCGAAGGACGCCATCCGGGCCGGCATCGCGCTGGTCCCGGAGGACCGCAAGGGCGAGGGCCTGTTCCTCCGGATGTCGATCCGGGAGAACCTCACGCTGCCGATCCTGGGCCGGATCGCCGGCCGTGGCCTGCTCCGCTCGGCGCCGGAGCGGGCCGCTGTTCGCGGCATGGTCGCCCAGCTGGGCATCGGCACGGGCGATCAGGAGCAGGCCGTCGGCACGCTCTCCGGCGGGAACCAGCAGAAGGTGCTGCTCGGTCGCTGGCTGCTCACCGGGGCCCGGGTGGTGTTGCTCTACGACGTGACCCGGGGGGTGGACCTGGGCACCAAGCGGGACATCTTCGCCCGGGTCAGCGAGCTCGCCGAGCGCGGCGCGGCAGTGCTGTTCTACTCCAGCGAGACCGAGGAGGTGGCCCGGATGTCGCACCGGGTCCTGGTCATGCGGGAGGGCCGGATCGCCACCGAGCTGACCGGGGACGAAATCAGCGCGGAACGGATCGTCCGCGCCGCGCTGCGCGATCCGGTGACAGCCGTCGGCCCGGTCTCGTCGGCTGGCCCGGTGCCGGCTGTCGACCCCTCCGGCGAACGGCGAGGTGACCGGTGACCGCTACCCAGACCTCGCCCTCGGCGCCGCCCACTTCCGGTTCGGGCGAGAACGGCGGGCCGCTGAGCCGACTGTCCGCGCAGAACACCGGCCTGCTGCTGGCCTGGCTGCTCGCCGCGGTGATGCTGGTGCTCTACCTGGTGCTGTTCGCCGCCAGGAAGTCGGCGCTGCCGGGCAACTTCGAGCTGACCAGCACGGTGAACAACGCGGTGCCGCTGGTGTTCGCCGCGCTCGGCCAGACGTTCCCGGTGCTCACCTCGGGGCTGGATCTCTCGGTGGGCGGCGTGATGGACGTGAGCAACTCGCTCGCGGCCACCCAGATGGGCACCGGGGTGGGCAGCATCCTGCTGTGGACCGTGCTGATCCTGCTGTTCGGCGCGGCTACCGGCCTGGTCAACGGCCTGTTGGTGGCCTACGGGCGGCTGCAGCCGATCCTTGTCACCCTCGGCACGTTGGCCATTCTGCAGGGCATCGCGCTGAAGGTGCTGCCACAGCCCGGCGGCACCACTCCGCCCTTGGTGACCAGGACGCTGTCCAACCCGGACGCGCCATATGGCCTGATCCTGGTCGCGCTGGCCTGCGCGCTGTGGTTCGTTGCGCGCCGGACGACGTTCGGGATGCGCATCTACGCGGTGGGCAACGACCGGATCGCCGCCCGGGCGCGCGGCATACCGGTGCGCCGCACCCTGGTGCTGGCCTACGTCACCAGCGGCACGTTCGCCGCGGCGGCCGGGCTGATGCTGGCCGCGACCACCACCGGGGGCGACGCCGCCAGCGGTGACGTGTTCACCCTGATCTCCATCGCGGCGGTTGTCATCGGCGGAGTCAGCCTGTTCGGCGGCCGGGGCAGCGGAATCGGCGCGATCCTGGGTGCCTTCGTACTGACCCTGCTGATCAATGTGCTGTTCTTCGCCTCGATCGACCCGCTCTTCCAGCCGTTCTACGAGGGGGTGTTCCTGGTGCTGGCCGCCGCGCTGACCGCGCTCGCCGGGTACTGGTTGCGCCGGCGCCGGATTGAGCGGAGCCAACGATGACCGGCGGGGTGACGGGCGCCGAGCGGCGGCCGGCCTGGCTGCCCCGGATCAGGCCGGACCGGCAGCTGGGGTGGTACGCGCTGGCCGCCGCGATCGTGGTGTTCGTGGTCGGCGAGCTGATCCAACCTGGCTTTGCCAGCGCCGCCGGGGTGAAGACAGTGCTGGTCGTGGCCTCGTTCGTGGGGTTGGTCGCGGCCGGGCAGACCCTGGTCGTGCTGATCGGCGGCATCGACCTCTCGGTGCCGTGGATGATGAACTCGATGGCCGTGCTCTTGGCCACCGCGTCCATCGGCAGCAACGCCAGGGCCGCCTGGGTCGTCCCGCTGGTACTGATCACCGGAGCGCTGCTGGGCGCGGTCAACGGGCTCGGCGTTGCGGTGCTCTCGGTGCCCGCGGTGGTGATGACGCTGGGCATGAACGGCGTGCTGCAGGGCCTCACCCTCGGCCTCACCGGCGGATTCACCTGCGCCACCTGTGGCTCGGCGGCGCCGCCGGCGCTGGATGCGGCGGTGAACGGCTCGGTGTTCGGGCTACCAGGGCAGCTGATCATCCTGTTCCTGGTGGCGGTGCTGCTGACCGTGCTGCTGAGCTGGACCAGCTTCGGCCGGCGGATCTACGCCACCGGCACGAACCCGAGGGCGAGCGTGCTGGCCGGGGTGAACGTCACCCGGCTCACCATCGGGCTCTACTCGCTGTCCGGGCTGTTCGCCGCACTGGCCGGGATCCTGCTCACCGCCTACGGCGGCAAGGCCACCCTGGGCATGGGTGACCCGTACCTGTTCCAGTCGATCGCCGCCGTGGTGATCGGCGGGGTGAGCATTCTCGGCGGACGGGGCCACTACCTCGGTGCGTTGGCCGGTTCGATCACATTGACCGCGCTGGTGAGCGTGCTGCTGGCCAAGGACATGCCGGACTACGGCCGGGACGTGGTGTACGGGGTGGTGGTGCTGGTCATCGCGCTGCTCTACGGCCGAGGGGAACGCGAGGCGGCCTGATCCGCGATGCGCCGGTAGAGCGGGGTAATTCGGTCGTTGACGTCGAAGTCGCGCAGGTCCGGCCACATCTGTGACCACGCGGCCCGTTGGCCGGTGCAGACCCAGATGGACACCCCGGTGTTGATACCGGGCATGCCTTGCGGGTTATGGAACGAGCCGACCTCTCGTACGTCCCGGAAGTACCGGCGCAGCGCCGTGGCGTCGGAGCCCAGGAACACGGTGGGGCCCGCGCCGTCGGGGGGTGCGCCGAAGTACCAGAACCCCCGGCTGCCGCTGTAGACCTTCGGCAGCCCGTACCTCGGTCCGAACTGGTCGAGCGCGGATGCCTGCCAGTACGTGTCGGCCAGCACGACGACGCCCGCTCGCTCGCCCTCCGGCAGGGAATGGACGGCGTCGGCGACGGTTGAGGTCAACCCCGGCCAGTCGGTGCTCAAGGCGGTGACCGGGCTCCCCAGGCCGCCGCGGTCCCAGGAGAGCGGCCGCAGCGGCAGCGTCATGGTCACCGCGATCACGGCGGTCAACGCGTAGATCGGCCACGTTGTCGTCCACCGCAACCACCTGGCCGGTTGCCCTCGGCACAGTTCCACCACCGCGGCGGCGGTAGCCAGGGCGAACACGCCGGTGACGTAACTCTGCCGACCGTTGTTGACCAGGAAGACCGCGAGGACGCCGAGGATTGTCCAACCGAGGAAGCGGTACGGCGCCAACTCGGCGGAGCGCAGCAGCCGCCAGATTCCGTAGCAGAACAGCACGGCGCCGGCCGGGAGACCGGCGTAGAGCAGGACCAACGGCACGAAGGTCAACCGTCCGCCGATCAAGTCCTGCTCGGCGGCGACCAGCTCGGTCATGGTCAGCTCGGGCCAGCCGTGGTGGGCTTGCCACCACAGGTTCGGCAGGCTGCACACGACCGCGATGGCGGCGCCCACCCACAGCAGCGGCCTGCGCAGCAGGTCTCGCGGGCCGACCAACAGCACAGCGCACGCGACAACGATCCAGAAGACCGCGACCAGATCCTTGATCTGCAGGCACAGGGTGGTGACCAGGCCGGAGGCCAGCAGCAGGCGGTCCTGTCGGGTGCGGACCCAGCGGACCAGCAGCCAAGTGATCACCGTCCAGCCGAACGAGTCGATCACGTAGGTGGACAATTCGTGGCCGCTTCCCAGCAGGCCGAACGACACGGCGCAGGTGGCTGCCGCCAGTACCTGCGCCCGGCGCCCGCCGCCAAACTCCCGGGCGATCAGCGACGCCACGACCACGCCCAGGGCGGTTGCCAGGGTCGCCGGCAGCCGCAGGGCCGCCACCGAGTCCGGGAACAGCGTGTCCATCAGCCGGGCCAGGAGCGGAATCAGCGGAGGCTGGTCGGCGTAGCTCCAGCTCAGATGGCGTCCGGCGGCCAGGAAGTAGAGCTCGTCACCGAAGTAGCCGTAGCGCCCACTGGTCAACCCGAGGGCCGCGGCCACCGCGGCGGTGATGGCCAGCACCGGCCACCGTGCCCATGCCGGCACGGCGGCCGCCGCGCCGGCGGTCGGTTTGACCGTGATGGACCGCGAGCTGCTCTCGAGGCCATCCTCGGCCTGCTGTGCTGTTTCCGTGGTGGTGGTTGTTAACCGCATCCGCTCCCCTGGGCACGTGAAGATCGCCACGGCCACAGTCTGGTTGCCCCGTCCGGCGGTCCACACCCGATCTGTCCCGTGGATCACGTTGTCAACTCTTCACCCGCGCGATCGGCGGCCAGCGGGATCAGGTCGGTTCCAGGTAGCTCTCCCACGCGTCGATCGTGATGGTGAGGCCGGCCTCGGCGGTGTCGCCCCACAGCTCGCGGGCCTCGAAGAGCACCGCATAGAGCCACTGCGGGTGCTCGCCGGCGCCGTGCGCGTTGGTGTCGGGGAGCACGTGTGCGCCGTGTACCCGCTCGATGATGCCTACTTTTCCTCGGGCGTAGCGCGGCAGTCGGGTGTGGCCGGTCGGGTGCATATTGCGGGAGCGCACCCGGTCACCGACCGCGAACCGGGCAGGGACGTCGACCGGCCGGTCGTACCGGGTGCCCGCCGCGAGCACGGCCGGGACGGCGGTTGTGCTGAGTGTGCGGTTCACCGGCACGCCGGGGCGTAGCGAGCGACGTTGTGCCAGCTCGTCGGCTTCGACCAGACCGGCATCGAGCAGGAGCCGTTCCAGCGCCTTGATCCAGATCTCGTAGTAGGTCGAGCTCAGATACTCCGCCGGAGGGAGGCCCTCCCTGGCGTGCCGGCTCGCGTCGATGCTCCAGGCCCCGACCGCGCCGACCGCGAGGGTGATGGCCAGGGCGCGGCGTTCCCAGTCGGCGTGGAAGTACTCGTCCTCAGGTTCGCCGACTACTGGGCCGAAGCCCATCATCCCGCCGAGGTCCGCCGCGCCGTTCACCGGACACTCGGCAGGCCGGTGCCGATCATGGAGTCGCGGGTGACCAACGCCGCGAGTTGGTCTTCGGCCCAGCCTTCGGTGCCGACCGGGCGCATCGGCACGACCAGGTAGCGGACTTCGGAGGTCGAGTCGTGCACGGCGATGCGAGTCGAGTCGGGCAGCGTGACGCCGAAGTCCGCGAGCACCCCGCGCGGGTCGATCACCGCGCGGGAACGGTAGGCGGGGGACTTGTACCAGGTGGGCGGCAGCCCGAGAACCGGCCAGGGGTAGCACGAGCACAGCGTGCAGACGACCAGATGGTGCAGCTCCGGGGTGTTCTCCAGCGCCACCATGTGCTCGCCTCCGCGCCCGCTGAAGCCGAGCTCGGCGATCGCCGGCGTGGCGTCGTGGCGCAGGCGCTTGCGGTAAGCCGGGTCGGTCCAGGATCTCGCGACGACCTTCGCCCCGTTTCGTGGCCCGACATCGCGCTCGTAGGTCTCGACAATTGCGTCCAGGGCGGCGGGCTCGACGTACCCCTTCTCGATCAGGATCGACTCCAACGCGTCGACGCGAGCCGCCGTGCCCTCATCGTCAGCCATTCCGCCATTTTAGGGCTGATGGGCAAAAATGGGTTGACTCCCAACCAGGAATCATCGCCGGACTATGTTCATTAGATTCTTAGGGAGCTCTTACCGATGACGAAAGCGCCAGAAGCGCCGCGCCAGTAGCTTTGTTCTATGAGAGCGGACGCCGCCCGGAATCTTGACGCGATCCTCGAGGCGGGAGCCCGGCTCTTGGAAGAGGACCCGAGTACGAGTTTCACCACCCTCGCCGCGGAGGCGGGAGTCAGCCGGAACCTGGTCCACCGCCGCTTCCCGGATCGAGAAGCCCTGCGCGATGCCGTGTTCCGCGCCAAACTTGACGCGATCGACGTCGTACTCCAGGACGCCCGCTTGGAGTGCGCGCCGGTCGAGGTCGCGCTGCACCGGTTCGTGGAGGGCGTCATCGCGGTGATTCGCCGCTATCCGATCAACCCGGACCAGATGCGCAGCGACGCCGAGTCCTACACCCGAATGCTCAACCAGCGCGAACAGGTTGCCGCCTTCATGCGGCGGGCCACGGATGAGGGACTCATCCGGCCCGACCTGCCCGACGGGGTGCCCCCAGCCCTGCTGCACAAGATCATTGCTTTGGTCACCTTCCAGCTCCCTGACCACGCTCCCGCCCAGGCGGCGGACATCGCGGTAGACACCTTGCTCAGGGGTATCGGGCAGAACTGACCTGGGCGGTCCAGAGCGATCAGTCCAGATGCTCCAGGCTCACGATGTGTTCGTCCCGGACCCGAAGGAACACGTCGTTGCCGTTCCAGAACACGGTCCAGCCGTCCTCGCGGTCGACCTGGGTGGCATGGACTTCGTTCTCGAACTGGAACTCGTCGCTGCGCAGGTGGATCCGATAGGCCTGCAGCACCGGCTCTCCGGTGGGCGGCAGGTCATCGCTTGCACTCATGGCACCATCCTCGGGTCGGTCCTCGGGCCGTCGTCCAGCGTAACAATGACCCCCGTCGTGCAAGGTGAGCCTTACCGAGGTAAACTGAACGTCCAGTATTGCCTCCCGGGAAGGGTGCCGATGACCGTTAGTCGCGCCAGGCAGGACCAGTCTCGGCCTCGTCCGGGCCGCCCACGCAGCGAGGAATCCCGCACCGCTGTGTTGCGCGCGACGTCGGACCTGATGCAAGAGGTTGGTCTGCGCGCGATGACGACCGAGGGGATCGCCAGCCGGAGCGGCGCGAGCAAGGCGACGATCTACAAGTGGTGGCCGAACAAGTACGCGGTGGCCCTCGAGGCGTTTCTGTCGGAGATATTTGCTGAGGCGGCCGATCCCGATACCGGCTCCGCGCACGAGGACTTCCGCATCGTGCTGCGAGGGGTGACCCGCTTCTACGCCAGCCCGAGCGGGCGCGTCTTCGCTCAGCTGGTCGGTGAGGCCCAGTTCGACCCGGTGGTCGCGGTGGAGCTGCGTGATCGATTCGTCGGCTCACGCCGAAAGCTGGTCCGGGCGGTCTGGGAGCGTGGCGTCGCGCGTGGCGAACTGCGCTCGGATGTTGACCCCGAGGCAGCGATCGATCTGGTGTTCGGGCCGGCGATGTATCGCCTGGTTGCCGGGCATGCGCCGCTCGACGATGTGGCCGCGGACGCGATCGTCGATGTGGCGATGCGCGGACTGGCTCACTGAGAGCCACGTCAATCACTGAGACCGGAGCACGGGAGTCAGAGCTAGCCTGATTTGGAAACTAGACGTTCAGTTTCTGAGAAGGGCTTAAGCGGATGGATACATCGTTTGGTGCGACGCACCACGTAGCTCCGAAGGTCGTAGCTGTCAGTCAGACAACTCGAGCGCTGGGCGCCGAGCTGATCGGGACGTTCTTCCTGGTCTTCACGGTCGGTGCCAGCGTGCGCAGCGGTAGTTCACTGGCTCCGCTGGCCATCGGCGCGGTGTTGATGGTGATGATCTACGCCGGCGGGCACATCTCGGGTGGCCACTTCAACCCGGCGGTGACGATGGCGGCGTTGGTGCGGGGCCGGATCGGGGGCGGGGAAGCCGTCGGGTACTGGGTCACCCAGTTTGTGGCGGGGGTGCTCGCGGCGCTGGTGGTGCGCGGAGTTGTGGCTCCGGGTTCGGCTACGACGCTCAACCTGTCCGGCCGCGCGATGGGTGCGGCGTTAGTGGTGGAGCTGTTGTTCACCTTCGCGCTGGCCTATGTGGTGCTGAACGTGGCGACCAGTAAGGACCACCCGGACAACTCCTTCTACGGGTTGGCGATCGGGTTCACCGTGATGGTCGGTGCGGTAGCCGTAGGTGGCATTTCCGGTGGGGCATTCAACCCGGCGGTGGTGCTGGGTGGCGCCGTGATGGGCCTGTTCCCCTGGTCGGCGCTGCTCTACCTGGTTGCTGAGCTTGTCGCCGGCGTCGCGGCTGGGCTGGCGTTCCGCGTGCTCAACCCCGACGACAAATAGGCCTGACAAAGGCGTCGACGCACAAGTTGCGGTTCTGTTCCCTGACGAAAGGCGCAGTGATGAGCAGTGCACAGTCCAAACCCACCACGACGGATGCCGGTATTCCGGTAGCCAGTGATGAGCTTTCGCTGACCGTCGGCCCGGATGGTCCGATTCTGCTGCAGGATCATTACCTGATTGAGCAGATGGCGAATTTCAACCGGGAGCGGATCCCGGAGCGCCAGCCGCACGCCAAGGGTGGCGGCGCGTTCGGTCACTTCGAGGTGACCGGCGACGTGAGCGCGTTTACCAGGGCGGCGGTGTTTCAGCCGGGTGCCAAGACCGAGACCTTGATCCGGTTCTCCACGGTGGCCGGCGAGCGGGGCAGCCCCGACACCTGGCGGGACCCGCGTGGGTTCGCCCTGCGGTTCTACACCTCCGAGGGCAACCACGACATCGTCGGCAACAACTGCCCGATGTTTTTCATCCGGGACCCGCTGAAGTTCCAGCACTTCATCCGCTCCCAGAAGCGGCGGCTGGCGAACAACCTGCGTGACAACGACATGCAGTGGGACTTCTGGACGCTGGTGCCCGAATCGGCCCACATGCTGTCCTGGCTGATGGGTGACCGGGGTATCCCGAAGAGCTGGCGGCACATGAACGGCTACTCCAGCCACACCTACAGCTGGATCAACGCCGCCGGGGAGAAGTTCTGGGTGAAGTACCACTTCATCACCGACCAGGGCATCGAGTTTTTGCCCCAGGCCGAGGCCGACGATCTGGCCGGCAAGGACGGGGACTACCACCAGCGGGATCTGTACAACGCTCTCGAGCGCGGGGACTACCCGAGCTGGACGCTGAAGATGCAGATCATGCCGTTCGAAGAGGCCAAGACCTACCGGCTCAACCCGTTCGACCTGACCAAGACCTGGCCACACGCGGACTACCCGCTGATCGAGGTGGGCCGGTTGACACTCGACCGGAATGTCACCGACTACCACTCGGAGATCGAGCAGGCCGCGTTCGAGCCGAACAACCAGGTCCCCGGCACCGGCCTGTCCCCGGACAAGATGCTGCTGGCCCGCGGGTTTTCCTATTCCGACGCGCACCGCGCGCGGCTCGGGGTCAACTACCGGCAGATCCCGGTCAACACGCCCAAGGTCGAGGTGCACAGCTACTCCAAGGACGGCGTGGGACGCACGGTCAACGCCTCTGACCCGGTGTACGCACCGAACTCCTACGGCGGCCCGAAGGCCGACCCGTCACGGACCGGTGAGGTGTTGTGGTACTCCGACGGGGAGATGGTCCGCTCGGCCTACACGCTGCGCCGCGACGACGACGACTACACCCAGGCCAACATCATGGTCCGTGAGGTGCTCGACGACGCGGCCCGTGAGCGGCTGGTGAACAACGTGGCCGGGCACCTGCTCGGCGGCGTGAGTGAGCCGATCCTGCACCGTGCGTTCGAGTACTGGAAGAACATCGACAAGGAAACCGGCGACAAGATCGAAGCCGTCGTCCGCAACGGAAAGTCCTGATCAGCCGCACTCACGCGGCAGGCGAGACCCGACGCCAAAGGAGGCGGGGCCGCTAACTCTGATGTCCGGCCGCGCGATGCCAGCGACGAAGTGAACGACCACCGAGGGCAGCATCGCGCGGCCCGGCACATCAGATTTATTGAGGAGAAACAATGACTACCGTCCATTCGCCCACCGGTGCCGTCCAACGGATCGGTGTCCTGGGCGCGGGGACCATGGGTACCCCCATCGCCCGGAACCTGCTCCGAGCCGGGTACCAGGTGCGGGTCTGGAACCGCACCCCAGCCAGGGCCCAGGGCTTGGCCGCCGATGGGGCGATCCTGGCGTCCGCGCCGACGGCCGCCGCTGCCGCGGTCGACGTGCTGATCACCATGCTCGCCGACGGCCCCGCCGTGGAACAGGTGATGACCGGGCCGGACGGCGTGCTGTCCGAGCTCGAGCCGGGGGCGGTCTGGATCCAGATGAGCACGGTCGGGGTCGATTGGGCCGACCGGTTTGCCAAGCTGGCGGCCCAATACGACGTGGCCTATGTCGACGCCCCGGTATCGGGCAGCTCGCAGCCGGCCGAGGAGGGGCAGCTGCTCATCCTCGCCTCCGGAGCCGGGGCCGAGCAGCCCCGACTGGAGCCCGTTTTCGACGTCCTCGGCCGCCAGACCCTGTGGCTGGAGCGCGTCGGCGACGGCAGCCGGCTGAAGCTTGCGCTGAACAACTGGCTGGCGGTGCTGGTCGAAGGCATGGCCGAAACCCTCACCCTGAGCAGCGCAATGGGGCTGGACCCAGGCCTGTTCGTGGCGACCATTGCCGGCGGACCGCTGGCCTCGCCATATGCCACGAACAAGGGCAACGCGATGATCGCCGCCGACTTTGTCCCCGGCTTCCCGTTGCGGCACGCGGCGAAAGACGCCGCGCTCGCCGCCGACGCCGCGCACAGCCACGGGGCTGAGCTGCCACTCACCGTCGCGCTCCTCGGCCGCTGGCAGCAGGCCATCGCGCTGGGGCACGGCGGAGATGACGTCGCCTCGGCCATCACCGCCTCGTCGGCCACCCGTGATGAGGAAGTGGCATGAGCTCGGGCCCCACCGACAAGACCACACCGGCTAACCCGGGGGAGGCCCGCCGGTTCCGTGAACTGTTGGACTCCGAGCGACGCAGCGCGGAGCTCTACTCCGGCCTGGCCGAGGGCGCGACCGGGGAGCGGCGGGAGATCTTCACCGAGCTCGCCGCGGTGGAGCGCAAACATGCCGCGCACTGGGCGGACAAGCTCACCGAACTGGGCGAACCGGTGCCCGGCCCGGGCCGCTCCGACCTGCGCACCCTGGTGCTGTCCTGGCTGGCCCGCCGGTTCTCCGCCGATGCCGTGCTGCCCTTTGTGGAGCGCGCCGAGCAGGCCGACGCCGGTCTGTATGCCGGCGACCCGGCCGCCACGGCGGCGATGGCCGCCGACGAGCGCTCACATGCAAGGGTCCTCACTCGCCTGCGGAATCAAGGCGGGAACGGGACGCCCGACCTCGACGATCCCAAGAGCATTGCGAAGCGCGAGCGCTGGCACCGTGATGATCGCTCCGGTGCCTTGCGCGCCGCCGTGTTCGGTGTCAACGACGGCCTGGTATCCAACACCTCGCTGGTCATGGGCTTCGCCGGCTCCGGTGCGGCCAACTCGACCATCCTGTTTGCCGGCTTGGCCGGCCTGCTCGCCGGAGCGTTCTCCATGGCCGCCGGCGAATACATCTCGATGCGCAGTCAGCGGGAGGCTTACCAGCGCGAGATCACCCTGGAAGCCGAGGAACTCCGCGACGATCCAGAGGCTGAGGCCGAGGAGCTCGCGCTGATCTACCGGGCCAAAGGCCTCGACTCGGCGGAGGCCGAGCGGATCGCTGCCACCATCATGAAAGACCAGGATGCCGCCCTGGACACCATGGCCCGCGAGGAACTGGGCCTCGACCCCGACGAACTCGGCTCACCCTGGTCGGCCGCGTTCTCCAGCCTCCTCGCGTTTGCGCTCGGCGCGATCGTGGTGGTGCTGCCCTACCTGTTCGGCTCCGGACCGGCCGCACTGATCGTCGCGATCGTGTTGGCCTGCCTGGCCCTGTTCGTGGTCGGCGCGGTGATCGGCTTGCTCAACGGCAGGGGTGCGCTGCGGTCCGGGACACGTCAACTGCTCATCGGCGGGGCGGCGGCGCTGCTGGTCTTCGGCATCGGACACCTGGTAGGCGCGAGGCTTTGACCGCTCTGCCGGGTGCTACCGAATGCCCTCGGGCCCGAGTTTGACCTGGAAGGAGTACTGGTCCGGTGAGGTGCCCAGTTGCCGGGGGTGCGGTTGCCCCTGTTTCGGAGTTAGCCTCGAATTGGAGGCGCCCATGTCACGCGACGCGACGTTAACTCCCTACGAACGCAAGTGTTGGAGACAACTTCAACGCCAGCTAGAGACCGACGACACCGCAGCCGCCGGCCTGCGCTCCAGAAGGCGGGCGCTGGTCGTCGTCATAGGACTTGTCGTGGTGCTGCTGTTGGTCGCTGTGAAGATCGGCGGCATGGTGGCGCTTGCCGCCGCGGGCGCATACATCTTCCTGTTCCTGGCACTGTGGGGCCTGTCCAGGGCGGTATGGAGGATCGAGCCTCGTCGGGGCTCCACTCGGTGATCGACTTAAACGAGCATGGGTTGTCGGCGGGGCGCTTGACTGGGGTCCACCCAGCGGGGCGGGATGAATTCCGGTCGGCTTAGGTGCATGCGGACTTGCCAGCCGGATTGGTGGATCATGCGGTGGTGGGTGCGGCAGAGCATGACGAGGTCTTCGATGTTGGTTTCGCCGCCGTTGACCCATTCGCGGATGTGATGCACCTGGCACCAGGCGGGTTTGCGGTGACACCCCGGATGCGCGCAGCCCCGATCCCGGGCGGCGACCGCTTTGCGCTGCGCCAG
>Ga0137412_10002323_pt1 | contig 15040 bp, 13 predicted proteins | sample CZODoug2_1_16fun_FD_122160 | JGI IMG/M metagenome (GOLD analysis project Ga0137412, IMG submission 122160) | Vadose zone soil fungal communities from Angelo Coast Range Reserve, California, USA - CZODoug2_1_16fungal (Hybrid Assembly) | ecosystem: Environmental > Terrestrial > Soil > Vadose zone...
CGGGCGAGCTCAATCTCGATGTCAACTCCTCGTCGAGCAGCGGATATTTCTTCGCCCCCAACAACGAGGACCGGCAAGGTCCCTACACCTTGGTGAACGGCTCGGCACAGTGGGCGAATGAGCAGTACCAGTTCAGCGTATGGGCAAAGAATATTACGAACGTGATCGTTCCCATCAGCGTGAATCAAGCTCCGAGCGCCACCGCCGTGGGCTATGCCGCGCCGCGAACATTCGGCGTCACAGTCGGAGTAAAGTTCTGACATGAAGACGGTCGTCCATAGGGCATCTCGTGGAGGAAATTCACCTTGATCGACCTGGTCCTTATAATGGCGCAGCAATCCGGCCAGCCTCCAGCGGGCCACATTCGCCTCCGTTCAACCTTCGCATTCTCCAGTCGGTACTACAATGATCAAAAATCCGGATGAACCTGCTTCCTTCTCGGTGTCCCGCCAGGGAGCCGCAGAGCAAGTCATGGGCGATCTGCGCAACCGGATTTGCCAAGGCATCTATCCGCGCGGCGCGAAGCTTCCGTCTGAACGCGAACTCGCGATGTACTATCAGGTTAGCGGGCCGACAGTCCGCGAGGCGTTGCGAGGGCTGGCTGCGACCAATCTCGTGCGTATGCGCAAGGGTATGGGCGTGTATGTAATCGCGGCGACCGATGCGATGTTCGCCTCGGCGCTCGGCGGAATATTGGAGCTCGAGAAAGCTCAGCTGCTCGACGTCTTGGCCGTCTCCGAGGCGCTCTACGTCAAGGCGGTCACCCTGGCTTGCGAACACGCGACTGAGGAGGAATTGAGGGTCATCGCGGAAACTCTGGATCTGCTCGATCAGAGGAAGACGGCCGAAAAGCTTTTCGAAGACCTCAAGACGTTTCTCGATCTCATTGCGAGGGCTTCCCACAACGTCCCGTTGTCCGTGTTTTGCCGTTTTCTGATGGTGCTTCAAGTGGAGGTTGCGAACGAACAGATCGGCGGTATTCCGCGCAACTGGGAAACCATCGCCATAAAACTCAGATCCGACCGGCGGGAACTGGTCGGTGCTCTTCTAGCGCGAAATCCGGTTCTCGCGGCATCATGGGCCGCGGCTTATCACGAACACACGCGACGGCTGGTGAGCGATGTTCTCGCGACGACCGGCGGCGAATCCGTTTCGACTCTTCGCCGCGCGATCAGACGGCTCGAAAGCGCGGTTTAGCCGCGTTCGGCGTGCAACGACAGCCGCGCTTCGCACTTGTTAATAATTCAGCGATTTCGGGAGACAGCAGACAATGATGAGTGGGCAAAGATCATGGGCAAAGTGAAGCGCGTCGTCATCGGCCCGAACGAAGATCAAAAGTCCGCCGTGCTTTACGGCGACTCCACCAATGAACAGCAGGTACGGGGAATTTTCTGGCGCTCGACGTTATGGGCGACGGAGGAACTGCCCGTGGACAACTCATTGACGGGCGATCGTGCGCTGGGCGTGATTCAACGTGAACCCGAAGGCGACGGCTTAATCTTCCGCGCCTTGGAAATTCCTCCGGACATCAACGACCGGGAGAACCATATCGAGGTCCTGCAAAAGCTGCACGAAGAGGTAAGTCAAAAGCATGTGCCCTCGCGGGAAGATCTGGAACGTCATCCGAGCATGCACCGGACGGATACCCTCGATATGTTTACAATCACGCGTGGCGAAATTTACCTCGTTACCGACACCGACGAGGTTTTGCTGAGATCTGGAGACAGCGCGATCGTACGGGGCGTCAATCATGCGTGGAGCAATCGTTCGAATGAGCCGTGCATGATCATGTGCGTGATGGTGCATTCCCGCGCTTAAGGCGGCCAACAAAACACGGCGAAGGTTCTTTCAAATAATGTCGTTTTGGGCTCATTATGATAAAACTGCTTGCATCTTCGTTGATTGTGGACAACGCGCTGGCTTACGCGCGATCGCATAAGCTTGCGCCCCTGACGGTTGCGGTGTTGGATGCCCGCGGCTGCACCATCGCCCTCAAAGCCGAAGACGGCTCGAGCTTGCTCCGTCCGGAAATCGCGCAGGGAAAGGCTTGGGGGGCGCTTGGCATGGGGGTGGGGACACGCAGTCTCGCGTCACGCGCGGAGAAACTGCCGGCTTTCTTCAATACGTTGGCCGCGCTCTCGGGCGGCCGGATAGTTCCGGTTCCCGGCGGCGTGCTGATCTTGTCCAGCGAACGAGAGGTGCTCGGTGCGTGCGGAGCGAGTGGCGATACGGCGGACAACGATGAGGCTTGCATAGTTGCGGCCATCGAGTCAGCTGGGTTGATCGCGGACCCCGGGAAATCGCACTGAACTGGAAGGCCTCGAGTCTGGGACCGTACGCGGTAGGGGCCAGATAGATCAAGGGGCCGAGGCAGATGGCTCGGGAGCGGTCGCTGCAGGCGGAGGAGGTCGCCTGTTTTCTTCGCCCCTATGCTCCCTGTACCGATGCTTTCAGATCGCTCGGGCTTACACCGTGATCATTCCGTGGCGCAGGGCGTAGCGCGTGAGATCGGCAGCACTGTGCAGTTGCAGCTTACGTAAGATATTTCTGCGGTGCGCTTCCACCGTCGCGACCGCAATTCCCATTTGCGCCGCGATCGTGGCACTACGATGTCCCTCGGCAATCAATTTCAACACTTCCTTTTCGCGCCTACCCAACGCGCTCGGCAAGGATGGTCCGGAACTCGGCGCATTTTCGTCCCAGAGGGTCATGACGGCACCCGTGACTTCCGGGGATAGGTAGTGCTTGCCGCTCGCCACGGCACGCAGCGCATGAATGAGTTCGCGGCCCGAAGCCGACTTGACGACATAACCTTTGGCTCCCGCCTTGGTCATTGCGCGTACAAACTGCCGATCGGTATAACCGCTCAAGGCGATGATTTTTAGTTCAGGAAACCGGCGCCGAAGCTCGCGGGTGACTTGTTCACCATTCATCTCCGGCATCGCGATGTCGAGCACGAGAATGTCGGGGCGCAATTCTTGAACGCGCGCCAGGCATTCTTTGCCATTGGCTACCTCGCCCACCAGTTCAAATTCCGGCGCGCCTCTAATGAGGTTCGCGATGGCCTCGCGAATGAGGGGATGATCGTCGGCGAGCATGATGCGGAGAGGTTTCATGGCCGTTTCATAGGCACTGTTATCATGGCGGTGGTGCCGCTATTGCGCTTGCTGCTGATTTGCAGCGTGCCGCGGATATACGTGATGCGCTCGCGAATCGTTGCAAGTCCCAGGCCTACGGAAGCTCTCGACTGAACGCCGCTGAGGGAAAACCCGCTTCCCTGGTCGATGATTTCGAGCGTCAAATGACCATCCGCGCATCGCGTGGCGACCCGCGCGCTCTTGACCTTGGCATGCCGAACCACGTTTATGAGCAATTCACGTACCGCGCGAAATAGGATCGAGGCGGTGATCGAGTCCAAGGGTTTGGGCTCCTGATCGTCGTCCAATATGACCTCTAACTGATAGGTTTTTCGCATCTCTTCGCTCAACCATTCGATCGCCGGCACGAGGCCGAGCTGCTCCAATACCGGGGGATTGAGCTGGGCCGTGAGGCTGCGCATCTCTCGCAACACCCCTTCGAGCAATTTGGCGATTTCGTCCAGCGCGGCATCCGAGCGGCTCTTCTCTTCGGTATTGCGTAGGGCATCGAGCTTGATCGAGGCGGCATTGAGTTCCTGGCCAAGGCCATCGTGAAGGTCGCGCGCGATGGTCTGCCGTTCGCGCACTTCGGCCAGCGCGAGCTCGTGCGAAAGCCGGCCCAATTCCTCCGTGCGCTCGCGCACACGTTCCTCGAGTTCCATGTTCGCCGCCGCCTTGGCTTCGATCTCCTTTTGCGCCGCTCCCTTGGCCTCGGTAATATCGGTAAACGTGATGACCACGCCGGCGATGTGAATGCCCTCGGCACGGTAAGGCACGATGCGGCGTAGATAAACGCCTTTGTGCTCGAGTTCCCGCGATTGCGGCTCCTGAGTCCGCAGCACGGCGCGCGCGTTCTCGATCAAGCTCGGATCCATCGCGGCGAGGCTCAAGTCGGCAATCGGCCGTCCGATATCGGCCGGCAGCAAATTGAATAACCGATGGGCCGCGGGTGTGAACCACTTGATGCGAAAGGACCGATCCAGGCACAGGGTCGCCACCTCGTTGGAAGCGAGCAGATTGCGTAAATCGGTGTTTGCGACTTCGAGTTCAGCCACTTTGTGCTGCAGTTGAGTGTTGACGGTATTGAGCTCCTCGTTCACGGACTGCAATTCCTCTTTGGAACTCTCCAGTTCCTCGTTCATCGACTGAAGCTCTTCATTGATCGACATCGTCTCTTCATGGGAGGCGCGCAGTTCCTCATTCGAGGTCTTGAGCTGGCTGATGGCGCTCTGCAAATCTTCCCGTGTTGCGCGAAGTTCCTCCTGCAATTGGCCGTGCGCCAGCCGGGACTTGGAAACCGGGGTCCCGATGGAGGTCTCCTGAAACGCTATGAGATATCGTGGGCCGCTAAGCTCGCTCGGCTCTGTCCCAATCGGCAGCACCTCGACATGCAGGGTCGACCGGCTGGACTTGGGTCCCTTGGACAGTCCGCTGATCAACACTGGGCGCTGAGCCGCCTTAGCGCGCCGTATCGCTGCCGGCACTTGGGCGCGGATACTCTTCGGGAGTCGGGGCAGCAGTGCCCCATTCCTCGAGCTTCGTGCCGGCAGCAGGAAGCGCTCGACCATTCCGCTGGAATAGAGTGCTTCCACCCGCTCGTTGACCAGCACCGCCGCGGGCGCGAAGCGCTCGAACAAGGCGTTTTGCGTCAGATTCGCCAACAGGGCAACGCGGCCTGCGCGGTTCAAAGGCTCCGGGCTCAATGCCGGCGCTCGAGGCCTTGTCCTATCCGCGCGCCAATTGATCTGATCTCTGGGCGTCGTGCCGATGCGCTGGTAGATGTGCCATTTGTTCCCGACTCTTCGGAAGAGCTTCTCATGTACGCCCACTGTTTCGGCGCTGCCCAGAAATAGATAACCGTTGGGGCGCAGTGCGAAATGACACGTCGACAAGATGCGCTCTTGTATTTCAGGCTCGATATAGATCAGCAGATTTCGGCAAGTCACTAGGTCGAGGCGAGAAAAGGGCGGGTCAGCCAATAGGTCATGATCGCCAAAAATGACGCTTTCGCGCACTTCGGACAGCACCTGGTAGTGATGATCGTCGTTGGATTCCTTAAAGTAGCGCTTCAGATACTCGGCCGGGACTTGGTTTCTGATGCCGAGCGGATAGCGACCGGCGCGCGCGGTGTTCAAGGAATCTTGATTGGCGTCCGTGCCGAATATTTGTACCACGCAGCGCTTTCGCATCTGCCGCAGTCGCATCAGAACCAGCACCGCAAGGGTGTAGGCCTCTTCGCCGGTGCCGGCTCCCGCCACCCAGGCCCGGATCGGCTCACCGGTTTTCTTCGACGCGATCAAGGGACGCAATACCTCGGCGTCGAGCGCTTCCCACGCCTCGCGATCGCGAAAAAACTCAGTGACCCCAATGAGCAGGTCTTTGCGCAGCGCCGTGACTTCGGCGGCATTGCGCCGCAGGCGTTTGGCGTAGTCGTCGAGTTTCTCGATATTCAATAGTCCCATACGCCGCTCGATGCGGCGGACCAGCATGGCTTGCTTGTAGCCGGTGAAGCTCTGGCCGTGGCCTGCTTCCACGAGCGCTAGAATTTTGCTGATCGGACTACTGGCGTGCGAGCGCGATGGGAGTAGGTGGGGTTTACGCACGTACGCGTGGCGTGCGTAGCTCATCAGCACGCGCGGCATTTTGGCAATCGGTAGAACGTGAGCCACGAGACCGGTCGCAATCGCGTTGCGCGGCATGCCATCGAATTGCGCTGTCCCAGGCGCCTGGACCAGCACGATGCCCCCATTTGCCGCGATTTCCTTGAGGCCCAGCGCGCCGTCGCTCCCCGTGCCGGATAGAATGATGCCGACGGCACGTTCACGCTGATCCTGCCCCAACGAGCGGAATAATTGGTCCACCGGCAGACGTCGGCCGCGTACCTCGAAGGGTTTCGCCAGGTGAATGCAGCCGTCCTTGATGCTGATGTCGCGGTCGGCCGGCGTCGTGTATACGCAGTTGGCCTGTAGGCGCTGACCGTCTTCGGCCTCGCGCACACGCATTACCGTGTGACGGGAGAAAAGTTCTGCCGACAAACTGCGCGGGGTGGGGCTCAAATGCTGAAGAATGATGAAGGCAAGACCGCTGTTCGCCGGTATGACGCGCAGGAACTCCACGAGCGCGTCAAAGCCGCCCGCGGAGGCACCGATTCCGACCACGCAGGGGAAGGATTGTCGTTTGTGGTTGGACGGGAGACTCCCGCGCACCGCAGCACGCCGCGGCGCTGGCTTTGACCCCCTGACTCGCTTAACGCCCATGCTTCTCGTCCAGCCACCCAAAGCCCGAGTCTACGTCACTTGACTGTATTAGGGATCTTTAGCGCAGCAGGGTGCCGGCGGGAAACTATCTCTGGGGGGCCTCGGGCGGACTATCGAAGATTTCCAGCACCGCAACGCACTGGCCTGCCTGACATAGTTCGTAGCTCGCGGATCCGTTGAGCCGTATTTCCTTACCCGCACTCAACTGTGCGAGCACGTCGTCGAACAGCGGCAGTTTGAGATTCCGTGCTTCCTCTGCGGCTTCTGCGCACAGGGTCGCCCGCGTTAGCGCTAGGCCATCAGTGTCGATAAGAAGAATCGCTTTCGCCACAGATCGCAACTCCTTCCGTGTTTTATGTGGCCCGCCCAACCCCTTTCTGACTCAGTAAGCCCAAGGCCGCTAACTTCGCCCGCTTTCTTTCATACGCCGCCTTGTCCGCCCCCTCCGATGCCGCGGGAAAGCGGGACCGGTCCCTCGGATGCGATCTTCGTTCGAACAGAAGGCCAGTCGACGGAGGTTGCGAGACTGCATGCGCGCGCCGGCAACGGTGATAACGCGCCGTGATGTGTCTGGGAGCGTAGCGATCAAAAGGTGGTCGCCAGCCGCGCCGGCCATACAGCGCCACCAGTTCCGCCGGCGCTACTCGGGAATAAGGCCGATATTCCACGACCGTTTTTAAATGCGACATCAGTCCAGAAACATGCCGCGGATGCAGACCGGCGCGTATCAACTGCAGTGGTCGCATCCCGACTCCGGAATCGGCGGCTGGGGAGAAATGGCCAAAACCGGAATCGGGTGCGTTCGGGGACATGCCGAGGGTCGGCACGTCTTCATTCTCGGCAGTGCGATCGGAAGGCAGCGGCAACAAGATCCCGAGGCCGGTGCCGCGGTTGCTCAGGACCCCGCTCGAGTGGCGCAGCGCAAAGAGATTCGGCTCCCAGCAGCGCCGGCGAGCTTCGGTCACGACGAGAACCATTCGCCCGCGCGCAACAAGCCGCAACGCGCGTTGCAACGACAACTGCAGCAGCGGCGTACCGCCGTTGAGTGAACAGTGTTGCTTAGGCGCTGGGGCACTGTCCGTGTTGGTAGTCAACGAGCCGAGCCGTCGGCCATCGCCACCGGCCAGAATAACAACCCAGAATTTCCGCTGTTGTCGGCTCACGTGGGTGCTGCTACGTCCAGTTAGGGTTGATTCCCGTCAAAGGGCAAATCGAGCCTATACCGCGGATCGAGATCCGCATATTGAGGTTATACGGTAATTGGATTACCTGATATCGGGTAATCCTTCGCAACTATTGCGCTCGCGCATTTACTTATCAGGGGCAATAACGTCATATAGCCCTGACGAGCGCGATGCCCGTGCCGTCTGGAGGCATCCATGCAAACCGTGATAACGATCGCCATTATTTCAGCCCTGAGCTTGATCGTCGTGCTCGGACTCTTGAGTGTGTTGAAGGATCTGTTGGATAGATTTGTCGAATCGCCATTGATGTTGGTAAACGACTCAGACCTCAGAGATGATCTGCCCGATGCGATTGCCGCGCCGGTCGTGGAACCCTCCGATCGGCTTCGCGAGCAACGCTCCAAGGCAGGCATCGAGCGCCGCGAGTCGGTTGCCTCTCGTAGGTGCTCGGTAGAACGCTAAGGGACGAGAAAAAGACCGCACGTGCCGTACCGGCCGACATGTGCTGGAGTTCACAGCGGACGCGAATTCGGCTGCTGCCATGAACAGTTATACCTGCTCCAATTCACGTCGCCGTACTTGCAGTTGAATCCCCAAGGATTGCAAATCCATGTCTGATTCCTCTGCTTCGTCAAATATACCACCCGGACATTCTTCCTCTGCCACGTGTTGTGCAATCGCGTCCGCGAGAATTCGAACTTTCGAATCGAACAGTTCGTCGATGGCAGGGCTCGATCGCATGATCTGTTCAATTAGCCGCTGGGCATCCGTGCGCTCACGCGCCGCGATTTCGCACATGATGGGATCGTCGGTCGCTTGAAGGAGCGCAGGATAGAATATATCCGCCTCTATAGCGGCGTGGACGCGCAGCGCCCGACAGATGCGCAATGCCAGACCCTGCTTGGCAAGATCAGAACGGGCGGAATGGTACTCGTTAAACCACTCGGCGATTTGGCGATGCTCTTTCTTGAGCAAGGTCACCGCGTCAATCGTCTGTATCGCGGGTAGGTTATGGTCGTGAACAGCTGAGAGGTCGTTTGAGGTGGGCATGGCCTTTACCTTTTAAGAAGCGAACGCTTTCGCGTAAGCTATGTTTCTACCGCGTCGATGACCGAAATAATGTCAGAGAACGTACCGCTCTTTTATAAGCGGGTGTCTCAATCCCGCGCAGTCGGCAATAGGGATAGGCGCGCCGCTTGGATTCTGCCGTCTAGTCAATGGCGCCGGGCACTGCGCCGTGCTGACGCACGGAGTTTTACTCAGCGCCTTTTGCTGTGGCTCGGGGTCATGAGTTTTCCGATGCCCGCGATCGGAGACGCCGCGGCTGGATTCACCGGATTGCAGAGCGATGTGGTGTTCTCAGACTACTCAGCGCTTTCGAGCAGCGCGGAATTGGTGCATCGTCTCCTGAGTCCATTAAACGCCATTCGGGTGGGTAAAACGTTGGCGCACTCGGCGGTGGCGCTGCGCGATCAACCGATCGACCTGGCGCGGGAGAGATTTACCGTTTATGTGCCTGCGCATCCTCCGACCCAGGGTTATGGGCTTTTGGTGTTCATACCGCCGTGGGAGAACGCGATGCTGCCGCGAGGTTGGGCCGCGATACTGGATCGCCGCGGCGTGATTTTCGTCAGTGCCGCAAAATCGGGAAACGAGGCGAACATTCTTGATCGGCGTGAACCCTTGGCGTTGCTGGCTGCGCATAACATCATGCAGCGCTTTCATGTGAATCCGGAGCGTATATACATGGCCGGGTTTTCCGGTGGATCGCGAGTTGCGCTGCGTCTCGCGCTAGGGTTTCCGGACGTCTTTCGAGGCGCATTCCTTAACGCGGGAAGCGATCCGATTGGTGACGCGCAGGCGCCGTTGCCGCCGCCCGAATTATTTTCACGCTTTCAGGAGATGACGCGCATCGTATATATCACCGGTCAAAACGATGCTGTCAACGTCGACAAGGACGCCGCCAGCAGACAATCCATGCTCGAGTGGTGCGTATTCGATTGGTACGTGGAGCGGTCGCCGTGGGCGGGCCATGAGGTGGCGGGGCCGGCTGGCCTTGATCGAGCGCTCGATATGCTCGATAAACATGCGGAACCCAATTTGGCCAGATTGGCCAAATGCCGTACTCACATCAATCAGAAATTGGGAAAAGAGATCGATCAGGCCAACGATCTTCTTGCCGCCGGCAATGTCGACGGGGCGCGGAGATTACTCGATAAGATAGATACTCGCTACGGCGGCCTGGCCGCGCCGCGAAGTGTCGACCTCGCGGCGCGGATCGGGATGGACTGACCCAGGGAGCGACCCTAGAAAGTCGCAGTCATCCGGACATACCAGAACGCGCCATTGAAGCCGAACGGACCGCCCGTACGCGGATACCTCTCACCATCGCTTTCGCCGCCGGTCTGCGGATAAATGGGGCTGGCCTTGGTGTTGGCTATGGCATCGGGAAAGGTGTTGAAAATATTGAGTCCGCCGATGCTCGCGGTAAAGTTCTTCAAGATCTGGTACGACAGATCCAGGTCCGTGGTCCACTTGGCAGAGAACAACTGGCCGGGATAGTCGTTCTGGTCCCGCCAGGTGCCGTAGAAATTCTCGTGCAGCGCGGCCTGAATCGGGCCCAAGGCGTAGCTCAAATTCAGATTCGCGCGACTGTTGGGGGCATAGTGCGCTATGTCGATAATTCGGGCCTGACTGATGACCGCGGGGTCATAGGAGGTGACGTCGCTCTTATTGTAGTTATAGGCCAAGGCCGTTTCGAGGCGGCCGAGGCTGCCGAGATCGAACCGATAACTGCCCACCAGGTCCACGCCCTTGGTCTTTGTGTCGAAGCCGTTGGTGAAGTACTGCACGGTGCCGCCGGCCCCGATGTATGACAGCGCCGGAAGGCTGGCGATGTCCGCCGCGGTCACCTTGAATTGCTGGGAAATACCGATCCGGTGTCGCACCGCGATGCTGTACCCGTCGAGGGTCACGAGCATGTTCTGGATCGGGGTCAGCACGATGCCGGCGGCCAGATTGGTCGACTCCTCGGGCCTCAGCGGTACCGCGCCGTAGTACTTCGCGGCCGCGCTGGTCACCGGATAGGTGCCGATTTGCACCTGGGTCGTAGTGCCCGGCAAGAACGTCGTGCTCAACGTCTCGACGTTGGACTGGCCCGGGGTGGGCGCGTGGAACCCCGTGCTGGCCGTGCCGCGCAAGGCGAGCCAATCGGTGGCCTTGTAACGAACCTGGAATTTCCCGAGGGTGGTGTTGCCGAAGGAGGCGTAGTGCTCGAAACGCCCCGCGAGGCCGAGCGTGAGATTCGGGATGACGTCGGCCTCTACATCCAGATATCCGGCATAACTGACCTGCGACGCGTCGACCGGAGCCGAGATGCCGCCGTAGCCATTCGACGCCGTCGACTGCGTGGCAGTGACCGGGGCCAGTGTGCCCGTCGCATCGGGGGCGAGAGTGCGCGTGCACACGCCGGCAACGCTGCAGGTATAGAGCGGCTGCGATGAATACGGACCGGCGGCGTAGGAAGCCTGATCTCCCAGGAGCTGCTGGTAGTTCTCGTCACGCCATTCGAGTCCGCCCGCCAGTGATATCGGACTCGTCAGGCCGGGCACCGTCCAGGGATAGCTCAAATCCAGGTTGAAGTTGTTTTCCTTTTGCACGAACTTGCCGTCGTAGAAGCTGACGGGGGACAGAGGGCCCAGTGACGGATTGAGCGAATCGCGCAAGGAAACGGCCAGCGAGTTCTGGGCCGTGGTGCCCGAGACATCGTAGGCTATGCCCCAGCGGTTGGTGCCCTTGTATCCCACGGCGCCGAAGAACTGCTGGGTGACGCCATAGAAGCGCGGCGTAAAGCCGGCCGGATAGATTGAACTGAAATTGAAGGTGTTGCCGTCCTTGATATATCCGCCAACAGGGCAGCCGGTGAGAGCGGAGGTGCAAGGATCCAGGTAAATGTCATTGAATGCACCATTGATTGGAAAAGGCGCGCCGCCATTGACATAGTCGCTTCCGACGGGCTTGGGCAGGCGGTAATTGAAGCTCTCGTTCGTCTGAATATTGGCGTAGTTGGCAAAGAAATAAATCTGATCGTCGTTATCGAGTTTGATGCCGGAGTTGATCAACGCCTTGACGCTGTCGGAAGGCGGGGTTCCCCACTGCTGTACCGGGCCGGGGTAATGCGGCAACTGGGGCGCCAGGCTCGGATAGGTTTCGGCGAACGCCAGGGCCGATGGACGCGTGGGGTTGCGAACAGTCTGCTGGTTCCTGGCCCATTCGGCACTGATATTGACGAAGCCCTGGCTACCCAACGGCAAACCGACGTTGGCTGCTATCTGGCCGGAACCGCCGTCGCTCGAGTACCCGCTCGGAAAGTACTTACCGTATCGTGCGTCCAACTGCACGCTCGATGGACTGTCGCGGAACTGATAGTTGAGAACGCCGGCGATGGCGTCGGACCCATACTGCGCAGACGCGCCGTCGCGCAGAATCTCGAGCGACTTGACGGCGATCGACGGAATCGAATTGAGGTCGGGGCCTTGAGAACCGAAGGCCAATTCGGTCTCACCGCCCTGGAAGACCTGCACGAGCGCCGAGCGGTTCATGCGTTTGCCGTTGAGCATCACCAGCATCTCGTCCGCCGGCAGGCCGCGCAACGACGGGGAGCGGACGAAGCTGGAGGCATCGGAAATTGCATTCTGGCCGACGATGAACGACGGCACGAGGTTCGACAGGGTATCCAGCATATTGGCGGCGGGGTAACTCGCAAGTTCGGCGCCGCTGAGCACGTCGATCGGCGCCGAGGACTCCGCCACGGTGCGGTCCAGACGCCTCGTTCCGGTGACGATCACTTCGGCGAGTTCGTTCGCGGGAGCTGCGTTGGCAGTGTCCGAGCTGGCGCCGGTCTGTGCACGGGCCACGCTCGTTGACATGACTAGTACGGATGCGATCCCGACGATCAGTATAGTTTTCATGCAGGTTCTCCAGAACGACGATGGAAATCTTGGCGGACGGAGTAGGGTGGACAGGCGAAGCGGAACGAGCACCGGCATCGAGGCGGGCTGCTTTGCAGCGTTGGCTGCTTCTTCCCCACGATAATCGAACTGACGACCATCGACGGCTCCCTTAAAATCGCGCTGCGCCGAGGGCGCAAGCATAGGACGCCGCGCCTGGATCCTCGGACTCGCTTCGACTCTCTATTCATCCCCGCCAATTTAATGGCGGCTTTTTTTATGTTCGGGCGTAGTGTAGGACCGAAGTTCGCCGTCTGCAACCCACGCCGGCGAAACGCGCGTCCCGTTACTCGACCGCGATGACGCTGATGATTGCCCGCACGATTTCCGGTAAGCGATGGTAGTCCCGCGCCTTGTCCAGAAAATAAGTTGCCCCGAGGGCCATCACAGCGGTTTGATATTCCGGCAAGTCATGGTTCGTCAACACCACACAGCGAGGTGCGGGATGCATGTCGGTCAGAGCGCGAAGGATTCCAAATCCAGTGCCCTGTTTCAGTTGTAAATCAAGAAAGATCAGGTCGACGCGCTTGCGCGCAATGACCCCGTAGGCCTCGGCCTCGGAATCGACCACGCCGACCAAGTCGACCTCGGGGATCTCGGACAGCGCCTCCGACAGGATTTCGGCGAGCACGGCGGAGTCTTCGACGAGGAGAACGTTGACCGACTTTTCGGGATTCGATTTCGCAGTGGCACTCGGATGTTCGCGCATCTGATCCTCATGATCTTCGTTGCGTCGGACGCATAGCTTGTCAACGATGCGGTGAGGATATCAGCCGGAATCCCGCCAGTACGATTTTAATTTTTGATTCCACGAGTCGCGAAACCTCTGAGGTGCCCGAACCACTCCACGGTCGTTGCAGCTGCCTCTCACAGCAAAGAGTCCTACGCATTCCTGGCACGGTTTCCTACAAATCAAAGCCGAACCGCGTGTCAGGGTAATGACTATTCGGCGCGGCGGAGCGGCCTTACGGACATGGGCGAGCATCCGTTGAAGTCCGCTCTGATTGCACGCGTTCCTTTAGTGAGGAAAGTCATATGCTGTCCGCAACCGGTGCTGTTGCGGCGTCCGCCGAGCGCTTGCCTTGCGAGTCCTTGGTACATAGATTCACGTTGCCGCTCTTGGTCTCGATCTGCACGTGAGCGCTCCCCTCGCCGTTCTTGAACGCGAGGCGCGACCCGGGGCCATACTGTGCTTCCTTGGACTTCGGGCCGAAGCAATTGGACTCCTCATCGACGATCTCCAATTGCCGAATCTGGCTTGTGCCCACCGCTCTTCCTGAATTCCGGTTACTGCCTACTTAGACGATGGCAGGGACCGAAACGTTTGAAGGCCGGTGAAAAATCGCATGCCGATGCCACATCTCGCCGGTCGCTGTCTGTTCGCTTTCGCACAGACACCGGCGCCAGAGTCCACCTATGTTCCACCGCCAGATTGCAGGAGGGATCGTCCATGGACAGGCGGCGCGGCAGCGGGTTTCCCCTACAATGCTGATCGATCGGCCCCCCAAGGCCCGTTCGCCCGCCGAGGACGACGTCCGCGACGTCGAGGCGGTTGGCAAGGTCGCCGCCGCGCCGATTCTCCTGCAAGTTCTGTGCGAAGCGACCGGAATGGGATTCGCGCTGATCACCTGTGTCGCCGGCACTGGTTGGAGGGTCTGCGCCGTCGAGGACCGCATGCAACTCGGCCTGCGCCGCGGCGCCCTCTTCGAAATCGACGAACAGGGCGACAGCGGCCTGCATACCCTTGGCACGCCGATCAACTTCAATTCAACCGATAAACACCGGTATCGACTGACGCATGGCGCCTTGCAGCATACCGCCATCGCGCGCTACCTATGGGTGCCCATCATCCTCCCGGACGGGCGCTACTTCGGGAACCTGTGCGTGATCGATCCGCGCCCCGGCGACGGGGCCCAGCCCTGGGTGCTTCCCATGTTGAGACACTTCTCACAGATCATCGCCCACGAACTTGGGACTGCTCAAACTCGCGAACGCGACCACGTCGCGCTGCTGGACGAACGAGCGGCCAGCGAATTGCGTGAACAATTCATTGCGATTCTCGGCCATGACTTGCGCAATCCGCTGCACGCCGTGTCTGCCATCGGCGAGGTTCTCGAGCATCGTTTGGGGGACCCTGTTCTCGCGACCATGGCGTCACGCATTCGCACAAACGCGCAGAGAATGTTCTTGCTCATCGATGATGTTCTCGACTTTGCGAAGGGGCGCCTGGGCGGCGGAATCGACGTCCGCCTAAAGGAAATCGGAGATCTTGATAGTGCATTGTTGGACGTCGTGCGAGAACTTCAGGATGGGCAACCCAACCGGGTCATCACCGCTGAAGTCAACGTCAATTGCACAATACTCTGTGACGTGGGTCGGCTGCAGCAGGTGGCCTCCAATCTACTCGGTAACGCTCTTTCTCATGGCGCCGCGGATGCACCGGTTCGCTTTAC
>Ga0137412_10002325_pt1 | contig 15034 bp, 11 predicted proteins | sample CZODoug2_1_16fun_FD_122160 | JGI IMG/M metagenome (GOLD analysis project Ga0137412, IMG submission 122160) | Vadose zone soil fungal communities from Angelo Coast Range Reserve, California, USA - CZODoug2_1_16fungal (Hybrid Assembly) | ecosystem: Environmental > Terrestrial > Soil > Vadose zone...
CCCCAAAGTGTCCCGGTTCGAGGATGATTTTAAGGCGTACACGGGAGCCAACAACGCTATCGCGGTTTCTTCTTGCACAGCGGCGCTTCATCTGTCGCTCGTGGCTGCAGGCGTCAAAGAGGGAGATGAAGTCATCACCAGTCCGCTCACGTTTCCGGCCACGACCAATGCCGTATTGTACGAGCGCGCCAATCCCGTGCTGGTCGATGTGGATCGGCGCACCTTCAACATCGATCCTACGCTCATTGAAAAGCACATCACCGCCAAAACCAAGGCCATCATTCCGGTCCATATGGCCGGCCAGCCATGCGACATGGATGAAATCCTGGCCATCGCAAAACGCCGCAATCTTATCGTGATTGAGGATGCAGCCCACGCGGTCGGCGCCAAGTATGGAGACAAACACGCGGGCACGATTGGGGATGCCGGCTGTTTTAGCTTCGATGCGAGCGAGAATCTCGTAACCGGTGATGGTGGCATGATCACGGCACGAAATGATGAGTTCGCTTCTTTTGCACGCGTGATCAGCCTGCACGGGATGAGCGCGACCGCTTGGAAACGCTACTCCAAAGAGGGCACGTCCCACTGGGATCTGGTGTATCCCGGATTCAAATACAACATGACCGACATCGAAGCATCGCTAGGTATTCACCAGCTCAGAAAAATTGAAAAGATCACTGGCCGCAGGCAGAAATGGTCAACACGCTACGACGAACTGCTCGCGGATATTCCCGGGATCACGCTGCCCTATCGGGCTCCCGGACGCCGGCACGCCTGCCAACTTTACATTTTGACCCTGGATGTGGACAAGCTGAACGTTACTCGGGACCGCTTTATGGACATGTTGAAAGCCGAAAATATCGGTTGCGGCATTCACTTCGTATCGGTGCACTTGCAGCCTTACTATATGGAGCGCTTTGGCTACAGGTTCGAAAGCTACCCGAACGCCGCCTGGCTTTCGAATCGCATCTTGAGCCTGCCTTTGTTCCCGCAAATGACTGAGAACGATGTCCAAGACGTCGCTCGCGCCGTCCGTAAAGTAATCGCCTGCACCCATCTCGAACTGAAATGCCACACTTAGCGCATGGCGATAATTGGCATGCTCGGTTCCCCCGCCACATGAAATCAGTTTTTCAGTAATAGTCTAAAATATCTGGACCGCTCATTCGTCTACAAGAGTAGATGATGGAAGCGCTGAACAAAACCTGGATGACCGGCGAGCAAGATCAACGAATCGCGGAAGCATTTGGGCTCGAACGGGCTCGCCTGCGGAACTTCATCCGAAGGCGCGTGGCCGACGAGAACGACGTGGAAGACATTTTACAGGACGCCTTCTACGAACTCGTGGAAGCGTACCGGATGATGAAACCCGTGCAGCAGGTCAGCGCCTGGCTATTCCAGGTTGCCCGGAACCGGATCACGGACCTGTTCCGCAAGAAAAGGCCGGAGGCGCTCAGAAACGGCCCCGTGGCTTTTGAAGAGGATGGAGAGTCGCTGCTGTTGGAAGACCTGCTTCCTTCACCCGATGCAGGACCAGAAGAAGCCTACGCGCGGAATGTGCTGTTGGAAGAGCTCGATGCGGCCCTGGATGAGCTTCCGGAAGAGCAACGCGAAGTATTCATCGCCCACGAACTCGAAGGCTTCAGCTTCAAAGAGCTTGCCGCGACGACCGGTCTGAGCGTAAACACGCTGCTCTCGCGGAAACACTATGCGGTGCTGCACCTGCGCCAGCGCCTCCAGGCCATCTACGACGAGTTTACGAAAACATGAGGATGAAACGATGAAAAGAAAATGGATATTGAGGGGCTTGAAGTTCGTAGTGTTCGCGGCGCTGGCCGCGTTTGTGTTTAGTTTCGTGGTGATGAGTCTTTGGAATTGGCTGATGCCCGCCCTCTTCGGCTGGCACCTAATCAGCTTCTGGCAAGCCCTCGGCCTGTTGGTTTTGAGCAAGATCCTTTTGGGAGGGTTTCGTGGACGGCCGGGTCCGCACATGTTTTGGCGGCGCCGCATGATGGAGCGCTGGGCACAGATGACTCCCGAGGAGCGCGAAAAGTTCCGCCAAGGCATGAGGGGCCGCTGCGGCCCATTCGGATCGCCGGGAGCGGAGCCGAAGACCTGACGTCAGAGTGACCAACCTCTACCGCTAAATGCGGGTGGCGAACCTGCGAAGACATCCTGCGTAGCCGATCGTCCTGCCGCAGAATCTGGTGGCCGTCTCCCGCGCCTGAGAAGGGCAGATGACGCTTTCGAAGGCGTGTCACTCACCAAAAGATGTTGCTTGACAGGTTCAAACATATGTTTCAAACTGTTGTTTGAATATGAATCACCGTCACTCACAACCCAAACTGAAAGTGGTGAGGCGCAAGCGCGCGCCCGCAGCCTCAGATCCGACGCGCGAGAAATTGCTGACCGTTGCTGGACGGGTGTTTGCCGCCCGGGGCTATCAGGCCACCACGGTTCGCGAGATTTGTGCCGCGGCGGGAGCGAATGTAGCCGCTGTAAATTATCACTTCGGTGATAAATTCGGGCTTTACACTGAGGTTTTGCAGCAATCGGTGCGAGCTGCCCAAGTCGAAGCCATTCAAAACGCTCTCGATCGGAACGCGCCCCCGGAAGACATCTTTCGCGCCGTCATTCGAGCCCGGCTCCGGGGCGTGTGCAGGGGAGATCTGCCGGATTGGCACTTTCAAATCCTGACCCACGAGTTGGCGCAGCCCACACCCGCATTTCGACAGCTTATCAAGAACGTAGCCAAGCCGGTCTTTAAGCGGTGGTTGGAACTCATCGGAGGAATGATCGGTTTGCCTCCCAATGATGACAAGACCCGGCTCTGTGCCATCAGCGTGATGGGGCAAATCCTAGCTTACGTTTTTGCGGGTCCTCTATTGGCGGGAGTTTGGCCGGACCTGAAGTTGACACCAGAACAGGTGGAACGCATTGCGGATCACATCGGGGATTTTTCACTTGCCTATCTACAAGATTTTCGCTCGAAGCACGAAGCAATCACACCGGCAAGGGAACCGAGGGTAAGCAAATGACGACAAGCATCGTTCACGGCGCGCCAGAACAAGCTGAGCAGCGAACGCAGCCGGACGCAACCCTTGGGTTGCAGACTGTCGCCGCACGGCGGCGCCGAATTGTAATTATCGCGTCGGGCGTGGTCCTAATTGCATCGGCGATTTTCATTTGGAAGGTCTTTTTTGCGGCGTCTGGCGTCCCGGATGGCGTAGTTGCCGTGAGCGGCCGGATTGAAGGCGATGATTCCGCGGTGGCTCCCAAGGCAACCGGGCGCATTCTTGAGGTTCGCGTGCGAGAAGGTGACACCGTCAATGCGGGAGACACGATAGCCATTCTCGACGACGCGCAGGTTCGGGCGCGTGAAGACCAGGCTCGCGCGACCCTTTTGGAGGCGGAGGCAAAGGGCAAAGCCGCACAAGAGCAGATCGCCGTCCTTCAGGAGCAATTTGAGCAAAGCCGGTTGGGACTAGGACAGTCGAAGCTCGACACAGAAGGCCGCGTTCGACAGGCGGAAGCAGATCTGGCAACGGCCCAATCCGAATTGGCCCGGCAGGAGGCTGCCTACCAGATCGCCGCTTTCGATAAGGACGCCTACACGCGCCTCGCAAAATCCGGAGCTGTGTCGGAACGCCAGGGGCTGCAGGCCTCGACGACGGCCGATCAGCAGGCCGCGGTAGTTACCGCCTCGAAGCGCCGTGTTGAGGCGGCACAAGCCGCACTGACGACAGCACAAGCAAGTCTATCAAACCCAAGTGTTCGCGAATCGCAGGTCGCTTTGGTTCGCAGGCAGATTGCTCAGCAGGGAGCCGAGGTCGCGAGTGCGGCGGCACAGACGCAGCAAGCTCGCGCTCAACTCGCCGAAGCAGAAGCAAACCGCCAGGACCTGATCGTGAAGGCGCCGTTCTCCGGAACCGTGGTGACGCGTGCGGCGGAGCCGGGCGAAGTGGTGACTGCGGGAACCGCGGTCGTTACGTTATTGGATTTGAACAAAGTGTATCTGCGCGGCTTTGTTCCCGAAGGCGAGATCGGCAAGGTGAAAGTGGGACAGGCGGCGCGTGTCTATCTTGATTCGGACCCGCGGAAGCCCGTTGACGCTTACGTTTCCAGGATTGACCCCCAGGCGACCTTCACTCCGGAAAACACGTACTTCCGTGATGACCGCGTCAAGCAAGTGGTCGGCCTGAAGCTGCAATTGAAGAGCGGCTTCGGATTTGCGAAGCCGGGTATGCCCGCCGACGGTGAAGTCCTTGTCAGCGGGGATACTTGGCCGAAAGTCAGGCGGGGATGATCGCTGCCAGTCCAGGTCGAGCGACGGAAGATCATCAGGACGTCGCCGAACAACCGTCAATTGATGTCCGCGGCCTATCGAAACACTACGGCGCGGTAGAAGCCATCCGCGGAATCACATTTGAAGTTGCACGCGGAGAGATTTTTGGGCTGATTGGCCCGGATGGAGCAGGAAAGACTTCCACGTTTCAGATTCTTGCGGGTGTAATGGAAGCAAGCTCCGGCACTGCGAGAGTCTTTAACCGCCCGGCGCGTGAGATGAGGTCCCAAACTGGATATCTCACTCAAACCTTCAGTTTATATCCCGACCTAACTGTTGCGGAAAACATTCGCTACAGCGGCGACCTGCGCCGCATCCCGCGGGAAGAGATCGCCGAGCGCGGCCGCCAATATCTTCGAATGTTTGATATGGACCGATTCGCGGACCGGCTCGCTGGGAAATTGAGCGGGGGAATGAAACAAAAATTGGCCCTCGTTTCCGCGCTCGTGCCGCAACCCCGAGTTTTGCTGCTCGATGAGCCAACTACCGGCGTCGATCCTGTATCCCGTCGTGAGTTTTGGGACGTACTCGCCCACCTGACGGCGGAGGGTCTGACGATCCTTGTCGCTACTCCTTATCTGGATGAAGCCGAGCGGTGCCATCGCATCGCGCTCATGTACCAAGGCGAGATTCATCAGATCGGCACGCCTGTTGAGTTGCGCGCAAGCCTGGGCGCGAAGCGGCTCGAACTTCGCACAGCAGACCTCCGGAAGGCGGCAAGTGAACTCTCCGGGGAAACCGGGCCAGATAAGAAAATCATCGACGTCCAGCGGTTTGGCGACCGGCTCGACTTGCTGGTCCGTGATCCGGACAAAGACCGAAAATGGGTTGCCGAAAAACTGGAACGTGCGGGGCTGCCGGCCGGCGAGATTCGTGTCGATGAACCGACTCTCGAGAACACGTTTGTGGCCAAGTTGCGCGCTCTGGGGCATAAGGCCGGCACAATCGAGTTTCCCGCGCGGCACGACCACGGCAACTTGCGCGGAAAGGTTGCCATCGGCGCGAAAACACTTGTCAAAGAGTTTGGCGCATTTACCGCCGTAAGAAATCTCAGCCTCCAGATTCGGAACGGAGAAGTATACGGGCTTCTCGGAGCGAATGGCGCGGGCAAGACCACAACCATCAAGATGCTTTGCGGGCTGCTGGACGCAACCCGAGGAACGATAAAACTGGCGGGCACAGGGGGAAACCTGAGATCGGAAGGTGTGCGCCAGCGCATCGGTTACATGTCGCAAAAATTCTCTTTGTACGACGACATGACGATTCGCGAGAACCTCGATTTTTTTGCCGGCGTCTACGGCGTCCCGGACCACGAACGCGAAGAAAAGATTCGCTGGGTGCTTTCCTTTTCGGGGCTCGACGGAAAGCAGGACCAACTCACCGGCAGCCTGCCGGGGGGCTGGAAGCAGCGCGTGGCCTTTGGCGCCGCGATCATGCATGAGCCCGAGATTCTGTTTCTGGATGAACCGACCTCGGGCGTGGACCCTCTGGCACGGCGCGCTTTCTGGACAATGATCAACCGGCTGGCCGACGCCGGCGCGGCGATCCTGGTGACAACTCACTATCTTGAGGAAGCGGAACAGTGCAATCGCCTCGGAATGATGGTCGCGGGTGAGCTTGTCGCCGAGGGCACGCCCAGCGGCATCAAGAGCCAGCAATCCGGTCACGTACTTGAATTCGTCGTCGACCAGCCCCAACGCGCCGCGGACCTGCTGAAAACCGGCACGGAGCGTTGGCGAGTCTCCTTGTTCGGGGCACGTCTGCATGTGATCACGGAGGAAGACCCCGGCAGTGCCATACAGCAAACCACAAAGCGGCTCGAAGAGAATGGGCTCCATGTGATCAGTGCCAGGGAAGACCGCTTCTCGCTCGAAGACGTGTTTATTGCCATTGTCGAGCAGGCGCGCCTGCAGGGCAAGGTGGTCACGGAGGATTGAAGAGAGGCACGAATGAGGCGTATTTTTGCGCAAACGCGCAAGGAACTAACCCAGATTGTTCGAGATTGGCGCACGCTGGCCCTCGCGCTGGTCCTTCCCGTAGTCCTGCTCCTGCTTATGAGCACGGCGATCTCGCTTACGGTGAACGATCTTCCGATCGTCGTGCAGGATTTTGATGATTCATCGGCCTCTCATGATTTTATCGACTCTGTCCGCGCTTCAATCACGCTGCATGTCGTCTCGTGGCCAGTGAACAAAACAGCGGAAGAGGCGCTGGCCTCTAATGTGGCTCGAGCCGTGATGATTATCCCAGTTCACTTTGGTCGCGACATGGCGCGCGGCTCCAACTCACCTGTCCAGCTATTGGTGGACGCCTCGGATGCAAACACAGCTAAATTAGTTTCCGGATATGCCAACCAGATCGCGAGCGCGTACAACCAGCAGACGGCCGGTGGAATGGAAGCAGGACCAGTGAAAGCCGCCATCCGGCTGTGGTACAACCCGGGACTTTCCTCGAAAAAGTTTTACGGCCCGGGAGTATTCGTGCTCGGCCTCTCCATGTTTCCGCCGCTGCTGGCCGCGCTCGCCATGGCGAAAGAGGGCGAACAGAAGACGATTCTGCAGGTTTACGTCTCCAGTATTTCCGCGCACGAATTCCTGCTGGGGAAAATCATTGCGTTCATGGCTGTGGCATTGGCGGAGTGCCTCGTCATGTCTTCGCTTCTGTTCACTTATTTTGGCCTGAGCTTTGCCGGTGACCCGACGCCTTTTCTGATTGCCACAGTTCTATATGCGTTTTGCGTGGCGTCGTTTGGAACGATGGTCGGGGTGACCATCCCCAACCAGGCCGCGGCGCTGCAAGCCGTAGCTCTCGGCGGATTTCTACTTGTCTTTTTGCTTTCCGGCCTGATGTTCCCCATCGAAAACATTCCGGCCGGGCTCCGTTGGATTTCCAATTTTATCTGGGGGCGGTACTACATTGAGATCGTCCGCGACGCTCTTTTGCAGGGCGGCGGCTGGCCTGCTGTGTGGTTCAAGGTCCTCATCGTTGGCACGATTGGCGCCATCTTCTACGTCATTGGCTGGCGCGGCATGAGAAGGATGCAGGTGAAGGCCTAAATCATGAGAAAGCTTTTGAGATTTCTGTTCAATCACCGCCTTCGTGCATTGATCCAGAAAGAGTTCAACCAGATTCGCCGCGACCGCCGCCTGGCGATTTCTCTGATTTTGCCGCCGGTCGTACAGCTAACTCTATTCGGGTTTGCGTTGAGTGCGGCGGTTACAAACGTTCGCCTCGGTGTGGTCGATGATAGCCGGTCGCCCGAGAGCCGGGAACTCATCGCGACATTAACGGAGAGCAAGAGCTTTCGCCTCGCGGGCTACTACTTTTCGGTCGATCAACTGGGAGACGCAGTCAGCCGGGGCAACGTCGACGCCGGGATTGTCGTTCCTTACGACTATGCCAGGGACCTGGCGCGGGAACGTCCGACGACGGTGCAATTCTTGCTGAACGCCATGAATGCGAATACAGCCACCATTAGCAAGGCCTATGCGCAAGGCGTGATCCGAAGCTACAACAACGGACTGCGGAACCAAGGAATTCATCCGCGCATCGAGCCAGTTGCCGGATCGGACCTCAGCCGTCGCGGCCAAGTGCAACTCCGGCCCGCATTTCTCTACAACCCGGGCCTGGTCGATTCGTGGTTTATCGTGACCGGTGTATTCGGATTGCTGCTGATCCTAAACAGCTCCCTCGTCTCCTCCGCGGCCATGGTTCGCGAACGGGAGGCCGGTACGATCGAACAGTTGCTGATGTCTCCGGCAACCACCTCCGAGATCATCATCGCCAAGATCACGCCATTATTCTTTTTGCTGTGCATGATGATGCTGGTGGCCATCGGCGTCCTCAAACTCGCATTCGGAGTTCCGTTCCACGGCAACGTGCTATTTCTTCTCTTTGGCGGCTCGCTGTGCATCTTGTCCGGCATCAGCATTGGCACTGTTATCGCCACGTTCAGCAAGTCAGCTCAGCAGGCGCAACTGACGAGTTTCTTCATTAACCCGCCGCTTTCTTCCTTGTCTGGAGCGCTCAACCCGATCGAGGCGATGCCGAAATGGTTGCAGCCCCTGACAGTGCTGAACCCGATTCACCACTTCGCCACGATCGTCCGCGGAAGCACCCTCAAGGGAAGCGGATTCATGGACCTTTGGCCGAATTTCCTCGGATTGCTCCTTTTCACGATCGTGCTTGTGTCGCTGAGTATCTGGCGATTCCGAAAACAGCTTAGTTAGAGATGAGGAGCTGTATCCATGAACAATAGAGTGACTAAGAGCGCGCAAATATTCCGGGTCGGCGGAACCGCCGCAATCCTCTGCCTGGGGATCTTCGTATTTGCAAACCGAAGTTTCGCCCAGGGCGCACCCCGGCCGAACCAATCACAGGGTACGCAAGCAAATCCACTGCCTCTCTCCGGGCGCTCCGGACAGAGCGGATCGGTAGTCGCCGTGGAGTCGCCGATCGCGGGAACGACGACCAGCGTAAATACGATTAACCCTACCGTTCAGGTCCAGGGAGCGTACTCGGGAGGCGCACGCAGCACGGCGAAGCTGCCGTTTTCAGGAAAACTCTCTCTCCGCGAAGCCATCGAGCGAGGGCTCGACTTCAATCTTGGCGTCCTGGGGCTCAGCTATGCCGCGCTTCAGGCGCAAGGGCAAAGTCAGGTTGCACGAAGCGCCTTGCTCCCCAATCTAAGCGGCAATCTAACGGAGACCGTGCAACAGACAAATCTCCGGGCTGCAGGAATACGCTTCAATTCGCCAATCCCAGGCGTTAACTTCCCATCGATCGTGGGACCCTTCAACTACATCGATTTGCGCGCCAGCCTCACTCAATCGATCCTTGATCTGACCGCGCGGAACAATTATCGCTCGGCAAATGAGGTCTACCGTGCCAATCAGTTCTCCGTGCGCGATGCGCGAGATCTGGTCGTCCTCGCGGTGGGCGGGGCGTATCTCCAGGTCATTGCCACGAAGGAAAGAGTGAAGTCAGCCCGCGCTCAATTTGAAACTGCCAACGCCCTCTATCAGCAGAATGCACAAAAGCGAAGCGTCGGCTTGGTGGCTCAGGTTGACGTCGACCGGAGCGAAGTCGAAGCGCTTGCTCAGCAACAACGGGTCACTTCATTCGAGAACGATCTGGCAAAACAAAAAATCAGTTTGGCTCGAATGACCGGATTGCCCCCAAACGACGAATATGAAATTACCGACGACGTGCCTTTTTTGGCCGCGCCTTCGCTTAACTTGGGCGATGCGCTCAAGCAGGCGTTCGAGCGCCGTGCGGATCTGAAAGCGGCGGAAGCGCAAATTCGTGCGGCCGAACACACGCTTGCCGCAGCTCGCGACGAGCGCCTGCCTTCGCTTTCCGTCAGCGGCGACTACGGAGACATCGGAACAAACCCGTCGCAGTCCCATGGTACGTTCACCGCTGCCGCCACTGTTCATTTTCAGATTTGGCAGGGAGGCCGCACGGAAGGGGATATCAAGCAGGCAGAGGCTGCTTTGGCCCAGCGCCGCGCTGAACTCGAAGACCTCAAAAGCCAAATAGAAGGCGACGTCCGGAACGCGTACCTCGATCTCCACGCCGCAACGAGTCAAGTGGAAGTTGCCCGCAGGAACCTTCAAGTCACAAAAGAAACGCTGGACCTGACGCGTCAGCGCTTCGACGCCGGGGTAACCGACAATGTGGAAGTCGTCCAGGCCCAGGAGTTTCTAACGTCCGCGGAGCTTGACGTCATCAACAGCGTATTTGCCCACAACGTGGCGAAACTTAGCCTGGCGCGATCGATTGCCCGCGCGGCCGATAGCCTGCAGCAATTCCTGAATTTCCAATGAAGTAGTCGCCGCCTTACCGGACCCAATGATTTGCAACTTCTGGCATTGTGGGAGCGCGCGCCACCCTCAAATGGATTCCGAATCCAGCAGCTATCTCATAAATCGCTTCCTAGCAGGTTTCTCCGCTCGAGAACTCAGCCACGATAACGCGCCAACGGCGCGGAGCATGCCAGCCCGGGGCAACGCCCCGGGAACATGTCCGAGGGACTTCTTCCGCCCTGCAAGGGCGGAGGATTCCTGCGCCCTTTCAGGGCGCACCGATCGACTCCGAAACCCAGGGCGTTGCCCTGGGCTACCATGCGGCGGCGCCTTCAGCGCCGAAACCAAAGTTGTACAAACCCGAATTCAGGAGTTTTGATGATTGGCCTTTTATGAGTCGGCTTCTAGTTGCTAGCCCTCCGGTTTGTCACGCCCTTCGACGTTCCGCACAGGAGTCTCCGGAGTAAGTCCGCCGCGCCGCCGTGCCACGGTGTTCGCGCCGTTTTTCTCCCACTCTCCGGCGACGGCATTCCGCGCAAACTGATCCCAGGTCTCATTCCAATCGCCCAGCGAATAGCCGTGCCAAGGCTGGCGAATCGCAAGCGCGGGCAGACCCAGCTCCTTCCAAATCGCTTGCGCGCGTTCCATATACTCGCGCACGGGCAGAGCCAGTGGCGACATTGGATGTTTGAGCGTAGCGTCAATAAGCATTGTCGAGTCCAGCGCCTGCGGCCCGGATTTCGGGGAGTGACCTCGGGAGCGATACGGTTCGATATGCACGTCTTCGGCAGGGTTCGAGCGGTAGGCGAGCGACCACAGTACCGCGTCGGTATTTGTTGGATCGATGTCTTCGCTTACAGCGATGACGATCTTGCCGCAGTCAGCCTGCTTTGCGGCCGCGCCTTGCATTCCGCGCCACACTTCCGTGCGGGGGGTGCCGTTGGCGAATTGCAGGAAAATGACGGGGCGAACGTTGCTCAAAGGTTCGTGCATGATGACCTTGCGAATGCCCTTGATCGATAACTGATCGCGCAGATGCGCCAGGAACGCCGGCTCGTACGCAACTTTCTTGATTACGCTCGACTCGCTCGGCGTGACCTGGCTCAAGATGGAGGCGAAGACCGGCTTCCTCCTATGCGTAATCGCCGTCACCTGCATGATCATGTTGTAGTCCTCGAGCGCGACGTAGCCATTGCTTTCACCGAACGGCCCCTCGGGCTCGAGCAAATCGGAATCGATCAGCCCTTCGATGACAATCTCCGCATCGGCGGGCACTTCCAGATCGATCGTGACGCACTTCGCTATTCGGATGGGCGCGCCCGCCGCTCCGCCCGCCACCGTCATTTCATCCACGTTCGCGGCGAATTTCTGCGGCCCGGTGTAGATTACAACCGGAGCGCAGCCGATCACGATCGCGCATGGCATCGGCTGACCCAGCGCGCGGTACTTCTGCCAGTGAAGATATCCGCCCGCGCCTCCGATGCGTGAGGCCATGCGCACGCCGAGCCGGTCGGTTTTTTTCAACGCAGCGCGGTAGGTCCCCATGTTGCGGACGCCGGTCTCGGGATCGCGCGTGATGCAAAGCGTGGCGGTGAGATAGGGAGCGGAGTCGAAGCCAGGAGTCGAAATCGGCACGGGCAAGCTCGCCAGCCCGCGACCCGGCCGCCTCAAATCTTCGCCCTGGATGACCACTTCCTGGCACAGCGGGGAATTTACCAGGATCGGGGAAATCGGGTTGGCGATTGCTCGCGTCCAAGCCGCGCCGATCTCTTCGACCTGACAGCCCATCCCAACCGCATAAACCTTGGGCGAAGCGGCGAGTGCTCCGACGACCACCGGAATATCGTAGCGCCGTCCGTGCGAGTCGACGACATTAGTGAACAGAAAAGCGCGGCGGTCTTCCTCCGGAATGCCGCCCAGAAATTGGCACCGCACGAGTGGATGCAGCTCGGTGTCTTTGTTGATTGGCCGTTCAACACGAACGAGCAGGCCGTTCTCTTCAAGCCGAGCGAGGTGCGTCTGGAAATCAAGGCTGGGCCGGAGACCCGGCTGTTGAGCGCTACCACTCATCACAAAACTCCTGTTCCATATTCTCCAGAACCTACCCTATAAATGATCTTTGTGGGTCGCGGCTTCAGCCGCGACATCCGAGGGCCGAAAAACAAAGGCTTTAGCCGCTGAAGTCCTGTTAGGTTTGTTGCGGTACCCATTTGAAGAGCTTCCAGTCGCATCTGTCCTGCGGCGCAAACTTCTGGCATGATTCACACCTTAGACACATGAGCGGAACAAATCCATTTCTCGAAGTTGCCATCGAAGCGGCCCGCGAGGCGGGCGGCATCCTGATGACGGAATTTGCCCGCCCGGTGAGTATCAGCTACAAGGGCGAAGTCGACATCGTAACGCAGGCTGACCGCCGCTCCGAGCAGGCCATCGTGACGCGCCTGCGCACGCATTTCCCGAAACATGCCATTGTCGCCGAGGAGGGTGGAGGAACGGAAACCGAGTCACGGTTCCGCTGGCACGTGGATCCCCTCGACGGTACCACCAATTTCGCGCATGGATACCCGTGCTTTGCGGTTTCGATCGGACTCGAAGAAGCGGGAGATTTAATCACCGGCGTCATCTATCAACCGGTGAGCGGGGAACTATTTACGGCTACTAAAGGCGAGGGCGCATACCTGAATCAGAAGAAAATCCACGTCTCTGCGATTGAAAAGCTAGCGACCAGCCTCCTCGTGACCGGGTTTCCGAGCGTAAAACGAGCTCAGAATCCGAACATCCACTTTTACTGGGATTTCACGTTACGGTCGCACGGAGTTCGGCGTGACGGATCGGCGGCGATGGACCTCGCGTCGGTTGCTTGTGGCCGATTCGAAGGATTTTGGGAGTTCGGCCTGCATTCGTGGGACACCGCTGCGGGCGTCCTGCTGGTCCGTGAGGCCGGCGGCATCGTAACTCGCTTCGACGGTCAACCGTACCAGCTTGGGGATCGAGAGCTCATGGCTTCAAACGGACGCGTCCATTCTGAAATGAAACAGATCGCCGCAGACATTGCCGAACGCTCCGCGACCCAAGCATCTCTCTAACTCCAGAGGTAAAGATTGGGCAACGAATTCGATCTCAAAACCCGCGTGTGACGTTTTGCACAAATGCTGATCAAACGTTGCATTGACCCGGTTTCCGGCCAGTGTTAGGCTCGCCAAGGTTAGGGTTTATTGACTGAGGGATGATGGGGAATAGTCTTACATTTCCGGTGCCGGGAAGGCCGAACCTTGGAGACAGGCTCGGGCGTTGGATGAGCCTGTGGCGCAGCGGAGGCATTGAACACTACACGGCGGGTGAAACCGGCTTCAAGGGTGAGCGATGGGCCTCGACCGAACGATTTGCCGTGAATGATGAGCGCATCTGGCTTGATGCCCTCCCCGAAGCATTCAGCGGCCTACGCGTGGTACAGATTTCAGATATCCATCACGGATTGTTTCTGCCACGGAAATGGCTTGCCGATGCCGTGCAACAAACCAATAGCCTCCAAGCTGATATCGTTGTGCTCACGGGGGACTTCGTCACCTATTCGCGCGCGAATATCGAACCTGCCGCAGAAATCTTAGGTCGGCTGCGTGCAAGATACGGGGTGCTCGCGGTCCTGGGAAATCATGATTTCCGGGTGGGGGCAGATGCTGTGACCTCAGCACTGAGGCGCAGGCGCATAGAAGTTCTTCGCAATCAGCATGTTACAATGCAATTTGGCGGCGCATCCCTGTATGTGGCCGGAGTGGATGATTACGGTTATGGCGCTGATGTTCGGCGGGCTGTGCGAGGCATCCCGCGCGACGCAGCGATTGTCTTGCTCGCACACAATCCCCGCATCATTTCGCTTGCTTCCCGGCAAGGAGTGAGCCTGGTCCTCGCCGGTCATACCCACGGAGGCCAAGTTAACCTGCCGCTTCTTGGAACTGTTTACGGCCGCTCCCCGGAGCGTCTGCGATACAAGATTGGGTGGGACCGGCTGGGGACGACACAAATCTATGTCAGCCGGGGAATTGGCACGATCGTGTTGCCGTGGCGGTTACGCTGCCCGGCAGAGATTACCCGCCTCGAGCTCCTGCCCGGTACTTCCGAAAGTTCCCGTCAAGCACCCGCGGACGGGTGCGGGCTCAACTTTTATGCTGGAACGCCCCTGCCTGGCCGGGGCATGTCCCCCGCCGGAAACTGATCCCCCAAAAGCATGCGCGTCGTTGATCTCATCCGCCGCAAGCGAGACTCTGGCGAACTGACTCGCGAGGAAATCGAAGAACTGATCGCAGCGTATACCCGCGGCGATATACCGGACTACCAGATGTCGGCATGGCTCATGGCCGTCGTGCTGCGAGGCATGAGCCGCCCGGAAATTGCCGCGCTGACCGAAGCGATGCTTCACTCAGGGAGCGTCCTCGACTTTTCCGGCCTGCCGGGCGCAAAGGTGGACAAGCATTCGACCGGTGGCGTGGGTGATAAGACCTCCCTGGTGATTGCTCCCATCGTCGCCGCCGGTGGCGTGAAAGTGCCAATGATCAGCGGGCGCGGCCTGGGTCACAGCGGCGGCACGCTCGATAAGCTCGAATCCATTTCAGGTTTCAACGTCAATCTATCCCTGGCTGATTTCCGGCGCGTGCTGGAGACATGCGGCTGCGCTCTGATCGGGCAGACGGCTGAAATCGCGCCCGCGGATAAAAAGATTTACGCCCTGCGGGACGTCACTGGCACTGTCGAGAGCCCCGCGCTAATCTGCGCGTCCATCATGAGTAAGAAGTTAGCCGAGGGAATTGACGCGCTGGTGCTCGATGTGAAGACCGGGTCCGGCGCCTTCATGAAAAAGATCGAGGACGCGGCAAATCTGGCGGAG
>Ga0137412_10002326_pt1 | contig 15029 bp, 11 predicted proteins | sample CZODoug2_1_16fun_FD_122160 | JGI IMG/M metagenome (GOLD analysis project Ga0137412, IMG submission 122160) | Vadose zone soil fungal communities from Angelo Coast Range Reserve, California, USA - CZODoug2_1_16fungal (Hybrid Assembly) | ecosystem: Environmental > Terrestrial > Soil > Vadose zone...
CGATCTGGCGCCTGTTCAAGGACAACGGCGTGAAGATTCCCGTCGCCCAACGGGAGCTTCGGATGCTCGAGCCCCCGGCGCCGCGACACGTCAAACCACCGGAGAAGGCTGGGGTTGATCAGGATGACGATTGAGGTCGCCCCCGGTGTTGTGATCCCTGACGGGGATTTCTCACTGTCGTTTGTTCGTGGCTCCGGCCCCGGTGGCCAGAACGTCAACAAGGTCGCGTCAGCAGTACAGCTCCGCTTCGACCTCGCCGGCACCATGGCGTTGTCCGACGCTGTGAAGTCTCGTCTGCGCGCCCTCGCTGGCCGCCGCCTCACCGACGAGGGCGCAATTCTCATCATTGCGCGCAATCACCGTACCCAGGAAGCAAACCGCCGCGAAGCCGGCGAACGGCTGGCCGAGCTCATCCGCGTCGCGTTGGTGCCTCCGAAACCCCGCAAGAAAACCAAGCCCAGCCGCGCCTCCAAAGAGCGGCGGTTGGATACCAAGGCCCGCGCGCAGCGGACCAAGGGGTTGCGGGGCAAGGTCCGCTGGGACTAGCCGCTGAGTTTTGAGGTTGCAATTTGCAACCCCAAAGCCGGCGGACGCACTGGCACACTCGTTTAAGATCGCAAATTGCGATCTTAAACGCCGTCAACACCGCGTTTGGGCTCATTCATGAGCTGCCGGATTTGCTTCAGAATGCCCACAATCGTCTGATCGTGAGTCTCCAGCTTGCGTTCCAGCGATTCGAACTTCTGCAGGAGCTCCTTGTTTGAAGCCAGCACCTCGCGGAGCTTCACAAACGCTCGCACCACAAAAACACTCACCGCCACTGCGCGATCACTATTGAGGATCGTCGCCGCCATGATGGCGCCGTGCTCCGTGAAAGCGTACGGACGGTACTTGCGATGCTGCCCGCGACCCTTCTTTAAGGTCACATTTTGCAACCTTAGAGCCAGCAGCTCCTCTTCCGTGAGCTGAAACATGAAATCCGACGGAAACCGCTCCAGGTTGCGGCGCACCTGTTGATTCAGGCGCTTCGTGGACACTTCATAAAGTTCAGCCAGGTCTGTGTCGAGCAGCACCCTCTGTCCGCGCAGGATGAGAATCGACTGTGCAATGTGCTCAACCGGCACGGCATCCAATCCTTTGGACTCGCTCACGGGAATTCCCCTTTGGTCGTAGACGCCCGCGATCATTGGCACCGAACCCCACACAGTCAACAGGCTGTTATGTCCGAAAAAATCGAGAAATGCAGCAGGGTGGCTCCTGTGCCAGAATGAGCCCCCGAGAACCTGGAAGCACCCGATGTACGCATCCGCTCTCATGGCATTCCTCCACCACGTCGCCGCATTCAGCGTAGTGGGCGCGCTCATCACTGAAGTGGTGTTGTTCAAACCGCCGCTGACAATCATCCAGGCCCGCCGGATTCAGCGGGCGGACCAGATTTTTGGGGCCACCGCGACGGCGTTGCTGATCGTGGGCTTACTACGCGTGATCTATTTCGAGAAAGGCGCCGACTATTACTTCACCAACGGATTCTTTCTGGTGAAATTCTCGTTATTCATTTTGGCGGCGCTGATATCCATTTACCCGACGGTGCTGTTCATCTCGTGGAACAAGACGCTCAAACAGGGTGAGGTGCCAACAATCACCCCGCAGGCAGTCGCCCGCACACGCCTGTGCCTGATGTTGGAAATGACTGCGATTGTGGCGATTTTGCTGTGCGCGCCGTTCATGGCCCGCGGAATCGGGACGTTGGGCTGAGCGCCGCGCGGCCGTTCGTTGGGCGCGTGCACACGGCACCGCGGGGGCCGCCCCAACCGCCGCAGCACCTCAGCCGCCGCGCTCCGCCTCAGCCTGCATCAACTCCCACAACGCTTCCACATGCCGCTGCTCGGTGGCCTCGCCACCGAAGGCAACACGCACCATCCACCGCCCATCCAGAATGGCGGGAGTCAGAAACGCCTTACCTGACTCATTGATGCGCTTCACCCAGCCAAGCGTATGCTTGTCGAGCGCCTCACCACTCAAACCCGGCGGCTCGTGCCGGACGCAAACAGTTTGCAGCGGCACGGGCGCCACTCGCCTCCACTGCGGCGTGGTGTCTACACGATCAGTGAACCACTTCGCGTAGCCGACGTCCCGGCGCAAGCGCGCCTGCAAACCACTAACACCCTGCTCCCGGATCAGGAACCAAAGCTTCAGCGCCCGGAAGCGGCGGCCGAGCGGAATGCCCCAGTCGCGGAAGTTCTTGACCTGTGAGTCGGCCGCCGAGCGCAAGTAGCTTGGGTTGGTCGACATCACCCGGATCAGATGCTCGGGGTCACGAACGAAATACGTTGAGCAGTCAAATGAGGCGCCCAGCCACTTGTGTGGGTTGGTTACGAGAGAATCTGCGCCCTCGACGCCATCCCACAATGCCCGGCACTCCGGAAGAATCATCGCCGACCCCGCAAGAGCCGCGTCGACATGCATCCACAGACGGTGCTCCTTAGCGACCTTGGCGATGTCAGCGAGCGGATCACAGGCGGTCGTAGCCGTTGAGCCAGTCGTCGCAACGACCGCGCAGGGCAACGAGCCGCTCTCTGAATCAGAGCGGAGCATTTGCGCCAACGCATCGGCGCGCATGGAAAACCGCTCATCTACAGGCACAGAGCGCACATACGTACGCCCGAAGCCGGCCATCAGCGCCGCCTTGTCGACGGAGCTATGACTCTGACTCGATGCGTAAACCACCAGTGGCTTCTCTTCACTTTGCAGCCCGCCCCGGGTCGCTCCATGAGAAGTCCCTCGCTCACTGGCGCAAATCAACGCCACGAGCGCGCCCGTTGAGGCAGTATCCTGAATGACGCCGCTCCAGGCATCGGACAATCCCAACATCTGCCGAAGCCAGTCGATCACGACCTCTTCAACTTCGGTCAACGCCGGGCTCGCCTGCCAGTTGAGCCCCAACTGACCCAACCCGGTGCTGACGTAGTCACCGAGCACAGCCGCAAGCGAGCTGTTTGACGGGAAGTAGGCAAAGAATCGCGGATCCAACCACTGCGTGCACGCAGGCACAATCACATTGTTCAGATCGCCCAGGATCGAATCGAATCGCTCGGGTTCAGCCGGTGGCGAGGCTGGTAACGCACGCTTGACCGTCCCGGGAGCGACACTACGCAACACCGGAAAATCACCGCGCGTCGCTTTCTCGCGATAGTCCGCGATCCAATCAATCAACTCGTGACCAAGGCGTCGAAACTCTTCAATGTCCATGATCTTCAATGTCCAAAAAACGGCACGGTCGTGCCAAGACGATCGCGCATTGCGCAATCGTAAATCACGCGTGCAGCCGCCATATCCTGCGCGGCAACGCCCAGCGACTTATAGACGGTGATGTCGTGATTGCTGGTCCGGCCGACCACCTTACCGTTCAACACCTCACCAATTTCACCGAGCACGTGGCTGTCGCTCACCAACCCTGCGTCCATGGCGTGTTTCAACTCACCCGCCTCGGCGCGAGCCGACACACGGGAATCGACAAAGAAGCGCGACAAGGCAACGACATCGTCATCGGCTTCACGATTGATGAGCTGACTGGAGCCCACAAGGTTCACATGCGCTCCCTTCTGGAGCCAGGCGCCATTTAAAATCGGTTCGCGCGATGCAGTGACGGTACAAATGATGTCCGCACCGCTGACGGCCGCTTCGGCAGTCGGGGCAGGCTCCACTTTCAGCCCCAATCGGGAGCCATGCTCCTTCGCGAAAGCGGCCGCCTTGTCGAGTGATCGGCCCCACACGCGAACCGTCCGTATTGACCGGACCTTCGATATCGCTTCCAGATGCGTAATGGCCTGTTCGCCTGTGCCGAGAATCGCGAGATGCGATGCATCATGGCGAGCCAGCGCCCGGGTCGCCACGGCGCTTGCCGCCGCGGTCCGGATGGCAGTGACTTCTCCTGCATCCATGACGGCCAATGGAAATCCAATTTCAGAATCGAACAGCAGGACGAGTCCAACATGCGATGACAGGCCGAGCTTCGCGTTGTCCGGAAAAATTGTAATGATCTTCGTGCCCAGGCCGCGGGGCTCCGCCAGATAGCCGGGCATCACCCCAAAGAAATTGCGCCCGCCGGGAAGCTTCATCACCGTCCGCAGCGGTATATCCGCGCCGCCACTGGAAAGCGCGCGCATTGCCTGGTCCACCGCCTCGATGCAATCCGACATACTCAAGGCGCGTTTGACGTCCGCGCTACCGACTATCAGCAGCCCCTTATTGGGGGTAGAACCGTTTGAGCTCATTGACCTCTCACATTTTGCGCCGGACTCAGCCAGGCCTCGAGCCTGCCTCGCTCATAGCCTGGCTCATAGCCTGGCCCATGGACGCCAGTGCGGGCAGCAGGATGATGGCCGCGAGCATGTTCACCAGGAACATGAAGGTCAGCATGATGCCAATGTCCGCCTGGAACTTCAGCGGCGAGAATACCCACGTCACCACACCAATGGCGAGGGTGATGCCGGTGAAAATGATGCTTGCGCCCGTAATGCGCAGCGTCCGCTCGTAGGCATCGCGTACGGTCAGCCCCTCCCGAAGAAATTCCTGCATCCGGCTGAAGAGATAAATGCCGTAGTCCACACCAATTCCGGCTCCGAGCGCCACCATGGGCAGGGTAGACACTTTGAGCCCGATGCCGACCAGCGCCATTACCGCGTATACGAGCACCGACACGATCGCCAGTGGAAGCACAACGAGAACGGTGCCGGCGAGGGAGCGGAAGGTGAGCAGGCACATCACCATGACTGACGCAAAGACGCCACCAACGATCCACAGCTCTTTCGCTTTCACGGTTTCGTTGGTGGCCGCCATGGCACCGACATTCCCGGTCGCGAGCTCGAAATGCGCACCACGGACAGGGTGGGCTGTGCGCCAGGCTTTGACTGCAGCAACCACTCGCTCAATAGTCTGAGCACGATGGTCACAAAGAAACAGCATCACCGGAACAATGTTGCAGTCCGAGTTGAGCAATCCTGTGCTGGTTTCGATATAACGGGTGGATTGCGTCAACTGTGACTGTTCGCGCGGCAGAGCGCGCCATTTCAGGCTGCCCTCGTTCCAACCCGCGGCGGCGATTTTTGCAACATACGGCAGCGTGACGACGTCCTGTACGCCTTCGACGTTCTGCATGCTCCAGGCGAACTGATCGATTCCGGACATCTGCTCATAGCTGACACAGATGGGCGCAGGTGACTCGACAATCACTGTCAATACATCCACACCGATCGAAAACTTCGCTGTGATGAGCTCGCTGTCCCTGTTGTAGCGCGAATGGGCTCGCAGCTCAGGCACTCCCGCCTGGGTGTCGCCAATGGGGGTCTTGCGACCTACCCACCAGCCGCACACGGTGATCAAAGCGGCCGCGATGATAATCGCCAATGCAGGGCCACGCGCGGTGATTACTGTCAGTCGGTGCCAACAGGCAGCCAACCGAAGCTGCCTGCGCTCCACGCGAGAGCGATAGCCGTCATCGAAGCGGACGAAGCAGACGACGAGGGGCAACAATACGAGATCTGTCAGGATCACAATGGCAACGCCCAAACTGGCCGTAAGCGCCATTTCGCGAATGACCTGCACCGGAATCAACGCAATGGTGACAAACCCCACCAGATCCGCCAGCAACGCAACGATTGCCGGCACGAGCAGTTGTCGGAACGTCCGACGTGCAGCCGCCCTGGTATCGAGTCCGGCAAAAGCCGCATCGCCGATGGCACTGATTTTCTGCACGCCATGGCTGACGCCAATGGCGAATATGAGAAAGGGAACCAGCAGGCCCAGGGGATCCAGGCCATAGCCCAACAGAACCAGGACCCCCAACTGCCAGATGACCGCTATCAGTGAACAGCCGATGGTAATGACGGCGATTCGCACCGACTGGCAGTAAATCCAGACAGCCACCAGGGTGAGAATCAACGTCACCATGGCAAACGACACTACCCACCGTGCACCGTCGGCAATATCGGCAACGACCCTGGAGAATCCGATGATATGGATCTCGACCTGCGGCCCCTGCAGGCGCTCGCGAACTCGACTCTCCAGGTGTCGGGCTACCTCGATGGGATTTACGGGCCGGCCCTTCGCGTCCTGATCCAACACGACCGCGCTGATCAGAGCACCGGAGAAATCGTTGGCGACCAGGCGCCCGACAATGCCTGCCTTCAGTATGTTGGCCCGGACCTGCGCCAATGCCTGCGGCGTGGGCCGGAAGTTGGCCGGAATGACATTACCCGCTTCAATGCCGTCCTCCACAACTTCGAGATACCGGACATTGGGCGTGAACAGCGACTGGACCCGGCCGCGATCGATTCCGTCCGTCAGGACAACTTCGTCGCTGGCGTTGCGGAGCGCCGCGAAGAATGCGGGCTGAAACATGTTGCCGTCGCGGGCAATCAAGGCGATCAGGACGCGGTTGGCGCCGCGAAACTCAGCGACGCTCTCCTGGAGATACGTGCGCATGTACTCGTGCTGAACAGGTAGTTGTTTGGTGAACGAGGCGTCGATGCGCAGACCACGCCAGGTCACGACCAGCATGACAACGGTGATGAGGGCGAACAGGCCGAGGATCCATTTTCGGTTGCCGAAAATGAAATGCTCGAGGTTTGCGATCATTCCGGCTCGACCTGGACGCGCCTGGCACCCCCTTCACCAACCGCCAGCAGCGCATCGGTCCCGACTGCTACAGCGGCGGAAAGTCTCTGGCGATCCGCACGCTGCGTGAGGTGGAACGATCTTCCAGCGTCGTGGCTCACGAGCACCACGCCCGAGAGTCCGACCACCGCCAGGGTGTGATCGTCCAACGAGATCGCGTCATTCAGCATGGCAAGAGTGTACGTTTCGATTTTGTGCCACGTTGCGCCGGCATCTTCGGAACGAAACAGGTTGCCGCGCAGGCCATAGGCCAGAACGACGGCATCGCCCAGCGGGCGAACGCCAAAAAAAGAACCATCATATCCGGAGGTCAACTCTTCCCAGGATTCGCCGGAGTTGTGGGAGCGGTAGAGATGGCCACCTTCGGCTGCGATGTACAGGCGCGTGGGCGCGGCAACCGCAATCTTGTTGAGGTGGAAGTCCTGCCCGATGCTGCCTTCCCTCCAGCCGTTTGTGGTGCTGACAAAGTAAACGCCGTGCGCACCTACTGCGATTTCGCGGCCGCCCTCCAGGCAGGCGACATCGAGAAGAGGCTGCTGTGATTGCGGGGCAAAGTGAGCGAGGACCCAGGTGCGACCCGCGTCCTGCGTGGTCAGAATGGTTTCGTCGTGGCCGACCGCAACGCCCTGCTGAGAGTTGTGGAAACAGACTCCTGTCAGTAGCGCGCGTGTTGGGACGGTGTCAGCTTGGGACCACGTGGTGCCGTGATCGTCACTCAGCAGAACGTGCCCCCGCTCACCCACCGCAACGAGCTGGTTGCCCGCCCGGGCGACGGCGAGCAACAGCGATCGCGGCGCAAGCCGGGCGTGCTCGGCGACCTCCGGTGCCGGAGTGGCCGGAAGGGCCGGAGCCGCAAGCGCCATGGCAGCCAGCGCCGCAGCGCCCGCACGCACGCCCCGGACAAACGCCGCGCACGCCACCGCCCACCCCGCAACCCACCACCCCCGAATAACTACCGCACCCCCCTCATCTGCAGCACACTCGGCTGAAAATCAGCCGGCGTATGACGACCACTGAAGTCAAACGACCGCGATTCCTCATTCTGCAACCCCATGGCAATGTACCGCCCATTGGACAAATCCATCACCAGCTCCAGGGTCGTCCACAGATTCGGCATCTCGTAGTAGTTCATCGCATGCCCCTCCTGCACACGATACAACTGCCCCCGGCTGTCGTAACAATCCACCAGCAGGATCTGCCAGGAATCCTCATCGACATACAAGGTACGCCGGCTGTAGATATGACTCGTGCCAGGCTTGAGGAATGAGTCGACCACCCAGACCCGGTGCAACTCGTAGCGCGCCAGGTCCTGGTTGATGTGGTTCTTCTGCAGAATCTGGCTGTACTTCAGCGCGCCGCTGTGTAAGCCATATGCGTTATACGGAACATACATCTCGCGCTTGCCGACCAGCTTCCAGTCGTAACGCTCCGGGCTCCCGTTGTACATGTCGAACTGGTCCGACGTCCGCAGGTTGTCGGCATTCGTTCCCGGATTGTCGAAAGCGACATTGGGCGCACGGCGCACGCGCCGCTGGCCGGGGTTGTAGATCCACACCTTGCGGTTGTCTTTCGACTGATCGAGTGTTTCCTGGGCCAGGAGGATCTCGCCCGCCATGCGAGCGGGCTGGGTCGTCTCCTGAACGAAGTACACAATGATGTTGTTCAGCGCTGCCTCGGTTATGCCGGGCACGGCGTATTGAATCAGCGCGTCTTCCTTGAGCTCCACCATCGTGTACGAGCCACTCGCGGTCACGGGCGCCTGACCGTAGGTGTGTTGAACGGACACGGCGCGAAACCGCAGCAGGTGATTCCAGAAGACCTCCACACCTTCCTTGGGAATTGGAAAGGGAACCCCTTCCGTCGCGCCCGTCACGCCGTTGCCGCCGGGCGCCAGACGCGCGGTCAATGCAATCCGCTTCGTTGCGTCATAGATCCGTTGTGGGTAGGCAGCGCTCCGCTGCGTCGGGTAGACGACCAGCTTGTAGTCGGGATACGTCTGCAGGAGCTTCTTCTGCCCTTCCGACAGCTTCGCGGTGTACTGCACCATGTTGGCCGTTGTAATCGTGAACAACGGCTCGTCGGAGGCGAATGGGTCAGGATGATGGTCACCCGTCTTGAAGTTCGGAAACCCGGCGTCGGCGGGTGATTTGATGCCACCGGTCCATTCCGGAATGGTGCCATCCGCATTGCCGGCCTTCTCGGCACCGACTGGTGTCAGGTCAGCGCCGAGCCGCGCGGCCTCCTGGGCAGTGATGGCAGACCAGGCAGGCGAAGCAAACACCAGTCCGAGAAGCAAAGCAAAGTGCATCAAAAGAGCCCCCGGTCAAAAAGAGTATTTGATACTGGCGGCAATGAAGTCCCGGTCATTCAGCAGGTTATATTGGCCGGCGCCCCCGAAGTTGGTGTAGTCCACCCTGATCTCCGTCCTGGCCTGCAGGTTGCCCGAGATCCCCACCGTCGCAGCATACCGGCCCTGAACAAAATTGCCTCCGGGACCGGGGGATGTTCCGGTGACATCGTGCGACCACGAGAAGTGCGGCAGAATGTTCCAGGCGCCGATGAGTCCGGCATATTCCAACCGGCCGGCGAGCACATAACCCCACGAGGCGCGGGTGGGGAAACGGCTGCCCGGCTCGACCTCGCCAAACTGAAACCCGGCCAGTTCGGGGTTGCCGCTGACATGGGTCCCCGGTCCGTCCAGCCGCAGACCCCGGCCGTTGGGACCGCCGGTAAGCTTATCAGGCAGCCCGGGCACCCAATCGACCGCACTCTCGAACACCAACACCAACTGGGACGCCCGCAGAATGTTCGCCACCGTCCTGGTGGCAGTGAACTGAGCCTGATACGTGTCAAACAGCCCGTAACCGCGAACTACCTGATTCAGGCCAAACGCGCCGATCTGATTGCACCGCGCCAGTGTCGCGGCAGCGCCGGCAAGACAGCTCGGAGGCACAGGCCCAACGCTCGACTCGAGCGGAGTCAGAGCGGCATAGACCAGCTCGACGTCGTCGAGCTGCAACGGCACACCATGGCGGTATGTCAGCTCGCCCTGCAGCGCCATACCGGTCTTCTGCAACTGGGTGTTGAACGAGACGCCCAGCATCTTGATGTCTTTCGGGTATTCATCGAAATAGCTTGCCGTCTGCGCATACTCGTTGGTGGCCAGGTTGGTCGCCTGGGCAGTGATGTCGCCGCCCGCCAGCAACGTGTTGGCCCCGATGATCGCGTACTGCTGTGCCGTGGCGGCACTCAGGTTGCCGCCGGTCTTCGCAGCCGCGGCAGCGCCAGCCTGGGCACCTGTGGCAACCGCCGCCGCGTAAGGCAATCCGGCGGCCAGCGCCTGGGCCGCACCGCCTGCGGCCGTCAGAGCCCCGAAAGCGTTCCCAACACCCGCCTGGCTGCCGGTACGGAACGACACGACGGGCACCCGGCTGTGATAGTTGAGGAAATACAGCCCGAGCTCGGTGCCGTTGTTGAAATTCGGCAGGTAGAGCTTGAAGTTCACGCCGAACTGGCCGGGATCCGGCGGATTGTGGTCGGCCGTGCGGTGGAACTGCTGGAAGTTGGATAGGAACGGTCCCCCCAGCGGTCGGAAGTCGGTCCCCAGATCCGAGAACTCGCCGAAGCTCAGCACCACATTGCGGCCGCCAGGGGTGGCCGCATCGTTGCTGCTGAAATACGAGCCGTCGGGCTCGGGCCTGGTCTGATTCCATTTGAACAGGTACAGGAACTGGCCGCTGAGCCGTTCCGTGAACCGGATGTTGAACAGCGCCAGCTCGTCGGGCAACAGGGCCTGCTTCAGCTCCGAGCCCGGCTCACGCAGCGCCGACACGTCAAAGTGATTGACGCTATTCAGGCCGCCCTGGATGAATGTACTTTCACCCCAGCTCACCACCTGTTTCCCCAGGCGCAATTCCGAGGGCATGGTGCCGACCTTGAAGCGCCAGTAACCAAACGCATCGAGCATGCGCGTGTAGCTGCCGACGAGATTCAGGGCCTCCCCTGACAAGGGTGTACGGTCGGTATCGCCGTTCTGCACAGCGAAATCATGAAGCGCCGATGCGCGGGCAAAGACGCCGAAATCTTTATAGTTGAGCGACAGCTCGGTGACGGCGGTCAGTGTCTTGCTGAACACCGCCTTGCCCAGGTAGTTGAGATCACCGTCGTCGATGTTGGGTGAGCGTCCGCAGCCGCCATCGGCAGTGGCAATGAGGCGGCAATCCGGGTTGGCAACACGCCATGACTGGCCATAGGCGAGCGTCGTGTCCCAACTGCCGTTGAGATCTCCAAACTGGATCCCCACCGCATGGGCCGCCTGGATACAGACTAAAGTCGCAAACAGTCCGCCGCGCCGAATGAGCACAGCACCCATGTTCTTGGACCTCCCTTATCCCCCTCATCTCCAAGCGGAATGATTATGACATGGGTTAACTGTGTGTAACCTGGAGGATGCTGTGGCGAATCTGCTCGCTGAGAACAAACTGCGCGTCGGCGGCGACCCGCATCAGCACTTCATCGAACTCGAGCTTGCCACTGCCCGACAGGCGGACCACGCCCCGTGAGCGCAGCAGGTCAATGAAGTTCTCAAACATGGAGCGGTCGAAGAACTCGGGCGAATTCAACCCATAGAGCAGGGCCATCCGCTGTGCCATGAGCTGGCAGCGCTCTTCCAACGCAACCTGCGTGATCTCCCCGCTGCCGGCTTTCAGGAGAATCGCAATGGCCAGGTAGTAGCGCTCGATGGTCTGAATGGTCGCCTGGGCCACCAGGGACAATTGCATGGCCTTCTCGGAATTCGGCGGCGGCCGCCGCCATTCCGTCCGGTCGAAGTCCGACTCAACCAGGCCCTGCCGCTCCAGGCCGACCAGCACCTGCATCACCACATCCGCCAGCTCGGTTTCATTCCAGCGCAGGAACAACTCCGCGGCAATGTAGGGATAGATTCGCCAGACGAGACGCTGGATATCCTCAGTGCGCACAGTGGCATTGCTGACAAACGCGCACGCCACCAATGACGGCATGGCGAATAAATGCAGTACGTTGTTGCGATAGTAAGTCGCAAGCACCGCACTCTCATCACTCATCCGGACAATGTCGCCGAGCGGATGAGGCTGTACTGAGACCACTTTCATGGACTGGCCGTACGCCAGCATGTCGGGAGCGGACATCGAGGTCACCGTCACCCTGTCGCTGTACGAAAAGCTGCGCAACAGCTCGCGATACAGATCCATTTGTCGCAGCAGGTCCGTCTTGGGAAGCGCCAGGCGCGGCGTTGCCAACAACGTGATCGCGAGCAAGCTGATGGGTGTCACCGCCGCAGCCGCGTTGATGTGCCGCATGATCGTGGAGGCGAGGTCATCCACCGCCGCCCCAACCCAGGGAACGCGGGTGTCATCTTCAATGACCCGGGTACGCCAATCGGCATCGTACCGAGCGAGCAGCTCGCTGAGATGGATGGGCTCGCCGAGATTCACATGAACCTGGCCAAACTTCTCGCGCAACTTGCGGAGGGTGCGCATGAGCCCGACGACGCTCTCCTTTTCCTTGGGCTTGCCCGACAGCTCGCCAACGTAGGTCGATCCCTCGACGATGCGCTCGTAGCCGAAGTACACCGGGATGAAGACGACGGGGCGGCCCGGATCCCGCAGGAAGCTGCGCACCGTCATCGAGATCATGCCCGTCTTCGGTTGCAACAGCCTGCCGGTCCGGCTGCGCCCGCCCTCGATGAAATACTCGATCGAGTGTCCGCGCGCCATGATGGCGGCGAGGTATTTCATGAAAACAACGGTGTACAGGGCGTTGCCGCGGAAACTGCGGCGAATGAAGAAGGCGCCGCCCTTTCTCAGGAAGCGGCCGACGATCGGCAGATTGAGGTTGATACCGGCGGCAATGTGGGGAATCGCATAGCCGTGCACGTAGATTGCGTACGACAGCAGCAGGTAGTCCATGTGACTGCGGTGGCAGGGAACGTAAATGATCTCGTTCCCTTCCGCTGTCTGCTCCAACGTCTCGACGTGGCCAAACACGACACCGTCATACAGCCGGTTCCACAACCTGGCGAGGGCGGCTTCCATGAAGCGGATGAAGGCATGCGAATAGTTGGCGGCGATTTCTTCCGCATACTGCTTCGCCTTGAGCATCGACTGCCGGCGGGTGATCTTCTTTTCCCGCATCTCCTGGGCAACGACCGACCTCACCGCTCGCGTCCGCAGCACACGATTGACGATGGTTCGCCGGTGCGAAAGATCTGGCCCGATGCGCGCCGCACGCTGTTTGGCATACAAAGCGCGCAAGGCCCGCATCACCCGCCGCCCGCGGACAGCAGATCCTGCGTCGTCACCCATGAGGGTGCGTAGCGAGATGGGCTCGTCAAACTCGATCAACGTGTTGCGCCCGTTGAAAAGCACTTGCATGAATTTGCGCGCCCGGGAGGTGAGGGCCCAATCCTCAACCAACAGCAGCCGGAACCACGATCCTTCTTTCTGAGGGGCCCGACCCCAATACATGGCTACGGGCACCAGCTCGACATCGACCCCGGGATTGGCGGCAAGAGCTGCGATCATTTGTTGGAGCTGCGGGGGAGCCCGGCGGTCGATGCGCTCGTCCCAGAAACCGCGCGGTCGGCTCAGATAGAAAAACGAGCGAAGATCCTTCGACTCGCGCAGCAGGCGCTTTTGCGGCCGGGGCAATTTCAGCTTTACGCAGGCGTCCTGCAGAACCGCAAGGTCGGTGACGCTGCTGTTCTCCACCACGTAACAAACCGGCTTGTCCCGGTCGCGTACATGCGAGACCGCCTCGTCAGGCCGGACCTTGTATCGCACCCACAGCGCGAGCAGGCGCCGTAACAGCCAGCTTCGAGCCCGATCCATTACTGAAAGGCCATTATTGAAAGGCGATGGCCGGCAGGTCCAGCGTAATCAGGAAGTATTCGAACAGGTACTGAATGACACGAATCTGGTTGTGGAGACGGTGATCGCCATCCACGAGGTGCAGCGCAGCCCGATAGGTTTGCGCGAAGCGAATACTGTGCTCAACCGGGACGATCTCGTCCTGCCAGCCGTGGACGATGGACGCAGGGCAATCGAGGACGCCTTGCCGCAACTCGGGCAATCCTTCCATGTACAGCGCGGGAGCCATCAGGAACACACCTCGGGCATGCAAAAGCGACGCAGATGCTACTGCAACGTAACCGCCCATGCTCGAGCCGACGAGGACGAGGTCGCCTGACAGCTCTTTGCAGAAGTCCACGAGCTTCGCGACCCGGGCACGCGGCTCGACGATACCCCGGTAGTCCACGGAATGAGATTCATAGCCCTCGCTGCGGGCTACATCCGCCAACGCAGAGATCTTCCGCCCCCAGGGACCACTTTCCTGGCCATGGGAAAAGACGACGTGGCGATTGACTACGGGCGCTTCCACAACAATTCGTCCAGGTTGAAACCCGAGGGTGCGAGAATAATGCAGACAATGCAATTCCGACGCCAAGATGACTGTACGGACTGAAAATAAATGAGCCCAGGTTGGCAATTCTGGATTGATCGCGGCGGAACGTTCACGGACGTCATCGGGGTATCCCCGAGCGGCCAACTGCACGTGCGGAAGGTTTTGTCCCAACTGGGTGGGGCAGGAGACCCCGGAATGCGCGGAGCACGTGACATTCTGTCAACCTCCGAAGGTGCCATCCGGACGGTCAAAGTGGGAACCACCGTCGCAACGAATGCCCTCCTCGAGCGAAAAGGAGAGCCTGTCCTCCTGGTGACCACCAAAGGCTTCGGGGACGGCCTGCGAATCGGCTACCAGAACCGTCCCGACATCTTCGCCCGCCACATAGTGCTGTCTGACCGTCTGTACTCATCGGTCATAGAGACGTCTGAGCGTATCGATTCCGTTGGGGTGACGCTGACTCCTTTGGACGCGAGCGGGTTGCGCGACGATCTGCAAAAGGCTCGTCAGGCAGGCCTTAGGACCGTCGCGATCGTCTTCATGCACGGCTGGAAATTTCCGCAGCACGAACGGGAAGCCGCGGCAATCGCGCGCTCACTGGGATTTGAAGAAGTCTCGGTGTCGCACGAACTGTCACCCCTGGTGCGCTATGTAGCGCGAGGTGACACGACGGTATTGAACGCATACCTGGCGCTACCCCTGCGCCAATATGTTTCGGGCCTTCAGCGAGAGCTCCACAACCTTGACGCGGGAGCGCGTCTGGAGCTCATGCAAAGTAATGGCGGCCTGGCTGCTGCCGATACCTTTCACGCGATGTCGAGCGTCCTGTCTGGACCTGCGGGCGGCCTCATCGGCATGCAGTGGATTGGCAATCATCTGAATATCCCGCGGCTGGTGGGTTTCGACATGGG
>Ga0137412_10002327_pt1 | contig 15028 bp, 13 predicted proteins | sample CZODoug2_1_16fun_FD_122160 | JGI IMG/M metagenome (GOLD analysis project Ga0137412, IMG submission 122160) | Vadose zone soil fungal communities from Angelo Coast Range Reserve, California, USA - CZODoug2_1_16fungal (Hybrid Assembly) | ecosystem: Environmental > Terrestrial > Soil > Vadose zone...
ACGATGCCGATCTCGCCGCGGCCCTCGTTGATCCGCTTGCCCATCTCCAGCGTCATGATCGCGGCCAGCTCGTCGGCGCGCTCGGCGAACAGCTCGGCGGCGCGCGACACGATCTTCGCCCGCTCGGCGACCGGCCGGCGCCGCCACGACGAGTAACCGAGGTGCACGCGCTCGATCGCGGTCCGGACCTGCTCGTCGGTCGAGTTCGGGATCTCTTCGATCAGCTCGCCCGTCGCGGGGTTAGTGACTGTGTACATATTGGGGTACGGGTCTCCATTCTGGGCGGCACAGGTACGCCACGGTGGTGTCAGCTACACCCTGTTCACGCCCGGCACCGCGAGGCAAGCACGCGTTCGACCATGTCTTTGATCCGTCGATTCGTGCGGTGAATCCGGCCTGGTAACCGATCCAGGCAAGCGGGGTGAGCTTGGCCACGGCCCGGCGCGTCCGGCCGGACTAGCTGTCGATCACAGCGCTCGGTGACTCAGCCGGTGGTGACCTGGATGATCGTCTTTCCAGGAGTGCGTCGATCGGGGTTGAACGCGGCGGGCGCTTCCTGGAGCGTCCGCACGGACCCGAGGATCGGCTTCAGTCGTCCGTCCCGCAGCCGCTGGGCGAGGTCGGCGAGCCGGGCGCGGTCGGGTTCGACGACGAAGAAGATCGCTCGACCGTCCTTGGGCTGAGCCTTGGGCGGTGCGGCGATGGTGACGAGCGTGCCGCCGGGGCGCACCAGCGCGGCCGACTGGTCGAGGATGTCGCCGCCGATGACGTCGAGCACCAGGTCGACCGGGCCAGCATCGTGCAGTTGACCTGCCTGCAGGTCCAGGAAGGCAGCCGCGCCGAGCCCGAGCACGGTGTCTCTGTCACCGGCCCGGCCACTGCCGATTACCCGGGCTCCCACCTCGTGTGCGAGCTGCACCGCGATTGAACCGACACCGCCCGCGGCGCCGTGGATCAGGACGGTCTGCCCCACGGTGAGGCGGCCGTGGTCGAACAGGGCCTGCCACGCGGTCAGCCCGGAGATCGGCAGCGCGGCGGCCACGGTGTGGTCAACGTCCGCCGGGAGCGGAGCAAGGTTGCGTGCCTCTACCGCGGTGTACTCAGCCAGTGAGCCGTCGCGGGTCCAGTCGGAGAGCCCGAACACCCGTTGGCCGACGGTGAGCCCGGTGGTGCCGTAACCAAGTTCCGCGACGACACCCGACAGCTCGTGTCCTGGCACGCTCGGTGTCCGATCGCGCCCGGCGCGATCGGACCAGGTTCCCGGCCAGTCGAGCTCCCCGGGGGTGAACCCGGCGGCATGCACCCGCACGATCACGTCGTTCTCAGCCGCGTGGGGATACGGCACCTCGGTCAGGGCGAGCCCAGCCAGACCCGCGGCGCGGTCTCGAACAGTGATGGCTTGCATGGCAGTTCCTTTGAGTAGTGGTTCACCTACTGTGGTGGCACAGATGAGGCGGATCTAGCGGGGCCGACCCGTCACCCGGCGTGCTGCTGAGCACTTGGATGGCGCAGGTGATCGCGGGCCACCAGCTCCTCCGGTGTCAACATAGTGATCATGTCGATGCCGGGGGCGCAGATGCAGACCGCGAGAAAGCGGCTCCAGGAATCCGGTTCCAGATTTGCCACCTGATAGTGCACAACCTCGCCGCCGGGCTCCCAGAACGCCTGTCCCTCGGTGATCTCGTAAGGTTCCTCGCCCTCGAGCTCGAACAGAATTCTTCCCTCCAGCACGTAACCGAACACCGGTCCGGAATGGCGATGCGGCGCTGGCCCCGCGTCGGCGGGCGGGAGCTCGACGAGCTGTGTCATGGCGTGCGCCCCCTCGGGGATCCGGGGCGGAGTGGCGGACAGCAGATCGGAGACCTTGGTGTTACCCGCAACCAACATGCCTTCGACCCTAGGCCTGAACCGGACCCGAATCGTGGGCCGCTTGGAACCCGTGATTGGGGGCCAGTGTGCTCGCGCAGCTGTTAGCGGAGCAAGCGGGTCAACGCCTCCAGCGCCCCTGACCAGGCGCTTGGCGCGGCCGCGGCGTAGCCGATGACCAGGCCATCACGATCCATCGCGACCTCGGGGTGGGTGTACTGGGACAGCCCCACAACGGCGAGCTGTTGCCAGGCCGACGTCCGCGACAGCGCGCTCTCATTGCCCTCGGGTAACTCGGCAAGCACGTGCAGCCCAGCCGGCATGCCGATGATCCGGGTTTGCGGCGAGCGCCGGGCAACCGCCTCCACGAGCTGCTCGCGGCGGCGTCGATACGCCATTCGCATTGTGCGAATGTGCCGGTCATAGGCACCGGAGTCGATAAATTCAGCCATTGCCAGCTGATCGACAAAACCTGACGTCGACTCGGTTTCGCCTTTCTGACGTGCCACCGCGTCGACGAGGTGATCAGGGACGACGAGCCAACCTAGCCGTAGTCCAGGTGCGAGCGACTTACTCGCGGTGCCCAGGTAGATGACATGGTCAGGATCCAACCCGTGCAGCGCGCCGACCGGATTGCGGTCATAGCGGAATTCCCCGTCGTAGTCGTCCTCGATGATCACGCCGCCCGTCCTGCGCGCCCAGTCAACGACGGCGGCCCGCCGGTCCGAGTGCAGGGCAACACCGAGAGGGAACTGATGGGACGGCGTCATCAGCACAGCGCCCACCTCGGCCAGGTCATCCAGCGCGGACACATCGGCGCCGTGGGAGTCCACGGCGAGCGGCGGGGTCCGCAAGCCGGTTCTGGTCAGTGACTCCCGGTGCGCGGATAGTCCGAATGCCTCGACAGCCACGCCGCTGATGTCGAGTTCCGCCAGGGCGCCCGCGAGCAGGGTCAGTCCCTCCGCGGCGCCACAGCACACGATGATGTTGTCCGGCCTCGCCCGTACCCCGCGAGCTCGCCCGAGGTAACCGGCGAGGGCCAGCCGCAGTTCCGGCCGCCCGTAGGGGTCCGCGTATCCGAAAGCCTCGTGAGGGACCGAGGCGAGCGCCCGCTTCAACGCCCGAACCCATTCTTGTCGCGGAAACGAAGACAGGTCGGGATGCCCCGGCCGGAGATCATGCACCGGAGGACGAGGAACAGGCCTTCCGCGCCACTTGACTCGGGGCAGGGTGAGTTCGGCCGCGCGCTGGGACACCTCGGTGCGAGACCCCGGGCGAGCGGTGAGCCAGCCCTCGACGATGAGCTCCGAATAGGCCCGCGCGACCGTGTTGCGGGCCACCCCGATGTCCCCGGCCAGGATTCGGCTCGACGGCAGCTGGGTGCCCGGCGTCAGCCGACCCGAGCGAATCGCCTCACGAAACGCGTCCATCAGGCCGTCACGCACCCGGCCACTTCGCCGATCCAAGTGCAGATCGATCCCGGGCACCCGGTCAGCACGGCGATACGCCGACGACCGCTCCTCCACTCCCATGCTAGCCACGGTCATCAAGTATGGCTGTGTTCGCGCAAACGGATGATCCGCCGCGGCATTGCCCGCGAGGTCCTCCGGTCGAGCGGCGGGAGCCTCAACATTCGACTGGGGTGGGCTGCCCGGTATCCGCGGAGTCGTAGATTGCGCGGACCACGGCAAGGGTCCGGATGGCCTCGTGGACGGTGACCAGGGGTGGTCGGTGGTTGGCGATCGCGTCGAGGAAGTCGTGGTACTGGTCGGTGTGCGCCTCGGAGAGCGCGGCGGGGTCTGAACCGGCGCTCGGGGCCGATTTCTGCTCACCGAGCAGTTGGGTGGCCTGGTTCGTGGCGGCGTCCGGGTCCGCGCCCGAGTTCGCGTCGCCGGTCGCGGCGTGGAAGTAGACCAGCCGGTCGTCGTCGATGACCGCCGAGCCGCGATCGCCGTGCACGTGCAGCCGCGCGGTCAGGCCCGGGTAGGCGGCGGTGGTGCCGTGAACTACGCCGAGCGCTCCGCTGGCGAACTGGATGGTGGCGACCGCGGTGTCTTCCACCTCGATGCGCTCGTGCGCCAGGCAGGCGGTCCGGGCGTAGACCTCGACGGGTTCGCCGAGCATCCAGACCAGCAGGTCGATGGTGTGGATGCCCTGGTTCATCAGTGCTCCCCCGCCGTCCAGCGCGCGGCTGCCCCGCCAGGCGCCGGAGTCGTAGTAGCTCTGGCTGCGCCACCAGGCGATGCTGGCCACACCCGAGGTCAGCCGGCCGAAGCGTCCCTCCCGCACGGCGCGGTGCACGAGTTGGCTGGCTGGGTCGAAGCGGTGTTGGCTGATCACGGTGACGGTGCGGGCGGCGCGTTCCTGGGCCTTGGCGACCCGCAGCGCCGCATCGACGGTGACGTCGATGGGCTTCTCGATGACAACGTGCTTGCCGGCGTCGAGGGCGGCCACGGCGAGATCGGCGTGCTCACCACTGGGGGTGCAGATCGCTACCGCGTCGATGTCGTCGCGGGCGAACGCGTCGGTCGCGGACACGCTGTGCTGGGCGCCGTGGGTGTCCGCCAGCTCTCGTGCGCGCTCCGGGATCGCGTCCACGATCAGCGCAACTCTGGCCGGCGGATCGACCGCGCGAATCGCCGCCGCGTGCGTCCGGCCGATCACTCCCGCGCCGATGATCGCGAATCGCATGGACGTTGTCCTTCCCGCTCAGCGGTAGTCGATGCCCTCGTCGGCCAGCAGACGGGTGAATGCGCGGTGCGCGGTGGTGAACAGCTCCGCGCCGCTGAATCCACCCATCGCGCCGGCGGAGGCCAGATGCGGTTCCAGGGAGAAGACACCGTCGAAGCCGTCGGCGCGCAGTGCCCGGATCGTCTCGCGAACTTCGCCGTCGCCTTCTCCAGCAGGCACGACTTCGCCGGTGCCCAGCAGGGCGTCCTTGATCTGGATGTAGTTCAGGTACGGCCGCAGCAGCTGGTATCCCTCGGTGTGCGGCCGGAAGCCGCACTGCACGAAGTTGGCGGCGTCCCAGGTCAGTCGCAGGTTCGGCAGGCCGACCGACTCGATGATGTCGAGGCAGCGTTGCGGGGTGTCGCCGTAGATGTGCTTTTCGTTTTCGTGCACCAGCAACACCTCGTGCCCGGCGGCCCGCTCGCACAGCCCGGCCATGCGGCGTACCACCTCGTCGCGGTGCACCGCGGGGTCGTCACCCCTCGGCATGAAGAACGAGAAGATCCGGATCACCGGCGCGCCGAGCCGGTCCGCGACATGCAGCGCGCGGTCTAGGCGATGCAGGTGCGCGGTGAAGTCGTCGTGGATGCCGATCTTGCCGATCGGCGAGCCCACGGACGAGGTGCGCAGGTTGTGCGCGGCCAGCAGTTTGGCGACCCGGTCGAGCTGGTCGTCCTGGAGATCAAGCACGTTGATGTCCCACGCGCCGCGAAACTCGACAGAGCCGATACCGAGCTCGCCCAGAACTCGGCATTGCTCTTCGAGGTCAGCGGAGATCTCGTCGGCGAAACCGCTCAAGGCCCACATATGAGATTCCTTTCGTCCGTGGAACGCAGATCCGCCGTCAACCCTTCACCCCGCCTGAGGTGAGCCCGCCCACGAGGTGGCGCTGGAAGGCGAGGTAGAGCGCGACGACCGGGATCGCGCAGATCGTTGATGCGCCCATCAGCTGTCCGTAGAGCGGGATCGCGCCGCCCTCCACGCCCTGCCCCAACGCCTGGAGCTGTACGGCGGCAGTACGGGTCTCGGGGTTGGTGAGCACGCTGGCGAACAGCACGTCGTTCCAGCCGACCAGGAAAGAGAACACCAGTGCCACCACCATGCCCGGCCAGGACAGCGGCAGGACGATGCGGTACAGCGTGCCGAATCGGGTCAGCCCGTCGACCAGCCCGGCCTCCTCCAGGGACTCGGGGATCCTGCGCAGGTAGGTGACCATCACCCAGGTCGCCAAGGGCAGCGCGAAACTCAGATAGGTCAGGATCAGCCCGCCTCGGCTGCCCACAATCGTGATACCGAGCGCGCTGCCGACCGAGGCGAGCACCACGAACAGCGGCAGGATGAGCAGTGTCTGCGGTAGTGATTGCACCATTACCAAGCTGGACAGGAACGGTCGGCGCCCGATGAAGGTGAATCGGGTCAGGCAGTAGGCCGCCCCGACGGCGAACATTGTCGCGATGATCGCCGCGACCAATGCCACGAACATGCTGTTGAACAACCCGCTGGCCAATGGGACCGTGCTCCACAGCTTGACGTAGTTGTCGAACTCGAAATGGGTCGGCCACAGTCCCCCGCCGGCGACTTCGTCGTCGGGTGTCACCGACAACAACACCATGAACAGCACCGGGACGAGGGCGAAGCCGCCGATCAGCGTGATCGCGCCGCGACGCAGCCAGCTCGGGAGCACGGCTTCCGGTGCCCGCGCATGCCAGCTCACGACTCTCACACCTCCTGTGGTTGGGCGTTCAGGCGCACGGCGCGCAGGTAGGCCAGGGCGGGGATGGCGGTGAGGATCAGTGCGCCGATGGACATTGCCGCGCCGAGCCCGAACCGGAACACCTGAAATGAGGTCTGGTAGATGTTGATCGGCAAGACGTTCACCGGGTCGGGTGCGGGGCTGCCGAACAGCAGGTAAGGCAGAGTGAAGTTGTTGAAGTGCTGCAAGGTCGACAGCAGCAGGCCGAGGCTGAGCTGGCCTCTGATCTGCGGTAGAACGATATGCACGGTCTTCTGCCACCACGTGGTGCCGTCGAGATCGGCCGCTTCGTAGGTCTCGGTGGAAATCGTCTGCAGGCCGGCGAGCGTCATGAGGTAGATGAACGGCCAGGAGGCCCAGACGTCGACGCCGACCAGCGTCCAGAAGCTGACCGGGCCGATCAGCCAATGGGCGCCGCCGGGCAGGCCCAGCGCCTGCAGGAGGTGGTTGAGCTGGCCACTGGGCTGGAGCAGGATTCGCCAGGCGGTGCCGGCGACGAAGGTCGGGATGACGTAGGGCACCAGGTACAACGACCGCACCAGTCCCCTGCCGGAGAATCGGCTGTTCACGCTGAGCGCGGCCAGCAGACCCAACGGTGTGGCGATCACGGTGGTGAGCACGGCGAACGCCAGGCTCAGCCACAGCGAGTGCGGCAGACCGGCGGAGAGCAAGGCATCGCGGTAGTTGTCCAAGCCCGCCCAGGGCGCGGTCAGCCAGTGCCGGACCGAGTACTGGTCGAGGCGGGTCAGGCTCATCCAGACCGCCAACACGAACGGGATCCCCACGACCAGCACGAGCAAGGTGATGGCGGGCAACATCAGCCACAGCGGCCGCCCCCGGCGAGCGGGGCGGATCCGACTCACCCTCGGTGCGCCGGTAGCGGACCGGCCGGCGAGCTCGGCGGATCTCGGGGTGAGGTCGACGGGCCGGGTCAACGGGGCGCCTCCGCTCGGGCGAGAGCGGTCTGCACCGTCTGGTTGGCCCGGGCGAGCAACGCCCGCACCTCGGCCGGGTCATAACCGCCGCCGGCGAGCGCCGGCAGGCTCTGGGTGGTCACGTTGGTCAGGCCGATCTGCACGCTGGACCAGGCGCCGGTGAAGTCGGTGGGCACCGCGGTCCGCTGGGCCGCCGCGTACCCGGCCGCGTTCGGCCTGGTCGCGACGAGCTGGTTCTCGGCTTCGGTCACCGAGGGCAGGTCACCGAACACCTGGTTGTAGTGCATCTGCTCGGGGGTGCTGGTCACCAGGCTGATGAACTCCAGCGCCAGGTCCAGGTGTTTGGTGTAGTCGGCGATGACCATGTTGTCGCCGGAGCCGATGCTGCCCGCCGCAATGCCACCGAGTGGCAGCTCGGTGGCGCCGAACGGAACCAGTGGCAGCGGCGCGTAGGCGTAACTCCCCTTGACCTGGGACTTGTCCAGGGTGCGCTCGATCTGCGGGGTGACCATCGGCAGCATCGCCGCCTTGCCGCTGGCGAACGCGGCCGCGGCCTGCGCGGACTTCCAGCCGACCGAGGCCGGGTCGACGATGTGGTGGGCGGTGAGCAGGTCGAAATAACGCCCCACGGCCGCGGAAACCAGCGGGCTGTCCAGCTCGGCCCGGTGCTGATCGGCGCTGATCATCCGGCCGCCGGACTGCAGCGCGAAGGTCCAGATGTATTTCCACGGGTTGTAGGGGTCGGCATAGTCCACCGCCGTGCCGTACACGCCGGTTGCCGGGTTGGTCAGCCGCTTGGCGTCCGCGACGAACTCATCCCAGGTCGCCGGGGGCGAGTCGATGTGAGCGGCGCGGAACAGCGCGGTGTTGTAGACCATGCCGTAGGGCCGCACCGAGGTCGGCACCCCGATGACGTGTTGCGGGTCCGGCCCGCAGGTGGCCAACGCCGCCGGGGAGAATCGGTCCCGCCCGCCGATGCGCTGCCAATCCGGCTCGCTGAGCACGTGGAAGCCGCCGGAGGCGTAGGCCACCGGGGTGAAGGTGCTGCCCAGGCTGTAGATGTCCGGGCCGGTGCCACTGACCATCGCCGTCTGGAGCTTGGTCTGCTCGTCGCCAGCCGATGCAAATGTGTCGAAAGCGACCGTCGCCCCGGTCCGAGCCTTGAACGCTTCGGCGATGTGGGCGAACCAGGCCCGCTGATCGGCGGCCTGCGCCGAGTTGAAGGAGACGAGCACGTGCAGGTCCGCACCGGCGCCGAAGACCCCGCACGCCGAAAGCGCGGACACGGCCAGGGTGGCGGCGACGCTGGCGAGCGCGGTGCTGAGCCCTCTCCAGCGTGCAGGTCGAGACACGCGGATGCTCGGCCAGCGTGTCCAGCTCAACCTTGCCGCCCACCCAACCGGCGGAGCCGAACAGAGTCACCGGGAAGAACAGGACTCCGTCCAGCTGGGGCCACCATGATCTCCCTTGACACATTCCGGCCGCCGTATTCACATACGCGAACATCGATCGCGTTTATGAACTGCGGGCGAGCGTAAATCGGGTCACCGCGGCTGTCAACGGGCATGCCTCAGCCCATTACCGGAGGGAAAGGAGGCATGATCAACCACATCGCGGACCGCTCGAACAAAGGCCTTTTCGGCACTAGCCGTTGTTGCGATGCACCAAGGGTGACGCTCCGTGGTGTCCCTGGTCCGAGGTGGCGTTGACGCTGACCTGATAGCTGACCAGCAGTGCCATCATGGCGATAGTGGAGAGGATCCAGAGGGTGATTCGGTGCATTTTCGGGTGCCTCCATTCGGGATGATGCCGATTCGGTAGTGCGTGGTCACCAGGCGAAATCCTCGGCGTGTAACCGGGCAGCGGGCACTCCGGCGTGTCGGGCGGAGCGGCGGACGGCGGCCATCCAGGCGGACGGGCCGCACACGTACACGTCGTGGTCGGCGACGCCGGGCGCCAGCCGCTCCAGGTGCTCGGCGTCGGACAGCCGGGGCGAAGCGTCGGCCGGCAGCCAGGAGGCCGCCTTGCGGCGCGGGCCGACCAGGTAGTGGAACCGCACAGCCCGGCGGGCGACCAGCTCACCGATCTCGCCGGCGAGCACCGCGTCCTCGCTCCGGGGCACGCGGTAGAGCAGGGTGGCCTCCCCCGGGGCGAAGGGCAGCTCCTCCAGCAGCGCGCGGATGGGAGTGATGCCTACCCCGGCGGCAATGAACAGCACCCGGGGGCGGCGACGCCGTTGTGCGGTGAGTGTGCCGAAAGGGCCCTCGATCAGTACCCGGGTGCCGGGCTCCAGGCGGGCCATTCGGCGGCTGCCGTCGCCCACGCCCCGCACGGTGATGCGCAGCTCGTTGCGAGCGGGCGCAGCGGACAGGGAGTACGGGTGCGCGCGCGACCAGCCTGGACCGTCCAGGAACCGCCAGTGGAAGAACTGCCCCGCTCGGGCGGGGAGCCGGTCGAGCCGGTGTCCCGTCATCCGTACCGAAACCACACCGGGCGCCTCCTCCCGAACCTCCGCCACCCGAGGCCGGTGGTACGCCGAGCGCCAGGTTGGCAGCCCGATGCGGAACACCAGCACCGCGCCCAGCGCCGCGAGATACAACGTCCACCAGTAGATGCGGGCCAAGCTCGAGGCAAGGAAGTCCGCGCCAGCCCAGAGCTGGTGCGGCAGCGCGAGCCCGATACCGAGGTAGGCGTACAGGTGCAGCAGATGCCAGGCCTCGTAGCGCAGTCGCCGGCGGGCCGCTCGTACCGACAGCCCGACCACCCCAACGAGCAGTAGCGTGCCGACCATGGCCAGCGGCAGCCCGCGACGGTTGGCGGTGAACTCGACCAGCTGATCCAGCACCGAGAGCCCGTCGTGGTGGGCGTACTCCGCCACGATCAGCACGACGTGCGCGCTCATCCCCAGGAACGAAGTGAAGCCCAGCGCCCGGTGCCAGCGAACCAGCACGTCGTGCCCCCAGGTCCGCTCCACCCAGGGAATGCGCGCCATCAGCAGCACCTGCAGGAGCAGTAGGTCGGACGCGACCAACCCGGTGAGCCGGCCGAGATCGTCGGACCCGAGCACGCCACGGGCCAGCAACGACACGCCTTGGTGGCTGACCCACAGCGCGACAACCACCACCACACTGCAGACCGCGCCAGCGGCGAGCAGGACCGATCTCCACCGGAACCAGCGATCCTCCGGCCGGCCACCCCCGACCGCCGCCCCTTCGGCCGTCCGCCGTCGCGGCGGGCCCTCGGCGTGTACTGGCGCGAGGCCAGGTTTGCTGATCATTGCTCTCCTCTCGATCGGGCCGTCGGCGCCGGCTGCACCGAGGCGGCCCAGGTGATCTCCGAGAGTCGGGGCGATTTCTATGAGCCCGATGAGGACCTGGGCGAATCCGCCCGAATCTTCAGGTTGAGTTCAGGGACGACCGCGATCGGGTGGCCAATCGGCGGTTGCGGTCCATGCCGCGGCACTATGGGTGACATGCACCCAGTTGACACGTCAACCCGGCCGTCGCCAGCGGCCCGGGTGCTGGTGATCGAGGACGAGGCCACCATCCGGGCCGGTCTGGAGCGGGCACTGGTGGACGTCGGGTTCGTGGTAGGCACCCGAGGGCACGGGCTCGACCTCGAGCAGGTGCTCGCCGGATTTCGTCCCGACCTGGTGCTACTGGACGTGATGCTGCCGGGGCGGGACGGATTCGTACTGCTCGAGGTGGTCCGGGAGCACACCGACGCCGCGGTGATCATGTTGACCGCCCGGGACGCGGTCGCCGACCGGCTGCATGGGCTCGACAGCGGCGCCGACGACTACGTGGTCAAACCGTTCCTGCTCGCCGAGCTGGTTTCCCGCTCCCGCGCGGTGCTGCGCCGCCGCGGTCGGGTGCCCACCGCCATCCAGTACGGCGACCTGGTGATCGACGAAGAGGCCGGCACCGCCACCCGGGCCGGCGCGGTGCTCGAGCTCACCCCTACCGAGCTGCGGCTGCTGCGCTACCTCGTGGACGAACGTGGCCGCACGGTCACCAAGAACCAGATCCTCACCCAGGTGTGGGGCTACGACGCGCACGACCCGAACGTCGTCGAGGTCCACGTCAGCTCGCTGCGCCGCAAGCTGGAGAGCCGTGGCGGCCGGATCGTGCACACCGTGCGCGGCCTGGGCTACCGGCTCAGCGCGCCGGAGCCCCGCGATGCCCAGTAGCTCGCTGCGCTGGCGGGTCACCTCGGTGGTGGTCGCGGTCGCCGCGCTGCTCGTGGTCAGCGTGGGCGTGGTGGTCGACGTCGTACTGGAGCACCAGTTGGAGCACCAGCTCAACGCACAGATGTCGGTGCATGCCCAACGCGCCACCATGCTCATCCGGCAGGGCGTGCCCGCGGACGAGCTGGTGCGCCAGCTGCGCGACCGGGCCGTGCTGGCCGAGCTGCGCGAGCCGGATGGCGGCCCGGTGCCCGGGTCCGGCGCACTGAGCCCCGCGCTCCGTCCGCCGATGCAGCGCGTGGTGGTGCCTCTGTCGAACGGCACGCAGCTGGTGCTTACCACCGACGTCGAACGGCTCAACGACGAACAGGAACGACTGCGACTGCTGCTGTCCACGGTGGGCGGAGTGGGGCTGGCGATCGCGGCCATGGCCATGCTGGTCGGGGTGCGCGCCGCGCTTCGCCCGCTGGACACCATGGCCGGGCTGGCAGAGGCCATCACCGCCGGCGACCGGGGGCGCCGCCTGCGCCCCCGCGACACTCGGACCGAGTTGGGCCGCACCGCCGCCGCGTTCGACACGATGCTGGATGCCCTCGAGACCGCGCAAGCGGAGACCGAGTCCGCGCGCGCCCAGGCAGAGGCCGCACGGGCCGATGCGGAGGCCGCCACCGCGCAAGCCCGCGATGCCGAGGCGGCGGCCCGCCGCTCGGAGATCACCCTGCGGCGCTTCCTCGCCGACGCGGCGCACGAGCTGCGCACCCCGCTGACCGGCATGCAGACCCTGGCCGAGACCCTGGTGCGGCACCCCGACCTAGCCATCGAGCCTCGCGAGCAGGTGGCCACGACGCTGGTGCGGGAGACCCGCCGCGCCACCCGCCTGGTGACCGAGATGCTCGAGCTCGCGCGTTTGGAAGGCGGCGGGCCGCCACCTCAGCTTCAGCCGGTGAGTCCGCGGACGCTGACCACGCTGGCCAACCGGGAGGTAGAGCGGACCCAGCTGCTGGCCCCCGGTCTCACCGTCAAGCTCCTGCCGGCGGTGCGCACCATGCCGACCCCGAAGCGGTCGGCCGCCTCGGTGACGCCGCCCGCCACCGGGGAACCCAGCGAGCCCTCGATACTCGCCGACCTGGCCCGACTCACCCAGATCCTGGCCAACCTGTTGGACAACGCACGCCGGCACACCCCTCGCGGCGGCTCGATCACGCTGAGCGTCACCCACACCCACACCGATGCCCTGCTCACCGTGCGCGACACCGGCCCCGGGGTTTCCGAGGCAGACCGGGAGCGCATCTTCGACCGTCTGGTGCGGCTTGACGAGGCCCGCACGCACGACGCGGGTGGCGCCGGGCTCGGCCTACCGATTGCCCGCGCGCTCGCCCGCGCGCACCAGGGCGACCTGGTGTACCTGGCCGAACCCGGCGGCGCGGCATTCCAGCTACGACTGCCGCTGCAACCAGATGCGTCCAGGGCCGAGTAGTTGGTTTGGCGTGGGTGCCGGGTAGAGGATCGGCTCGCCTTGGCTGTGATGGGTTTGGCCGAGAGGTGTGTGCCAGATAAATTCGCCCGGTTTCGGTTGGTGGAGCGTCCAGCCGCCTTCTGATTTCAGGTTGTGGTCGTGCTTACAAACCGGGCCGCCGTTGGTAGAGGTGGTCGGGCCGTGGTGCTGATAATCCCGCGTGTGATCGAACTCGGATTTGCTGGCAGGCCGCCGGCAACCCGGACCCACACAAGCGCGATCCCGTTGCTGGACATGTCGCCGTAGCGCCGCGGTGGGGAATCGCCGGTCAGGGTCGGCATCGATATCGCGAAGTTGCTGGGCGTAGTCGCGGTATTGGGCAGCGATATCGACCACGACCCGGCCCCATTCGCCGGCGTCGGGCGGGTCGTGGACGAGTTCGTCGAGTAAGTCGATGGGGATGAGGAGTTCGACGATCCCACCGTGAGAGCGGTCGCCGGTTCCGGCCGGTCTTCGACGGGTGATCCCACCGAACACGAAACGACCGTCGCGGTTGAGCAGGGTGTAGCGCCACTGCGCGCCGCGCTGGCCCGCCACAACCCGGCGCGCCACCTCCGCCAGAACCGGGCCCAACCCAGGGATCACGGCGGGATGGTCGTTGCGACCCAGCAACGTGGCCAACTCCACGCTCACCTCAACCCCGGCAAGCCGACCAACCGGCTCACTCGCCGTGCCGCCCGACGCGAGATTCGGTTGGTTGTCTTGATCGCCGCCGGATTCGGCTTGGCCGGTCTCGGCGGGGCCGGACTCCACGTCGCTGGTCATGGCGGTGATGATCTGAGGGGTGGTCATGTGGTCGAAGCGGCGGTTGAGCAACCCCAGCATCACGTCGGCCTTGATCTGGTCCAGAGTGGCCGGGTGACCGGCGCGTTTGACCTGTTTGGCCAGCTGGTGGATCCGTTCGCACGCGGCGGCCGCTTCCTCGGCCGGCAGGCCCGTGGCGGTGAGAGTGACCGTGCCGTCCGGGTTCAGGTAGGCGATCACCGCGCGTTCGGTGACGGCCCGTTCGTACTGTTTGCGGGCCCGCTCAGGATCAACGGCGATGACCTCGCAACTGAGACGGGCAGCAAGTTGGCCGGTATTGAGCCCACCAGCCACAGGCAGCAAAGCCGCACAGATCGACTCGACGTGGTAGGCCGCCAGACCGTGCAGGTGGCACCAGAACACCCGAGCCTTGGCCGGGTCGATGCGCCCAGCGTAGAGCGCCGCGTGCACCAGCGGCATTTGGAACATGAGGTCGTCGGCGTAGGCCTGGGTGTCGTCCGCGGCCCGTCGGGTCAAGGTCAGCGCGACGCGGAGTTCGTCGGCGGCATACCGGGCCTGCTCGTCGAGAGTGGCGACCATATCGAACCCGGAGAAAGGGTCACGCCGACCCATTTCGGCGATGATACGCAGGAATTCCGCTTCCTCGTGGGAACGCTGCCGCGCCCGCGCCCGCTCGATCCGCGTGAATATTTTCCAGATGCGCTGGTGGTTCGACGGATCGATGCCGATGGCCGTGTCGTAGTCCGAGCCGGAAATCAGCGTGTTCGTGAACAGCAGCGCGCTGCGCGCAGCTTGCACCCGCTGCAACTCCAGATTCGCCCGCGCATTCGCAAGATCGGCGGAAGACGATTCAACCGCCGCCTGATAAGTCGAAGGATCAATTTCTGCGATGACCTGGTTGGACTTCACCATCGAATTGTAGTCCACATACAGCTTGCTGATGCGTCCCGAGACTTGACTGCCGACGGTCACGTTCACCACCGGGTTTAGCGTCCCTGTCGCCGGCACCGCCTGCGTTAACCCGCCGCGCGCGACGGTCGTTGTCTGGTAACCCGGCGCTTCCGCGTGCCCGCGACGGAAATACCACATGCCGGCCCAAACCACCGCGACGGCCACGACCAAAATGATCACCCACTTCAACCAACCGCCGCTTTTTTTCGCTGCCATAAATTTAATCCGGATGAATTGTCCCCATTGAGACGCAACCACAACCCACAAGTTACGGAAATTCCGCCGGCTGTCCACGCACTTTCAGTTTGAGCCGGACGCATTTAACC
>Ga0137412_10002328_pt1 | contig 15027 bp, 8 predicted proteins | sample CZODoug2_1_16fun_FD_122160 | JGI IMG/M metagenome (GOLD analysis project Ga0137412, IMG submission 122160) | Vadose zone soil fungal communities from Angelo Coast Range Reserve, California, USA - CZODoug2_1_16fungal (Hybrid Assembly) | ecosystem: Environmental > Terrestrial > Soil > Vadose zone...
TAAGCGCTGAATGTATATAAAGCAAGAATCTAACCTCTGGATACTATCAATAGTTTGCCTAGGTCTCTTTTTTAATTAAGGGGCCTAAGGTACACTCCTCCTTTTTTTTTCTATTTTGATCACTCCCTTGGCATTCCCAGACCTCCGGTCTAGGGTGTAAAAGCGCAACCTTGCGTCTGCAAAGACGCAGTGGAAGTGACTCCTTTATTGTTTTTATAATAAATAGAGGGGTGGAGGAAGGCTAGCTTATTATCCTCTTTAAAGGGTAGGTTAGGCACCTTCGAAAAGTGGAGCACTTTTTTTAGTCAGCTTGCTATAGGTAAGGTAACTAAAGAAAAAACTGTTTATAAGAAATAGATCATTTCTAAATAGGATGCGTATGAAGATACTGTAAAGTATTTAGTTTAGCATTACTAATTTATCAAATAGGCTTGATGTTAATTATTGTCAAATTTTTAAAATCTTTTTAAGGGATTAATATAATCATTAGTTATATTTACAATATCAATTAATAAATAAGTATTATTATCTAACTTGATATCTTTATTATCGTTCATAATAACTATGTTAATAGTTTTAATTACTGGATTTTGTTCTTGTAAACAAACAAGATAATTTTCAGATTTTACACTAAAGATTAAACCATCAGTATTATAATAACTATGAACTACTTTCCACAAATATTGTGAATCGCTAGAACTAGTAATAATATAATTTCTAACTAAATTAGTTAAGAATCTAATATCATAATCTGTTAAATAATAAGGTGCATTAGTTTTAATAGCTAACCTGATTACATTTTTATTAATATAAATTGGATCAATATTAGAAATATTAGAACATCTTAATATTTTATTTTTAATAATATTTAAAATGTATTTCATTTAATTGAATATTTACCTGTCTTCCAGGTCTAGGTACACTCATTTAGAGGTATAGCGTTGAATAATATGAATATATAAGGGGTTAATATTAAGATTATTTCTTAATTATTTCATCATAATAGTAAGGTTTAGTATTTGTAAATATATTATCTACATAGATTGGTTCTCTTTTGTTAGAAGTAACTTTTAATGTATAAGCTACATCTTGTATACTAATATCACCTTGGATAACCTTTTTAAACCATTTGGTTTGATTAAATTCTCTAGTAGAGTCTTGGATTAGTAATTGTTCTAGATCATTAATATGAACTTCACTTAATGCTCCTTCAGTTAATCCTTTAACCTTGATAATTTCTTGTCCCTTATCAGTTATTAAAGCATAAACTTTAGGAGCTAAGAATACAGCTTTTGATACTGCATGTTCTAATTTTAATTGACCTAAAGCATCACCAACCATTACATCAGGTAAAGGTTTATTTACTACCACACTATCAGTATCACTATAATATAGTTTGAAGTTAGTGCTATTCTTTAGAATAGACATCCACATTCTAGCCCCGCCTGTTACAGCAGAAGCTATTGCAATGTTTACATCAATTCCATGATACATATCTTCATCTTCATTATATTTATAATTAGCCATAGAATGTCTAAGAGTTATATAATGGTTATCGATCTTGATATAATCACTTAAAGTTTCACCGTAAGCTTCTAGCATATCATGTAATAATTCATTTTGTGTTTCACAAGTAGTATCATACATATCTAGTACAGTTGTTTCAAGTTTCATACCAAATTTACCATATAGAGAGTTCATAAGTAGTTTAGCAATTAGATTCATAGGATGTTCCTTAGAATACTGCAATCTCAAATTATACATTTTATTTACATAATCTTTGAATATATAACCTTTTTCGAATTGATAACCCTTAAGTATTTCAAATGTGTAACCAAATTTTACAGCGTTATCCATTTCACCAGAGAATATCCATCCATCCCAAGTACCTAAACCAGCAATGGTTCTTAAACCTTCACTAGTTTTAATTCTTCTTTGAAGGATTGGATGTTCTAAGTAAGTTGGAGAGGTAATTTTACAATAGAAGAAACCAAATGCATCGGCTTCTACTTTTCTAATATCCCCTTCGAATGCAATAGGTTTCCCAACAGGCATAGGAGTGTTAGCCATGATTGTAGGAAATAGAGAATTCACATCATAGTAATACAACTTATTAAATAAAGCTCTACCTTTTTCTAATAATGGTGTAATTCTATTACTAGGTATATAAACATCCACCGCACCTCCTGTATATGAGTTTCTAATATCTCTTTCAATTGGTCCTAATAATTGATAAATCGTATTTTTAGGCATGAATTGAGATTTATAGATTCTCATTAGATTGCGGGGGATACTCCCCCACTAACCCCCTAGTATTAGATTTATAGACAGATTATACAACCTACGGAGGGGCCTCAGGCCCCCGGGGACCCCCACAGTTACCTCTAATATCTATTATATTTAATATTTATTTAAATTTAACTAAGTACTTGACTAATTGTGTGCTATTTAGCTTCTCACACACTTTCGTTGTACTTACATCAGACTCTACTTCTATTATTGTAATGTTCTCGACAACTAGTTTACTCAACATTACAATAAATAGAGGGGTATTAGAGTCTTACCTGATGGATATTAGGTTAGTATTAGATAGGCGGGGTTGTATTTTACTCTGGAATTGTTCCTTCTCACGCACGTTTAACCTCAATAGGTAACTAAGGGTGGGAGCTGTGGTTAGAGGGTTCTCTACTAAAAGAGTTAAGTTTACAGATGGTTCTGTAGTAGACCTCTCAGCTCAGGTGGGGATTTTGGGGTGGTTCTCTACTTAAAGAGTTAAGTTTACAGATGGTTCTGTAGTAGACCTGCAAAGTCTATCAAGTTAGGGTTCAATTCCCTCTTAACTCTATAAATTAACCTTAAAACAACTTAAGGCAGAATTAGATAACAAGAATTAAAGTTACTAAATCTTCAACACCTAAAAATGATAATTAATAATCTTTATTATTAAAAAAATATCTTAAAAGAAGCGATTAGTAATAAATATTATAATTTTTATTATTATAGGGAAAAATTAAACCCAATTATTTTATATTAAATAAAAATTATATAATATTATAAAATAATATTTATAGTTTATAAAATTTATAAATAAAATAAGTAATATTTTTCCTGCCACACCATTATACTACTAATTTATAATGCTAGGCACCAACATGTATACTGCAGCCTAAAGCAGGGCTGCCCTCCGGGCCCTAGGAGTAAAATTTTAATTTATGTTAAAAATAATAGGGGAAAAGAATAGTAGGCCAAATAAATAAATAAAGCCCATAATTTAATGGTAGAATAATTTCTTGATGAGGAATCTGTAGAAGTTCAAATCTTCTTGGGCTTATAATAAATTATAAATAATAATCTATATAGTTATAGTGTATTACAAAATAATAATAAAAATTATATTATATATAATATATTAACATATAAGTTAAATTATTTATTAACTTAATAAAACAAATATTAATTTTTTATCTCAAATTTCATTAATAAAATTTTAATATAATTATTGATAAAATTAATGTTCTTTACTTTACCAGTCTATAATTAAAGGGCAAATAAAATAAATAAATTATTCATTATTTAATTTTAATTTTTAAAATAGTAATGTTAAATTTAAATAAAATAAAAAATGAGATTATTAAAATCGCATGTTTTACTTAGATTATTTAATTCTTATGTAGTTGATTCACCAGAACCAGCTAATATCTCATATTTATGGAACTTTGGTTCTTTATTAGGAGCTTGTTTAATAATACAAATTTTAACAGGAAGTTTTTTAGCAATGCATTATCAACCTCATGTAGATTTTGCGTTTTCATCAGTAGAACACATAATGAGAGATGTTAATGCAGGTTATATCATTAGATATTGCCATGCTAATGTAGCATCATTCTTCTTTATATTCGTATATCTTCATATAGGGAGAGGATTATATTACGGATCTTATAAATCACCTAGAGTATTATTATGGTCAATAGGAGTAATAATATTAGTATTAATGATGGCTATAGCATTTTTAGGTTATGTATTACCTTATGGACAAATGAGTTTATGGGGAGCTACTGTAATTACTAATTTATTAAGTGCTATCCCTGTATTTGGTCCAGATTTAGTAGAATTAATTTGGGGAGGATTTAGTGTAAGTAATGCAACATTAAATAGATTCTTCTCTTTACACTTTTTATTACCTTTCTTATTAGCTGCTTTAGCTGTAGCACATTTAATTGCTTTACATATACATGGATCAAATAATCCTAATGGAATAACATCTAATACTGATAGATTAGCTTTCCATCCTTACTTTGTTTTTAAAGATTTAGTAACTGTTTTCTTATTCTTATTAGTATTATCTATTTTAGTATTCTATTATCCTAACTTATTAGGACATAGTGATAATTATATTCCTGCTAATCCTATGCAAACTCCTCCTTCTATCGTACCTGAATGGTATCTATTACCTTACTATGCTATATTAAGATCTATCCCTAATAAATTATTAGGAGTAATAGCTATGTTTGGTTCATTATTTATTTTATTAGTTTTACCTATAACTGATGTATCTAGAATTAGAGGTTGCCAATTTAGACCTGCAATGAAATTAGCATTCTGGTTCTTTGTAGTTGATTTCTTTATCTTAATGTGGATTGGTTCTCAACACCCTAATACACCTTATGTTGAAATCGGACAAATTGCTACTGCTTTCTACTTCTCATTCTTCTTAATTATTGTACCAGTAATCGGATTAATTGAAAATACTTTTATGGATCTAGCTACAGATAATAACTAATTAAAATATTTTAAATAAAGCTTAATTAACCCCCCCTCTGTTGGTCTACCGGGCCTACCCTAGTATGCTTTTTAGCAAAACAAATAGAGCTTAAGACTAGGCATAGAGGCCAAGTGAGGCTTAGCTTAGCAAAGCACAAAGAAAATTTAATAAATAGTGGCCTCCGGCCAATAAAAGAAATAAGTAATAAATACTGAGCTGAAATAGTTTAATCGGTTAAAACATACCATTCATGACGGTATAACAAAGGTTCGATTCCTTTTTTCGGCTATTAACTTAATATATTATATTACTTAGGCCTCCTATATTATTTATTGATTATTTTTTATTTTTAATCTATAATTATTTAAAAGTAATAGTAAAATTAATGTTGTTAATTTAATTTAGATAAATATAAAAATATTTCTATTCTAATATCCTAGTGCCTTCAACCCACCCTATGGTTTATAATTAGCATAAGTGACAGGGAAAGAAATAGGGTGCTCTATCACAAAAGTACACCTACCCTGCGGAGCTAGAGGTTAAGTAGGCTAGTGTATTGAGCAAATACAAACAAAGGCCCTGTTTTAGCTAGGCCCGGTTCACAATAATTTTCTCTTAGTTTAATGGTTAGAACTGCATTCTTCTAAAGTGTTAATTTTGGTTCGAATCCAAAAGAGAATGATAATAAATTAAATAAATTAAAATAGTTATAGTGTATTACAAAATAATAATAAAAATATATAAATATATAGGCCTGTCTAAGGCCGGAGGCCACTCAAGCCCTCTATGGTTATAATGTTTCCTACCTATTTAGGCTCTAACTCTCACTATGTTTGTGCTCGGATGTCTGGTGGACTGACTAGCTGAGAGAGCTTCACTGCACCCACCCTATTTTTTAGCTAGGGCCTGGAGGCGTGAGGCTTTTTAAATTATTTAAAATTATTGCTAAAGTTGGAGGCCTACAAAGAAATAAGAAATATTTTATTAGTTAAAAATCTTCATTGAAAGTTAATAAATATTAATAAATACTCATTCATTATGACTTAAATAATTAATTATTTAATATTAGAATTATGAATATAAATTAATACCAATGATAAATAATAATTTAATATCTAATATATTAGATACATTAATAAATTTAATGGATGCATTAATAATATTAATACCTGTACTATTGTCTGTAGCTTTCATGACAATAATAGAAAGAAAACAATTAGCAGCAATGCAAAGAAGAGTAGGACCAAATACTGTAGGTTATTATGGTATTTTACAACCTTTTAGTGATGCTTTAAAATTAATTCTTAAAGAAACAGTAATACCATCTCAATCTAATAAAGTTTTATTTTATTTAGCTCCAGTTTCAGCATTAATTTTTAGTTTACTAGGTTGGGGAGTAATTCCTTTTGGAGAAGGATTAACAATTTCAGATTTTTCATTAGGAGTATTATATAGTTTAGCTTTATCATCTTTAGGAGTATATGGTATATTATTTGCGGGATGGAGTGCTAATTCTAAATATGCTTTCTTAGGATCTTTAAGATCTACAGCAGCTATGATAAGTTATGAATTAATATTAAGTTCTGCCGTATTAATAATTATATTATTAACAGGATCATTTAATTATACAACTATTATAGAAAGTCAACAAGCAGTATGGTTTATTTTACCTTTATCTCCTGTATTTATTTTCTATTTTATTTCTATCTTAGCAGAAACTTCTAGAACACCTTTCGATCTACAAGAAGCGGAATCAGAATTAGTAGCTGGTTTCTTCACAGAACATTCAAGTGTACCATTTGTATTCTTCTTCTTAGCTGAATATGGTTCTATAGTATTATTTAGTACTATTACAGCTATTTTCTTCTTAGGTGGTTATAATTTCCCTGAATTATTTGTAAATGAATCATATATTAATATTACATCTATAGTATTAGGTCTTAAAACATGTATATTCTGTTTTATGTTCGTTTGGTTCAGAGCTACTTTACCTAGATTAAGATATGATGCTTTAATTGAATTATGTTGGTTAAATTTATTACCAGTAGCTGTGGCATTCATTATATTAGTACCTAGTATATTAGTAGCCTTTGATATAGCACCTTACTAAATTTTTAAAAATAAATAATTTTATCCCCCATTTTTTCATGAAAGAGCATATGAATAAGCATATACCATAATTTCATCTTTAATAATTATCATCTGTCTAGTACAATAGAGGATTATTCTTAATACTTAAAGAATACTTGAGTTGACGATGACAGTGCTTAAATAAATTTATTTTAAGAGTTCTTTATGGAGTGACCTAAAAATAAACCTTCATTAATAATTGTACCATTCATTTCATCTTTCATTTGTCCTAAACCATCTCCAATTAAAGATTGATCGATTGGTTTAGAAGTGAATATTGAATCAGTATCCGTATACAAAGTATTAGGATCAATTTTAAATGGAATCATAACGATTCTGGCATATGCGGTTACAGCTGCTGATAAGGCTACATTACTTTTGATTGGTGTATGAAACTTTTCTATTTTATTATGGAATTCATTATTAAGTTTAGCTAATAATTTATAATTAATATTGGAATAACTTAAAACGGTAGAATATTCTTCATTAATATTAATAATTGATTTAACTATTCTACTTAATAAAATTGGTTCTAAATTATCATTTTTAATATTATTAGTTTGGATTGTAATTTGTTTTCTACCGAAATAACCATAAAGATTATTTAATAAAAGTTTAGCTATCATTTTTTCTGGTCCACTACTTGTTCTTTTTATCTCAAAGAATGTATTAACATATTTGGTAAATAGATCAACTCTACTGAATTCATAACCTCTAATTAATTTTATTTGATAACCTAATTTACTTACAGCTTTAAGTTCCTCACTAAAATATGTACCGATCCAATTACCAACAGGGTATATTGTTTTTCCATCTTTATGAAATGGTAATACTGGTCTCTTCATGTTTAGAGGACAATAAACCTTAACTTGAACAAAACCAAAAAATGATTCTAATGTTCTATTAGTTAAATTAATTAATTTTGGGTTAATTAAATCATGAGGCATATCATTTAACATGGCAAATGGGTATAGACTATTTATATCATAGTAATATAAATTTTCACCATATGCTTTATATACATCCGTACCACCTCCAAAATATGCTTGTCTTATAAATAAATCAATATGTTGTGGAAAAATGAAAATATCTTTATCTAAAAATTTACTTCTAAAGATTTTTAAGGATAAAGTAGCAGTTGAATAAACTGATTCAATATCAACTCCAAATTTATTGAAATATCAAAATTGAGCAGCATATAAAGCATCGTATAAAGCAATACTATCTTGCATGCTATATTTTTTAAATAATCCCCAAATTTTAGGATTATCGAATAATTCAATACTATTAAAGTTTTGGTTATAAGGAATTAATTTACCTTCTACAGCAAATACTTTACACAACTTATCTAATGATATTGGAAATATTCTTAAGCTATCTTTCCATTCGAAGGTTGTTTTATCCTGAAGGCTAACTTTAATTGATATAAATGAATTAGTTTCATCTATTATTGAAGTAATATTATCTGGTTTGTAATGATTCATTAAAGCTTTATACAAGAAGTATCCATCGAAATCTCCTAAATTGTGTGCAAATATAGTAAGTTTATCTAAATTTAAGGTGGAAGATAATTGTTCTAGATAGTTAAAATATCCACTCCATAACTGTTTTAAGGCTAAATCAATACTAGTTTTTAATAATCCATGATCAATTATAAATAATTTACTTTCATTAGCTGAGGTACAAGAAATAGCAATTGGAACTTGAACATTGTTATATTTAATGGTTTCTAAATCCATAGTGAATATTGGAACAGGGGATTCTAATTTTAATTTACCATTTCTATTGAATAATGATAAAGGTGTAATTAATCCTTTAGACCAGTGTTTACTGTTACCTCCTGCGGACCTAGTTGAATAAGATCTAGTTTGATAATAGTTATCTAACCATTGTTTTTTATCTTTTCTATAGTTAGTGAAGGAATCACTACTTCTTTCTAACGTTATAGCATTAAGAGTTTGTTTAATATTTAGATTTTTTAAATTAGATACATTCCAACTTTTCATTGTGAATCTAACTATGTTTAAGTTATTATAGCCGTATTCTAGATTGTTATAGCCACTTAATTCTTCTGATATTTCGTTATAGTAATCATTGAATGGTGTATCATTATCTATTAAAACGTTTGGATGAATATTAGCTTCTCTATAATCCTCTAATGTACAACTAAGTATTATTATTTTTTGATAGCCAAAGTTTTTAAAATCCTCATTATCTATTACAGTGTTATAAATAGCTTTAAATAAATCTTTACCTTCTAATAATTTTTCATTATTCATAATAACTGATAATGATCTTAAATTTTTATTATGTTTAATTTCAAGTATCTGTAATTTTGAAGTATCTTCATTATTTTTAATGAGTATTTCTATTAATGTAAATGATAAGAAATATAATAGGATGGTAATGTAAATAGGAAATTGTATCATTTCAAATAATGCTTTAAAATCAATTAAAGTAGCTATATTTGTGACTATTATTCCTAATAGAAATGCGATGATAATTTTTATACTTGTATTTATGTTTTTCATTATGTTTTATTTTATATTTATATAATATGGTGGGGGATATTAAGCTTATTTTTAATAATTTAATAAGGTGCAATATCAAAAGCTATTAATACACTAGGTACTAATATAATTATATTTTAGATTTCTTTGATATGAAGATTGGTGCAACCATTGCTAATAATAAAATAACACTAGTAATTATTAATAAGAATGCACCAGTTGTATATAAGTGTTGTCCTATAGCTTCAATTTGTAAGAAATTAGTAAATGTAGTATCAGCAATATTAGGATTATAAGCAGTATTAACAGAATTAATAGCTGATATTTCAGAATTAAATAATAAACCATTAAAATTAGTTAAAGTATCTAATAATACAGAAATTATAGATACATTATTAAAACTAAATGGCATTATAGTAAATATTTCATAAATAAATAATGATCCTATTGCTAATGCTAAAGGTAAATTTTTTGTATATTGTGAACCTGTTTCTAATATATCAGTTAATTTTATATTAATCATCATAATTACAAAAAGGAATAATACTGTTATAGCTCCAACATATACTATAATATATGATAATCCTATAAATCCTACACCTAATAAGATTAAATATCCTGCGGCATTTACAAATACAGAGATTAAAAAGATTACAGCTATTACAGGATTTTTAGATGTTATAACTAAAACACTAGAAAGTAAAGTACCAAAAGCTAATATATCTATTAAAATATTTTTCATTTGTATTTAATTAGTTATCATTACTTCTATTGCCTCGTCAAAGGCTCCTTACTTAATATTTATAGGGCATACTTTTATGCTATGAATATAAATTTATATAAACTTTGTATAGAATATATAATATTTTTAATATGCTTATTTGCCCAGCTACGGTTATATTGCTATGGCATGTTTTGCTAAGCGGGGCTTAATAAACACTTCACAAAGTGATAGGCTATATTTTTTATTGCTAAGTTTGGCTTTTCTATAGAAGTTATTTCATTATTCATAATTAATAATTAAATAATTAATTATTTAGTTAAAAATGAATTGACTTTTTTATTAATATTTAATAACTTTCAATGAAGATTTTTAAGTTATCATATATTTTTATTGTCAAAAGTATAATATGCCTATAAATTAGTCAAGTGCTTACCTTAAATTTAATTAAATTGTCTAATAATAAGCACTGCTATTAATATAAATTCCTATGACCACTCTAGTTTCGCAAGCCTTGGCTAAAATATAAAGCGCAGGGGCTTTAGTATAGAGTGAAAGATAGGAAGCTATTAAGCTAGATTGTATGCTAAGGTAGCTTAATCAAAATATTTATTGGTTTTATAGCAGGGATTTTTAAACTTTAAGTTAAAATTATTTTTATTATTTTGTAAGACACTATAACTATATATTAATTTATTTTATTTTGTATATTTTATATTATATTTTAAATTATCCTCTTTTGGAGTCGAACCAAAATTAACACTTTAGAAGAATGCAGTTCTAACCATTAAACTAAGAGAAATTTATTTTATAATATTTATTATTTTATACTAATATATTTTATTTTTAATAGCCTCTGGCCAGAGCTGGCCTGTTAAATTAGTTAAGGCTGCCTCTTTCCCTTGCTTTATATATTAGCAGTGATATGAGTAGGCAAGTAGAGTTATATAGAAATATTTTTATATTTATCTAAATTAAATTAACAACATTAATTTTACTATTACTTTTAAATAATTAATAATTTATTAGAAAATAGAATCAATAAAAAAATAAGGGGAAAGTAAAATTTTATATTAAGTTGAAAGCCGAAAAAAGGAATCGAACCTTTGTTATACCGTCATGAGTGGTATGTTTTAACCTATTAAACTATTTCAGCTCAGAATTTGTTACTTATTTCTTTTAAATTAATTTATTAACTTATTTATTTCTCCACCTCCCTACACTGCGCACTGCTGGGCAAGAGATATATAAGAATTAATGATAAAATTGAAATTAATTAAGGTTTAAGTTGGGGGAAAATTTAACTTTATAAAGAAAAAATTAAAATAATAATTAGATTTGGATCTATAGTGTAGGCTCAGCAATGCTGGGGGATAAATTAAGCATTATATTTTTTTCTTTTGAATCTTAGTTTGATTCAGTAGCTAAATCCATTAAAGTATTTTCTATTAAACCTATCATTGGAACGATTATAAAAAACCAAGCAAAGTAGAATGCTGTAGCCACTTGACCAATTTCAACATATGGTGTATTAGGGTGTTGAGATCCAATCCACATTAAGATAAAGAAATCAACTACAAAGAACCAGAATGCTAATTTCATAGCTGGTCTAAATTGGCAACCTCTAATTCTACTTACATCAGTTAAAGGTAAAACTAATAAAATTAATAATGAACCAAACATAGCTAATACTCCTAATAATTTATTAGGAATAGATCTTAATATAGCATAGTAAGGTAATAGATACCATTCAGGTACAATTGATGGAGGAGTTTGCATTGGATTAGCTGGAATATAATTATCACTGTGTCCTAATAAGTTAGGATAATAGAAAACTAAAATAGATAATACTAATAAGAATAAGAAAATTGTTACTAAATCTTTAAAAACAAAGTAAGGATGGAAAGCTAATCTATCTGTATTAGATGTTATACCATTAGGATTATTTGATCCATGAATATGTAAAGCAATTAAGTGAGCTACTACTAAAGCTGCTAATAAGAAAGGTAATAAAAAATGTAAAGAGAAGAATCTATTTAATGTAGCATTACTTACACTAAAACCTCCCCAAATTAATTCTACTAAATCTTGACCAAATACAGGAATAGCACTTAATAAATTAGTAATTACAGTAGCACCCCATAAACTCATTTGTCCATATGGTAATACATATCCTAAGAATGCTATAGCCATCATTAAAACTAATATTATTACTCCTATTGACCATAATAATACTCTAGGTGATTTATAAGATCCATAATATAATCCTCTTCCAATATGTGCATATACGAAAATAAAGAAGAATGAAGCTACATTAGCATGGCAATATCTAATGATATAACCTGCATTAACATCTCTCATTATGTGTTCTACTGATGAAAACGCAAAATCTACATGAGGTTGATAATGCATTGCTAAAAAACTTCCTGTTAAAATTTGTATTATTAAACAAAATCCTAATAATGAACCAAAATTCCATAAATAAGATATATTAGCTGGTTCTGGTGAATCAACTAAATATGAATTAAATAATCTAAGTAATACATGTGACTTTAGTAATCTCATTTTTATTTTATTATAAATTTAACATTACTATTTTAATAAATTAAAATTATATAATGAATAAATATTTTGTTTTGCCCTTTATTTATAGACAGCTAAAGTAAAGAACATTAAATTTATCAATAATTTGATTTATATATTAATTTTTAATTAATGAAAATTGAGATAAAAATTTATATTTTATTATTAAGTTAATAAATAATTTAACTTATATGTTAATATTTTTTATATTATAAATATATATTAATTATTATTTTGTAAGACACTATAACTATATATTAATTTATTTTTTTATTTTAATTTATTATTATAAGCCCAAGAAGATTTGAACTTCTACAGATTCCTCATCAAGAAATTATTCTACCATTAAATTATAGGCTTTTTTATTTATTATTATTTATATAAATTTTTATATTTTAGGCCTACTATACTTTAGCCTTAGATCTTTTTAACATTATTTTTAAATAAGCTCCTGCCCAACCACTACTGCATGTTATCCTTTAGGAGCAAAAGCTAGGGTGCCGCTGCACCAGCATAATAAATTAGTAGTATTAGGGTGTGGTAAGAAAAATTTGAATTTTTTTATTTTATTTATATAATTTAATATTCAGACTATAAATTTATATTGAATTAATTAAATATAAAATAATTGGGTTTAATTTTTCCCTATAATAATAAAATAATATTTATTACTAATCGCTTCTTTTAAGAATTAATTTTTAAAAATATAAAGATAATTATATTAATTACTTTCTTCTTAATAGAGTTAAGAAGGAATTGAACCTTAACTTGATAGACTTTGCAGGTCTACTACAGAACCATCTGTAAACTTAACTCATTATATTTTTGTTTTTTAAACTTCTGAAGGTAGAGGTACTGTTGCAGGTTTAGGTTCATGGCAAGGTTGGATTTCATCTTTAGAGATGGATAATGCAGCTAAATCAGGTTATACATTTTAAATTATTAAAGGTTATCAGTTTGAAAAAGGTGATTTATTCTCTGAATATGTACAAAAATTGTATGAATTGAGACAAAAGTATGATAAAGGAGAACCTATGAACCTAATAGCTAAATTATTATTAAATAGTTTATATGGTAAATTTGGCATGAAAGTAGAAAATACAACTACAGATATTTTTAACTTAAATAGCGAAGAGGGTAAAAAAGCTCAGAGAGATCTATTAGATACCGCTGGTGAAAGTATAATTGATTTCATAGAATTAGGAGATAATAAATATATTTTTATAAGAAATATCTTATCAGATATATTTAATGAAGATTCTTATCACGGTTCAGATGTAAATATTGCAATAGCTTCAACAATTACAGCTGGAGCTAGAGTATATATGTCTGCATTTAAAAATCAAAGTGCTTACAACCTATATTACTCAGATACTGATAGTATAGTAATTGATAAGCCTTTAAATCCTAGATTAGTTGGTAATAAACTTGGTCAACTAAAACTTGAACATACTATTTCTAAAGCGGTATTCCTGGCTCCTAAAGTTTATGGCCTAGTTGATGTTGATGGAAATGAAACTATTAAAATTAAAGGAATTTCTAACGAAGTTACCTCTAATATTAATATAACTGATCTTAAAAGTTTACTAAAACAAGATTCAAGTAAAGTATTCAATCAACAAAAATGGTTCAAAAACTTAGTTAGAGGTGATATTTCTATATCAGATGTACTATATAACCTTAAAGTTACATCTAACAAAAGAAGATGTGTCTATGTAGAAGGTATATTTAATAGTACTGAACCCTTTAATTATGATGAATTAAATAATAGTAAAAATAATTAAATTATATCCCCCATTTACTTAACTCTATAAAATATGAAATTTATATATTCTTAATTACTTTCCTGCCACAGGCCAAGTAATAGAAAATTGTGACAATTATTAACATCAAGTCTACTTGATAAATTAGTAATGCTAAACTAAATACTTCACAGTATATTCATTTGCATCCTATTTAGAAATGATCTATTTCTTATAAACAGTTTTTTCTTCAGTTACCTTACCTAGTCTTAACTATTGCAAGGCGACTAAAAAAAGTGCTCCATTTTTCGAAGGTGCTTAACCTATAAATAGGTATAAGTAAACCAACCTCCACTCCTCTAAATATTATGAAAATAAATAAAGAAGTCATTACCACTGCGGCTTAGCAGACGCTTAGGAAGCGCTTTTACACCCACCCAAAGAGCTGATGTCAAGGGAGTGATCTAAATAGAAAAAAAAAAGTAGGAGTGTACCTAAGGCCAATTAAAAAAGAGACCTAGGCAAACTATTGATAGTATCCAGAGGTTAGATTCTTGCTTTATATACATTCAGCGCTTA
>Ga0137412_10002329_pt1 | contig 15024 bp, 9 predicted proteins | sample CZODoug2_1_16fun_FD_122160 | JGI IMG/M metagenome (GOLD analysis project Ga0137412, IMG submission 122160) | Vadose zone soil fungal communities from Angelo Coast Range Reserve, California, USA - CZODoug2_1_16fungal (Hybrid Assembly) | ecosystem: Environmental > Terrestrial > Soil > Vadose zone...
TGATCGGGGACGAGGCGGTGCCGGTCCAGGTGGACCTGCGCGGCTACTTCCAGCCGATCGACGGGTTCTTCCACTGGTACGGGCGGATCGCGGCGAACCCCGAGCTGGCCTCCCGGGTTTCCGGCAACCGGGCGGACGTGGTGCTGCGCACGCCGCGGGGCGAGCGGCCGGGGGAGCTCTCCGACCCGGACGTGTGGGGGCGGTTCCGGATCAGCGGCGAGAGCACCCCGCCGTTCGACGTCGACTTCGACGTGCCCGCGGAGGCCTGAGCAGGTCTTAAGCGCGGCTGGTGTGCCGGTGGGCGTTGATGATCCGCTCCTGGGCGGCGGCAAGATGGGCGGCGACCTTCGCCGCGATCGCGTCCGGGTCGCCGCCAAGAATGGTGGCGAGCAGCGCGCGATGCTGACCGACCGAGATCGACAATGTGTCGTCCAACGCGTCGGTGAGCTGGAACAGCTCCGCGAACGTGGCGACCTGTTGCTCCCAGACCGCGCGGAGCCGGTCGTTCCCGGACGCCCGGTAGAACGCCGAGTGGAACTCGATGTCCGCGCGCGCGAACGCGGACGGATCATGTGCCCGCGCCGCCGCGTCCATGTCGGCGATGGCGGCCTCGCCGGCCGCTCGGCAGGCCGCCGGGTCGGCGGACGCCGCTTGCTGGCAGGCGTAAACCTCGAGCAGCTCGCGCAACGCGTACAGCTGGCGGACGTCCCGCTCGTCCAGCCCGACCACCCGGTAGCTGCGCCCGGAGCTGACGATCAGGCCCTCGCCGGCCAGGGTGCGCAGCGCGTCGCGCACCGGGCCCCGGCTCACCCCGAACCTGGCCGCCAGGGACGCCTCCACCAGCAGGGTGCCCACCGGCAATGCCCCGTTGAGGATCTCAGCCCGCAGCGCCCGGCTGACCTGCACGCCCAGCGCCACCTGCCGCTGAATTTGCGGCGCGGGCGCGGTGGGCGGGGAGACCGCCGCGGTAGGCAGCGCCGCGGTAGGCAGCGCCGCGGTAGGCAGCGCCGTGGTGGGCCCGGGCATGTGACGGCCCTTCGGTCGGGTGCGCCCACATTCTGATAGCCACCCGAGCTCACTGCAAACGGTTAACCGTTGACTGAATGTCCCCTCATTCGTCAGGGTGTACCCAGTGTCCTGAGTCACCGCCGCCCCGACACGGCCGAGAAGAGGCCCCGTTTGTGCCCGATCGCGTGGTCTGCCTCTCGCGCAGTTGCCAGCCCCGCCCGCACAGACCCAGTACCCCTGGCGCAGACCCAGTACCCCTGGCGCAGACCCAGTACCCCTGGCGCAGACCCTGCAGGCTCTGCGTCAGCCGCGGCCGGTCTGCGCGAGCCAATTGCTGGCGGCAGCCGGTCTGTGCGGGCCGGAGCGAGGGCGACGACGAGGGGCGGCTCGGAGTGTGCGAGCCAGACCGGCGGTTCGCGCAGACCTCGGGCAGCCGGCGCAGACCCCCTGGGCAGCCCGCGCAGACCCCCTGCGAGTCACCCACGGCCCGCGCAGACCCAGTGCCGCTGGCACAGACCCTGCAGGCTCTGCGTCAGCCGCGGCCGGTCTGTGCGGGCCGGGGCGAGCGCCAACGCCCACTGATGCCAACGCCCACTGATGCCAACGCCCACTGATGCCAACGCCCACTGATGCCAACGCTCACTGATGCCAACGCTCACTGATGCCAACGCCCACTGATCCCAACGCCCACTGTGCCCAACGAAGGGACACCAGCGTGGACAACAGCACAGCCGCCCTCCCGCCCGACGAGCAGCGGGCGACCGTTGTCCAGATCGGCCGCCGCTTGCTGCCGCTGATCTTCGTCGGCTACGTGCTGGCGTACCTGGATCGGGTCAACATCGGGTTCGCCCAGCTCGGCATGGGCACCGAGCTCGGCATCAAGACGGCGGCCTACGGGTTCGCGGCGGCGATCTTCTTCATCGCCTACTTCATCTTCGAGGTGCCCAGCAACCTGCTGATGCGCCGGTTCGGCGCCCGGATCTGGATCGCCCGAATCATGATCACCTGGGGCATTGTCACGGTGGTCACCGGGTTCGTCACGAACTACCCGGCGCTGATCGTGCTGCGCTTCCTGCTCGGTGTGGCCGAGGCCGGCTTCTTCCCGGGGATGATCTTCTACCTGACCCAGTGGTTCCGGGCCAATGACCGCTCGGTCGCGCTGGGCTGGTTCATCCTCGCCCAGCCGACCTCGTTCATCGTGGGTGGGCTGTGCGGCGGGGTGATCCTGGACCACGCGCACTGGTTCGGGCTCGGCGGCTGGCGCTGGCTGTTCGTGCTGACCGGCGTGCCCGCGGTGCTGGTCGGGATCGTCACGCTGATGCTGCTGCCCAACTCGCCGAAGGCCGCCTCCTGGCTGGCGCCGCGACGGCGGGACTGGCTCCTCGCGCAGCTGGACGCCGAGCAAGGACCGGAGACGAATCACGGCGCGCGCGCCCAGCTCGCCGCGCTGCGCAACCCCCGGGTGCTGCACCTGGCCGCGATCTACCTGATGACCTGCACCGGCAGCTACGGGTTCACCCTGTTCCTGCCGCTGATCATCAAACAGATCAACCCGTCGTACTCGTCGACCGCGATCGGCTGGCACGCCGTGCTGCCGTTCGTCTGCGCCGCGATCGGCATCCTGGTCGTCGCCCGGCTCTCCCGGACGGCCCAGGAACGCCGCTACCTGGTGATCGCGGCCGCCGGGATGGCCGCCGTCGGGCTGACCGTGGTGGTCGTCTTCCGGGCCAGTCCGGGGGTGGCGATGCTCGGCCTGTGCCTGGCCGGCGTCGGGGGGTTCGCCTACCTGCCGCCGTTCTGGGCGATGGCCACCACCGGCATCTCCCGCGCGCACGCCGCCGTCGGCGTGGCCGTGGTCAACTCGATCGGCAACCTCGGCGGGTTCGCCGGCCCGTACCTGGTCGGCCAGGGGGCCAATGCCAGCGGCGTGACCGCCGGGCTGTTCGTGCCGATCGGCGCGGAGCTGCTCGCGATCGTCCTGCTGCTGGCCTGGCGCAGTCCCGGCCGCCAGCCCGGCTCGGTCGCCGAGGACGTGGCAGCCAGGCCAACCGCAACGGCCTAAGGCGCGGTCAGTGAGCACGATTCCGGAGAGCGATAGCGCGATGCCGGTGTCTGGGATCGGGCGTCGAAGACGGTAAAGGTGCTCAGTGGGCGTTGATTGTGGAGATGCTTGCTCGAACTCGCCCGTGCGCTAAGCGGTTCACGGTGGCGGGCTGAACCCGTAGAATTAATATGCTGTTCGGACCCGGACCTGGGCGCAAAGGTTCGATCGCCTGGGAATGATCTAGAAGAATCGGCTATTGGCCCGTCGCTGGCGTGTGGCATTGGGGGTGCCACGATTGACCGATGATCCGGAGGAGCCCAGCCAACCTGAGCAAATGGGTGGCAGTTGGGGCGTCGACGCCCGAGGGGCCCAGGGCGTACAGGCCGGTCGCCGCAATATTCAGTACAACTATTTCCGTGGTTCCTCGACCCGCCAGCAGGCTCGGCCGCCGGTAACCCGCGATTCCCCCTATCCCGGCTTGGAAGCGTTTACCGAAGAGGACGAGGGGATCTTCTTTGGCCGCGACGTGGCCGCCGCGAAGTTGCTGGAGCGGATGTCGGAGTTGGGGAATCCCCCGGGGCAGCGTGAGTGGTTAGAGCTGCTCGTGTTGTCGGGGGTGTCGGGGGCTGGCAAGTCCTCGCTGCTGCGGGCCGGCGTGCTGCCGCGGATCCGCCGAGGGGAGCTCACGGCGCCAGGCTCGGCGCTTTGGCCACAGCTGATTTTCTCCCCCACGGCCGCACCGCTGGACGCATTGGCGAGGCAGGTCGCGCCGAAGGCGCGGACCACGTCAGCGGAGATACTGCGAAACCTCATCGACGATCCGGCTCACTTTGCCCACACCGCGCGCCAGATCGCTCTGGCTGCGCCGGACGGTCCCGCGCCGGCATCCGGCAACGCCGAGTCGAGATCGCGGCGGCTGGTGATTGTGGTTGATCAGTTCGAGCAGTTGTTCACGCAATGCCACGACCGACGGCAGCGGCGGGATTTCGTCACCGCATTGCATGCCGCGGCGAGTGGACGCCACGCCGACCTGGAGCCTGGTGCGCTCGTGGTGTTGGTCGTGCGGGCCGATTTCGAGGCTCAGTGCGCCGATTACCCCGAGCTGAAAGAGGCCGTTCAGCACCGCTACCTGCTCACCTCAATGACCGACAGGCAGCTCCGGCTGGCCATTACCGAACCCGCCAAGCAGCTCGAAGCCAGCGTGGACAACGAGCTTGTCGAGCGATTGCTGGGCGAGATGGGTCGGCCGGCGGCGACGTCGTTCTCCGGCGGGACCCGGCGGGCGCCGGTCTCCGGCGTCGGGGCGTTGCCGCTGTTGTCGCATGCCTTGAACCAGACCTGGGGAGGACGTACCGGTCAGACCCTGACGGTTGCCGACTACGAGCGCACCGGTGGCATTGACGGTGCCGTCGACAAGAGCGCGCGGGAGGCCTACGACAGCCTCAGCCCCGGCCAACAGAGCGTGGCTCGTCAGGTCTTCACCCGGCTGGTTGCCACCATCGGCGACAAGGACACCGCGGACCGCGTCGCCCACGCTGATCTGACGCAGGGCAGAAACTCCGCCGAACTCGCAGAGGTGGACGCGGTCCTGGCAACCTTCGCCGACAAGCGCCTGCTCACCCTCGACGCCGACACCGTGGAGATCAGCCACGAGGTCCTCCTCACCGCGTGGCTGCGGTTGCGCGACTGGCTCGAAGAAACCCGAGACAGCCGCAAGGCGCGTTCCCGACTACATACTGCCGTCGCCGAGTGGATAAGGAACTCCCGCCACAGGTCCTATCTGTGGGAGCTCGACACCGCCACCGACACCGAAGAGAAGATCCGCAACGACCCTCACCGCGCTCCGCTGAGCCGGGACGAAGACGCCTTCCTGCGGGCCAGCGCCCGAGCGCACCATCGCCGCGCCCGGCTTCGTCAGATGGTCGCCGCGCTGCTGACGGTCCTGGCGTTGCTCACCACCAGCCTGGCCGCCGTCATGGTGTATCGCGGGACCCAACTGGCGGCGCAGCTCGCGGCGGCCAACGCGGAAACCTTGGGCCGCGAGTCACAGAGACGAGCACCCACCGACATCGCCACCGCCGCTCAGCTTGCCCTCGCCGGTTGGCGGTCCGACCCGGAGAGTCCACAGGCCCGCACCGCCCTGGCCAACGCGTACCTGGCCCTGCAGTCCCTGGACACGGAGGTCGTCAATCTGCCCCAGCCGCCGCCCAAAGGCATCACGATCAGGGGCGACACGGCACTGATCTCCGCCGACCCCCTGGTGGCCATCACCGGAATCTCCGGGCCCACCCCTCGGCGCAGCGAGATCCCGCACACCTCGGCCGACCTAATTGGTGACTTGAGCCCGGACGGCCAGTGGTTCGCCTATGTGGCCAAGGATGGCACGGTCCGCGTCGACGACCTGCTGACCCGGTCCGAGCCCCGGATCGTGGCCACTGGCGTGCGGCCGGCCCAAGGATTTCTCGCCTTCTCCCCGGACGGTCAGCGACTTGCCTCGCTGGCCAGTGACGGTCACGGTGGAAGCGAGCTGCGGATCTGGGACCTGGTAACCGGTGCGCTGCTGCCAAACGGAGTCGGATCACGGCTGGGCACGGACGTTGCTGGCTTCTGGCTCACTCCCGATCCCCATGACGTGTTGGTTCGACACGGCCCCCGAATGAGGGACGGTACGAGGCTCGTGCTGCACTCCCTGGCCGACGGATCGGAGCTGGCTACCATGCCGCCCTTCGCGGGGGTCGCGCGACTGGGCGCGGCCGTCGTGTCCTGCGAGCCTCCCCCCTCCGCTGATGTCGTGGCGGAGTCGACGCTGGTGGTGACGCCGATCGGCGACGCCACGCCCCCGCTTCGGTTCAGCGCGCTCAGCCCGTGCGGCGGTCAGGGCCTGTCCGACGACGGCGGCTGGCTGGTCGAAGGGATCTTTAATGGCTCCGGGCAACACGGGGGATGCACGGTGCTTCGGCTAACCGATCTGCGCACTGGACAGTCACGGGAGGTGACCGTCCCGTCGTTCACACTCGGCGAAGTTGGTTTCACGGTCGCCTACCCGCTGTCCGCGCTTGGCGTCTCCACGGCCGCCGGGCAGCCCGCGGTGTTCCTCACGCACGGGGCTGCGCTGCTTCGGCTGCGGACTGAGCCCGCCCGCGCCGACCAGGGCAAACCACCATCGCGTCATCCGGCCGATGGTGGGCGTGACGTGACCACACCGATTCCTGACCACGTCCAAGTGAAGGGCGAGACCACCGCCGTCACGGTGGAGGATCGCGCCACTGGCCAGCCCATCGCCACCGTTGCGGGCCTCGACCACACCGTTGCCTCGGTCTTGCAGGGGAACTCGCTGTGGTTGGCATACCAGGCTCAACGGCGTTGGCAGATCGACCGGTACGAAGTATCGCCCCTGCGCAAGGTCACCAGTTTCGTGCCACCAGGCCCGGAGCAGCCTGACCCACGCCTCGGTATGGCGTTCGTCGGTCTCCCGGCGACCATGTTGCTCACGGTCAGTGGTGGTGTGCTGAGCGCGCTGGATCCTCTGAATGGGCGCCCGCTCGCCCCTCCGGTCACGGTGACACCGCCCGGGGTGAACGACGGCATGGGCTTCGGCAATCGCGAGCGGCTCGCACCACGTCCGGGACATCCCGGCCAGGTCGCGGTGTGGGGCGAGCGGGACGTCCAGGTCTGGGATGCCCTCACCGGCCACCAAGTCGCCACCATCCCGGTAGCGGCGGCAGGGAACAACTCGATGGCGTTCGACCCGTCCGGCCAGCGGATCGCCATGCTGACCAAGGAGAAAACCATCGAGCTCTGGAATGTCGACACCGTGCGGCAGCTGCGCCGGCCGATCCCGTCGGCCGACACCAACGCTCTCGTCGGCTTCGATGCCGATGGCTACCTCGACACGGTAAACGCTGGCGGAGACGGGTTGGTCTTCGTTGACCCTGACCAGGGCGGAGAGGCTGGCTCGATGGGCGCCGTGCACGGTGACCTGTTCGATGTCAGCATCGTGGGTGATCCTGTCGTGCCAGTAGACAGCCTCGACGAGAGTCGGCCGTACGAGCTGCCCGTGATCGCGCGGGCCTGGCGCGACCGGCTCTGCGCGGCGGCCGACCGACCGTTCACTGCCGCGGAGCTGGCGATCCTGCCACCCGGGACCGATACCGACCCACCGTGCTCATGAGCCGCACCGAGGACGACGGCAGTGGGAGCGCCGCCGTGAACGATGATCGAGATCCGTCGGCGGACCCCACCCAGGACCCCGTCTCCGGGGGCGGTGGGCTGATTGATGTTCGTGGGGCTCAGGGTGTCCAGCTCGGCGGCGGCAACATCCAGCACAACTACTACGGTGTCGATGTCCTCGAGATCAGTTCGCCGTATCGGGGCTTGCGCGCCTTTGCCGAGGGGAACGAGGCGGTCTACTTCGGCCGTGATGAGGCTGTTTCGACGGTGCTGGAGCGGATGTCGAAGCAGGTGGACGCCTCGGGGCTGCTCGTGGTGTCGGGGGTGTCAGGGTGCGGCAAATCCTCCCTGTTGGCGGCCGGTGTGCAGCCCCGAATCCGCGCGGGGGAGCTGGCGCGGGGCACGAAGCCATGGCCGATTCTGATGTTCACCCCCACCGCGAACCCGTGCAACGAGCTCGCGGAGCGGGTTGCCCCGCTCGCTGGGAGCGACGCGGTCACCGTACTGCGGAACCTGACCGACGATCCGACCTCCTTCGCCCACACCGCGCGCCAGGCCGCCCTGGATCCAGATTCACCCTCAGCGAGCCCCGACTCGACATCGCCTCGGCGGATCGTGCTCGTGGTCGACCAGTTCGAGCAGCTCTTCTCCCAATGCGGGAGTGAGGCACAGCGGCGGGCATTTATCACCGCCCTGCATGCCGCCGCGATCGGCCACCCGGACGCGACTCCCGCAGCTTTGGTGGTCTTGGTGGTGCGTGCCGATTTCGAGGCTCATTGCGCCGAGTATCCCGAGTTGAAAACCGCCGCCCAGGATCGCTACCTGCTCACCGCGATGACCGAATCTCAACTGCGACTGGCCATCACCGAGCCGGCCAAGAGAGTGGGCTCCGGCGTCGACGATCAGCTCGTAGAGCAACTACTGCACGAAATGCTCGACCCTTCGTCATCTCCGAATGGCGCCCAGCGGTCGGCCGTGTCGGGCGCCGCGGCGCTGCCACTGCTGTCACATGCTCTCGACCAGACCTGGCGGACGAGCAAAGGCACACCGCTGCGCCTGGCCGACTACGAGCGCACCGGCGGCATTGAAGGCGCCGTCGCCCAGACCGCGCAAAGCGCCTACAACGGCCTCAGCTCGAACCAGCGGCAGGTGGCTCAGCAGATTTTCACCCGGCTGGTCGCCACTACCACCGATGGCAAGGACACGGCGAACCAAGTCGCCCGAGCCGACCTGGCAAAGGGCAAGAACGCCGCCAACACCGAGGACATGAACGCGGTCCTGGAGACCTTTGCCGGGAAACGGCTGCTCACCCTCGATGCCGATACTGTCGAGATCAGCCACGAAGTGTTGCTGACCGCGTGGCCGCGGCTCCGCGATGAATGGCTGGCGGAAATCGATGCCGACCGAATTGTCCGCTCCCACCTGAGCGCCGCGGCCGCTGAATGGGTCGGACACGACCGGAAGGCCTCCAGCCTCTATCACGGGAAGCGGCGCAAGATCGCCATCGCAACCGCCGCGCGGATCCGCACCGACCCGCGCCACCCGGCACTGACCAACGACGAGAACGACTTCCTGGACGCCAGCACCCGGGCACATCGCCGCCGGGTTCGCGCCCGTCAAGTACTCATCGCGGCGCTGACGGTGCTCACCGTGGCCGCAAGCACACTGGCCGCGGTTGCGGTGTATCGGGGTCGCCAGGTCAGCGCCCGACTGACGGCCGCCAACGCCGAGACCCTGGCCCGTGAGTCGCGGAGTCGAGCACCTACCGACATTGCCACCGCCGCGCAACTTGCCCTGGCCGCCTGGCGCGCCAATCCGAGCGCAATGACCCGGACCGCTCTCGCCAATGCCTACCTGCCGCTGCGGTCCCTCGATGCGGAAATCGTCAACCCAATCGGGGAGCCGATCAAGGGCTTTCGAATCAAAGGTGATACCGCTCTGCTGACGTCGCCGAACCGGATGGTCGTCCTCACCGGAGTATCCGGACCTGTCCCACAGAGCTGGGAAGTCCCAGACGCCTCCGCGGACACAGCGCTGGACCTGAGCCCGGACGGCCGCTGGCTCGCCGAGATGACCAAGGATGGCACGATCCGCATCCGCGACGTGCTGACCCGATCCACGCCCGAGACCATCGCCACCGGCCAGAAGCCTGACAGCGTGCTGGTGTTTGGACCCGACAGCAAGCGAATCGCCTGGCTCACCGACAGCGGCCGTCAAGGTGAGGTCGAGCTGCGGAGCTGTGACCTCACCAGCTGCGCGGCGAAGCCGCCGGACCCGCGGCCGCTGCCGGCACCCAGGACCATCTATGGCATCTGGCTCACGCCCGACCTGAACCAGGTCCTCGTGCGATATGGCGATCGTCACTCGAACGACAGCCAGGTGGTCCTGCGTTCGACGGTGGACGGATCGGAGTTGGCGATCATGGCGCCCGGCGCGCTGGTGACGCGCGACGGCGCGGCCGTTGTGTCCTGCGCGCCAGCTCCAGAAAATGACCCGTCCGCGAAGGCGACAGTGACAATCACGCCGGTCGGCGACGCCGCACCCCCCATTCGGATCAATTCGGTTGGAGCGACCTGCGTTCGGCTGGGGGTGTCCAACGATGGAGGCTGGCTGGTCGAACAGAACTCGCCTGGTTCGCAGGGTCACGCGACAGCGTCGCTGCAGCTGACCGATTTACGCACCGGCCAGGGGCGGCAGGTAACTGTCCCATCGGGGCCGGATCGCACCACCGACGTCTCCGAGATGACGACGCTGGGGGTTTCGACAGCCGGCGGCCAGCCTTCGGTGCTCTTCGCGCACGGGACGTCGCTGCTTCGCTTGCGGACCGAGCCCGCCATGATCGGCCCCGGCAAGGCACCGTTGCGCAAGCTGGCCGATGACGGTCGTTATTTGACCTGGTCCACTCCTGATCTGAGCTGGTCTTCCCGTGGCACAGTCTCGGTCGAGGAGCGAAGTACCGGCCGGACCATCGCTACTCTTTCGGATCTGGACCCGTTCACTGGCGACGCCTTGGTGGGCAACTCACTGTGGTTGTTCCGTCCGACCGGCAACCAGCGGCAAGTCGACCGGTACGAGGTCTCGCCATTCCGCAAGATCACCACGTTTGCGCTGCCGGCCCCCCATCCGGAGGTGCAGGGCTTTGGCGCGATCTCCCCGGTCGGGGACACCACGATGCTTCTTGTGGTCAGCGGCGGCGCGCTCTCGGCGGTGGACTCGATGAATGGGCGGATCCTGGCCCCGCCAGTCAGCTTGCCCCGACCAAACGAGCTTCTGTTGGGCGGCGGCGGCGTCGCACTCATCCCCCGTCCGGGCCACGCCGGCCAGGTCGCGCTGTCCGGCTGGCGGGACACCCAGATCTGGGACGCGCTCAGCGGCCGAACAATCGCCACACTTCCGGTAAGCGGCACCGGGCAAGGCTCGATGGCTTTCGACCCGTCCGGCCAGCGCATCGCCGTGGTGACCAGAGACAAGACCGTCGAGCTCTGGGATATCGATTCCGCCACGCGGCTGCGGCCACCGATCCCGGCCGCCGACGGTCAAAAACTCGTCGGCTTCGATGCCGATGGCTATCTCGACGTGCTGACCGGGGACATCCAGGATCGGCTGTCCTTTGTTGACCTCGACCAGGGGGAGGAAGCCGGCTCGATGGATGTCGGTCTCGGGGTAGACGACACCAGTATTTTCGGCGACCCGGTCGCACCAGTGATATCGATCGGGGAGGTATTGCCCTACGAGCTGCCGGTGACCGCGCAGGGCTGGCACGACAGGCTCTGCGCGGCGGCCAACCGTGCGTACACCGCGGCGGAGCTGGCGATCTTGCCCCCCGGTACCGACCCCGACCCGCCATGTTCTTGAGTTGTCGATGACGCTGTCGTGCGAGGTACCCGGCAGTGCCGCGATATTCGGAAGGATGACGGAATGGATCCTGTGACGTTGATAGTGGCGGCATTGGCGGCCGGTGCCGGCGCGGGCGCGAAGGGGGTCGCCTCAGACGCGGTCAAAGATTCCTACCAGGCGTTGAAGAAGCTGGTGGGTCGTCGGCTTGCTGGTCGGGAGTCTGGTGAAGCGGCGTTGCGGGGCCACCAGGCCGCTCCGGAGACAGCCGGGGACGCGCTACATGCCGAGCTGGTTGAGGTCTACCGGCCTGACCGCGACCAAGACCTGGTCGTGGTGGCTCGGCGGCTGATGGACTTGCTCGGCGCCGAGGGCTTGTCCGCCGGGAAGTACCAGGTTGCGGTGGAAGGAGCCCAGGGCGTTCAGGTCGGCGATCAGAACGTCCAGACGAACACGTTCACCACCCTGCCACCTTCCGCCAAGCCGGACCTGCGATCCTACTGAGGGTGACCGACCGTATACCGGCAACCGAGCCTGGACCGGTGCTCCTGTTGGGCGGGCGCAGCGAGATCGGGCTCGCCGTGCTGCGCCGGCTGGTGGTCGGCGGGGCCAGGACCGTGGTGCTGGCCGCCCGCCGCGCCGAGGCGCTGGACGAGCAGGAGCGCTCGCTGCGCGCCGAGGGCGCCACGACGGTGCACCGGGTGGAGTTCGACGCGGACGACCTGGCCGCGCACCGGGGCGTGCTGGACAAGGTGATCGGCCTGGTCGGCGCGCTGGACGTGGTCGTGGTGGCCTTCGGCGTGCTCGGCGACCAGGCCACGGCGGAGCGCGACGCGGCCCACGCGCTGGCCGTGGTGCACACCGACTACACCGCACACGTCGGCGTGCTCACCGAGCTGGCCACCGTGCTGCGTGCCCAGGGCCGGGGCACCGTCGTGGTGTTCTCCTCGGTGGCCGGCGTGCGGGTGCGCCGGGCCAACTATGTGTACGGCTCGGCGAAGGCAGGCTTGGACGGGTTCGCCAGCGGCCTGGCCGACGCGTTGGCCGGCAGTGGGGTGCGGCTGCTGCTGGTGCGGCCGGGGTTCGTGGTCGGGCGGATGACCGAGGGGATGTCCCCGGCGCCGTTCTCCAGTACCCCAGAACAGGTCGCCCAGGCCACCGTGCGGGCGCTGCGGTCCGGCCGGGGCGAGGTCTGGGTGCCCTCGGTCCTGAGGCCGGTGTTCGCCGTCATGCGGCTGCTGCCCCGGCCGATCTGGCGGCGGATGCCCAGGTGAGCGCGGTGCGAGAAGCCGCCGAGGCCGAGGATGGTCCGACGTCCGACATTTTCTGTCACGGGTTCGTAGCCAATTGTGTCCTTCGCGGCGCTCCGCGCCTGGTATCAAAGTGAGCATGCGCATGGGGGCGGCCCGTTGGGCCGGTGCGGTGGCCATCCTGGCCATGGTGGTGGCCGGCTGCGCTACCGGGCTGACCGCGGTCGCCGACGCCCCTACCGCCCCGGTGAACCGGACGGTGACGTTGGCCTCGGCGGTCGGCCCTCGGACCGCGATCGTGCACCGGCCGACCGGGCTGGCCCGCAACTCCCCGCTGGTAGTCGTCATGCACGGCGCGGGCGGCACCGGGGAACAGGTGCGCAGCACGTTCGGCTGGGACGCGCTGGCCGACCGGGAGGGCTTCGAGGTCGCGTACCCGAACGGGTTCGCCAGGTACTGGAACGCCGGGTTCTGCTGCGGCGCCCCGCACTCCCGGCACGTGGATGACCTCGGGTTCCTGCACGGGCTGGTGACGCAGCTGGTGGCCGAGGACGGCGTGGATGCGCGCCGGGTCTACGCGGTCGGCATGTCCAATGGCGCGATGATGGCCTACGCGTGGGCCTGCGCCCGCCCCGAGGACCTGGCCGGCATCGGCCCGGTGTCCGGTGCGCTGGTCGCGCCGTGTCAGCCCGCTCCGGCGATCACCGTGGTGGCCGTGCACGGCACCGCCGATCGGAGCGTGCCGATCAACGGCGGGGTGGGCCCGAAGAGCGTCTCGCACTACGACTACCCGTCGGTGGCCGTCTCGCTGGCGCCATTCGTGGCCGCCGACAAGTGCGCGCCAATGCCCAAGCGGACCGATCGGCCCTCGGTGCAGCTGAGCACCTGGACCTGCTCGGGCGAGCGCAACGTGACCCTCGCGGTGGTCAGCGGGCTGGGTCACGAATGGCCCGGCGCCCGACCCGCCTCCCCGGTCAAACGCGTCATGCGCCCACCGGCGCCGCTGGACGCGACCACCTTCCTGTGGTCCCACCTGCGCACCTCGGTGCTCAGTTAGGGCATGTCCTGCGGATCATTCAGCCGGCGTCGCGGCGCCCAGTCGGCGCCTCGCGGCGTTGTCGTCGCCCCAGATACAACAACGGTATCTGGGGCTCCTCCGCCTTGCGATGCATCCGACTGGATCACCGCGCCGCTCGGCATAGATCCACAGGACACGCCCTAATCGTCCAGACGGGTCAGCTCGTGCGGCGGCGCAACGGGTGGTCCTCCGGGATCTCGACCACGGCGATGCTGACCCCGTCCGGGTCGGCGATCCACATCTCGTCCAGCCCCCACGGTTCGCGCTTCGGTTCCCGGATCACCGGCACGCCCTTGGCCGCCAGCTCCCGATGGGTGGCCGCCAGGTCGCGCACCTGCAGCCACAGCGCGATCGCTGGCCCGGCCGGCTGCTCGGCGCGGCCGGACAGCTCGAGCAGCCCGCCGCCGAGGAAGAACACCGTGCCTCGTGCCGGGCCGGAGCCGAACTCGCGGTAGACGGCCAGGCCGAGCTGGTCGCGGTAGAACTCCCGGCTGCGGTCCGGGTCGGTGGGGTGCAGCAGCACGCGGCTGGAAAGGACTTCCATGGCGTACAGAGTGCTACAGGGAGTAGGCGCCAAACCTCGCCACGGCCACAATGAGCGCCAACACGATCAGCAGCACGTTGGCCGCGACGAACGGGTACTCCTTGCGGCGGCCGTGGGTGATCGCGGCGCCGATCATCAGCAGCACGATGCCGATGGCGGCCAGCGAGATGAAGACCGTGCCGATCCCGGTCAGCGCGGGCAGGATCAGCCCGATCGCGGCCAGCACCTCGACCGCGCCGATGCCCTTCACCGCGTTGTCCGAGTAGTCGTCCACCCAGTCCATCTGCGCGCGCAGATCGGCCTTCGGCCGGATGAGTTTGACCAGCCCGGCGGCAACAAAGATCACCGCGAGCAAGATCTGCAACACCCAAACCAGTGCGCCCATCGGAGTTCCTCCGTGTTGCGTGATTGATAACTCGAACGGCCCAGCGGCGCGATCATGGAAATGGTGGCCCGGTCAGGCTGGGCCCGGTGGGAGGCGCGCCGAGCGGGAGATCGGCCGGCGGCGGGAGCGCCGGGGCTGGCCGCCCGCGGGGCACCGACGAACGTAGTCCGCGCCGGCGCGGACTACCATCGGAACAGTTGAGGGATCTACGGGCGCGGCCCGATCATGGAGGAAATGCGTGACTGAAGTGTCACCAGTATCGCCGGACGTGCGTTCGCTGGAGGACGTGACCAGGGACGCGGTGGCGCGAGCGATGGGTGCGGTGCTGCCGTCCGAGTTGGCCGACGCCGACCCGCTGGTGCGACGTTCCGAGCACGCCGACTTCCAGGCGAACGCGGCGCTCTCGCTGGCCAAGAAGATGCGCGCGAAGCCCCGCGAGGTGGCCGACTCGATCGCCACCGCCCTGCGCGAGCAGACCGGCGGGCGGTTCGGGGTGGAACTGGCCGGCCCCGGTTTCCTCAACCTGACCGTCACCGACGACGCGATCTGGTCGCAGGTGGCCGCCCGGCTGGCCGACGAGCGGCTGGGCGTGGGCACTCCGCAGCTGGGCCGGCGGACCGTGGTCGAGTACTCCTCGCCGAACATCGCCAAGGAGATGCACGTCGGCCACCTGCGCACCACGATCATCGGGGACGCGCTGGCCAGGCTGCT
>Ga0137412_10002330_pt1 | contig 15024 bp, 12 predicted proteins | sample CZODoug2_1_16fun_FD_122160 | JGI IMG/M metagenome (GOLD analysis project Ga0137412, IMG submission 122160) | Vadose zone soil fungal communities from Angelo Coast Range Reserve, California, USA - CZODoug2_1_16fungal (Hybrid Assembly) | ecosystem: Environmental > Terrestrial > Soil > Vadose zone...
CAAGGTGTTTGGCCGCGACGTAACCGAAGGTCATGGCCGGTCCGATTGTTGCACCGGCGCCGGCGTAGCTGCGTCCCATCACCGCCGCCGAGGTGTTACCTACGGCGTAAAGGCCGCGCACGACGGTGTCGTCGGCGCGCAGCACCCGCGCGTATTCGTCTGTGCGCAGACCACCTGATGTGCCCAGATCGCCGAGAACGATTTGAAAGGCGTAGTAGGGCGGTTTGCCAAGCGGATGCAAGTTGGGATTGGGCATGGTGGGGTCTCCGTAGTAGTTGTCGTAAACGCTGTCACCTCTGTTGAAATCGTCGTCGTGGCCGCCTCGGGCCAGTTCGTTGAAACGCGTAGCGGTGTCGGACAGTTGCGCGGCAGGCACCGCGATCTTGGTCGCGAGTTCATCCCAGCTGTTGGCCGCCTTGACGACGCCGGACTCCAGCCAGGCTTTGGGCACCTTTCGCCCGGTGGGAACCGGGGCGCCGGGGATTTTCGGTATCGGCAGATGTCCCGCGACCACATAGCGGTTGAACGATCTGTGGTCGGTGATGAGCCAGCAGGGAATGTGGGTGACGCCCGATTTCTGGCCCTCGAGCATCGCGTGGCCGAAGTCCATGTATGGAGCCGCCTCGTTGATGAACCGCTTCCCCTCACCGTTGACGATGAACTGCGACGGCATCATGCGCTCGTTGAGCATGAATTGCATTCGGCCATCCGGCCATTGGATCGCCGGAAACCACCAGGCTTCGTCGAGCATGTCGGCGGCGGCGCCGACCTGCTGGCCGGCCCGGATGCCGTCACCGGTAGCCGCCGGGTTGCCGAAGCTCCAGTCCTGATCCACGACCGGCTGATGCTCTTTGCGCCAGGCCATGTCGTGGTCGAAGCCACCGGTCGCCATGACCACGCCTCGCCGGGCGCAGATCCGATGCAGCACATGATCTTTCACGACAACCGCACCGGTCACCGATCCGTCGTCGTCGGTGATCAGCTGCGTCATCGGCGCTTCCAGCCACAGCGGAATGCCCCGGTCCTTCATCGCCAGCCGCATTCGTGCAGCCAGCGACTGCCCGATGGCCGCCATCCGGTCGCCGAAGACCCGGGCCCTGAACATCCGCCACACCAGCTTCACCAACACGCCTTTACCGGCCCATGACTGGCGCACCTGGTAGAACGAACGAAGCTCTTTGGGCCCCAGCCAGATTCCGCGCGGCGCCAGCGCCAACGGTGCCAGCAGGTGCTGCTCCTCGTCGGCCAGCGTGCGCAGATCGATAGGGGGAACGTTGATCGTGCTGCCGAGTTCGGAACCGCCCGGCAGTTCGGGGTAGTAGTCGGCATAGCCGGGCTTCCAGACGAACTCGAACCACGGGCTGAGCTTCTCGAGAAACTCCATCATCTCCGGCGCCGAGTCGACGTACTGCCGAATTCGCGCGTCGCTGACCAAGCCGTCGGTGATGCGCCGCAGATAGTCGACGACGCCGTCGAGCGCCGGTGTGTAGCCGGCCCGGCGTTGCGCGGGTGCTCCCGGTACCCAGATGCCGCCGCCGGACAACGCGGTGGAACCGCCGAAGTGGCTGGACTTTTCGATGACCAGCGTGTTGAGGCCGGAGGCTTGGGCGGCCAACGCCGCCGTCATGCCGCCGCCTCCAGAACCGATGACCAATACGTCGACGACATCGTCGAACGTATCGGGGCCGCCAGGTGCCGCTGCCGTCATCCCGCCGGCACCGCCGTTCTGACCGCGAAGCCGGCAATCAACTCGGGAGCCGGCTTGTAGTAGCGCACGTCCGTCCGATAAGGTCCGGCGGCCGCCAGCGCCGCGAAAGCCGCTACCCAGGTGCGGATCTCATGCGCGGAGTTGCCGCCCTCGTTGGCGATGAACGAGTTGGACCACTTGTCTAGGTCGTCGAGATGTCCACTGTCCACGATCTCGAGGAATTGGCGATCGAACTCCGGGTTGAGGGGCTGAAGGTCGCTCTCTCCGGCGGCGAAGCTCTTGGCTGCGTCCATCACGGCGGTCTGCCGCGCCGATCGCTGCTCGGGGGTCATCGGCCGGCCGTGCACAATCCGCTCCACGACTTGCGGCGTCGCGGTCGACAGCGTCGGAACGGGCGGATCATGCGACAGCCCACCGGATCCCACCAGCAGGACCCGCTTGCCCAAGGTGGCCAGATAGCTGCCGACTGCGGAGCCGAGCGTCCGGCAACGATGCAACGGCCCCAGCGGCGTGGCGACCGAGTTGATGAAAATCGGGATCACCGGGCGCGCGGTGGCGGAGCCGAACAACTTCTCCAGCGGTTGGACGGCGCCGTGGTCGACCTCCATATTCGCCGAGATGGCAATGTCGACGCCAGCGGACAGAACCGCTTTCGCGCAGCCGACCGCTACTGCTTCGGGAACGTCAAGCGGTCCTTTGTGAGTGCCGTAATCGCCGACCCCCTGAGCTTCGGTACCGATGCAGAACGGCGGCATCAGCTTGTAGAAGAAGCCGTTGTAATGGTCAGGCGCAAAAATGACGACGATCTCCGGGTCGAAGTCCTCGACGAATTGCCGTGCCTGCGTGAGTGCGCTGTCGATGTCATCAAGGAGGTCCTGCGACGGCCCGGGCAGATTGAGCAGAGGGCTGTGGGACATACAGCACAGGGCTAGCGGCACGGTTTCCTCCCGGTGTCAAGGTGAGGACGTCAAAGAGCGAGGCACTCAACTCGGGGGCGAGCTGAGCAATACACGCGCCCGCGATACAGCGATCGGGGCGTAGGAACACCACGGATTCTTGGTGAGCGTCGAACCAGGCCTTGAGCTGGCCGGTCCGGTCGCCGACGACAGTCACATCGGGATCGTCATCGCCATCCCAGTGCAGCTGGGTCAGTGGCCGGGCGGCGACGAGCTTGGCGCCCAGCGCCTGCCAATCCGCAAATGCCTTGGCGCCGAGAATTTCCCGCGGATTGTTGTTCCAGCACATCACGGCGAACCAGCCGCCGACAACGTCGTCGAACAGCACGTCCTGCTGCTCTCGGGTATCCACCCGGGGTTGGACGAACAGCGTCCCGACGGGCGAATCGTCGCGCCGCGGTTCGGGGTGCACGACGGCGCCCTGCTCGTATCGCGGCATCGGCTTGAATCGCATCTCGAGCACATATCGCTTGAGCGACGGCATAATTGACGCGGACCGCACCAACAGGTCCCGAGCTGCAGCGACCCGTCGGTTGGTCGGCGAGATGACGCGGCCCACCATCGTCGACAGGTCGATCATCGCCCGGGCATGCTTGCGACGTTCGACGTCGTAGGTGTCGAGCAACGCATCCTCGGCGTAGCCGTTCACCACGGCAGCAAGCTTCCAGCCCAGATTCGCCGCGTCGCGGATTCCGCTGTTGTAGCCCTGCCCCTGCCACACCGGCATCAGGTGCGCGGCATCGCCGGCCAGCAGCAGGCGGCCGCGGCGGAACGCGCCGGCGATCCTCGAGTGATGGGTGTAGACCCGGTGCCGGATCACGTCGACGCGGTCGGGATGCGGCACCATCGACGCCAGCATCCGGGTGAGGAAGGCCGGATCTTCGGCCTGCTCATCGGTCTCGTCGGCGTGGATCATGAACTCGAACCGGCGAATTCCGTGCGCGATCGAGATCGAGGCATAGGGGCGTGCCGGGTCGGCGCCGACTTCACTGTTGGGATGGCCGAGCGGATCGTTGGCGAGGTCGACGACCAGCCAGCGGGTCGGCGAGGTGGTGCCGTCGAACGACACCCCCATCAGCTGGCGAGTGGCGCTCCGGCCACCGTCGCAGCCGACCACGTAGCGGGTCAGCACAGTCTTCGGCCCACCCTCGCCGTCAAGTTCGACGGTGACCGCGTCGGCCGTCTCGGTGTACGACGTCAAGGGCCGGCCCCACTGCACGTCGACGTGCTCGAAGCGCTCCAGACCACGAAGCAACTCGGCATCGACCAACGGCTGAACGAACCCGTTGCGCTTGGGCCAGCCGAAACGCGCATCGGGCGGGGCCATTTCGGCAAGTATCCGGCGCTTGGCGTCGACAAATCGCAGAATCTGGTTGGGCACGGTGTGCGGCAGAACGTGGTCGACCAGGCCGATCGCCTGGAACGTGCGCAGCGATTCGTCGTCCAATCCGACGCCGCGCGGATAGTCGATCAGCGTGTCGCGTTCTTCGACCACCAGAGTGCTGACGCCTTGCAGGCCAAGGATATTGGCCAGGGTCAGACCAACCGGCCCCGCGCCGACAACGACAACGTCGACATCCACATCCTGGACCTCCTGCCCTTCGGACACCGTCAACGACCCAGCAGGAAGTCGACATGCAGGCGGTCGAACGTCTTGGCGTCCTCGTACTGCGGCCAGTGGCCACAACCGGACATCACTTCGAAACGGGCACCCGGGATCATCGAGGCGATTCGGCGGCCCTCGGTCACGTCCGCGGTCGGGTCATCACTGGTCCACAACACCAACGTCGGCGCGGTGATAGACCCATAGTCGCTGGGGCCTAGAATGTTACGGGCGCGGATCTCGGGGTCTTGCAGCGCCATGATGTCACGCATCGCGGAGACGAAGCCCGGCTGGCGGTACACCCGCTGGCGGCTCGCGACGAGGTCGTCGTAGTCCTTCGACTTGTCGGCCATCAACCATTTGATCCGCGCCTGCACGGTTTCCCAAGTCGGGTTTTCGGCGGCCGCCATCGACAGCGTGATGATCCGCTTCATCACATCGGGATCGGCTTGCGAGCCACCGGCGGTGTTGAGCACCAACCGGTCGACTTTGTCGGGGTGGTCGACGGCGGCGCGGGAAACCACCCAGCCGCCAAGCGATTCACCGGATAAGTGGGCGCGCTCGACGCCGATCGCATCGAGGAAGGCCAGCAAATGGTCGACGTAGTGGCAGACCTCCAGCGGGTGACCGGGTTTGTCGGTGTAGCCGTGCCCCAGCATGTCGATCGACCAGGTCGAGAAGTGCTCGGCGTGCGCCTCCAAGTTGCGGACGTATGCCTCGGCGTGACCACCGGAGCCGTGCAGCAGGATCAGCGGCGGCTTGCTCGAATCGCCGGCATGCAGGTAGCGAGTTCGCACACCACCGGCGTGCAGGTAGCCCTGCACAAACGGGACACCCTGCAGGTCACTCCACACGCTTTCGTGCTCGGGCACCGGTTCCTCTCTGGTCAGTTCCGGTGGAAATTTGGTTCTCGTTTCCCGCCAACTAAGTGTGCTAAAATCGCACATCAATGTGCACTATGTATAGAGCATCACTCTCTGCCGGTCCGCTGTCAAGCACGGCCCAACTCGGGTTGGCCGGCCCGGCGACGGTGCGCTGACATGCGCGAGGCTCCGACGACTCGGACCGCCGCGGCGCCCGGCTCGCAGACGCTGGCCCGGGGACTCACTGCTCTGCAGTTGGTGGCCGATGCTCCCGCGGGGATGACCGTGCAGCAGGTGGCCGACGGCGTCGGTGTGCACCGGACCATCGCGTATCGCCTGCTTGCGACGCTGGCCCAGTTCCGATTCGTCGCCAAGGGCGAGGACGGACGTTATCGGCCGGCCGCGGGGCTGGCGCTGCTCGGTGCGTCGTTCGACCGCAATGTCCGCCAGCTGAGCGTGCCGATCCTGCGCGCGCTGGCTGACGATCTGGGCACGACGGTGTCGCTGCTCGTGGCCGAGGGAGACCAACAGGTGGCCATCGCGGTGATCGTCCCCACCCAGGTCCCCTACCAGCTGGCCTTTCACGAAGGCAGCCGTTACCCGCTCGATCGCGGCGCCGCGGGTATCGCGCTGCTGGCCAGCCTGCCCCCGCGCCCGGACGAACGCGATCTGGTCGTGAGCGCCCGCGAGCAAGGCTGGGTGATCACCCACGGTGAGATCGAGCCGAACACCTATGGTTTGGCGGTCCCCGTGCATCGCGATCCGCCGTCACCGCCGGCCTGCATCAATCTGATCTCGCACCGCGAAGACGTGGTGATGCGCGGCAAGGACGCAGTTGTCAAGGCAGCCAAGGAATTATCGGCGATCTTGAGCTGACCCTTGGGCAAGAAGGAAGAGAGTTTTATGCCGACTTGGGATCATGAAGTCGACGTCGTCGTGCTCGGCAGCGGCGGAGCCGCGCTGGCAGCCGCGCTGACCGCCGCGGCAAGCGGTGCCTCGGTGGCGGTTTACGAGAAGGCCGTGACTGTCGGTGGCACCACTGCGGTTTCGGGCGGCGTGGTGTGGATCCCTGCGCATAATCGCTCGCCCGAGGTCGAGCTCACCGTCGACGATGCGCTCAGTTATCTGCGTGCGCAATCGCTCGGGTCGATGGACGACGCGCTCGTCGACACGTTCGTACGGACGGGTCCGGCGATGCTCGACTTCATCGAAGCGCACAGCAGCTTGCGTTTCGAGATCGCCACCGGTTTTCCGGATTACAAGCCGGAGCTACCCGGCGGCCAGCCCGGTGGTGGCCGCTCGCTGAGCGCGGCTCCGTTCGATCTGAATCAACTTGGCGAGTGGCGCGATCGGATCACCTCGTTTCCACAGGACTGGTCCAACGTCGGATTCGACGCCGAGACCCGGGCCCGCCTGCATGCGGGGGTCGACGAGAACGCCGATCTGTGCGTGGCCGGCACGGCGCTTATCGCCGGACTGCTCAAGGGATTGCTCGATGCCGGCGTGACTCCGCATACCAATGCCCGCGCCGAAGAATTGGTCGCCCAAGACGGCGCGATCGTCGGAGTCCGAATCGCCTCCGGCGGTGAGCAGTTGGCCGTCCGTGCTCGTCGTGGAGTGATCTTGGGGACGGGTGGATTCGAATGGGATCCCGCGCTGGTCAACGCTTTTCTGCGTGGCCCGATGCACGGCGCCGTCTCGCCGCCCAATAACACCGGCGACGGACTGCGCATGGTGATGGCGCACGGCGCCGACCTGGCCAACATGGGTGAGGCGTGGTGGGTTCCGATCGTGCAGATCCCGGGCGACACAATCGACGGACACCAACGCAGTCGCAGCGTGCGGCTGGAACGGACTCGGCCGCGCAGCATCATCGTCAACCGGCTTGGCAAGCGATTCGTCAACGAGGCCTGCGACTACAACTCGATGGCCGGCGCCTTCCACTACCTCGACCCGCGTGCGGGCTACGTCAACGACCCGGCCTGGATGGTGTTTGATTCACAACACCTCAAGCGTTATGGGTTCTTGGGCGTCGACCCCGACGGGCCGGTGCCGGACTGGTTCTGCGAATCGGCGGATCTCACTGAGTTGGCCGCCAAAACCGGGATCGCTCTCGACGGGCTCACCCGCACCATCGACGCCTGGAACCACCACGTCGGTGACGGCTCTGATCCCGACTTCGGCCGTGGCTCAAGTGCTTACGACGGCTACTGGGGTGATGAGCACGCAACGACGCTGGCCGGCAAGACGCTGGGCCCCGTCGACACCGCGCCGTTCTACGCGGTTCCGGTGTCGGTGGGCGCGATGGGCACCAAGGGCGGACCGCGCACCGACCGCGATGGACGCGTCCTGCATGTCAGCGGTGCGCCCATCCCGGGCCTGTTCGCCGCCGGCAACGCGATGGGTGGGGTGACTGGACGCGCCTATGGCGGTGCCGGCGGAACCATCGGTCCGGCAATGGTTTTCGGCTATCGCGCGGGCTACGCCGCAGCGACGGGGAAGTCGGTCGACTAACTGAACGCTTTGGTGATTGCCGCCATATCGAAATAGTCGCGCCACACCGCAATCCGGTCGTCGCGTATTTCGAAGACACCCATCACCGGTAGTGGTATCTCTCCGCCATCCTTGCGGTGCATCACGTCGGTGCGTTCGTTCATCACGACCGTGCCGTCGCTGACCTGCCGGTGCACGTTGAAGTCGATGCCGTCGAACGCCGCGACGAATCCCGCGATGAACTGCGCAATCGCCTCACGGCCCTGCACGGGATCCATCGGAATGTTGTGGTAGACGGCGTCCTCGGTGAAGTACCCGGCCAACTCTTCCGGGTTGGGCGACGACCACAGTTTGCAGAATTCGGTGACCAGCTCATCGGCAGTGCGCGTCATGGATTCATGCAACACCAGAGATCAGCGCTCGGCGAGTGCTTTGGCCAGATCGATCGTCCCGGTGGTAATCGCGGCGACCACTCCGCCGTCGACCAGTAGATCGGTACCCGTGACGAACGACGCTGAGGGCCCGAGCAGAAACTCGGTGGCGGCCGCAATGTCCTCGGGTGTACCCAGACGCCGCAGGCCCGAGTTCTCGACCATGGCTCTCATCAGCGCGCCCGATTCACTGTCGAGTTCCAGCCGACCCATCGCCGTCGAGATGACACCGGGACTGATGGAGTTGATCCGGGCGCCACGTTCACCCCAGGTTACGGCTGCCGCGGCCACCCGAATCTGGTTGGCCCGCTTGGCGAACGGATACGCCATCTGACTGCTGGTGATGTTCGAGCAGGCCTCGAGGCCGAGCAGCTCCTCGGCGGGCATGCTCGCGAGCTGTCGCTCGAGCTCCGGATCCAGCGCGGGCTGCAGCTGGCCGGCCATGCTGGCGATGACCACCCCGGCGCCGCCAGGCTCGATCACTCGGCCGAATTCGTCAATGCTCAGCGCGACACCCAGTAGGTCGACCGCAAGCACCGCCTCAGCGGATGCCTGTTGCGGCGAAAGCCCCGCGGTGTGCACCACCGCCGTGACCCGGCCGGCCGCCTGGGCCGTCTCGGCCACCGCGGCCACTGAACTGCGTGAGGTGACGTCGACCTCTCGGGTCAGCACCTGATGGCCGTCTTCGGTGAGCGCACCGGCCGCGGCGTTCAAGCCTTCGGCATTGATGTCGGCCAGCACGATGGTCCGGCCCGCTCCGCTGCGGCGGGCGACCGAAACCCCCATTCCGCCGACACCGATGATGACCAGAACTTCGTCGTTCGTTGATCGCGATGACATGGCACTCCCTAGGCAGGTACGTCGATGACGGTAGCCGAACCCCATTCCGCCCCCGATGGGAGCGCCGAGGTCGGACACGATCACGGCTTGACGCACGGCTTATCTCCAACTCGGCAAACAGGGACCCAAGGCGCCAGTGGCGATATGAGAATATTATTCTCTCGGGACGAGAGTATGAGTTGCAAGAAGGGAAACAGCAATGCAGATCAGCGGGAGTTCGGCCATCGTCGTTGGCGGCGCGGGCGGCCTGGGCGAGGCCACGGTTCGCCGACTGCACGCCGCAGGGGCCAAGGTGGTTATCGCCGATCTGGCCGACGAGAAGGGCAAGGCGCTGGCCGATGAGCTCGATGCCCGCTACGTCCGCACCGACGCGACCAACACCGAAGACGTGAACGCAGCGTTGGCTGAGGCGGAATCGCTTGGGCCGCTGCGTATCTCGGTGGACGCGCACGGCGGGCCGGCGAGCGGCGGGCGCCTGATCGGCAAAGACGGTTCACCGCTGGACCTGGACGGCTTCAAGACGACGATCGACGTGTACCTGACCGGCGTGTTCAACGTGCTGCGCCTGGCCGCCGCGGCCATCGCGCGTCAGGAACCGGTCGACGAGGGTGCGCGTGGCGTCATCATCAACACCGCATCGATCGCCGCCTACGAAGGCCAGATCGGCCAGTTGCCCTACGCGGCGGCCAAAGGCGGTGTCGTCAGCATGACGCTGGTCGCCGCCCGCGACCTGTCGCCGCTCGGGATCCGCGTCGTCACCATCGCGCCCGGCACGTTCCTGACACCCGCCTATGGCAAGGCGGGCGACCAACTCGAGGCCTACTGGGGCCCGCAGGTCCCCTTCCCCAAGCGGATGGGCCGGTCTCCCGAATACGGCGCCTTCGTGCAGAGCATCGTCGAAAACGATTACCTCAACGGCGAGGTCATCCGGCTGGATGGTGCGCTGCGCTTTCCGCCGAAATAATCGCCCGGGGTCACATCCGCCACAGCATTACCTGAGATGGGCGACGCCCGAGTTGCCCGCCTCTGACCGACAATTCGGGCGAGCCTTTCGCTGCCAGCCGGCGTCGCTCGGAGGCGGGCATGTCGACGATCCCCCGCCGCGCGAGGGCAGGTGTGGCTCGCCGGTCAGTTCTTGCCGGCCGCCAACTTGGCGACAATCGAGCGGAAGTCCTCGGTCTGGAACGACTGGTTCTCCGCGGACAACGCGTAGTCGATGGTGGCCAGCACCGCGCGCTCGAGGTGCACGTTGAGGATGCGTTTGGTGCTTTCGACGGCCTGCTGCGGTAGTTCGAGGATCTTCTTCGCGGCTTTCAATGCCTCGGCGACCGGATCGGCCACCGCGTGGTTGGCCAAGCCCAGTTCGACCGCTCGCGCGGCGGAGATCCGGGCGCCGGTCAGCGCGTACTCCTTCGCCAACAGCAAGCTGATGTGCAGTGGCCAGGTCAGCGGTCCGCCATCCGCGGCCACCAATCCCACCTGTACGTGCGGGTCGGCGAGATATGCGTCTTCGGCGATGTAGACGATGTCGCTCAGCGCGACAAGGCTGCAACCCAACCCGACGGCCGGCCCGTTGACCGCGGCCACCACCGGAATCCGGCAGCGCGCCATGCCCAGCACGATCTCGCGCCCGTCGGCGATGGTCTTTGCGCGCAGCGCCGCGTCTCCCGCCAATTGGTTCAGATAGACGAAGTCACCGCCAGCCGAAAATGCCCGTCCCGCACCGGTTATCACCGCGGCACGGGCGCTTTGGTCGTCGCTCATCCGCTGCCACAACTTCGCCAGACCATGGTGCAGAGCGTCGTTGACCGAGTTGAGCGAGTCGGGCCGGTTCAATGTGATGATCCGCAACGTGCCGTCGGCCTGAACGTCGATTTCGGTTGGCATGTCGTACACGTCAGGCTCCCAATCCCAAGATTCGTGAGGCGATGATGTTCTTCTGGATCTGCGATGTGCCGCCCATGACGCTTTGCGCGCGGCTATAGAGGTAGGCGCTGAGCAGATTTGGATCGTCGATGCCGCCCACTGCCAACGCAGCATGGCCGACGGACTGCTCGACCCAGGTCATCAGCAGCTTGTCCAGCGATCCGTCCGAGGTATGGGTCACCCCGTCGAGTTGCTCGGAGAGCCGCCGCCGGACGTGATGGGTCAACATCTCGGTTTGTACCGCTGCCCAGGCGAGTTCCTCATTCGCCGAGCCGCCGCTGCGCGCGGCCAGCTGGCGGACGAGCTTGCCGTAGCGGGCCGCGTAGCCCAGCGTGGACGGCTCGCGCTCATGGCCAACCACTGTCATGGCAAGCGGCCACCCCTCGCCGGTGGCGCCTACCATGTTCTCGACCGCCACCGTCGCACCGTCGAACAGCACCTGGCCGAATTCGGTGGTCACGCCGTTGATCATCTGCAGCGGACGCTGTTGCACGCCAGGCTGTTTCATCGGGATGATGAACGCCGAGATGCCCCGGTGCCGCTTGGCCTCCGGATCGGTGCGAGCCAGCAGCAGACACCAGTCCGCGACATCGGAATAGCTGGTCCAGATCTTGTGTCCGTTGATGACGTAGTTGTCGCCATCGCGGGTGGCGGTTGTCGTCAGCGATGCGAGATCGGAGCCCGACCCCGGCTCGCTGAAACCCTGACACCACCGCTCGGAACCGTTGATCATTCCGGGCAGGAAGCGAGTACACAGCTCCTTGCTGCCGTGCCGGCTCAGGCCCGCCACCAGATAGCCCAGGCTGGGCCGCGGCGGTGCTTCGGCACGCGCCAGCTCTTCGTCGAGGATGACGTCGTACACCGGGGGTAATTCCTGCCCGCCGTACTCCCGCGGCCAGGACAACCCGAAGAAGCCGCCCTCGTACAGAGCACTGTGCCATTCGCCCTGCCGGGCCCAATACTCGTCACCTGAGCTCGGAAACTCTTTGGCGTGCACCGAAAGCCAGGATCTGAGCCGATCCCGGAACGCGGCTTCATCGGGCGAGTCACGGAAGTCCAACGTTGATCTCCTCCAGCTTGACGGGCCACAATTGCGTCGAGGTCAGCGCGCGGCGCAGGTATACGTGCGCCAGGCACTCCCAGGTATTGCCGATGCCGCCGTGTACCTGAATGGCGGTCTCACACACGGTCCGCGCGGCTCGCGTGCAGTAGACCTTTGCGAACCGGCCGGCGCGAAGCGCCTCGGTAGGGTCCAACTCGTCGACCGCCCAGGCGGCGTGCCGCAAGATGCTCACCGAGCCCTCGATCAGGGCCAGACTTTCGGCGAGCAGGTGCGCGATGGCCTGGTACGAGCCGATCGACTTGCCGTACTGCTCACGGATTTTCGCATAATCACACGCCAGCGTGTGCGCACCGCGGGCCGTGCCGACCAGGTCCGCCGACGTGGTAGCCAGCGCGAGTGCCAGCCAGCGTTGGACGGCGTCGGAGTCCAGATCGCCGACGGCGGTTGCCGTTCCGTTGACATCCGCCGCGGCCCTGGTCAGGTCGACTGGATCGCGGGCAGCGCCCACATCGACGGCTGACACCGTCGTGCCGTCCAGCGTCAACGCACGCCGGTAGCCTCGCGCGTCGATCGCATGACCGTTCACCGCGATCGTCGAACCGGAGCCGTCGTCGCCGACTTGCCGGGCCAGATCGTCCGCGAGCACCGGACCGAGGAACGGGGCGTCGACCAATCCGCGGCCGAACTCCTCAGCGACGACGGCCACTTCCACGCCGGAGGCGCCATCGGAGCGCAGCGATCGCCAGCCCGTCTGCTGGATCTGCTTGTCGAGCTTGCTGATTCGCCCGTCGTCGGCGAGGTCTTGCACCGATCCCGGTCCGAGGTCGTCAGATAGTTTCGCGGCTGCGTCGCGCAGTTGTTGTTGTTCAGCTGTCAGACGTACATCCATAGCGCTCCTTGAGAACTCGGCGCAGCACCTTCCCGGAAGGCAGCCGAGGTATTTCGGGCACGAACACGATACGACTCAGACGTTTGTAGGACGCGAGACTCTCACCGACCCGTGCGGTGAGCTCGGCGGCGTCGACCGGCTCGCGGGTTGCAACCGCAGCGACGACCGACTCCCCGTCCGCGCCGTCGGGGACACCGAACACCGCGCAGTCTTCGACGGCGGGATGACCGTGCAGCACGGCCTCGATCTCGGCGGGCGCGACCTGAAAGCCGCGCACCTTGATCATCTCTTTGGACCGATCGGTGATCCGCAGCCAGCCACCGCCATCCAGGTAGCCGACGTCACCGGTCCGATACCAGCCGTCGCACAGGACATCTCGCGTCTCCTCGCACGGCAGGTAGCCGGCCATCAGCGAATCGGCCCGCGCCTGGATCTCACCAACCTCACCGGGGCCGACCTGCTCGCCGGTCTGCAACGACGCCACTCGCACCTGCACGCCCGGTACCGGCCGGCCGACGGAGTCCAGCCGGGCGTCATCGATCGGGTTGCAGGCGATGACCGGCAACTCGGTGGTCCCGTACGCCGGAACCCACCCGACGCCGGTTCGACGGGTGACGGTCTCGGCGACGCTCGCGCTGACCGGCGTCGCTCCCCACATGATGAACCGCAGCGACGAGAGATCGTAGGACTCCAGATCCGGGTTCGAGGCGATAGCCAAAGCGATTGGTGCGACAGCCATCTCGACGGTGATCCGATCGTCTTGGATGTGCTGCAACATGCGATCCACGTCGAATCGGCGATGCAGGCGCATCCACACACCGGTCTGCAACGCCGTCATGATGTTGAGCAATCCGAGAATGTGCGACGGCGGAGTGGCGATCTGAATGCGATCGCGGGCTGTCAAACCCATCGCCTCGCGCCAATGCCCGACGGCGGCCTGTAGCGAATGATGAGTGTGCCGAACCGCTTTCGGTAGACCCGTCGTCCCGGAGCTGAACGCCAACACCGCATCGGCATCCGGCGGAGGAGCGTCGCTGAACTCTGGTTCGCCCGCGACGATGGGTTCGTCGAGATGCAGCATCGGCATGAGACTCGACAGCACGTCGTGGTCGCCGACAGCATGCGACGGGTTCGTCAACGCCAGCGCGTGCTCAACCTCATGACGCTTCCACGCCGGGCTGATCAGCACGACGACGGCGGCCAGCCGCCAGATCGCGTGCAGGGCGACGACGAATTCCGGACGATTCGACGCCATCAACGCGACCCGCCCGCCGGCCGTCACACCGCGCCCACGCAAACTTGCGGCCAACCCGTCCGCCAACGCCTCGAGCTGCGGCAGCGTGTAGCGCCGCTCCTCGAATACCAGCGCGGTCGGGGACATTGAGAACATCCTATCGTTTTGAGAGAATAGTATTCTCTCAAGAGAAGAACGCAAGTGTGGAAGGTGCAGGGATGGCGGAGCGCCACGTGTTCCATCGGGCCACGGTGACCCGGATCGTCAAGGAGACCGCCGACAGCCGTACCTACGTGCTCGCCCCCGAGGAGCAGCCGTTTTCCTATCGCGCCGGACAGTTCTGCACCTTCAAGGTGACCGTGAACGGCGAGGAGCTGTACCGGTCGTATTCGATGTCGAGCGCGCCGGAGACCGACACCGAGGTGATGACCACGGTCAAGCGGGTGACCCGCGGCAAGGTGTCGAACTGGATCATCGACAACGTCGTCGAGGGTGACGAGCTGACCATGACGCGGGCTGCCGGAACCTTCGTGTTGAGGTCGACACCGGCTCCGTTGCTGGCCTTCGCCGGCGGCAGCGGTGTCACACCAATCCTGTCGCTGGCCAAGAGCGCCCTCGCGAGCACCGACCGCACGGTGCGGGTTCTGTGCGCCGACCGGGACCGGGCTTCGGTGATCTTCGAGGCGGCGATCGACGAGCTGATCGAGCGATACCCCGGCCGGTTCTCGGTGGACCGGAACATCGACGCCGAGCACGGGCTGCTGGATTCGGCCGGCGTCGAGAAATTCGTCGGCGCGGATACAGATGCGGACTGCTACGTCTGCGGGCCGGAGGGATTCATGACTGTGGTGCGATCCGCACTGCCGAAGGGCGCGACCGTCCTCGTCGAGGACTTCGACGCGTCGCCGCCGGTCAAGACGCCCGCGCCCGCGGCCGCCGAGAGTGGCGACGAGCAGGGCGGAACGGTGACCATCAAGCTGGAGCGCAAGAAGGCGTCGGTGCCGCGGGTCGCCGGGGA
>Ga0137412_10000155_pt2 | contig 15023 bp, 16 predicted proteins | sample CZODoug2_1_16fun_FD_122160 | JGI IMG/M metagenome (GOLD analysis project Ga0137412, IMG submission 122160) | Vadose zone soil fungal communities from Angelo Coast Range Reserve, California, USA - CZODoug2_1_16fungal (Hybrid Assembly) | ecosystem: Environmental > Terrestrial > Soil > Vadose zone...
CCGGGGTGCGCTGTCAAGGGCTGGGAATGGTGACGATGACGGGTCAGCCGGATGTGAGGAGCGCAGGTCATGGCTGCCAGGCAAGCTAGACCACGGCCGCGGCCGTCCGCGGCGCTGGCGGGTGAGATCGATGACGAGTTCTGGGGGCCGGAGTATCCGCCCGTCGCGCGCTGCCTGCTCACCTCGGCTGTGGCCTGCTTCGCCAAGCAGGGGTTCGAGGCGACCACCACGCGGGATATCGGTACGGGTGCGGGGTTGAGCACGGCTGCGTTGTACGTGCATTTCCCCTCGAAGGAGGACGCCCTGTTCGCGATCATGCGCATCGGGCACCAGAGCGCACTTGACGCGCTCGGCCCGGCTGCGCCGCGCAATGGCGCCGACCGCGACCCGGTCGCCGCCCTGAGCGACCTGGTTCGGGGGCTGGTCAACCGGGCCGCGCGTTACCCCACCATCGCCCGCGTGTGCCAGTACGAGTTGAGCGCTCTCACGCCGGAGCACTACCGGGAGATAGCCGCGATGCGAAAAGGCCTGACCGACGTGTTCCGGTTCGCGGTATCGCGGGGCGTGGCCGCGGGCTTGTTCGATGTCGACGACGTCAACCGGGTGGCGCGGGCCATCCTGTCCCTCGGCCTTGACCTCGTGCGCTGGTACCGGCCCGACGGCCCGGACTCCCCCGAGGCCCTCGGGGAGGCCTATGTCAAGCTGGCCCTGCGCATGCTCGGCGCCCCGTAGGCAGTCTCGGCTGGGCCTTCCCCGGGCCGGGCGCTGGTTGATCTCCGAAGCTACGCGGTGCGCCGGCGCCCTTTTCGCGTGCACGCCGGGACGGCCGCGCATCCGGTTCCCCCGCGCCGGCGCGGCATCGCCCCTTGACAACATCTACCAATAAGTTACTATGCGCTTAGTCAACCACTAGACGCCGACACCGCGAGCAGTGCTGATGTGACCACCGTCCCCGCGCTCGATGAACTCCGGGAGAGTGAGTTGGACAAGATGCTTGAGCGGTACCTCTCGGCCGGACTGCCACCCCCGACGAGATCGCCAACGCGGTGGCGTTTCTCGCCTCGGACGCGTCGAGTTACATCACGGCGCGGCGGTCGTCATCGATCGCGCGGTGACCATCCGATGAGGGCACAGGGCGCGGTGATGAAGGTGGCGGGATGAATAGATAGGACGGTGTCCGGGCCTGATCACGAGAAATATCGTGGTCTAACCCAATCCAGACCAATCAATACGAAAGGTTGCCGATGACATCATCCATTCGCTATGAGATCCCCGAACAGGGAATCTGTGTGATCACCTTGAGCCGGCCGGACAAGCGCAACGCGCAGGACGTCCGGATGACCTACGAGCTCAACGACGCCTTCGACCGTGCCGCGCGGGACAACGCGGTCAAGGTGATTGTGCTTGCCGGCGACGGCCCCCATTTCTCGGCCGGCCACGACCTGACCGACGTGGTCTGGCACGAGGAATTCGACCAGGTCGGCACCTGGGGGGGTTTCGGCGAGCCCGGGGCGGAAGGCTGGGTCGCCCGGGAAGAGGAGATCTACCTCGAGATGTGCCACCGGTGGCGCTCCATCCCGAAGCCGACGATCGCCGCCGTGCACGGCAAGACCATCGGTGGCGGGCTGATGCTTGCGTGGGTGTGCGACCTGATCATCGCCGCGGACGACGCGACGTTCGCCGACCCGGTGGTCTCGATGGGCATCTGCGGCGTCGAATGGTTCGTGCACGCATGGGAGCTCGGGCCGCGCAAGGCCAAGGAGGTTCTCTACACAGCCGACTCCTGGACCGCCGACGAGGCACATCGCCTCGGCATGGTCAACCATGTCGTGCCCCGCGACGAGCTGACCGGATTCACTCTCGGGCTGGCACGCAAGATCGCGGCGAAGCCGATGTTCGGACTACGGCTGACCAAGGAAGCGGTCAACCAGGCCGTCGACGCGCAGGGCCAGGCGACCGCGATCCGGTCTGCGTTCACGTTGCACCAGCTGGCGCATACGCACAACCTCGAGCGGTACGGGATCTGCCTGGACCCCATGGGCATCCCGCCGGCGCTGCAGGAGTCGTTCCCGTCCGCCGAACCGGACGATGAGGTGCGCGTGCGGCGCCGAAAGGCCCGCGGCTCGGCGCCGTCCCGCCGATGAGCGCCGCGGTCCCGCGACGGCGCTTTCCCCGTCCCTTCTCATGCCCGGCCGGAAGGCCGAGCCGTGCCCCATGTGATCGGCATCGACGTCGGCCGACCATTCACCGACGCGGTCGCGTCCCGCGTTGACGTCACGATGATCTTGACGAAGACCCCCTCGACACCTCCGAATTACACGGCCGGATCGCGCTACTCGAACGCATTCGTATCTCGTCCCACCTGACGGTGGCCGCGCGCGGTCCCGCCGAGTTCCGCGCCGAGCGCTTCGAAGGTCTGCTCGCCAGCCGGATCGCCCTGATTGCCTTCGAGCCCAGTGGTGACAGCCGCACCACGATCGGAGAGCCGCTGCCGTGACAACCGACCTGACGGACAAAACGGCTCTGGTAACCGGCGGTGCCGGAGGTATCGGCCTGGCCTGTGTGCGCGCCCTGAGCGCGGCCGGGGCCAAGGTGCACGTCGTCGATCTCGATGCGGAAGGCGCCGAGCGGGCCGCTGCGGAGGCCGGAGGATGGGCGCACGCCGCCGACCTCACCGAACCCGCGGCCATCGAGGCGCTCCCGGACGACGTCGACATCCTGGTGAACAACGCCGGAGTCCAGCACGTCGCGCCGCTGACCGACTTCCCGCCCGAGCGGTTCACCCGGATGCAGGCGCTAATGGTGACCGCACCGTTCCTGCTGATTGGTCGCAGCCTCCCGGCGATGTACTCCAGGCGGTGGGGACGAATCATCAACATGTCGAGCGTCCACGGGCTGCGCGCGTCCGCCTACAAGTCCGCCTACGTCGCGGCGAAACACGGTCTCGAAGGCTTGTCGAAGGTCACCGCGCTGGAAGGTGCCCAGTTCGGCGTTACCAGCAACTGCGTGAACCCCGGCTACGTGCGCACCCCCCTCGTCGAAGGGCAGATCACCGCGCAGGCCGCCGCTCACGACCTCCCCCGCGACGAGGTTGTGAGCGATGTGCTGCTTCAGCGTGCCGCGATCAAGCAGCTGATCGAACCTGAGGACGTGGCATCCCTGGTGTTGTGGCTGTGCGGCACTCATGCCGGCCACGTCACTGGGGCCTCCGTATCCCTCGACGGTGGCTGGAGCGCCGGCTAGCTAGAAGGCTGCTGAAGATCTTGCTGGCACTGTGCGTGGAATGCGCGCGTGCGCGGCGGTGCCGAGTGCTGACCGTCCCGGGCTGGGAGCACGGTGGTTATGCGAGTGCCCAGGACCGTCGGTGGTGCGGGTGAGCCCGAGGTTGACCAGACCGCAGAGGTTGAGGGCGGCCCGGTTTGAACCAACCCAGGTTCGGTGTCCTGGCCCACCGCGAAACGCGTGGTCGGTCTGCTACGTCCACACCAGCCCGACCAGCATGGCCGACCGAGCGGCCCGGACGCCCACACCGCGATCCGAACCGCACACCAGCACCGATGGTCTGGGCGATCGCAGACCTGCTGTTTCACGCACAAACTCGGCCCCGCCCTCATCGCCACCCGCGTCGACGTTCATGACGGCCGCCGACGTCAGAGTGCCTGCGACTCGAACTCACCGATCGACTACCAAACGGCCTGTACCAACCGGGAAGGCAGCTCAAAGGACGCCTCCGTGGTTGGAGAGAAAGCTCCCTGCTTAGCCCAGCTTGGCGAGCTTGCGGTGGTCCCAGGAGACCACCCGGTTGGCGTGGAGGCGCACGCCGACCTGCTTCTTGAGCGTATATTCCAGCGCCGACTTCGCGTCGTCGGTGTAAGTGCCGGTGTATCGCTCGTACACCGACAGACCGATGGCCCACAACTGCTGGTAATCCTCGACGATCTCGGCCCGGCCCACCACCTCCACCCCCCGCAGCTCCTCGTAGCGCTCGCCGGCCTCGACCATCACGGTCAGCCGCGAATCGCGGCGCAGGTTCTGGACCTTCTGTGACCTGGCCTTGGTCTGGAACGCCACGTCCCCGTCGAGGAACCCGTACCACATGGCGACGACGTGGATGCTGCCGTCAGGCCAGAGGGAGCACATCGACGCGGTGCGCTCCTCCCGCAGGAACGCGTCCACCTCTTCGGGGCTCATCACGATCTTGCTGCGCAGGTTGATACCCATGTCGCGCTGATTGACACCACTCATCGAGTTCTCCTTATCTGCTATCCGATCACCGGGCAGTCCAGCCGCCGTCGACGACGAGGACCTAGCCGGTGGTGTACGTGCTCCACTGCGCGGCCAGCTCCCGAGTGAGCGCAATCTGCGCGCCCTTGGAGGCATAAAGGGGGACGCGCCACCCAGCGGATGGCCGGCAACCAGGCCCTGGATCGACGCGACATTGACGATCGACATACCGGCGCGGGCGCAGACGCCGCCACCAGACGGCACGGCTCGAAGGCTGCGACCACATTGACGTCCAGAACCCTGGCAAGGACATCGACCGTTTCGTTCTCGACCGTGGGGCGCCGCCGATACCGGCGTTGTTCACCAGCACATCCACCGGGGCCATGCGCTCGATCACGTGGGCGAACCGGGCGTGGTCCGCCACGTCGCATTGCCACAGGCTCGATGCCTGGCTGCTTGGCCACCAGTGTCTTGAGCAGGGCGGCCCGGCGGGCGAGCGCGAATACCGTGGCACCTGCCTGTGCGAGCACTCGGGAGAACCGCATGCCCCATCCGGAGGAGGCGCCGGTGGCGACGGCTGTCCGCCCGGTCCTGTTGCTGATCATGCAGCCTTTTGACGGGCCGGTAGTACCTGAGGTGGCGAGGATCGCGGCCATGTCGGAAATGGTCGAAATCGGCAGCTCCCCCTCAGGCTCCGTCGCCCCGGGTTCGCGGTAGGCCACCGGCACCAGCGCACCGACATCACAAGGCAGCGGCTCCTCGCCGACGAAGATCAGACGTTGGAGCTGAGGCAGTTCGTCAAGCAGGGGCCGCAGCTGTGCGAAACCGAGGTGATCGGTGAGCATCATTGCGCTCCCGGTATCCGCGAGTTGGTGACGAATAATTCACCCCGCAGGTAAGTGTTCACCGGTACCTGGATGGCGCGCCCACCTTTGCACAGGCGAACAGCATGGTGACCCACTCGATGCGATTCGGAAGCATGATCGCGACACGATCGCCCTTCCGCAGTCCGAGCCATTGGAGCGCATGAGCTACACGTTCAGAGAGCCCGTTTGTCTCCGCATACGTGAACCACGATTCGCCGACCTGCACGAACGGTTGGTCCGGAGTTGCCGCTGCAGTCTCCCCTAGCCGTTCAGTCACGACGCGGCTTCCACGAGACCAAAGATCCTGAGTCATGGAGCTACCTCTTCCACGGCTTTCGCCGCGAGTACCTCCGCGCTCACGTGTGCGGTGACCATGGCTGTACGCATGACCCGCATCGTCGTCGTTGCGCGGTAAGGTTACTAAGCGAATAATCATCTCGCCGGGGTGCGCTGTCAAGGGCTGGGAATGGTGACGATGACGGGTCAGCCGGATGTGAGGAGCGCAGGTCATGGCTGCCAGGCAAGCTAGACCACGGCCGCGGCCGTCCGCGGCGCTGGCGGGTGAGATCGATGACGAGTTCTGGGGGCCGGAGTATCCGCCCGTCGCGCGCTGCCTGCTCACCTCGGCTGTGGCCTGCTTCGCCAAGCAGGGGTTCGAGGCGACCACCACGCGGGATATCGGTACGGGTGCGGGGTTGAGCACGGCTGCGTTGTACGTGCATTTCCCCTCGAAGGAGGACGCCCTGTTCGCGATCATGCGCATCGGGCACCAGAGCGCACTTGACGCGCTCGGCCCGGCTGCGCCGCGCAATGGCGCCGACCGCGACCCGGTCGCCGCCCTGAGCGACCTGGTTCGGGGGCTGGTCAACCGGGCCGCGCGTTACCCCACCATCGCCCGCGTGTGCCAGTACGAGTTGAGCGCTCTCACGCCGGAGCACTACCGGGAGATAGCCGCGATGCGAAAAGGCCTGACCGACGTGTTCCGGTTCGCGGTATCGCGGGGCGTGGCCGCGGGCTTGTTCGATGTCGACGACGTCAACCGGGTGGCGCGGGCCATCCTGTCCCTCGGCCTTGACCTCGTGCGCTGGTACCGGCCCGACGGCCCGGACTCCCCCGAGGCCCTCGGGGAGGCCTATGTCAAGCTGGCCCTGCGCATGCTCGGCGCCCCGTAGGCAGTCTCGGCTGGGCCTTCCCCGGGCCGGGCGCTGGTTGATCTCCGAAGCTACCCGGTGCGCCGGCACCCTTTTCGCGTGCACGCCGGCACGGCCGCGCATCCGGTTCCCCCGCGCCGGCGCGGCATCGCCTCTTGACAACACTCACCGGTACGTTACTATGCGCTTAGTAAAATATGGAAGCCGCCACCGCGAGCAGTCCTGATGTGACCACCGTCCCGCGCCACTGAGCACCGGTTCAGGTTGGCCAATATCAAGGCTCCCAGAATGACGCGTATGGCGCATGAACTGTGGAGCGCCGAGAGGAAAGAGAGCCGCCTTGGCAGCGTGGGGTGTAATCGATGACGAATCGATTTCCGAAGGTCAAAACCTAATCGGCACTGAGCTTGAACCATGGAACACGTGGATTACTGAGGCATCGTTCGACAACATTTCGCACTTTTCGGAAGGAATTGGCGACGACAATCCCCTCTTTAATGATCGAGAGTACGCTCGCAAGTCGCGCTGGGGAACATTGCTGGCACCGCCGACAATATTGTATGCGGTCGAGCTTCCGGGGACTAGCGTCGGCCTGCCCGGCGTTCAGCCCCTCTACGCAGGCTCGGACTGGACGTGGTACGACTACGTCCGCGAACGCGACCCACTCCACGCAAGGACCACGTTGACTGGCCTCGACCCAAAGTCAGGCCGGTTTGCGAAGCTTTGGGTACTGGAGAAGTCCCTGACAAAGTATTTTGTCGGAAGGAATGTCGTCGGGGAAGCCCAAGGCTACATGGCTCGCCTCCCCGGGCCGGAACCTGACGCCAAAAAATATGAGAAGCGTGAACAATACACGTATACTCGTCAAGAGATTGCCGATGTCGAAACCGCTGCGCTGGGTGAGGTTATTCGGGGAGCGGAGCCCCGTTACTGGGAAGATGTGGCAGTTGGCGATGAGCTACCTGTCATCGTTCGCGGCCCTCTGACGCCAACCGACATTATGGCGGGCTATGCCGGAATGATGGGTGCACGGCCGACCGGCGGGCCACATGCGCGGGGCATCCGGTGGAAGCGGGCTACCGGAAATTACCAGATCTCGAAGACAACCGGCCAGGAAGAGTCCGTAGGAAGCGGGCACATGGATGCTGATGCCGGGGACGATATCGGCGTGGGCGGCGCCTTCGACATCGCGCCGGCCCGAATCTGCTGGGGTGCCAGCATGGTCACCAATTGGATGAGCGATGAAGGATTCCTCCATCAGCACAACGTCAAAGTCATCATGCCCAACTTGGTCGGCGATACCACCTGGTGGCAGGGCACAGTTGTCGACAAACGACGGGCCTCATCTGACCACACCTATGTGACGGTGAAGGTCGAAGCGAAAAACCAGATCGGCCAAGTGACAGCAGCAGGCCAGTCGGTAGCTCTTCTTCCGTCCCGCGAATCGGGGCCTGTGAAGCTTCCTGTACCAGCCACGCTTGTCGCTCCTTAAATTGCCCCAGGACCATTGAGCGAAGTGGATCGACAAGTGGAAAACGCCCCGCTCATCCATCCAAGCCAGGCCCGGACTCCTCATCCCGGCCATGGCCCGCAGAACCCACGGGCGGGCACGCCCGCTCGGCGGCTCGGCTCGTTTCGGCGAACGACCACTCACACCTCTCTGCGGCCGGATGGCATATTCGGCGATGTCCAGATGCAAGGGCTCGGCCGGGACATTTGGACCGGACCAGACGGGGCAGTGGGCCCGTTGGCGCAGGCGCGCCTGGACGCCACCATCGCCTTCGTCGAGGACCGGTCACTCAGAGCGCTGACGCTCGATCCGGACCCGGGCATGGGCCTTGACGGCCTCGTCGGCCGGAGTGTTGCCAGTGGTTTCAGGCGGGCAGTCGACCAGGCGTGGCCGACCCCGGCGCCGGGCACGCCGGCGAGCACGCTGCCGGACCGTGACCGCGGAGCCTCGCTGACGTATCAGCTCCTCGATGAGATGCCCACGGCCGCAATAGTGTCGGGGTATGCCCTGGGCGCAGCCGGTATGCACCTACCCGAAAGTCAGTTCGTGCCCGACGTCTGCATCGGCTGGGCCACTGGCGCGACAATCATGACCCAGGGGAAGAAGCTGAGGCACATCCCGATTCCACAAGGTCCATTGGCCCCGACGCTCGAGTCGCCCGGTGATCCGGAGGCCTGGCATGGGGTGGGCCCGGAGGGCCCGCACGCCACGCGGCGCAGGCGACGTATCGACCTCTGGCGCCCAGAGGAGGGTGGCCCGCTGGCGTTTGAGGCGTTTTTCCAGGACAGCCATTTCGACGCCGAAGGGGTCGAAACCGTCGTGCACGAGTACCTGGTAACCGGCGAGCTCGATGCCGGCACCCAGGCGTTCCTCTCGTGCCGGGCCGAGACCGGGGTCCTGCCGTGGGTGGAATGCCCGGGAGCGCTGGCTACCGCCGGCCGCCTGGTCGGCACCACCCCCCATGACCTGCGTGACCGGGTGCGGCAGACATTCGTTGGTACGACCACTTGCACCCATCTCAACGACACTCTGCGGGCGCTGGCTGTGCTGCCCCATATGGCTGCGGTGGTCGAACGGCGTGGCGAGCTCACCTAGCAGGACAGCCGGACTTTGTGATCTTGGCTGGTGGAGGATGTTGGTCGGGGTTGGGTCGGCCGCAGCACTTCTTGTATTTGCTGGCTGATCCGCACCAACAGGGTGCGTTGCGGGCGGGTGGCCAGCTGATCGCTTTGCCTGCGGCGATGATGTCGTTCATGCAGGCCAGTCCGGTGTTTGAGTGTGCAGGGTCCCGGCCGGTTCGGGCACTCCCCCGAGCTACCGGGGGAACCTCAGATGGCGAAGGAGCCGGGGTTTATGGCGAGCACCAAGGACTGGTTCGAGACGATTGCCGAGGCGCAACGGCGGGCGAAGCGGCGCCTGCCCCGCTCGGTGTATCTCGCCCTGGTCGCCGGGACCGAGCAGGGCATCACCCTGGAGGACAACGTCGCCGCCTACCGTGAGCTCGGCTTCCGTCCGCACATCGCCGACCTGCCGAGGACCCGCGAGCAGGCCACCACGGTCATGGGACAGGACATCTCCTTCCAGGTGTTGATCTCGCCGACCGGGGTGCAGGCGGTGCACCCCGACGGCGAGGTCGCGGTAGCCAGGCTGCGGCCGCCGCCGGGACGGCGATGGGGCTGAGCTCGTTCGCCAGCAAGCCGATCGAGGAGGTCGCGGCGGCCAATCCGAACGTGTTCTTCCAGATGTACTGGGTCGGCACCCGGGACAAGCTGCTGGCCCGGGTGTGTTGGGGAACAGCGGCGCGTCGAGCGAGTAGGCCGGTGCCACGATGGCGGCCAGGTTGTTGTCGCCGGCGTTCTGGGCCAGCTGGGACTGCAGGTCGCTGACCTGGGAGTGCAGGTCAACGACGGTGTCCGGCGGGTTGCCCGGGTGGCGATCGTTGACCCGCGGCGCCGCCACCTCCACAGCCCCGGCGGCGGTGAGCACATCGGCGACCTCGCCCGGAAACCGCTCAGTCATCGGTATCCGTCGGTGGTTGCAGTACGAACCCGAAATGCCGGCCCAACAGCGCACACGAAATACACGGTGGCCCGGTTTCGCCGGCTACCGGGTCACCGCTTTCGCGCACCCGGTACGTCACCATTCCGGCGCCGGCGAATAGCTCGGTACGGACCTGCTCCAGTGTGATCGGCGGCTGGCCTCCCGCCGCCCGACGGGCATCCTCGGAATGCAATGCGTCGGAGAATGCGGCCGCCTCAGAGCAGCGGTCGTAGCCGCGTTCCCGAAATTCCGGGTCGAGCGCGTTCGCGTAAAACTCCCGTACCAGCGGGTGATGATTCGGCTCCAGATCGCCCTTTACGCTGCGGGCGGTCACGAGCCGGTCGGTCAGCGTCAGGTGTGTGACGTTGGCGGGCGTGGCGATCCGGCGCAGATCCCGGCGGGCCTGCTCGGCCGGATCCCAAGTATGCGGCGCCGGCGGCCGGTCCGCCCGGTGCGTCCGGAACTGCTCGATCACCATCGCGACGGGTAGCGACGGCCACACCGACAGCTCGCCGGTCTCGCGGTCGATGATTCCGCGGCCGGCCCCGATGATGGGCGGGGTCGCGGGCGGCGGCTTGCCCCACACGACATATCCGAGCTCGAATTCGTGCACCGCAGGGGTCAGCGGGATATCGGGCGGCGCACTGTCGGCCACCCATTTCTCGGCGATGCGCTCGGCCTCATCCCGGGTGATGCTCGGCATGCCTCAGACGATAAGGCTGAACACGGCGGCGATCGGCGAATGGGCAGCTTCCTGCCACCTAAAACCGCGACGGCGGGAAACCCCGCTAGGCTCGCCGGGTGGGCACCGATGACCAGCTGATCTTCCCGGTCGGCCACTACGTCGGCGCGCAATATCGCGTGCCGGAATCCGGCGACGCTACCCAACAGGTGCGCCGCGGCGCGGTTTTTCATTCATTGACCGACGAACAATTCACCGTGTGGACGCTCGGGCACGGGTCGACCGAGGCGGTCCGCAACGAAATGCGATGGCAGCGGCCGTCGATCGAGGAGCTCGCCAAGGCGGGCGGCCTGACCGAGGCCGGCGGTATCATCGAGGAGCTCATCGAGCTGGGCCTGCTGGTCGAGGTCACAGCGGATACCGAGCTGGAATTCGCCGAGAGACACCGCATCGTGCCACTGATGCTCGGCCTGGGAAACAGCGCGGACGAGCCCGATCTGTTCGGCATCGGCTTTCTCAACCAACCGGTGTTGCAGGTGGCCCACGCCATTTATGACCTATGGCAGTGGTCGACAATGGACGATACGTTGTGGGCGACGTGCGAGAACGCCGCCGATGTCGCCCGCCGCGGCGGCTTTGAATACACCGAGCCGGCGAAGTTGCTCACCGGATTTCTTGGCTCGCTGCACGCGTTGCTCATCACCGATGCGGCGTACGTAGATGTCGATTTCCGGTTGGGTCAGGTCCGGTGACCGCCCCGTTGATCTTCCCGGTCGGCCATTATCTTGGCGCCCATCATCCCGAGGCAGGGGCCGATCCGGACGCGCATATCGTACGGATCGGCTGGGAGGTCTACCGGCTGGCCGGCACCGATCAACTGGGCGTCTGGGCGCTTGCGCACGGCCTGCCAGAAGGCGGTGACATGGCACCGTGGACCCGGCCGGCGGTCGAGGGTGCGGCCCGGGCGAGCGGTATTCCCGGGGCCGGGCCGATCGTGGATGAGCTGCTCGGTCAAGATCTGATTATCGAGGTCATGCCGGACGCCGCGGAAGCGGTCGAATTCGCCCGCGTGTGCCGGATCCGCGGGCTGCTGACCGGGCTGGGAAATACCTCCGGCGAGCCATTGCTCTATGGAATCGGCTTGACCGGCGCGAAACCCGTCGTGCAGGTGCCCGCGTTCACCTATGAGCTGTGGAAATGGGGCCACGCCTGCGACAGCCTCTGGCATGCCTGCCAGATATTTGCCCGGGCCGGCCGCGACACCGACCCGGTGGACCCGGATCAGATCGACCCGGGGCACATTCTGGTCCGCTGCCTGGCCGCCGTACAGGTGCTGATCGCGCACGGCGCGGCCTACCTCGACGAAGCCCGCGAGGAGTGGGAAGAGCAGCCGGATCGGTAATCTCCACTGCATGCAACGGCGCTGGTGGGTGGCCGCGGTTGTGGTCGCCGTGCTGGTGCCCACCGCGGTGGTGCTGGCCGTCTGGCAGACCGGCGGGTCGCGGTCCGGCAGCCAGGAGGCGACCAAGCCCGTCCTGGTCGGCTCGATCGCGCTCAACACGACCACGCCGCAGCCCGGAGCGGCGGTTATCGCCACGATCACGCTGCGGGCGGATCGCGCGCTGAAGCTCGACGGCCTGGTGCTCGCGGTACGCGACGCGCGCGGCAATGCCGCCGACGCGGCCGGCCGCGGCTACGATTTCCCCGACGCGGGGCCGGTCGAGCTGAGCACGAAGTCCCGCACGCTGACCGTCGCGCATCAATTCTTCGGCCGCGGAACGTACGTATATTTCCTGCGTTATCGCGCGGGCGCAAAATGGCAGGAACTGCCGCCATACCAGACCTTCACGGTCGGATAACGGGTAGCGATAATTCGAATACGGCGCCCCCGGACGGCGCATTGTGCACCTGCAGCGAGCCGCCGTGCGCATCGGCGATCCAGCGCACAATGGACAACCCAAGTCCGGTCGAGTTGCTGCCGGCTCGGGCGAACGGCGCCGATTGCAGCGGCTGCGCCAGGCCCGGCCCCTGATCGGCCACCCGCACCCACCCGTCGGCCACCGACACCTCGACAACCGCGGGCCGGTCCGGCCGATGGCCGTGGCGCAGCGCGTTGTCCAGCAGGTTGCCGATCGCGCGTTGCAGCAGCGCCGGGTCGGCGGACACAGTGGATTCGGCGGCAGCGAAGGCGATCTGGGCGTCGCCGGCCGGGGTGTTCTCCACGACACCGGCGACCAGTTGATCCAGCCGGACCGGTTGCAGCCGCAGCTGCTGCACCCCGGCGGCGAGCCTGGCCCGGGTCAGCAGGTCATCGATGATGCTGCCCATCCGTCGGGACAGCGAGACCGTCCGGGGCAGCAGCGCGGCGCGCTGGTCGGGATTGTCCAGCGCGGTCTCGGCCAGTGCCCGCAGCGCCGCGACCGGCGTTCGCAGGTCGTGCGCGGACTCGGCGAGCAGCAATTCCTGCTGTTCCAGCGTATTTGCCGCCGGTCGCATGGTCCGCCCGGCCAACAGATAGCCGGCGCCGCCGAGCCCGATGATGACGATCACGCAGCCGGTAACGGTCAGCGCCAGCATTCGTTCGTGCCGTTCGGCCACCGGCTCGGCGTCCACAGTGGCCACAACGGCGCCCTCGACGGTCCCGCTGGGATCGTGAAACGGCTCGGCCAGAATGCGCACGGAACGCCCGGCCGCGTCGCCGTCGCTGGCCACATCCCGGTTGCTGTGTACGGCGCGGGTCGCTATGCCGTTGAGCGTGGCCAGCGGCGCCGACAGACAACCGCCGCTCTGCAGGCCCAGAAATGGCGCGGCGCCGCCCGGCAATACCGCAAATCCGGGGCATTGCCTGGTCAGCCCGGAGCCGGCCACATCGCTGACCGACACCGCACCGCCGGAGTTGCCGAGTCGCTGAATGACCGCGAGCGTGACCCGGCTCAGGTCGCCGTCGAGCTGTTGCCGGCCGCGCTGGGCATCCGATCGCACGGCCAGCCAGGCAAATAGAATGAGGCCCAGCGCGTTGGTCACCGTGAAGAGCGCCGCCAGCAGCCAGCGCAGCCGGCGCAGCGTCGCCCGGGCGGCGGAAACCGTGGCCTGTTTCTTCACGAAGTCCCGAGCCGATATCCGACGCCGCGTACCGTCCCGATCAGCGGCGGCTCACCCAGCTTGCGGCGCAATTGCGCGATCACCACATCGACCACGTTCGACATCGGCTCGGCCATCGCATCCCAGCAATGCTCCTCAATATCCGCCCGCGACACAGCCTGCTCGGGTCGGCTCAGCAGGAATTCCAGTACGGCGAACTCCTTGACCGTCAGCGTCAGCAGAACATCGCGGCGGCGGACCTCGCGGCGGGCCGCGTCCAGCTCCAGATCCGCATACCGCAGTACCGCAGGGCGGCGCTGGCCCGCCCGCCGGCAGAGGCTGCGCACCCGGGCCACCATCTCCACCACGCCGAACGGCTTGACCAGGTAGTCATCGCCGCCGTGCTCGAAACCGGCGACCCGATCGGCCGGGCTGTCCCGCGCGGTCAGAAACAGCACCGGCACCTCCCAACCGGCCCGGCGCTGCTTCTGCACGTATTCCAGGGCGTCGCCGTCTGGCAGTATCCGGTCAAAGACCGCGCAGTCATAGTCATTGCTGAAGACCAGCTGGTCGGCGACGGCGAGATCACCGGCCGCGTCGACGGCCAGCGCGGCGCCACGCAACGCGATCGCCACCGCGAGCGCCAGATCGCTGTCGTCCTCCACCACCAACACCCTCACCATGTCCCCCTCATCGAATCCTCATGGTGGCTACCGAATGCTACTGCTGTACGACGAAGAGGTACCTGCTCCGAAGGGACAGCCGGTGTTCTCCGGTAATGGCGAGTCCGAGCCGAGAAGGGCGGGGGAACACGTGCTCTTCAACGTCCTCGGCCCCCTGGAAGTACGTATCGAGGGTGCTGCAATAGAACTCTATGGCAAGCCGGCCACGCTGCTGGCATTACTCCTGCTGCACGCGAACGAATGGGTCAGCTCCGATCAGATCGTCGAGGCGCTCTGGGGTGACCGGGCGCCGGCCTCGGCAAACCGGAACGTGAAGACCTACATCTGGCAGCTGCGCCGAACGCTGCCGCCGACGCTCGGCGCGCGGATCGCCTTGTCATAGGAGGCACGGAATCTGTAATCCGCGATCGGCGCGTACTGCACCTCGAACTTGTAGGTATTCGTGATCGTGGAGGGGGCGCCGGCGTAGGAATAATCCGAATGCCGGAAGCCGGTGTCGAACAATAATTCCTTTGCAAACGGCTTGTCCTGCACGAGCGGGGCGCGCAGCTCCGCGAACTCCTCTCCGACCGTGACACTATTGTCGATCGGCACCGCGGCGCTGCCGAAGCCGGACAGCAATCCGCTCTGCTCGGCCGAGTCGGGCTGGAAAAACTCGTGATCGTTGCGATGCTCGTAGCCGATGTTGATGCCCACCCCGTCGTTCGCGAGCGGCGAGGCGATGCCGTACTTGCCGAGACGCCCCGTTACTTCCGCATGCAGCGTGCGCAGCGTCGAGGTTCCCTG
>Ga0137412_10002331_pt1 | contig 15020 bp, 15 predicted proteins | sample CZODoug2_1_16fun_FD_122160 | JGI IMG/M metagenome (GOLD analysis project Ga0137412, IMG submission 122160) | Vadose zone soil fungal communities from Angelo Coast Range Reserve, California, USA - CZODoug2_1_16fungal (Hybrid Assembly) | ecosystem: Environmental > Terrestrial > Soil > Vadose zone...
CGATCATGTCGACGACGCGCTGGCCCTCGCCCTCGGCGATCTGGGCGAGCGCGTCCTCGAGCGCCGCGGCGGTTCCCGCATCGCCGTCCCGGTCGAACGACATGTAGGACAGGCCGCCGTTCGCCGCGATGGGCGGCGGCTGTCCTTCCGTGCGCTGGAGCGTCGGCACATAGGCCGACGAAACTCTCGCCGTGTCCGCCGCGGCGTTGCGCTCGGGGAGCTCGAGCTGGCTCATGGCACACCTCCGGTTGGTTCGACCTAACGGTGGCACACGGATCCTGCGTTTTCCAGATCATGAATCTCTTGCAGATCATTAATCCAGGTCATGCGAACATCGCCTGCCGTGCAAATGCCGTGCGCCTTCGAACTGAAAAATGTCGTCGAGACCGCCGATGTCAGTATGTGGAGAAACGAATATGGCAAAAGAGACCAAGGGCGGATGCCTCTGCGGTTCTGTCTCCTATAAAGTTAGCGGCAAACTTCGTTCAATCGTCGCTTGCCATTGCAATCAATGCAGAAAAACATCTGGCCATTATGCTGCGGCAACGCAGGTTGAAATTGGTTACATTCAAATTGTTCAAAAATCCCTGACATGGTTTCGTTCATCAGATAGGGCCGAACGCGGCTTCTGCGCGACTTGTGGAAGCAATCTATTTTGGCGCCAAATGGACTCGCCGTTCATTTCAATTTTTGCAGGAACGATTGACGGCCCGACAGGTTTGAAACTGGAGCGACAGCTCTATGTGGAGTCCGCCGGAGACTATTATGAAGTTCCGGGAATACCTGTTATCGCACAAAGTACACTTAGCTATTGAGCCTAGGTCGTCCGCCGCAACGGCCGGCAGTTGAAGGCCAGCGGCCGGCCGCCGCTGCCATATTCGCGCAGGGTGGCGAGGTCGTCGCTGCCGGTCCATTCGTTGGCCCTGTCCAGGTAGCGAAAACCCGTATCGGTAGGCTGGTATTCCATGCGCCAGGTCTTGCCCTCGAGCGTCACCGAGGCGCGGTTCTTGGCATAGACCACGGACACTTCCTTGCGGCCGTCGCAGAGATAGGCGATGCCCGATGGATTCGGATCCTCGGGCGCGGGCCGCGGGATCAGGTTGGTTACCGGTTGCTGCTGTTGCACGCAGCCGGCCAGCAGGGTGATTGCGGCAATCGACAGACGCTTCATCGTGCGCTTTCCTCCCGGACGGCACCTAAAGGAATTGACGGGCCCTGACAATGGCACGTCATGCCGACGGAGGGGACAACTGCAATGCCACATCTCAAGCTGCGCGACGATGCAGAGCTCTACTACGAAACGCATGGCAGCGGGCCGCCGCTGTTCCTGGTGTCCGGGCTGGGCGGCGATGGCCGCTTTTGGGGCGACAATGTCGCGGCGCTTGCCCAGGAATTCACCGTGGTCGTGCACGATCACCGCGGCACGGGGCGCAGCACGCTGTCGAAGATCGTCTATTCGGTCGAGCAGATGGCTGACGACGCGCTGCAGCTGATCGAGGGGCTGGGGTACGAGCGGGTCCATTGGTGCGGCCATTCGACCGGCGGCGCCATGGGCCAGGTGCTGGCGATCGAGCATCCCGAGCGCATCGACCGATTGGTGCTGAGCTCGACCTGGGCCAGGACCGACGCCTTCTTCCGCCGCCTGTTCGAGGTGCGCTCGCTGATGCTGAAGGAGCTGGGGCCGGCGGCCTATCTCAAGGCGAGCGCGCTCGCGCTCAACATGCCGTCCTGGGTGCGTGACCACGATGGCGACTTGTCGGCCGCCGAGGCTCGCGCCAACGAGACCATCCCGGTACCCGAGATCGTGCTCTCCCGCATCGCCGCCATCGTGGCGCATGACCGGCGGGATCAGTTGCAGCGGGTGCGCGCGCCCACGCTCGCGATCTGCGCTCGCGATGATACAGTGACGCCGCTCTACTTTACGGAGGAGCTGGTACGGCTGATTCCCGACGCGCGGGCTTATGTGCTGCCTGACGGCGGCCATTTTTATCCGAACGTGCATGGCGGTGAGTTTCGGCGCGTGGTGACCGCGTTCTTGCTGAAGTCCTAGAATCGTACGAAGGCCGAAGAAGGGGAGATCTGCGACTTAGACGACGGATGTGCGGGGGATTCGCCTAAGGACTGAGCCTGATGCGAAAGCAGGAAGCACGCAGCAACCAAGGAAGCCCGATAGTGCCATCGACAATGATACACTCCCGCCCTTCCACAATTCGGCATGCAAGCGCGTACTGGCCTGCGCTCCAAATCGGACATCGGCCAGCGTTGAATATGAGGTCGCAGCAATCAAAAGCGTCGTTGCAACCAGGGCCCCGGAAAGGCTGTTTCCGCGCGCTGCTCCAACTCCTTCTCGTGGCGTCGAAAAAAGAAGATGCCGGCGGCGGCCAGGCCAATCGCCGCGAGCAGCAGTAGCAAGCTGACTGGGCCGGTCACGCGTTTCACTTGCGCACCGAACAGGTAGGCGCCTCCCCCGAACAGCGAGGCCCAACAAATAGCGCCGAGGGCGTTCATGATCAGGAAATGAGACCAGCTCATGCGGTTCATGCCAGCGAGGAGAGCGGCGTAAGTCCGAAGAAAGGCGACGAACCTCCCGAAGAAGACGATCTTGCCGCCGTGTCGCAGAAACAAATACTGGCCCACCTTGAGTCGCGGCTCATCGAGTCGGACGTATCTGCCGTATCGCGCGACCAAGCGGATGCCAATCGAACGACCGATCAGGTAGCCGATGTTGTCACCTATGATGGCGGCCGTGGCCGCGACGAGCACGACCGAGGCGATACCGATCTGGTGCGTCGATCCGGCATAGAGGGCAGCCGTCACCAGGGCTGTCTCGCCAGGCATGGGAATACCCATGCTTTCCAGCATGACCAGCGTGAAGATGACCCAAAGGCCATAGGCCTGAATCAGGCCGTGGATCCAGGTCGGTGACAGAACATCCACGATGGGGCCTATAATATGCTGGTGATGAAAGACCGAGCGCACCACCGCGGCTGCGATGACGCGGGTAACGGCACCGCCGAGAACATCGTTTGCGTAGTGGGTTTCCACCGGGCCGACGGTGCCTCAACATGTCGTGACCGTCGCAGATTTCATACGACGTGGAGAGTGATCGCTTATGCTCCATGGGGGATGGCCGCGAGTCATGACTGCGGGCGGAACACCCAAATGGCGGCCGGCTCGGCCGCCGTTGCTCGCACACCGAGATAGAGCCGGTCGCTTGCCGGCACGAACAGCGACGTACGAGCGCCCGCGACCGTGGGGATGCGGGCGATTCGCTCGTATCCATTGCTGGTTTGGGCGAGGGCGTCGATCACGCCTTCACCGCAGCTCACGTAGAGGCGCCGCCGCTGGGGATCGACGAACACGTCGTCGGCATCGCGGCAGATGTCGAAACTCCCTTCCAGTTTGCCGGTCCGCGTTGCGAAGACCATAAATTTGGCCGGGCTGCGAAAGACAACCAATAGCCGATGCTCATCGACGTCGACGGCCATTGGAAAGTTCGAACCCGCTCCGGCCGTGTCCAAGGCCGAAATCCGATGGCCGGCGCCCGTATCAACGACTGCGATCTCCCGGGCGTCCGGCACATTGACGAAGATCCGGGAGCCCGTCTCGTTGAACTGGAAGCTCTCCGGATGGCCCTTGAGCGGTATATCGGCAACCTTACTGCGGCTCGCCGGATCGATCACCGCAAGTGCCCCCTTGCCATAGCCGACGACGATTCGGTTGCGCCACGAATCGATGCGGATGTTGTCGGCGTCGTCGCCGAGCTCGATGCGGCCAGCCGGTGTGAAGTTGGGACCTTGATAGAGACGTACCGATCCGTCGCCGGCGTTGGTGACATAGAGCGTGCCGGTCGCCGGATGGTAGGCGACCCCCTGCGGCTCCCTCAGCGCGGAAAGCCGATGAAGGACCTTGTGCTCTTTCAGGTCGACGATGCCCACGCTGTCATTGCCGAGTTCGGCCACGAACAAGAGCTGCCGGTCGGCGTCGAAAGCGAAATGATCGATACGGCCCACCACGGCGCCGAGCGGGATCTTCGCCTCGAGCAGCAGGGGCGCCGGCTCTTCGGCCCGGCTCGCCGCCGTCAGCAGCATGCCGATCAAGGCCGCCAACATCGTGACGCGCTTCATTTCCGCCTCCTGGCTGTCGGTGCCCCTGTCGATGGAAAGTTAGCGCGGGCCGGCGGCCTCCTTCTTGACGATTGTCATCTTCATCTAGGAAGGAACACAATGAGCTTGGGGCAGATTTAAGCTTCGCCAAGGTGCGACAGCGGACTTACCGGGCACTGGCGGCTGCCAACAAGCGCTGATCAAGGCGGCTCGCGTCCGTAATCGGACACAGCGATTTTTCCACAGCTTCGCATCGTAGTCTTGCGGGAGCGTCTGCCAACGTAATGTTTTGCCTCTCGTTCAAGCCCCGGCGGCGATCAATCCGTCAAAGCCGCCGCGAGGGAAGACCGCCCAACGTTCGGCGACTGAACCGGGTCCTGCAGATCGACCGAGAGCGCAGGGAAGCCCTTCCCGCGCCGGGCAAGGTTATCCGACGGCGACCTCACCATGCAGTGCCCGCACTGCAACAAGGAGAGCAGGTCGTCAGCCCGCCGAATTGCGACGGCCCGAAAGGCAACCTACTCGTGTCCCAAATGCAGAGGCGGTCTGGTTGTGCTGGCGCCGGCGGTCGAGCGGCCTCCCGTCCAGACAACAGGATATTGCATCGGTAGCTTCGAGGTGCAGACGGAGGCGGAAACAAGCCGTCGTGGAGCCATTCTGCCCAGTCTCGATAAGCCGGCAGTGACGGCGCGGCAGAGGATGCAAGCGCCACCCCTTTGCCAAGGCATATGCCCTGGGGCGCGCGAGGGTCAATGTTATTAGCCGGCTTGGCTCTTCGTCTGGTTACGTCCCAGGCCTGCAGAGGCAGCCAGCAGCACAGCCTCTGACAGGGTTCTGGCGCCCAGTCGTTCCATGACGTGCGCGCGGTGCATTTCCACAGTCCGGGGGCTGATACGGAGCCGTCGTGCGATCACCTTGTTGGTCTCGCCTACCACCAAGCCGAGCAGGACGTCCCGCTCACGGCCCGTCATTTCGGCAATGTGGCTCCGCGCAAGCTCCGATGACCGGTCGGAGACCATCGTGTCCTGGACACCAGCCAGTGCCGACGCGACAGCAGCAAGAAGTTCGGCCTCTTTGCAGGGGGCCTCCAGCCAGTCGGTTGCGCCCGCCTTCATCGCCTTGACCACCAAGCCGACGTCGCCTCGGCTATTGCCGATGAAGATGATCGGCAGGTCGATGCGCCTTGCCTTCAGCTCACTCACGATGCGCAAACCCTTGGTTTCGGATCCACGACCGTCGAGGACCAAGCAACCAGGTACGAGCACAGGAGCAACCTCGAGAAAGACCCGCGAGGATGCAAATGCCTTCACGCCATAGCCACTTTTCTGCAGCAGAAGCGACACGCGGTCCCGGGAAGAATCGTCGGGGTTCAGGACATAGACCTGAATGTCGGCTGGCTTCGTAATGTCCGCCGCTACGCCACCGATACGGCTCACACGCCCTTGGTCGTCACGGATCGGAAAAAGCATATGCCGGATCCGGCGAATCACCAGTTCGGAGAGAACGATGCGGTATTGCTGAACGACGACCTCGCCGCGCAAGACGGATGCGAGGGCGGCGAGCGTGCCGATCCGGTCGTCCGGATGAACTGTATCCACCCAACGGTCTATCTCGCCGAGCATCGTTGCGGGTGCTTGTCCCCAGATCCGTGCGAAAGCGGGGCTGAGGTATTCGATCTGCATCGTGTCCGCGTCGAGGATCCACAATGCGTCGGCCGAATACTTTGCGAACTGCCGAAAGCGCTCGTCGCTCTCTTGTGGAGTTTGCTTGATAAGCCAGTATTGCAGGGCAACCGCGATTTGATAGGCACAGGTCGAGAGGACAACGAACTCAGAGTCTTTCGGAAATTGCCGGTCGATCGAGCCTGCAAAAAGCCATCCGTCGTTACGCAGGCCAATGGGAATGCGAGCAATCCGCATGACCGGTCCGTCTGACGAGCTTTGCCAATCGGAGACTCCGCTGGTCGGCCATCGATCGTTCATTTGAGGAAGGGCCTCGAACGACGTCGCGTTCAGTCCATTCAAATCACCCTTCGGCGCGCTGTGCCTGAACGTCTCTGCCCCGGATGATGCACTAAACTGAACGGCCGCAAACTCAAGCTCCAGCATGCCCGCGAGCACTTGTGCGGCTTCCGTGGCAATGTGCTCCGAGTCTTTGTCGATCCACAAAGCCGACAGCGTCGACAGCGTCAGCAGATCCTGGACGCACAATTTTTCGCTCTCTCCCCAACTGGTCAAAAGAGGGATTGTTCGCATAGGCGGATCCACGGTGATCATTGATGGGCAGTTGGGCCGCGGGCCCAACTGTATCCGAGAAGCCCAAAGTGTCTATCGCTGATGTGCCTGTTCCCAGATGTGCCTGTTCCCAGGCGCCTGAAGTCAATCAACATCAAGGATCAGTCATCCGACCTTCTCGCCTCGGCGGTGTTCGTCAATGATGTTGACGCATTGTCCCCTCTCTCGATCCCCTCTTCATGAAGGGGAGGAGAATAGTGTTCTCGTCACCGGTCGAACCGAAAAGCACACCAAGACCAGCGCAGCGCGCCACGTAGCGACCTCGGCATAGCATCCTCCTGCATGAAGCGCTGAAGCTTCATGCAGGTTGCAGCGGCAAGCGAATAAAACTGTGAGTATCGTGACGGAACGATACGCGCTGTGTGGCGCAGATCCACCAGAGCTGGCCAACCTAGGGTTCCTACCTAGGTTCTCAACGGATTCCGCAAGCTGCTCCGATCTGATCTGGTCGACCCTGCGGGGGCGTCATCGCGGCTGGAGGACGATATGCCCACCATCAACTCTGTTCAAAACCCACCTCCAGGAAGTGTACTTGGACAGCCTCCCCATTTGGCCCGCAACGAAGATCTGCTCGCCTTCACGGACGAGCTTGGGCCCGTTGTCTCCCTGGCGCATTGGCAGCGGGCGGATTGCTGCGACACGGTCGTCGCCCATGGAGGTATAGGCTGGGTTCTGTCCGGAATCGTGCGGAAGTCCCTCATTCTCGAAAGTGGCCAACGGCGTATCGTCGACCTGATGATGCCGGGCGACTTCTTCGGTCTGCGTATGGATGATGCCCGGCTCTTCTGCTTCGAGGCATCGACGGATGAAACGCTGACGGCAAGAATCACCCGCCGCGATTTCAATGCGCTCGCCACGATGCAGCCGTCGCCCTATCGGTTCTTCTATGAGCGCGCCTGCCAAACCATTGCCCGCCTCGAGAATCACATTCTGGTTCAGGGCCGCACGACCTCGACACAGAAGATCGCGTGCTATCTTCTGTCGATGTCCCGACGTCTGTCGGAACAGCAGGGCAGCTCGGTGGTCCTGCCGATGTCGCGCTACGACATTGCCGATCATGTCGGGATTGCCGTTGAAACAGTCAGTCGCGCCATTACCGAACTGCGCCGTCAGGGCATTATCGAACTCGAAACCCCACGGTGCCTGTCCATGCGGCACACCGACAAACTGGCCGACGGCGTGCCGAACAGGCGCTGACGGCGCTTCCGGATCAGAAGCCCGGATCAGAAGCATTGTGAGGCTGGCGAGCTCGCACCCCGATCGCCGCCTGCTCAAGCGGTGCAGGCGGCGATGAAGTATTTCCTCCAACGGCAGCGCGGTGCGGCTATCGCTGCCCAGTCCCCCCAGTTCCCATGGTGACTTGTCTCGTGGCGGCCCCGCCTAGCCCGGCCTCCTCGGGCCAGGCGGACCCACGGCGGGCCCATGGACGGGCCCGCCGCGGGTCATTGCGTCATGGACTGATGGTGATCAGGTTCTCGACGCGCGAGACACCGGGCACCTGCCAGGCGACCCGCTCGGCCTCCTGGCGCTCTGCCCAGGATCGAACGGAGCCGCGCAGCGTCACGGCGCCGCCATCGGTTTCCACGGTTATGCGATTGGCATCAACCTCGGCACTGCGACGAAAGGACTCTTCGATCTTGCGTCGGACCTCCACCGGCGGGACGCGCGGGTTGACCTGGACGAGGTTGGTGACACCCTTGACCCCGCGCACCCGCCGAACGGCACGTTCCGCCCGCTCCTTCGCGTAGTTCCACTCGACTTGGCCTTCGAGCGTCAGCCAGCCATCGCGGGCGATGACGCGGATATGCTCGGAGGAATACGGCAGTTCGGACTGGACGGCGGAGACGGCGTCGCGGGCTATCTCCGGGTCCGGCCGCTGATTGAAGACAGGCAGGCGCACTTCGATGTCGTTGGCCACACCGGTTACGCCGTTGACACGCTTGACGGTGCGTTCGGCCTCCCATCTCTGGCTGTAACTGCGGACGAAGCCGCTCAGGCTGACGACGCCGCTTTTGACGGCGACGGCGACGTCGGTGGCGTCGAGGTCGGGATTCAATCGGAGTTCTTCCTCAACGTCTCGTTTGATATCGATGTCGGATTTCATGGCTGGGCTCCTCGCGTCATTTCTCCGTGGTCGCTGCCGGTCCGCATCAACGGTTTGTCGGCACGCGCCTGCACCATGACGGCCTGCCTGTCGGTTCGCCCTGACGACTGTCAATTTCGAGGGCGTTGCCGTTCGTGCGGCGACGAACCCGTCGACGCTTCTGCCCTTCACGCTCGCCGGACGGCCACCCGACGGGTTCGCAGGTTGACGGTTGTCAAGGTAGCCGGCCTGCGAACGGTATTGAGTAGCACCGTGACGCGGCAGCAACGGAGGCGGACATGCCCAAGGTGATCGGCATCGATCTGGGAACGACCAATTCCTGTGTCGCCGTGATGGAAGGCAGACAGGCGAAGGTGATCGAAAACGCCGAGGGCGCGCGGACGACGCCCTCCATGGTCGCGTTCGGCAAGGACGGCGAGGTCCTGGTCGGCCAGGCAGCGAAGCGCCAGGCCGTGACCAACCCGGAGAACACCATCTTCGCCATCAAGCGCCTGATCGGCCGTCGCTTCGACGATCCCATCGTCGAGAAGGACAAGGCGCTTGTATCCTACAAGATCGTGCGCGGCGACAATGGTGACGCCTGGGTGGAGGCCAATGGCAAGAAATACTCCCCCTCGCAGATCTCCGCCTTCATCCTGCAGAAAATGAAAGAGACCGCCGAGCGCCATCTCGGCGAGAAGGTCGAGCAGGCTGTCATCACCGTGCCGGCCTATTTCAACGATGCCCAGCGCCAGGCGACCAAGGATGCCGGCAAGATCGCCGGCCTCGAGGTGATGCGCATCATCAACGAGCCGACGGCGGCGGCTCTCGCCTATGGTCTCGACAAGAAGAAGGCCGGCAAGATCGCCGTCTACGATCTCGGCGGCGGCACGTTCGACATCTCGATCCTCGACATCGGCGACGGCGTCTTCGAGGTCAAGGCGACCAATGGCGACACCTTCCTCGGCGGCGAGGACTTCGACAAGCGGATCATCGACTACCTGGCCGACGAGTTCAAGAAACAGCAGGGCATCGACCTGCGCACCGACCGTCTGGCGCTGCAGCGCCTGCGCGAAGCCGCGGAGAAGGCAAAGATCGAACTCTCCTCAGCGAAGGAAACGAGCATCAACCTGCCGTTCATCACGGCCGACCAGAACGGGCCCAAGCACCTCGACATCAGGCTTTCGCGCGCGAAGTTCGAGACGCTCGTCGACGACCTCGTGCAGCGCACGATCGGGCCGTGCATGGCGGCGCTCAAGGATGCCGGGATCGAGGCCAAGAAGATCGACGAGGTGGTGCTGGTCGGCGGCATGACGCGCATGCCCAAGGTGCAGGAAATCGTCAAGACCTACTTCGGCAGGGAGCCGCACCAGGGCGTCAATCCGGACGAGGTCGTCGCCGTCGGCGCCGCCATCCAGGCCGGCGTCTTGCAGGGCGACGTCAAGGACGTGCTGCTGCTCGACGTGACGCCGCTGTCGCTCGGTATCGAGACGCTGGGCGGCGTGTTCACGCGGCTCATCGAGCGCAACACCACGATCCCCGCCAAGAAGAGCCAGGTGTTCTCCACCGCCGAGGACAATCAGCAGGCGGTGACCATCCGGGTCTTCCAGGGCGAGCGCGAGATGGCGGCCGACAACAAGCTTTTAGGCCAGTTCGATCTCGTTGGCATACCGCCCGCGCCGCGCGGCACGCCGCAGATTGAGGTCACTTTCGACATCGACGCCAACGGCATCGTCAACGTCTCGGCCAAGGACAAAGGGACCGGCAAGCAGCAGCAGATCCGCATCCAGGCGTCGGGCGGCCTTTCCGAGGCCGACATCCAGAAGATGGTGAAGGAGGCCGAGGCCCATGCCGAGGAGGACAAGAAGCGCCGCGCCCTCGTCGAAGCCCGAAATCAGGCGGAAAGCCTCAGCCATGCGACGGAGAAGTCGCTGGCCGAGCACGGCGACAAACTCGCGGCAGCCGACAAGGCCGCTATCGAGACAGCGCTGGCCGATCTCAAATCGGCGAGCGCCGGCGACGATGCCGGACAGATCGAGGCGAAGAGCCGCGCCTTGAGCCAGGCTTCCACCAAGCTGGGGGAAGCCGTCCATAAAGCCACCCAGGCCCAGGCGGGCGGCGCCGGCGACCAGGCGGCGACAACGAAAGGCGACGACGACAAGGTCGTCGATGCCGAATTCGAGGAAGTCAACGAACAGAAGCGCTCCCAAGGGTAGGGCGGGTTCGACGTGCAGCCGGAGGGCGATCCATGTCCGAGAAAGACGCCCAGACCCATCCTGCCAACGCCAAGCATGACAGCGCCGCGGTAACGTCGCCTCCGGAGGGGGAGCCAACCGTTGCGGATCTCACAGCGGAGTTGGCGGCGACCAAGGATCGCCTGCTGCGATCACTCGCCGAGCAGGAAAACATTCGCGCCCAGGCCCGACGGGAGCGGGATGAAGCCGTTCGATACGCGGCGGCGGGTTTTGCCGGCGACCTGCTGTCGTCGATCGACAATCTGGAGCGCGCGATCGCCAGCGTGCCGGAGGAACAGCGTTCCGAGCCCGCGGTCGCCGGACTCCTGACAGGGGTCGAAGCGACGAGGCGCGCCCTTCTCGACGCCTTCGCCAGGCATGGTCTCAAGCGCTTCGAGCCGATCGGCGAGCCATTCGACCCGCATCGCCACGAAGCGAGCTTCGAAGCAGTCGATGCGCGATATCCGCCGGGAACCGTGACGAGCGTCATTCAGCCCGGTTACATGTATCGTGATCGCCTCGTACGACCGGCGCTGGTCGGCATCAGCAAGACATCCGATGCGCCTGACGGGACGCCGCCCTCGAAGATCGCCGTGCCGTAATCCCTCTCAATCGGCCGCTTCGTCGGCCCGGTCGCGATCCCGGATGAGCCAATAGACGCCACCGAGAGCCAGGATCGCGGCCGCGAGCGACAGGATGTGCCAGGCATCGGTCTCGGCCAGGTCGAGGATAAGGACCTTTCGGCAGACGGCCAGAAGCGCGATCACCACCACCGCCTGGATCTGGACGACCCTGTCCTTGCGCTCGGCGACGACCAGGAGCGATTTCTTGAACTCGAGTGCGATGATCACGGTGAAGATCATGCCGAACACGGCCTGGAAGGCCGAATAGTCCGATGGATCGAAGCTGCCGGATAAGACGAGGGCGAACAGAATTTTCAGGCTGAGATTCCACACGGCGACGATGACGACGATCGCGATAAGCGCCGTCAAGATCAGGATCACGACATGCTCGAAGCGCTGGTAGAGCGAAAGAAGCTTGAACTCCGCCCTGGCCGCCTTCAACTCGTCCTTGATCGACATCGATGCTCCCTCCACTGGCTGGGCTCAGCCATTCGGCAAAACTCCGCCGTATCGAGCATCAATGCCACATCTTTCGTCGCAGGTTGCGGGAGCGTCCCGCTGGCCATCGCGTCTGTTCTCCGTATCCGATGAGCTCTGGGGAGCTGATCGTCGGCGCTGATCGTCGCGACGATAATCGGCAGGCGCGCGCGATGAATTGACGGTCGTCAACGATGGCGGCGCCCGAACAGGGCATTCTTGCTCGCGAACTCCGTGGTTTCCGACAAGGGAGAGAAGACATGCTCAACGAGATGATGCCCGAAGGGATGCCGCCCGCCGGTCGGCGTTTCGATCCTCTTCGCCAGATGCAGAGGGCGCAGGCCGACCTGAACCGGCTGTTCGGAGGCCTGCGTTTCTCTCCCGCAACCGAATTCCCGTCGCTCAATCTCTGGACGAGCCCCGATGGCGCCATCGTCGCAGCGGAAGTCCCCGGCGTTGCGTCCGAGGATCTCGACATCACGATCCAGCGCGACACCGTCACCGTGCGCGGCAACCGACCTCCAGAGCCGGTCGATGACCGTACCGTCGTACAACGGCAAGAACGGCCGCACGGTCCCTTCGCACGCACCATTGTCCTTCCCTTCCGGGTCGACGCCGACAAGGCGTCCGCCAGGTTCGAGCGCGGCGTCGTGACCTTGACCTTGCCCCGCCCCGAAGACGACAAGCCCCACCAGATCAAGGTGACGCGGTCCTGATGTCCGGCAACCGAATGGGAGTTCGCGATGAACCAGATCACATCAAACGGGCCTTCAGCCGCGACCGAGCTGACGAGCACGGCGCCCATTTTCACGCCGCCAGCCGACATCCTCGAAAAGGGCGACGCGGTCGTCATGCTTCTGGACGTTCCAGGCGCCGATCCCGCGAGCCTCGATGTCACGCTCGACAAGCGTATCCTGACGATTACGGCTCGCGTGACGTCGGATACGCCGCAGGGCTATGTGGCCGCCCACATCGAGTTCCGCGACGGCACCTATGAGCGCCGCTTCGTCTTTTCCGAACAGATGGACGGTGAGCACATCGACGCCACCCTGAAGGACGGCGTGCTCCGCCTGACCGTCCCCAAGGCGGCTGATACCGGCGCCAAGAAGATCAGCGTCAAGGCGGAATAAATTAAGGAGGACGACATGCGAGTGACCGATCTCATCCCCTGGAAGTCTGCGCGGGGGTCCGAGCCCGCCGTGCGCGGCGAGCGTGATGCCGTTGCAGCACTGCAGAACGACGTCAACCGTGCCTTCGCCGATTTCCTCCGATTATCTAACGTGCCCTTCTCCCCTTTCTCCGGCGGGCCCGGTTCGTTTTTGGACAATTCAGGCATCCAGGTCGACGTCGCCGAAACCAACAAGGAGGTGAAGGTCTCGGCGGAATTGCCAGGAGTGGACGAGGCGGACATCGACGTCCGAGTGAGCGACGGCATGCTGGTCATCAGCGGTGAGAAAAAGGCCGACCGTGAAGTCGATGAGAATGGCTATATTCTGCATGAGCGAAGCTTCGGTCGCGTCGAGCGTATTGTGCCCCTGCCGGACGGCATCGACGCGAACGCCGCTCAGGCGAACTTCAAGAGCGGCGTCCTGAACGTGACGATCCCGAAGACGGCAGAGGCACAGAGCGGCGCAAAGCGCATCCCGGTGCGATCCAACTGAGGGGCTGGGCGGACGACCCGCCTGGGCTCGGCTACCCCGACAATCCTCCCCCAACTGAATGCGGCGCTGTCCCGATGGCGCCGCATTATTTTTCCAGCTATCACGGGCGCTCTCGCGAACAAGGGATGGCCATCGATGAGCGTGTTGCCACGCGTGACGGAACTGACCAGAGAACGAATTTCGCGGGAATTCGACGACCTCGGACCGGATGCCTGCATGGCCGAGATCAAGGCGGATCTGCGCCAGCACAATCCCGAATTGCTCGACATGGCTTCTCGATGGGCCGCTGGCGGCGGCGAAACGAGCAGCCTCATGACAGCGTTCAGCATGTTCTACAGGCTGCTAGCCTCAGAAGCGCGTGGTCAGCTGGACTCCAGCAGCCTTTACCCGCTGCCTCGCGTCTCCGTCGAAGTCCGCGACGCCATCGTCGAGCGCATCGACCGAACCGACAGCGAGTCTTTCACGTACGAGGCGATCGACAATCTCGAAACCCGCAATCCCGAACTCCTGCAGATGGCTCACGGATATGCGTCGCGGCGACCGGACTACGGCCGGACGATGCAGGGGTTCGCCCTCCTCCATGAAGCCTTGCTGATCCAGTCCCGACGCGATCGGGCCAGCCGACATTGAGCTGGCTGTTGCATCAGGTCAGGTTCGCCTTCGAATCTGACGACCGTCAAGGCAGGCAGGACATCGGCTGCCCTAGTCTTTCTCCCGCTGCCCCAGCCGCGCTTCGCGTCGTCAGGCGCAGTTGAAACCGCCCCAACACGGGAGAAACAGATGAAGACGGATAGTGATATCAAGCGCAACGTCGAAGCAGAACTGAGATGGGACCCCGACATCGATCCGACGGACATCGCTGTTGCCGTAAAGAACGGCGTCGTGACTTTGACGGGCTTCGTGCGCAGCTACTCTCAAAAGTATGAGGCCGAGGCGGATGTGAAGCGCGTCGCCGGCGTCGTCGGCATCGCCAACGATATCGCAGTCCGCCTTCCATCGGGAACCGAGCGGCCGGATCCGGAAATCGTCCGCGATGCGGTAGCCGCCCTCAAGGCGGAACTCCCGTATTCCTCCGAGAACATAAAGGTGGTCGCCAAGAACGGCTGGCTGTCGCTCGAAGGAAGCGCCGAGTGGAACTACCAGCGCACCCGCGCCGAGGACGCGGTGCTGCGGGTCAAAGGCGTCAAGGGCGTCAGCAACCTGATTGTCCTCAAGCCGCGCGTGGCTGCCTCCGAGATCAGGAGCAAGATCGAGGATGCCTTTCGCCGCAACGCGGAGCTCGACGCCAACCGCATCACCGTCGAAGCCAACGGCAGCGAGGTGATCCTGAAGGGCACGGTCCGGTCGTGGGCCGAGCGGCAGGAAGCCGAACGCGCCGCCTGGCGCGCGCCCGGAGTCACCAAAGTCGAAAATCGCATCACCATCAGCGTGTGATGCGCGATCATGGTCTTCCGGACCGCGAGCCTCTGGCTCGCTCATGAGCGATTCGGGCGAAGTAACCTCCGCGCTGAGACGCTCGCGGTCCAAATGAACATGAAGCCC
>Ga0137412_10002332_pt1 | contig 15015 bp, 15 predicted proteins | sample CZODoug2_1_16fun_FD_122160 | JGI IMG/M metagenome (GOLD analysis project Ga0137412, IMG submission 122160) | Vadose zone soil fungal communities from Angelo Coast Range Reserve, California, USA - CZODoug2_1_16fungal (Hybrid Assembly) | ecosystem: Environmental > Terrestrial > Soil > Vadose zone...
CATGGGAAACACGCCTGTCGCGAAATCGTTCTTCGTCCCTGGATATATACCTCAGTTTGATGGCCTCAGGGGGCTCGCGATTCTTTTGGTTCTCATTGGCCACTCCGGTTTTCTCGAAGCCTTGCCCCATGCGGGCATGCTGGAATATGCGCGATTTGGCGTGGACTTATTCTTTGTTTTGTCAGGGTTTCTCATCACCGGGATACTCACAGATTCAAAGGGGTCTGGGCATTTTTTTCGAAATTTCTACGCGCGCCGGGTGCTCCGCATTTGGCCGCTGTATTACGCGGTCCTTTTTGTGGCGTTTGTAATTGTGCCGCTGTTTGCGCCCTCCATGCGATCGACCGCCGCTGGCATTTGGCCTGCTTTCGTTTTCTATGCACAAAACATCGTCTTCGTCAATCGCGATACTTATCCGTTTGGTCTGGGCGCAACTTGGTCCCTGGCCGTTGAGGAGCAGTTTTATCTGACTTGGCCCCTCCTGGTATTTCTATTCAAAAAACGCACACTCGCCATAATTTGCGCTTCGCTTGTCGTTGTGTCTTTGTCCCTGAGGCTCGTCGCCCGTTTTTATGGCGCGCCGTCCGGCTTTATTCACTTCTTTACGCTTTCTCGTTTGGATGCGATCGCATTTGGATCTTTGGCAGCGCTTTGGTTACGATCTCCGAGCTGCACATTGGTCCGATGGCACATTCGCGCGTATCAGTTTTTGGGGCTTGGAGTCGCGGGCACAATACTGGCGCGAATCTTGATGCACAGGAATAGCTCCATCGTAAGCTATACGTTTCTGGCCATCGCATTTACTGGCCTGTTAGGCACATCACTAACCTCTGACCCGCGATCCTCTTTGCTTGGACGAAGCCTCTCGGCCGCCTGGTTACGCTATATAGGAAAGATCAGCTACGGAATTTATCTGTTGCACTATCCACTCTTCATTTTGTGGGCCCGTTTTATCGGCTCTCTGGGTTTCTACCGGGACCACCAACTGGCTGGAAATTTGGTCGCGTTTGCCGCACAGATTCCTTTGGCCATCATCGCTGCTTCCATTTCGTGGCACTTCTTTGAACAACCAATCCTGCGTGTTAAAGAGCGGTTCCCTTCTGGATCCGAGACGCATTGGCCCGTGACACTTCGATCGAAGCGACGAAAACTCGCTACGGCCAGCGACTCGCGCGCAGATCTGAAGAATGACGATTGAGAATTGCACCGTCCTGTCTTCCGCGTGGGTTCGGGATTCCATGGAATGGGAGAGCATGAGGCTGAAACGCTCGGTGCGCAAGTTGCTGGTCGACCCGAAGCCTTGGGCCTTAAGAATTACGCCGCGCAATAATCTTGAAGCTTTCCAAAAGCCTAAGGCGATCATTCAAGAATCGAGTAACTGCCGTCCTTCCGGTCGCAAATCTTTGGTGCTTAACGATAGAGAAGCCATTCGTTTCTAGGACCCGCTGGATTTGCATGTCGTCCACGCCCGTTCTGACATGAAATTCCGCTACGTCACCGGCGCTGGCCACCGCGCGACCGAACTCGGGGTCGCTCCCTGAGAAGAATTTTCGTAAGCGCCGTCGGATGCCCGGTAGAACGTCCGCTGGATCAAATAAAACCTTGGCAATCGTCGTATCCAACGCGTCGAACGCACCAGCCCAAAAGGGGCTCTTCGGCGCGAGAGGATCGTAGTTCGAATAGAAGATGCCACCAAGACTCAATTGTTTAGAGGCGCGTTCCACGATGGATAGATAGGAGTATAGGTGGTGAAGAACCGAACTGAATGCGACGAGGTCGTAAGGCTCGGTGGCCTTCTCGAGGAATCGCTCGATGGGGCCCTGAATGAGGTTGGGAGAATGACCCTGAGCGCACGCTTTTTCTTGTAGCAAACCCAACATCTTTTCGGAAACGTCCACGACGGTAACGGCCCAGCCCCGAGCACACATCTTCAGAGTCAAGTTCCCAGTGCCGCCGCCGCATTCGAGACAAGAAGGTGTCCGCCCCAGCGAGGAAAAATGGGAACCAATCATGTCGAGGTCATCTTCTAGAGTTTGCTGTAGATCGGGGTCAAAGAGATATGTTTCGTAGCTGTCGTACTTCTCCGCAATCTGGAGATAAAAGGCTACATTGGCTTCGATGACCCTGGTTTCAGCCGCGCTGGGGTCCTGAGTGGTTCCGCAAGAAGGTTGTGAAACGAAGGCCCGACCGAACGCTGGTCCAGATATCGTTTTCATAATGCTAATCTTCCTCGCCTATCCCGGACGTGAGTCAACCGAAGGACATTCTCAAAAGCGCTGTACACTTCATCCGTTGAAATCGCCCGCAGACAGTAGGGCTGGTCAAAAATGCAATAATCAGAACACGGGCGGCACGAGAATTCCGGACGAATCACGACACGGTCATGCGGCCCGCGCGGACCGAACCACTCCGGCCGTTGCGGCCCGAAGACGGCAACAACTGGGATCTCCAAAAGATTCGCAAGATGCATTGGACCGCTGTCATTGCACACAAGAAGCTGGCAGTTAGAAAGGACGCCTAAAAAAGAACGGAACTTAAGACTAACTGCATGACAGCGTTTCAACTGAGGCGCCTGGGACAAAGTCCCCGGCTCCGAGAACCACAGAACGTGCGCGTCGGTTTCCTCCAACAAGCGGCGAACAACTTCAGCGAAGCGCTCGTCGCCCCATCGTCGCGTCGCGATCCGGGCACCGGGGTGGACGCCAATGAGAGATACCTCAGAGGCAATTCCAAGCCCGGCAAGGTATGACCGGGCCGACGCCAACTCGGCATGTGTTAGATGGAAGCCATCCAGCTTGCGGTTCTGCAATGCATCTACTGCTTCGAGCAGATGCAGCCAAATGTCAGCGCGATGCGGGCGGGACAGGTCCGGCGTGACCTCATCGGTCAAAAAGGAAGCACCTCCGCCAATACCGTATCCGATTCGACGGCGTGCGCCGCTTAGCCAGAGAATAAAGTTGTCGCGCACATCCATACGGCCGGAAAAAGCCCAGTCGAATCGACGCTTGCGCAGCGCGAGCATCGAACGGGCCAGTGAAATCCAGTCAAGGGAGAAAGGATTGTATTTCTTCAACCGATTGAAATGCCTCGCCCAAGGCACACGCACGGGAATAAATTCATCAACAAGTCGCTGCCCTTCTAGAAAGGAAGCGAGAGCTGGGTTGACGAGGAGGGAGATTCGCGCCGAGGGAAAGCTTCCTCGCAGGTTCCTGAGGAAGGGCACAAGGATCGAGAGATCGCCCAAATTCCAGTACTCGACGACGAGGATGCCCACGGGTGATTCCGTTAGATTTCTCGCTGGCGGTAGCGGGGGGATTAGGAACTTCAGGAATCGCATCATGGCGTCGAACATACGGACGAGCCGCCATTTACTTGGCGTCATAAGTAATACGCTCGCCGACGCCGAAGGATCCCTCAAGATTGTTCTTGCGCCGTTGTCATCCCGCCGCCTTGACGTGGACTTTAGGCTCCGCTTCTCTTTAGCTGCCTTCAGGCTGTGCTTCAACTAGATATCCTCCGGTGCGGTCGAGCGCGCGTACAAACAAGGTGGTATGCAGAATTACGACAGAAGCACTGCGTCATTGCCTATTCCCACAGACTGATCGCTTTTGAATATTTCATTGTTTGCGCGAGGAAAATATGAAAGACTCTGCAAGGATCGCTCATAATTAAGCTTCTGAATCATGCTCAGACCGAGGCCCATCCCCACCCAAAAGAGGGAGGCCAGGTAAGGACTCTCAAGCACGGAATCAGCCCCGCCCCACACACAGAGAGAGACTTGCGCCAAGATCAGTGCTTGCAAGAAGGAAACACGATGGTTCTCCGAATTGCGATGAACCGCTCGCACACAAAGCCCGAAGAAATAAGCAAGAAAAGCCAGCAGAGGAAGAAAACCTAGCAGGCCCATCTTATAGAGTACAGTCAGGAATGTATTGTGAGGGCGGGGATCGTTGTCCCAAATATCAAAGTTAAAAGGAATTCCAAATCCCTCCCCAGCTGGCGGGTATTCCTGGAAGCGCCGCCAGGCCTCTTTCCAGGCCATTAGCCGGAATTGCCAATAGGGGTCGTCACTCGTATGGAGAATCCCCGAAGCGAAATTGTCGGTCACTCGCGTTGCAAAGTCTCGGCCAGCCTGCAGATGAAGAAATAGGAGCACAAATGAGCACGCTAGAGCAGCAGAGACGACAAGAGCGGTGACCAAGCGTGCAGAACGAAGCCTCCTCCGAAGCATCTTTGGGACAAATAGCGCTACAAGGGACACGACGGCAAGTGATACAAAAAGGCTTCGCGCGTTAGCGAGCAGCAAGCCGAGCGAGAAGACTCCCACGAAGATCCAACCGACCCGCCTCCCGATAAGGCCGTTGGCCATCATGATTAGAACACCAACTAGCGCGACCAAAACGTAAACTCCCGGAGCGACAAAGCGTCTTTGTTCGGGAGCGACAGCGAGCCAAGCCAATCCATTTAGAACGCTGAGCGCTGCGCCAAGCACAAACCAAACTGCTACTCTCCGAATCGCCAGCCAACTCCCGAAGAGATGATACCCAACCAGCAAAAAGAGCGAGTAACCGACCAGCGCGGAATCACGTAACACCAAGATAGGCTCGCGATGTCCCAAGAAACCCCGTGCGGCTGCCAGCACGCCAGCCGCAATGAAAAAAGCAACGGGGATATTCAACTCGAGGGGGCACGGAGCGCAGCGCCGGCGCGGCACAATATAGATCGAAAGGAGCAGAATAATCAGGACAACATCGGTGACGAAGAGGGGAGCGCCAGGCCAGTGGAGGTAGGAGAAATCCTTCATGTATGCAGTGGTGCAAAATACAAACCAAAGGATTAACCCCTCGGGCATTGAAGCTCGCGCCCTTTTGGCGTAGGCAAACATGAGTGGTAGCGTCAGGCCCGCAAGCAGAAAAGCGGCATAATATGGTTCATATTCCAAGGGTTGAGGGGGAGATAGTTCCAACTCTGGATTGGGGGTGCGCGTTAGACCGTCCGCGATGGCAATTACGGCTCCCAGGACCACAATGAGAACGAGCCAGCCGTTGACAATTTGAACCCGGGTCTGCTGGCCAATCAAGACAACGGGGCCGCCCGCGGCGTGACCAAAGTCTGGCGAGTGATCAGTAGCGCTAGCTTCTAAAGCTAGCGCTCGGTTCCCACTCAACAGATTCGGCGGAATACGAAGCGCAGGAAACTTCCGTTTCTGCAGTCCGGTCCGAAACGTCAAACCACACCTCGCGAACTTCCTCTACTGTCCTTCTCCCGCCAAGACCGCTGGAATGGTCTTCAACAAAATCCTGCAGTCGAGCAATAGGTTCCATTTTTGGATATAAACAAGATCCAGCATCATGCAGATTTCAAAGGAAGGATTTGCGCGGGCCATGACCTGCCAAAGCCCGGTGACGCCCGGTGTCGCGTCGAGGCGCCGACGATGTTCGGAACTGTATTGAGCACAGTCTTCTACCGGAAGAGGCCGTGGGCCAACCAAGCTCATATCGCCCTTCAGGACGTTCCAAAGCTGCGGCAGTTCGTCGAGACTGTATTTGCGAAGAAATCGGCCAAGGCGAGTGACGCGAGGATCGTCGGCGATTTTGAAGAATGGACCACGGCGCTGGTTCAGCCGATTCAGGCTTTCTTTCAGTCCGTCCGAGCCGGCAACCATGGTCCGAAACTTGTAGCAATCAAATTCGCGGCCATATTTGCCTACACGCAGCGAGCGATAAATCACGGGACCAGGCGACTCGAGCTTGACCGCAATGGCGATCACGACTATCAGCGGCCAAAGGAAAAGAAAAGCAAGGGAGGACAAGAATACGTCCATCATCCGCTTCAGACACATCCCCATCCCAGCGACGGGCTCCGCATGTCGTCGGGCGCCATCGCGACCCGAGACACATCGTACGAGTGATCCCCGGTCAGTTTCCGGGAAATAAGGGGTAGATACCCTAGCCCTCGCTAGAAGGGAGCGCTGGCCGACATTCAGTGCTTTGCATCGGGTTGGCTTGCGAAGCGGCCAAAGCAGCGCTTCTTCCGCGCGCGCATCGGAGGTTCGTGGCTTGACGGACATTAGAAGTCACCAGTACGAATTCCACTCTGAAGGAGCGTCACACCGTTGCCTTTTGCGCCTTGAGAAGCCTGCAGCACCACACCACAGTGGGATACGGCGCTGACAATTGAAACGTAGAGGCATCGAAGGAATTCGTCGATGGGGCAGACTCCCTATTTAAAATACGGGTGAAAACCCTATAGGCTTGCGCGAGCTCTTTGATAAATTTACTGTGTCAGCCTTCCTGACATCCCAGCGGAGAGAAGATGGTCTTGAGTTCGAGCACGCGGCGGGAGAAGGGTAAAAGGCGAAGTGGAAGTTTGATTGTTCGTTTTCTCGATCTCTTTGTTTTGCTGCTGTGTTCAACGCCAGGTTACGCGCACGCTGTGCCGCAAGAACAACAGAAAGAATCCCTGGGATCGCTGAGCAGCATTGGAGAAGTATATGTGAACGATTCTGCGGCGCCGGTCGAATCCACGATTTTCTCTGGTGACAGACTTCGTACGGGAGAGAGCGGCACGGCCACTTTTACCGTAAGCGGGAAAGGCACGCTGAAAGTCTTACCGCGGAGCGAAGTAGTGTTTCCGGGCAACTACCAGTTCACGGCGGAACTGAAGAACGGGACGGTGGTGTTAAGTTCCGTCAGCGGACCGCGCGGAATTGCCTTGCGCGTCGAAAAGTTTGTCCTAGTCTCCTCGATTCGTGAACAATCCGCGACGACGAAAATTGAGGGGGCCGCAAACGGTACTTTCCTCGTTTCGAGCTTGGATGGTAGCGTGGGGGTTCTTACTTTGGAGGGGAAGTCCGGACAATTTCTCCAGGCAGGTCAGTCTGTAAGTATTTCTGCCGGGGAAATAATATCATCGGTATTCCCAGCAGCAAAGACGGCCGGACACAGTCTCCATTCGGGCTGGCTCTATCTCGGTTTAGCGGGAGCCGCCGCCGCCGTAGGGGCGGCCGGATTGGCCCACGGCGGGGGAAAGCAACCGGTCAGTCCATCAGGGCCTTGAGGGGAGTTGCGCTGTCGAACCCTGTGGGGAAAAGGGACTCCCAATGCGCATTGTGTCATGGCGCTTGGCAGTTGCCAGTAAGAAAATGGTCTTCTGTCCATTCTCTATTCATACGCTCGCCGAGTGCATCGCGCCAAGCCTGAGCAGATCAAGTTATTTCCTGGATGCCCCCGGATTGGAAAGCCGGAAAATGACATCGATGTCTTCCTCGGTTTCAACAGTTTGGCTAGCCAGCAAAGTTTCGGAAAAACGCCATTGCCGAACGGCATTCATCGCCGCTGCAACGAGAAGCGGGGGACCATTGACAGACTGCAAGGTCTTCACAGACCCATGACGGTCGATTACAGCGTGCAGCTTGACAGTGCCCTGGACGCCTTGCTGTTTCGCATCTTCGGGATATACGGGCTCGACGCGGGAGAGCAAGTGGCCGAGCTGGAGGCTCGTTCCCTGGCGTTGTTTTTTCGAACCTCCATTCGGTATCCGAAGAGAAGGATAGGGATCAGCAAGAACAGCAACCGCCCCGGTGATGTTCGCCGGGGCCGAAGGTAGCTTTGCCCCCGGCGCCGAGCTTGCTTTACTCTCGGGCTCAGGAGGCCGAACATCATTCGAGGGAAACGGCGCCGGAACCGCTAGCTGCGCGATATTCGTCTCTAGCTGGGGAGGTGTTGGAGGCAGGCTGGATGGAGCTCGCTGCTGTGTTTTCTCGACCGGGGAAATATTGGCGTTGGTCGCGACGGGCGATAACGCTTTGGTTGCATGGCCGGGCGTGGACGCATTTTTGACGCGATGGATCGGAGTTTTGACCGCAAACGACGGGGAAGGGTTTTTCGCAGGATTTGTCGGTCTGGGAGAGTGTTTTGGCGAGGTATCTTGAATGCTGTCGACTTTTTCAGCAGGCATGGGCTGGACAAGAGAAGTTTGTGCCTGCGTTTTGTTGACCTGCGTATTGTGAACGCTCGGAGTTGTGATCACCGGGGGAGGGGTTACTGGTTTCACTGCTTCGCTCAATACCGCCGGCCTCTGCGCGGCCACAGTGACCATTTCAGTGCGGGCATTGCGCTGAATCGTCATCCACACCACAGTCAATGATATGAATCCGAAAAGAAAACCGAGAATGAGAAATGTTGCCGACCTTCGACGCGGCACTCCAGGACTCCCCTGAGCACCTGCTAATGTCCGGCGGGGCGGAAGGGCCCTTTTGTTTGGCCTTATTGCGGTTCGGGCGTGGGTTCTTGGCGCTGGGAGCGGCGGGTTGGCGCTAGTCAAGGTGGGGACAGCAACAGGAGAGAAAAGAGAAGCATCTCCATATTTATTAATGACCTCACCGGAAGTCGAACCCTCGGGGATTACGTTCTCCCATTTTGGAGGGTTTGGAACTTCCAGTGATGGGTTCTGTTTCTCGTAAAGCTCGTCTGCTTGTCCAGGAAGGTAATTGGAGGAGGCCTGGGCGGAAATCCAATTTCTGATATGCTGACGCGCCTCTTCCGTCAAACCAATAAATTGTATCCCTACCTCTTTCTGGGATTCGCTTTTCCACGCGATCTGGCAGCATGCTTCGAAGGGACGCGGAGATTCCAAAAATTGAACGTGCATGTCTTGAAGAGGAACGTCGGACAAAATAATGGGCGCCGACAGGGCCAATCCATCCTCACTAATGTTTACGACGCTGGCGTCATTCCCTCCGTTCAGGTTTATTAATATCGGTGGAGTGGGGTACCAGCGTCCGCGAGCTCGGCGTTCTGTAAATCGAACCGCGGCGTCTTCTTCCCTACATTCCTGAGCCAATTTTGCAACGCGCCGTCGAATTTTCTCGAAGACTCGCTGATGAGTGTCGGGATCCTGGCCATAGGGATCTTCGATCTTCCAATCTTCGACCTTGGAATATTCGTAAAATGTCAGTTCCCGGGGGCGCCCACTCATGTTGATGACGATATCTACCTGCTCCCAAACTTTGGGCGAGATATCCTTGGACTCCAGACCTTCCACCCAACATCCGTTTGTCATGAGGGTTAGCTTGGTCAACTCGGTGACAAAGCCAGTCGGCGCCAAGCCTGCGCTGAACGCGTCGATGACATCGGAAGCATCAAGGCGTGCGATTGCCTCCGCCATCGGGCTGCGGCAGGCATTCCCGATGCAAATGAACAAGACCCTTTTGCGACGGTATTTGCTCATCCTAAGATCTCACTCAAATAATTAACTCTCGGCGGCTGAGGCCTCGCGCCTCGAAATGCCGCCGGCATACCCTCGAACTGCGCTGGCCAGCTGTAAGAATCACCTTAAAGCCAAATCATAAGGATGCTCTGCACCTCCTTCAATCAGGGAAATACCTGCATGAATCTGCTATCAATGAAGCGAAGGGCGAGGGACGCACGCTCCCGTCGGCGGGTATTTTGGCGCAAAATCTAACGATCACGGATTTACTGCTACTCCGAGGCAAGGCGAACATCATCGATCCACAAAGTGCCCGCGATTTGGCTGTCCAACTTGGCGCTAACAGGCCGGACCACTCTTACGAGCAGAAGGCGAGTATCAGCGGAGCTGGTGAATTCAGCGTGCTGTTCCGACCAACCAGAGGTACCAACAAGGTTTTCCGAAGATACGAAGATATTGCTCAGATTGTACGCATCACACACCTGGAATCTGATCCCGCTGTCGGTGGTGATCCCCTGCACGCGCATATGGCCCGAAAATCGGTACCGCGTTCTAGCTTGAACAGGCACGTACTGGAACACGTGAACATAATCGATGTTGCGCGACCCATCGAAGGTGATTCGAAGCGCATGCTCACCCTCGAACGCGCCGACGGAGTCGCGACTAACAACGGCTCCTTCGGCAGGCAGGACACGCCAATCCAATCCCCCATTAAGAATGTCGGACTCAAAGCCGCCGTTTGTAACTAGATTCGAATTGGCCACCGGGCGTTGTACTTCCGCCGGGAATCGTGGTATTAAGGCGGACCAGACCTTTGACAGTTGCCCTACCTCCGCGTGTTGAATAAGCCCATCGAGATAGGGGAAGGCCTCGCGTATGTCAAAGGGCAAGTCGAGCTGGAGAACGCGAGCCCAAACCTCTTCCGCGCCTGCGATGTCGCCCTTTTCGATCAGGAAATTAAGGTAGTCAAAGAAAACGAGTGGCTGAGGCGGAAGTATTTTCAGAATTGCGTTTCTGTCGCGCGTCGCGTTCGTTGCGAGCATGAAGACTCTCTTTCCGGCGCTGCCATCTTCCTGAAGGACCATTCCTAAAGTGCGAAGCGCCTCCGGAGTCTTACCGGCTCGAACATAAAAATTGGCCAGCCTCCAGTTGATCTCCGGTGAATTTGGAAAGAGGCGTCGAGCGTGCTGGAAAGCGCCAAGAGCATCATTGGAGCGTCCTGCCCAATCGTAGCCGGCTCCAAGGTCAGCCCAGAAATGTGCATCTTGCGTGCTCAGGCGCGTGGCACTCTGGTAGAGCTGGACAATTTCATCGGGATTCGGGCGATCGGCGTACAAGTGCATGAGTGTTCCCAAGGCGTCGTAATATTCCGGGTTGGCAGGATCCCACCTGATCGCCGTTTGGACTGCATTCGGTGCCCCCTTTCGAAAATACGCAGCAGCCACCGCTCTTCTCACGGCCAGATAGATGAAGAATAACAAACTTATCAGCAGAAGAATTCGACTCGCGAAGCTATGCCAGCGCGCTTCTCTCAAGTTCTCACCGCCCAGTTCCATGGCGAGAATACCACTGTCCCGCTTCCTCGGGCAGTTTGGAGCAGGCACTTGGAGCAGGCACTTTCCAACGCCGGGCATCGGTAAAGAGCTCGATTGATGAGGCGCGTACAACGGTGACGCCGAGCTCGTTCCGAACAACAGGAGCTACGACGGTGCCGAGGATCTCAATGGCGTCCAACATTTTTTGGTGCGGAAGCGTCGAGACACCCATTTGGAATGTGATGCGCGAGATGCCGCCCAGAACATCATTCACGTAAAGGATCTTTTTCGCGACAGTTTTGGCGTCGCCGATCTCGGCGAACAACCAGGCCGTGATCTGGACGATTGGCTCCAAGCCGAACGCGAACTCGAACGCGGGGCACTCTCGCGCGCGCAGGCGGGCTAACAAAGGGATCCTCGACATCCGCGGATATAGGACAAAAGGTGCCATTTGGACATTGGGCTACTCCCTCTGCAGCTGGCCGTGGGATCGAGAGCGCGGAGGATTGTTCATCGTCTTTCTATCCTTCAGGTTGTTCTCGTCCTCCGCTCCTGAATCGAGCGGAGAAATATGGAGGCGCAAGGGCATGGATTCGGGCTAAGATCCATGCGGTTTCAGGAGGATATCAATGAGGCGCGCGCCCATGTGTTCCGTGTTTGTATCTCTCGTTGTTGCTTTTTCTGTCCACGCACAGTCCAAACTTTCCGCCAAATGGGAAGAGCTGACGGCCGCTGATTTTCGCGAAGCCATTCAGCTTTCCAAAGGAACGTGTCTGCTTCCGTTCGGTATCTTGGAAAAACATGGTCCGCACCTGCCTCTCGGCACCGATCTTCTAAACGTCCGCCACGCGTCCTTGCAGGCGGTCCAACAGGAGTACGCCGTTGTTTTTCCGCAATACTACTTCGGTCAGATTTTTGAGGCCAAACATGAACCGGGAACCGTAGCTTATAGCATGGAACTCCAACTAAAACTGCTCCAGGAAACCACGGATGAAATGGCACGGAATGGCTGCAAGAAGATCGTTATCGTCAACGGCCACGGCGGAAACGAGCATCTGCTTCCCTTCTTCGCTCAAGCGCAACTCGATCGTCCCCATGACTACGTTATTTATGTGCTCGACGGCGAACGCAGCAAGCCCGGCGGCCCGCCCAAAAAATCAACCGGCATCGATTACCACGCCGGTGAAAATGAAACTTCGAATACCATGATCTCCTGGCCCGACCTGGTTCACCTCGAACGCACGGCCACAGAGTCCGGCATTGACCAGAAACGCTTGCACCTGCCCGAAGACGTTTACACCGGCATCTGGTGGTACGCCCGCTTTCCGAATCATTACTCCGGTGATGGTTCAGTCGCCTCGCATGATCTCGGCGCGTGGAACATGAACAATTGGATCGCTGCCACCGTCGAAGCCATTCGCGCCGCAAAGGCCGACGACCAGAGCCTCAAACTCCAAAACGAATTCTACGAAAAGAGCAAACACCCCCTGGACACAAGACCTTGACACAAAACCAAGACGCAAGGCCGTCACACGCGGCCATGCTACGCCGTGCGAACTTCGAGCAGCGAGGGCGCTCAAACCTGAATGATCGGGTATTTATGATTCTTCAGCGGGACCTGGTGAGTTGGTCCACCCATCGGCGCAGCACTTCGTGGTGCGGCGATTCCAGATCAATAAACTCAATTCCCATGCCGATCCGCGGCTTCACAATTCGCACCACGCCCAGCGCTTCCACCCTATGCTCCTTGCGTATCAGTGTGATTCGCACGCGCGAATTGGAAGGCAGTGGTCGGCTCGTGCAGATAAACACTCCGCCCATGGAGATGTCGGACGTCACGCCGTCCGTCTTTGCTCCGCTTTCCAGGTCCAGCAACTCGACATCTGCCGCAAACGGGTAGCGAATGCAGTACCGGCGGTCGCGCACGGACAAGCCCCGCGCGTCGCCTTTCAGTGTTCGGTCGTCCATTGAGATTACATTACCCACGGTCGTTTACGCCGGGCAGCAAACGGCTTTGGTCACCGGGGCGCTTCCGGCAACTCTTATTTTGACCTACCCAGCCGCTATTTTGCGTTTTTCAAGCCGGCGAACACGCCAAAGATACAACACCATCGCGGCCCCGCCCGCCCTTGACGTCATCCGTTTCCGATATTACTTGGAACGACAATCCAGCTTTTTCGAAACCGTTCGCCCGGTCCCTCCATGCTAGCCTCATTATAGGCTTTTTTCTTAGCGCCCTATGAGCACACTATCCGATGGTCTCCGGCAGAGCGACCGCGTCAGCTTCCGTATGCCCGTGGAGGCTTCGTGGGTCTCTCTCGGCGGCCAGACGCTCACGCAAACCGCCGAAACCATGCTTGTCAGCCGCAATGGCGGCGTCCTGCGCCTCACCGAAAAGCTTTCCATGGGCCACGAGCTCCACCTCCGCCGCCATCTCGATGGCGACCTCTGGAAAAACGCTCGCGCCCGCGTCGTCGCCGAAATCGACCAGGACCCTCCCAATCATTTCCTCTACGCCATCCATCTCGTCGACCCGCGCTCCGACTTTTGGGACATCGACTTCCCCTCCCCTCACAAATCCGAGGAAGCCCTCGCTCGTCTTCTCATGGAGTGCAGCTTCTGCCAGCGCCGCGAAGTCGTCTATCTCAACGAGCTGCAGCTCAAATCTTTTGAAATCCGCAAATGTGTTGCACGCCACTGCCGCATTTGCGATTCGCCCTCCATCTGGATCGAATCGCTCTCCGAGCTAAGCACTCCCGATGGTGGCACGGGCTTGCCCGCGCCTTCCGTCGAAGACCGCGTAATTCCTCGCCGCAACCGCACACGCATCAAAGCCCGCATCCTCGCCTGCATCCGCCGCCGCGGCTTCCAGGAAGAAATCGCCCTCTGCGAAGATCTCTCCAAAGGCGGCCTCAGCTTCCGCAGCCGCAATCAATACGCCGAAGGCTCCCGCGTCGAAGTCGCCGTCCCTTTCACTCCCGGTACCGGCGCCATCTTCGTTCCCATCCGCATCGTCTTCTCGCAAGCCATCCCCACCGCCGGCCTTTACCGCCACGGCGCCGCCTACATCAAGCCCCCCCTCGATTCCTGATCTCAGCCCAGAATTGTTGTTGCTGCGAAGGGCACACGTACGATTGTGACTTGGGGCATCCTAATCTAAAATTCCCATTTTGGAACTCCGGAAGGAGGGTAGGCGTGCCCCCAACCAAGTGGCAAGAGTTGTCAAGAATCCTCGAGAACGCCCGACGCCCGCCCTCCACGGAGGGCAGCCCAACCCCCTATATTATCGACGACTGCGCAAGCCCTTCGACCCAGGCATCCGTTGTTTCCCGGCAAAGTGACCGCGTCAGCCTCCGCATGCCCATCGAGGTGTCCGGGGCCACTTCTACCAGCACTGTCGTTAACCATTGCCGATACGCTGCTTGTGAGCCGCAATGGCGGCGGCGTTCGCCTGGACGATAGGCTTCCTACCGACCAGGAACTGCATCTGCGCCGCCCCCTGAACGGTGAACAGTGGAAGAGCACCCCCGCCCGTGTCGTCGCAGAACTCGACCAGGAACCGCCGGACCACTTTATTTACCCCATCCATGTTCTTCATCCCAAGTCTGACTTTTGGAACATCGCATTCCCTCCACCCCAAGCAGCCAAGGAAGCGCTCGCCCGCCCTACTCATGGAGTCAGCTTCTGCCAGTCCCGTGAAGTCGTGTACCTGAACGAAATGCAATTGAAGTCCTTCGAGATCCGCAAATGCGTTGCGCGTCTCTGCAAGCAGTTCAATGCCCCGTCCATCTGGATCGACTCGCTCTCCGAAGTGCGGACCCCAGACAAGCACGCAGACAAGCACGCAGACAAGCACGCAGCCAAGCCCGCGGCCGGAGTGCGCAGAACACGCCGCAGCCACACTCGTGTCAAGGCCCGCATCCTTGTGTTGCCTTCGCCGCCGAGGCTTCCAGGAAGAAATCGCCGTCTGCGAAGATCTGTCCAAAGAGGGCCTCAACTTCCACAGCCGCAATCAGTATCCCGAAGGCTCCTGCCTCGATGTCGCCGTCCCCTACACTCCCAGCACCGGCGCCATCTTCATCCCCATCCGCATCATCTTCTCCCAAAACGTTCCCACCGTCGGCCTTTACCGCCACGGCGCCGCCTACATCAAGCCCCCGCTGTCGTGAGCGAAGCCGAAGGATACGAAAACAGCGGGGTGTGGGGGTATTCTTCCTTTTTTGGAACTCGCACGACGACTCGTCCGCCATTACGAACCCCGCTCACGGCT
>Ga0137412_10002333_pt1 | contig 15013 bp, 14 predicted proteins | sample CZODoug2_1_16fun_FD_122160 | JGI IMG/M metagenome (GOLD analysis project Ga0137412, IMG submission 122160) | Vadose zone soil fungal communities from Angelo Coast Range Reserve, California, USA - CZODoug2_1_16fungal (Hybrid Assembly) | ecosystem: Environmental > Terrestrial > Soil > Vadose zone...
CGCGCGCGCACGGTGGCTTCCTCGGTCTTCAGCGTTCCGACCGCTTGCAGGGCTGCGATCTCCTGCTGCCGCGCCTGTGCGAGCGAGGTGGCTGCGTCGCGCTGCATCACCTGCGCCTGATCGAGTTGCTGGACAGGGATGAAGGACTGCGCGGCGAGCGGACGCAGCCGGTTGACGGTACGCACCGCCAGTGCCTCGTTGGCCTGTGCGCGCGTGACCTGATCGCGCGCCATCTGGGCGGCCGCGGCTTCCACCTCGATCGCGCGTTGCCGGGTGTCCAGAAGGCCCTGCGCTATGGCAAGGTCGGCCTCGGCCTGATCGACCGCGAACTGATATGGCTCGGGATCGAGGCGGAACAGCACGTCACCCTTATGCACGAGTTCGTTTTCCCGCACGTCCAGCTCGACGATGCGGCCAGCGACGGACGCAGCGACATGGACGACATCCGCGTCGATCGTCGCGTCGTCGGACGAGATGAAGCGCTCTCCGCGATCGAGCGCGTCATGGTCGATCCGCAACGCAAGTCGGTGCGCGATGTGCTGCGCAACCCGGCGGGCCTCAATGACACGCTGTTCGACATGATCGCCATGACAACGACCGCCGATGCAGCACCCACCAGCCAGACCAAGGCGGTGTCGCGCGAGGTCATGGACAAGGTCGATAGCGAGGTCGCGAAGTTCGAAGCGCTTGTGAAGGGTGACATCACCCAGCTCAACGCGGCGCTCGCCAAGGCCCGCGTGCGGTACGTGGCGGCTGCTTAGCTCATTGGGACCAACAAGGGGGACAGACAATGGACTTCATCGAACGGCTCTTCGGCTTCTCGCCCGACAACGGCGACGGCTCGACCGAAATCCTGTGGCTCGCCGTCCTGGCGGTCGCCATCGCGGCGTTCGTGTATTTCAGGATCCAGCGACGCAAGGCGCGGTGATAACGTTTCACCCGTCCATGATCCACTCGGCGCCGGAGGCGAGCGCGATGTCGCGCACCTTGGCTAAAAGGTTCGGGCCGACGGGGATGCCGGCTTGCCGGCGCTGCTGGGCGGTGCGGCGCTCGGGATCGCCGGCGACGAGGACGGGCCGGTTGGGATCGGCAGGCTTGGTGGCACGCAGCGTGTCGCAGAAGGCGGTGACGTCGGCGCGGAAATCGGCGGCGTCGCGGAACAGGCCGGGGTCGAGTGCCAACAGGAAGTGGCCAATGCCCATGGTGCCGGCTCTTTTCGTGTGCATCGGATCGGTCACCATGCTCGCGCCGGAGAGGGCGGAGGAGAGGATGTTGACCATGGCGGAGAGGCCATAGCCCTTGTGGCTGCTGCCTTCCGGCGTGCCGCCCAGCGGCGTCATGAATCCGCCCTTGCTGACCTCGCGCGGGTCGGTGCTGGGCTTTCCTTCCGAAGTAACGAGCCAGCCGGGCGGGGTCGGCAGATTTTCGTTGGCCTTGTTGCGGATCTTGCCGGCGGCCACCGTCGTGGTGGCCATGTCGAGCAGGAAGGGCTCGCCCGGCTTGCCGGGGGCGGCGAAGGCGATCGGGTCGGTGCCGAGGCGCGCCTGGGCACCGAAGGTGGGCGAGACCTGGATGCCGCTCGCGGACGTCGTGACCATGCCGATCAGCCCGGCCTCGACCGCCATCAGGGCGTAGAAGCCACAGGCGCCGAAATGCGCGGAGTTGCGTACGGCGGCGACGCCGATGCCGGTGGCCTTCGCCTTGTCGATGGCGAGCTCCATGGCGCGCCGCGCATTGGCGTGGCCGAGGCCGCTGCCGCCATCGATCAGCGCGGAGACCGGCGTCTCCCGCGCCACGACGGGCTGGGCGCGCATGTCGATCCGGCCGGCGCGGCGGCGTTCGTCGTAGGGCGGCACCATCGAGATGCCGTGCGTGTCGATGCCGTGCAGGTCCGCCCAGCTCATGATCTCGGCGGTGCTGGCGGCGGTCTCTTCGGACATGCCCCAGGCCCGCAGGATGAGTTCGAGCTGCTTTCGATGGGTCGCATAGGACGCGGGCATCTGTCTTCCCTAGTTTCGGCTTCTGGAGTTGCACGACCTTAGCACCGGTGATCCTGCGCCCGTCCATCAGCGTGACATCCTTCATAGCGGCGGTTCGCAGTGCGGCGTCGGGCGCGACGTTGACGGCGCCCGGAGGCGCGCGCAGGCTCCGGTCAACAGCAACAGGGGAGAACGTGCCGTGGCCGGTGATATCAATCTTCAGACGGAGCGTCCCGTCCGCGCTGCGACCTCACCCGTGGTCGAGACGGCGTCGGGGCGCGTCGTCGGCGTCACGTCAGGCGGCGTCCACGTTTTCAAAGGAATTCCCTACGGCGCCTCGACGGCCGGCGCCAACCGCTTCATGCCGCCGCGCAAGCCCGAACCGTGGACCGGTGTCCGCGAGGCGACCCTCTATGCCGGACGGTCGCCGCAGGCCCCTGCCGCCGCGCAACGACCGGAACTGGCGACGGTCTGGGGAGCGGTCGACACGCTGCCGGTCGGCGAGGACTGCCTGACCTTGCATGTCTGGACACCCGCCCTCGACGCTTCGAAGCGTCCGGTGATGGTGTGGTTGCATGGCGGCGCCTTCTCCTACGGTTCCGCCAATTCGCCGCGCTACGACAGCACCAATCTCGCGCTACGCAACGACGTTGTGGTCGTGGCCGTCAACCATCGCCTGAATGTCTTCGGCCACCTCGATCTGTCGCAAATCGGTGGTGATCGTTTCGCCCAATCCGGCAATGTCGGCATCCTCGATCTGGTCGCGGCGCTCGCGTGGGTGCGCGAGCATGCCACCCGCTTCGGCGGCGATCCGGGCAACGTCACGATCTTCGGCCAGTCGGGCGGCGGCGGAAAAGTGAGCGCGCTCCTGGCGATGCCGGGCGCCAAGGGGCTCTTCCACAAGGCGATCATCCAGAGCGGCGCCAGCGTGCGCTTCGCCGAGCGCGAGCGCACGATGCGCCTTGCCGACGCCGTGTTGAAGCATCTCGGTCTGGGTGCGGATCGGCTCGACGCGTTGCAGACGCTGCCGCTGGAGCGCCTGCAGGAAGCGGTCGCGCCGGCGCAGGCGACATTGCCGCGGCCGCGCTATCCGCTGCTCGACCGCTACAATTTCGGGCCGGTGATCGACGGAAACGTGCTGCCCAGCCAGCCTTTCGATCCCGCCGCACCTTCGGTGTCGGACGACGTGCCGATGCTGATCGGCGACACCAAGGACGAGTCGGCGATCTTCCTCGCGCCCGACGACGCGGTGTGGAACCGCACCATCACCGAGGACGAACTGCGCAAGCGGATTGCCGCCGTTGCCGGTGACGCGACCGACGCCCTGCTGACCTACTACAAGCGGCGCGATCAGGCGACGAGCCCCTCCGACCGATTGATCACGGCGCTCACCGCGTCGAACTTCGGCGTGCGCACGGTGCTCCTGGCGGAACGCAAGGCCGCGCGGGCCAAGGCGCCCGTCTGGACGTACCGCTTCGACTGGGAGACGCCGGCCTTCGGCGGGCGGCTGAAGGCGCCGCACTCCGTCGAGGTCCCGTTCGTCTTCGATACGTTGCATGTGATCGGCGAAGCGCACCGCACGCCGCGCGCCCAGGCGCTGGCCGACCGCGTGTCGAAGACGTGGGCTACTTTCGCGCGCAACGGCGATCCCGCCAACGAGACGATCCCGACTTGGCCGCCCTATGCCGTCGAGCGCCGCGCCACAATGCTTCTCGACGACGAATGCCGCGTCGTCGACGACCCCGATGGTCAAGTACGGCCGCTCTGGAGCAAGGTCGCAGCCGGCTGACGTCGGTCAAGACCATTTATTGCTCGGCGGCGGTTAGCCGGCCTCGCATCCTGATGGACATTGGGACGAGTCGATCGAAGCAGCCGCTTCCTGTAAATTGCCCGTGCTTGGGGCCGACGGATTCAGCATCGCTGCTGAAGCCTGTGCGAGGGCCTTGGACATGGAAAATGGCGCGACGGGGGAGGAGAGACGGCACGCCTTCGCCGAGACCATCCGCGAGGCTTGGTATCGGCTATTGCTGGGACAACTGCGGTGGCGAAACACCATGCTGCCGGCCATCTCGACCGTGGGCAACTTTGCGTCGCTTTTTGAGAGCCGCATCGTCCGGCAGTCGTTCGATCGGGCGCTCGCCGGTGCAGGTGGGCCGCCCGACTGGGTTCGCGCGATCGACGGCATGTCGGGTCAGAAGTACCGCACGTCATCAGCGAACTCGTCAAATCCCTGCCCGATGCGCGATATCTCGAGGTCGGCTCTTTTGTCGGTTCGACAGCAGCAGCGGCGCTGGCCGGCAATGACGTCACGGCTGTCTGCATCGACAATTGGTCTCAGTTCGGCGGGCCCAAGGAGACCTTCCTGGCCAACATGGAGCGCGTCCGATCGTCTTCGCCCGGCGTCGACTTCCGTTTCATTGAAGGTGACTTCCGGCGCACCGATTTCAACTCGATCGGACGCTTCAACATCTATCTGTTCGATGGCCCGCATCAAGAGCAGGACCAATACGACGGCATCATAATGGCGACGCCGGCGCTGGATCGTCGCGTCATTTTGATTGTCGACGACTGGAACTGGGCGGCGTCACGACTCGGAACCTTCCGCGCCATCAGGGCTGCTGGCTACTCAATCACATGCTCAGTGGAAATCCGTACCACGCTCGATAATTTGCATGCCGCCAACTACGGCAAGGCAAGTGACTGGCACAACGGGTATTTCTTCGCGGTGCTGACCAAACGCCACTGATGCTGGTTACCCGGAAATAAGACGGGCACACATCGGGAGCGGCCAAATTGGGGTCTTGCCCAACTGATGCGACCCACTGTGGCCGCCCCCGGCGCGCCATCCGTATGATCCCGCTATGCTGGTGCCCGAACGCTTGCGCCAGCAATCATCGCGGCACGTTGACCCGGTGGAAGCATCTAAACCTCCGTCGCGGATGTCGAACATCCCAATCCAGACACGAGACGGTGCGCCTGTCAACGCCGTGCGAGACGAGTGTGTAACCTTGCTGTGCTGAAAATCACAGTCACCGGGCACCGTCCTGGTGCTCGATACCGTCCGGACGCTTGTTCGTCGTTGGAGGCGGAGAAATGAAAGGCATTTATTTCCTGTCGCTGATCGTTGTGGCCGCGCTTGCCTGGGTATTCGTCAACCCACCGGCCGCGGAGCCGCTGCCGCGATCCGTTGCGTCACGCGCGACGACATCCGACCCAGTGACCGCTTCGCACGCCGCCAGCGATTCGAGCCTTCCGGAAGCGCGCCGGCCGCCGATTCCTCTCATGCGAAACGTTCGAGCGCTGCCAAGGACCGCGGCCGCCCCCGATGTCGCCATGGCCGATGCGGACGTGCCGGCGCCGGACAATCGGGACATCGGAACGGCCAAGGCCGCGATCGAAGCCGACGGCTACAAACGCGTGAGCGTGATCGGCAAGCAGGGCAACGGCACCTGGCGCGCCAAAGCCTACAGAGGCCAGACCGAAGTCCAGCTCACGGTCGACGAGGCGGGCAGGGTGTCCCTCGAGTGACTTTGGTCAAGTGATTACACGAGGCCGGCGACCGGTATCGAAGGCCGCCGCTCGGCGTGGGCCGCGACCAGCTTGCGCGCATCGACGTCGCGGTCGGCCTTGAGATATGCCGCCAGTAATGTGTTCTCGATCAGGTCGCGTTGCGCGCGGCTGCCGCCGATCCGCACCGTCTCGGCAAGCGCCGGCTCGAGCGCCGTGATGGCAGCCGTCCAGTCGCCGCTGCCATAGGCCGAGAGGCCAACCGCCAGGCGGGGCACCACGTCGCCGGCCGGCGAGCGGCCCGAGGCGGCGCGCTGCTCGAGCTCCGACACGATGCCGGCGATGCCCTCACGGTCGCCGGCGGCGACGCAAGCCAGGGCGCGGTGCACGTCGACGAAGGCAATGCCGGCCTTGGGAAAGGATTTCAGCGCATAGTCGCGCGCCTCGCGCCACAGCGGCTCGCGCCGCGCGTGCCCGGCCAGCTCGGCGCGCCACAGGAAGGCCGGCGCATCGGTGGCGACATTGAGCGCCGGACCCCAGGCGCCGCCGGGATGGACCTGGGCCTCGTAGGTCTGCCAGGCCCGTTCGGAGTCGCCCACCATCAGCGCGAACAGCGCCACGTGCCAGGAAATGTGGCAATGCATCAGCCCGTCACGCGGATAGGCGGGCAGCCAGGAGTCGAGATAGTCCAGCGCGGCGCGATCCTCGCCGCGCTCGTAGAGCACATGCGCCTTGATGTGGGCGCCGTGGGCATTGCGCGGGTTGACGGCCATGCTGCGCTCGATCAGGTCGAAGGCCTCGTCGAGCCGGCCGACCTCCTCGAGGGCGAAGGCGTAGACCGCCTGGAACCACCAGTCGTCGGCCAGATGCGGACGCAGCGCCTCGAGGAACGCCACCTGCTCGGGCTCGCGACCCTGCCGGCCGCTGAAGCCGATCAGGCCGAACACGCCGGTGGCCGGCGCCGCAACCATGGCGTCGCGGGGATGTTCCGCGAGATGCGCGCGTGTCGCCGCGAAGGATTCGACCGGCTTGCCTTCGATGGAGAGGGCCAGCGCATCGATGTGGCTTTGCTCGCGCGGCGTCGCGGCAGCGCCGAGCTCGCGCGCGCGTGCCGCGGAAGCGCGTGCACCCGCGACATCGGCCATGAGGAAGCGCGCACGCGCCAGCGCCACATGGGCCAGCGCGAAGCCGGGGTCGGCCTCGATGGCGCGCGCGAGATGCGCCGCATCGCCATGCGCAGCCGACAGCACGCCGTCGCAGCCGGCGACGTAGGCGTCGCGCGCGGACATGGAGGAGGTGCTGATCGGCAGCCCGTATCGGTCGGCGAGCATGATGGTCGTTTCCCCTGGTTGCACCGTGAAGCACCGGTGATATGTCTCCGGCGGCAATTCTGTCAGATGCAGGAGGTCCCGTGTCCAGTGATTTGAAGGGAAAGGTCGCTCTCGTCACCGGCGCCAGCCGCGGCCTGGGCGAGGGCGCGGCGCGCGCGCTCGCGGCCGCCGGTGCGGCGGTCATGCTGGTGGCGCGCGACGGCGCGTTGGCCGGCAGCGTGGCGCGCGAGATCGCCGCCAAGGGCGCCCGCGCCGAGGCCCTGTCCTGCGACGTCGCGGACTATGCGGCCATCCAGAAGGTTGTCGCCGAAACCACGGCGCGCCTGGGCCGCATCGACATACTGATCAACAATGCCGGCGTGATCGATCCCATCGCCGAGGTCGCCACCTCCGACCCGGCGGCCTGGGCGCAGAATATCTCGATCAACCTCATCGGCGCCTATCATGTCTTGCGCGCGGTGCTGCCCGACATGCTGGCCAAAGGCGGCGGGTCGATCGTCAATGTTTCCTCCGGAGCCGCTTACCGGCCGCTCGAGGGATGGAGCGCCTACTGCGCCGCCAAGGCCGGGCTGGCGATGCTCACGCGGTCGATCGAGCTCGAGACGGCCGGGAAGGGGATCCGCATCTTCGGCTTCTCGCCGGGCACCATCGACACCGACATGCAGGGCAAGATCCGCGCGTCCGGCATGAACATGATCAGCCGCATCCCGCGCGGCGACCTCTCGCCGGTCGAGCACGCGGTGCGCGGCCTGATGTATTTGTGCAGCCAAGCCAGCGACGATCTCAACGGACAGGATGCCTCGATGCGTGACGAAGCCTTTCGCCGCCGCATCGGCGTGGGTTGAGGTCGCGTCTTGCGGGCGGCTGGCCATGGCCTAGATTGGGCGTCGTGAAGCGCATTCTCCTGTCCCTTGCGGGACCAATGCTCGTCCTGCCGGTCAGCGCCGACGCGCAAGGCGGCGACGCGGCCTATTGCGCCCAGCTTACCTTTCTCTATCGCCGCTACGTCGAGAACTCGCCAGGCCGCCAATACGACGCCGATGCGGCGATCGCGCTCGACGATTGCAAGAACGGCAACACGGCAGCGGGCATCCCGGTCTTGGAGAAGAAGCTGCTGGAGTCCGGCTTCACGCTGCCCGAAAAGCCCACGCAATAGTCGATGCGCTCGACGCAGGTCTAGCGCGCGCTCAGTCGCTTGAAGTCTCGAAAGCTTAGCCAGGAGGTCGCGACCAAACCGGCGGCTGTCGCCGCCCAGGCTGCAAGTGCCACCCACACCATGACACCGGATATGGCGCTCAATGGCGGAAAGTCGGCCGCAAGCGAGAGACGCAGGCTGGCCAAGGCATACATGCCGAGCGGGAACACCAGGCTCCAGAGCATCGGCGTGTAGGTGAGGGGAACCCGACGCACGCCGTGCTTCCAGACGCCGAGGAACAGCAACAGCGGAATCCACCATGTTGCCCACGCCCACATCGTCAGTGTCACGCCGTCGATGAAAGGTCGCATCGCGTTCAGGAACGGCATCCCGCTGTCGGTGGCGATCAGAACCGACCCGGCATTGGTGCTGATCGCCGCGGCGCCCATGACCACCCACAGCAGGGGCGTGATGTCGTCGGGGCCGACATCAAAGAAGAAAAGTCGATAGGCGAAGAGCGCGATGAAAATGCCGTAAAGGCCCAGCCCGACACCCCATAACATGTGGATGAGCACGAACACGCTGCCGCCGAGATCGCCCAAACCAGGGGCGACGAGGGCGCCCAGGACGACCAGCGATTGGGTACCGACAATGGCGTTGAGCCAAGCGCCGTGTATCACGTCGGCACCAACGGCAGTGTTCAGAAAAGTGAGGACGGCGAAGCTGAAATAGATCAGTACGAGCCAGACGAGCAGGGCGAACAGCCACAGGCATAGCGCGGCGGTCGCGTGGCCGCGCAAATCGAGGCCGATGCCGAAAACATCGGTGCCCGCGACGATGGTGAAGAACGAGAAGACAAGGCGCGGATTGATCAGGTCCGACCACGCGGCCTGCCGGAACCGCACAAACCGCACAACCGTAAGCACCATCAACCATGGATAGGCAACACTGTTGATGGCAAACAGCGCATCGGACCATTGGCGATGACCTTCGAAGAGCAGGCCGTTCGAGATGATCCCCGTCGCCATCACCAGGGCAAAGCAACCTGGATAGAGTGTCGCGATTTCTTTGCCGAACCAGGTCCGTGGCTTTGGCAAGAGCGACGCTGTCTGTGCTGAACGCGGCATGGCTCCCGATCCATTAAGGGAGGGGATAGCCGCGATCAACTCGGTTGCGTGTCGTTGCCTGCCGATGCGGCGGCCTGCTACATAGCTTGTCGCCCGCGACGCCATTGTCTCGCCTGGAGGTTTCGTCTTGACTGCTGGAGATCGACCGACGCGCCCGTCGATCTCCGATGGCCTCTTCTATTGGGTCGCCGGCGCCTGCGGCTTCGCCACCGGGATCGTGGGCGGCGCCTTCCACCTCGCCGTCGACGCTCTGCTGCGCTGGCCGATCTGGCTGACCGAGCGTCTGGGGCCGGGCCCGCTCACGATCGCCGCCGCCGCCGGCATCGCCGCGGTGGGCACTACGTTGGCGTTCCTGCTGACGCAGCGCATCGCACCGGAGGCTTCGGGCAGCGGCGTGCCGGAGGTCGAAGGCGCGCTCGAAGGATTGCGCGAGGTGCGCTGGCGGCGCGTGCTGCCGGTGAAGTTCGTCGGCGGCGTGCTGGGCCTGTCGTCGGGCCTGGTCGCGGGGCGCGAGGGGCCGACCATTCACATGGGCGCGGCCATCGGCGCCGCCCTGTCGGAGTGGTTGAAACTGAGCCGCCTCGATCTCCACGCGCTGTTGGCCGCCGGTGCCGCGGCGGGCCTGGCCGCCGCCTTCAACGCGCCGCTGGCCGCCATCCTGTTCGTGATCGAGGAGACGCGAAAGCAGTTCCGCTACACGTTCCGCTCCTATGTCGGCGTGATCGCGGCTTCGGCGGCGAGCGCGCTCGGCATGGAGCTGGTGGGTGGCACCGCACCGCCGCTCAGGATCGACACCGCTTCCGTGCCGCTGCTGCTGTTGCCGATCTTCATGGTGCTGGGCGCGGGCCTCGGCATATTGGGCGTGCTGTTCAATCGCTGCCTGGTCGCGGCGCTCGACTGGCGGGCAGCGGCGTTCCGCCGTGCGCCCTTCGCCTTCGCCGTCATCGTCGGCGCGGCGGTGGGGGCCCTGGCCATCGTCCTGCCGTTCGCGGTCGGCGGCGGGGAGACCTTGATCCCGCGCATGGCCGTGTCCGACCTGCCGATCCTGACTCTGGTGCTGATCGCCATCGTGCGCTTCGTCGGCACCATGGCGAGCTATCCGGTGGGCGTCCCGGCCGGCATCTTCTCGCCCCTGCTGGCCTTCGCCACCATCGTCGGCCTGATCGCCGCCACGCTGATCCAGATGCTGCTGACGGCGGCGGCGCTGCCGGTGCCGCCGCTGATCGGCGCGGCGTTCGCCGTCGCTGCCATGGGCGGGCTGTTCTCGGCCACCATCCGCGCGCCGCTGGTCGGTGTCGTGCTGGTGGTCGAGCTGACCGGCGGCTACGAGCTGATCCTGCCGGTCATCATCACCTGCGTGACGGCCCATGTCGTCGCCGAGTGGCTGCACGGCCGGCCGATCTACGAGGTCCTGCTGGAACGCAGCCTGCGGCTGGCCGGCCACCCGCCGCGCGCGCCGTCGACGACGGTTTCTTCGCCAGTCGGGATCGACGAGCCGGCGATGCTGCGCGATCCCCTTGATCCCGACGCCGCGCGCCGCGATCCTGATTGAGGGTATTTGGGGAAACATTCATGGCTGTTGGGAATACACGCAGGGTCATCGCGGCCGGCGCGATCGGCAACGTGCTCGAATGGTACGATTTCGCCGTCTACGGCTACTTCGCCGCCGCCATCGGCCGCGCCTTCTTCCCGCAGGAGGACAAGGTGGCGCAGGTGCTGGCGGCCTTCGGCATCTTCGCCGTGGGCTTCCTGATGCGGCCGGTGGGCGGTGCGCTGATCGGCTATATCGGCGACCGTTTCGGCCGGCGCGCCGCGCTCACCTTCTCGGTGGCGGCGATGGCCATACCGACCTTCCTGGTGGGCGTCCTGCCGGGCTACCAGACGCTGGGCGTGGCGGCGCCGATCCTGCTCACGCTGCTGCGCATGATCCAGGGCCTGTCGGTGGGCGGCGAATACACCACGTCCATCGTCTTCATGGTCGAGCATGCCCGGCCCGACCAGCGCGGCCTCATCGGCGCCATGGCGGGCTGCGGCGCGGTCGGCGGCATCCTGGCGGGATCGGCGACGGGTGCCGTGCTGGCCGCCGCGATGCCGGCCGAAATGCTGCAGGCCTGGGGCTGGCGCATTCCGTTCCTGCTCGGCCTGGTCGTGGGTCTCGCAGGCTTCGCGCTGCGGCGTGGCATCCAGGAGGAGGTGAGCGCCAAGAAGCCCGACCATTCGCCGCTGCTCGATACGCTGCGCCATCACGGGCCGTTGCTGCTGCGGCTCGCGGGACTCTCGGTCTTCAACTCGGTCGGTTTCTACCTGATGTTCGTCTACATCGTGAGCTGGCTGCAGTTCGCCGACGGCGTGGCGCCGGCGCGGGCGCTCGAGATCAACAGCGTGAGCATGTTCGTGCTGCTGCCGCTGATGGTCGCCATGGGCTGGCTTTCCGACCGCGTCGGCCGCCGGCCGGTGATGCTGGCCGCCACGGCGTTCGCCTTCGTCGCCGCATGGCCGCTGTTCTGGCTGATGCATCATCCCGATCCGATGCTCGTCCTGCTGGGCCAGCTCGGCTTCGTGCTGGCGGTCGGCACCTTCATCGGCTGCCAGCCCGCGGTCATGGTGGAGGCCGTGCCGTGGCAAGTGCGCTGCACGGCGATCGCGCTCGGCTACAACATCACGCTGGGCGTCGTCGGCGGCCTCAGCCCGCTGGCCGCGACGTGGCTGGTGGCGCGCACCGCCAACGACTACAGCCCGGCCTTCATGATCATGGCCGCGGCGGCGATTTCCTTCCTTGCCATCCTGGCGTTCAAGGAGACGTTCAGGACGCAGCTGCCAGCCGCCTAGGCTGCTCTGACGATTTGTCTTGGCCGGCCATCGTCGTCGACGGCAACGAAGGTGAAGACGGCGTCGGTGACCTTGACGCGGTCGCCCTGGCCCTGGCGGAGGGCCCAGACTTCGATCGACAGCGTGATCGACGAACGCCCCGTGCCCAGCGTCTGCGTGTAGCAGCAGACGACGTCGCCGACCTTCACCGGCTCGCGAAACACGATGCGGTCGACGGCGACCGTGACGACCCGGCCGTTGGCGACGGTTGTCGCCGACATCTTTCCCGCCATGTCCATCAGCGACATGATCCAGCCGCCGAAGATGTCGCCCTTGGGGTTGGTGTCGGTGGGCATGGCGAGCACGCGCGAGGCAAGCTCGCCGCGTGGCTCCCGCAACTCATCCATCCCGTAACCGGAATCGGGCATCAATCCCTCCACGCCAAACGCTGAACAGGCGGGCGTCCTCCCGGCGGCACCATTTTGCTGCAGTGCACATTGTCGATATAGCCAAAGAATAGGGCTATTCCAAGAACATTGCTGCGGCGCACCAATTCAGGCAGTATGCCTGTTCGCTAGTCATCGGCGCTCGCAGTCACCCCAGCTTGATGTTGGCATCGGTGATCAACGTGCCGAGCAGGGTGCGCTGGCCTTCCAGCCAGGCCTTGAACGCGGCGGGCGTGTCGGCGACCAGCACGGCGCCGGCGGCATCGAGCCGCTCCCTCACCTTGGAATCCTTGATCGCCTCGGCGCAGACCGCCTGCATGCGGGCGATCAACTCGAGCGGCGTGCCATTGGCCGCGAACAGTCCGTTCCAGTCGATCATGTTGTAGCCCGGGTAGCCCGACTCGGCGATGGTCGGCACATCGGGGAAGATGGGCGCGCGCTTGAGGCTGGTGACGGCCAGCACGCGGGCCTGGCCGGCGGCCAGCGGCGGGCGGATCGACGAGGTGGTGATGATCACCGAATCGATGGCGCCGGCACCGATGTCACGCGCGGCGTCGGCGCCGCCGCGGTAGCCCACATGGATCAGCTTGATGCCGGCGCGGCGCTGCAGCTCCTCGCCCGCCATATGGCCCATGCCGGCGGCCGGCGGCGTGCCGTAGCTGATCGTTGCCGGCCTCTCCCTGGCGGCGGCGATATATTCCTGGATCGTCTTGGCCGGAAAGTCCTGCTTCACCGCCACGACCTGCGGGAAGTCGGAGAGCTTGGTCACCGGCATCCAGGTCGCTGGGTAGTCGAACGGCAGGTCCTTGATCAGGAACGGGTTGGTCACCTGGTTGGCGGCGTCGATCAGGAAGGTCTGGCCGTCGCGCGGCGCCTGCAGCACCGCGCCGGCCGCGACCAGCGAATTGCCGCCGGTGCGATTGTCGATGATGACCTGCTGGCCCAGGATCTCCGACACCCGCGCGCCGACATTGCGTGCCACCGTGTCGGCGGCTCCTCCCGCGGCGAAGGCCACGACCCAGCGGATGGGGCCCCTGGGCCATTCGGTCTGGGCGAAGCCCGACGCGGCAAGAAGAGGTGCCGCGAGGCCACCGGCAAGGAGGCTGCGGCGGGAGAGCCTGCTCACTACGCCTGTTCCAGCAGCTCAGGCACGACCCAGAGGGCGGGCTCGCCGCGCGCCACCCGCTGGACATTGTCGAAACCGTTGCGCAGGCGGGTGATGTTGCTCTCGAAGGTCGGACCGGCGAGGTGCGCCGTCAGGACCACGTTGTCGAGCTTCAGCAGCGGATTGCCGGGCGGCGTCGGCTCCTCGTCGAACACGTCAAGGCCGGCGCCGAACAGCTTGCCGGCGCTCAGCGCGGCGGTCATCGCCTTCTCGTCGATCACCGGCCCGCGCGAGGTGTTGACGATGATGGCCGACGGCTTCATCGCCGCCAGCTCGGCCGCGCCGATCATGTGGTGCGTCGAGGCATTCAGCGGCACGTGCAGCGAGATGATGTCGGAATGCCGCAGGATCTCGGGCAGCAGGCGGAAGCGCACGCCGAGCGCATCCTCCTGCTCCTCCTTCAGCCGGGCGATGTCGTAGTAGTGCACGACCATGCCGAAGGCCTGCGCCAGCCGCGCCACCTTCTTGCCGATGGTGCCGAGGCCAACGATGCCCAGCACCTTGTTGCGCACCTCGTGGACGGTCGGCGGCGCATTGCCGTGCCAGCGGCCGGCCGTGACGTTGGCGTGCTGGGTGATCAGCCGGCGCGACACCGCCAGCATCAGCAGCAGGGCGTGCTCGGAGACGGCGACTGAGTTGGCGCCGCCGTTGTTGCACAGGGGCACGCCGCTCTTGCGCGCGGCTGCGAGGTCGGCGCGGTCGTAGCCCGCGCTCAGCAACTGGATCAGCTTGAGGTTGGGTGACTCCTTGAAGAGCTGCGGGGTGACGTACTGCTGCACGAAGCCCACGAAATAGGTCGTGCCCGGCAACGCCGCCTTCATCTCCGGCGAGTTGTGCAGGGCCTTGACGATCTCGAAGCCCTTGGGAGCGAGGTCGTCGACCATGGAGATGGTGTCCTTGGGCCCGACCACGAGTACGCGTTCAACCATTACAGTGCCTCCGCAGCAACACGATGACGTCCGTCAATGTACCTTCTCGAGCTTCTGCAGCGAGCGCAGGAACTTCGGCAGTGGCTGGCCGGGATGGCTGGATGGCCAGTTGGTGTAGCTCACCTCGCCGACATAGATGTCCCCCTTGCTGTCGACGGCAAGGCCATGCGGCGACAGGAAGCGGCCGGGCTCCAGTCCCGGCCCGTGCTCGCCGCCCAGGCGGGCGATCAGGCCGCCCTTCTTGTCGACGATGGCAAGGCGCGGCCCGATATTTGTGTGCTTGCTGTTGACCGGCATGCCCGGCCCCAGCTCGCCGATGATGAACTGCGGATTCGCAGCGCCGCCGGCGCAGCAGTAGAGCGCGCAAGGCCGGTGCATGTTGTTCCACTGCATCTCGTACTTGCCGTTGCCGTCGAACACCTGCACGCGGTGGTTCTCGCGGTCGGCGACGTAGACAAAACCGTCGGCGTCGGTTGCGATGTTGTGCACGATGTTGAACTGGCCGGGATCGGTGCCGGGCTCGCCCCAGGTTTTCAGCAATTTGCCGTCGGGCGTGTATTTGTGGACGCAGGCGTTGCCGTAGCCG
>Ga0137412_10002335_pt1 | contig 15007 bp, 11 predicted proteins | sample CZODoug2_1_16fun_FD_122160 | JGI IMG/M metagenome (GOLD analysis project Ga0137412, IMG submission 122160) | Vadose zone soil fungal communities from Angelo Coast Range Reserve, California, USA - CZODoug2_1_16fungal (Hybrid Assembly) | ecosystem: Environmental > Terrestrial > Soil > Vadose zone...
AGCGCAGCCGGTTGTCCCCCGCCCCGAACCTCCCCCAACCGGGTTCGCGTGCGGACGGCCGTGCGAGGATCCCAACCCCCATGAACCGTCGCCAATTCCTGCTGAGCAGCGCTGCTGCGTGCGTGTCCGGGCCGGCACTCGCTCAGATGAAGATGATGGACCACGACATGTCCGGCATGGGCGGCATGCAGCATGGTCAGATGATGCCGCCAGCGCCCGTCGCAGGTCCGGCGCTTCCCGAAGGCGCGCCGCTGCGCGAACTGCCGCGTCTCGCCAACATGGCGCCGGAAAGGGCGCTCTTTGAGGCTAAGCTCACGGCTGCGGTGGCGAAGGCGAGATTCGTGGACGGCCTCGATACACTGATCCTGGCCTATAATGGTGAAAGTCCGGGACCGTTAATCGAGGTCACAGAGGGCGACCGGGTCCGCATCGCCTTCCGAAACGCGATTCCCAATCAGCCGAGTACGATCCACTGGCACGGCATGCCGGTGCCGGCCGATCAGGACGGCAATCCAATGAATGCGGTCGCGAGCGGAGACGGTCGGACCTACGAGTTCGTCCTGCCGGATGGAAGCGCGGCTTCTTACTGGTATCATCCGCATCCACACGCTTTGAGCGCGGAGCAGGTCTATCGCGGGCTTGCCGGACCTTTTCTGGTGAAGCCTAAGATTGACCCGATCCCCGCCGCCTATGGTGACACCGTCCTCGTCCTCACCGACCTAAGGCTTGCCGCCGACGGATCGCTGCCGGAGGACACCGTAGCGGATCTGATGAACGGTCGTGTCGGCGACCATGTGCTGGTGAATGGGCAGAACAAGCCGATCCTCACAGTGCAGCCGGGAAGCCGACGGCGCTTTCGGCTGTTCAACGCGACGAATGCTCGTTTCCTGCGCCTGACATTCGGCGACGCACCAATGACGATCATTGGCAGCGACGGCGGCTTGCTCGCGGCGCCAGTCCAGGGCGTGACCGAAATCCTGCTCTCTCCAGCCGAGCGCGCCGAAGTGGTCGTGGCATTCGAAAAGGCCGGAAGCTTCGCCCTGAAGACGCTCCCCTACGATCGTGGCTGGATGGGGCCGGGACGTCCCGCCAAGGTTGATCTGACGCTCATGTCCGTCGAAGCAAAAGGAGCCGCCGTGACCGAAATGCCGCCTCTCCCTGAGGCTCTCCGGCCGGTCCCGGAACTTGCCGAACCAAGGGTGCGACGCCGTTTCGTCTACGGCGAGACAATGGCAATGGGTGGGCCCGGCGGCATGACCATGGCCTTCCTGATCAATGGGAAGACCTTCGACATGTCCCGCGTTGATGTAGAGATGAGGGTGGGCCAGACCGAGCTCTGGGAAATTCAGAACCCGACCGACATGGATCACCCATTCCACATCCACGGCACGCAGTTCCAGGTCGTCGAGGTCGAACGCAGTGGTCGCATCTCAAAGCCAGCCTATCGGGCCTGGAAGGATACAATCAATGTGGCCCGCGGCGAGACCGTTCGGATCGCCGTGTGTCAGCAACTTCCCGGCTTGCGCATGTACCATTGCCACATTCTCGAGCACGAAGACCAAGGCATGATGGGAATCTTGAATGCGGTTGCCTGACGATCCCGAGGGGCGGACGACGACAAGAAAGCGCGTCACTTGAACCGAACCATTGCGAGACGCGTTCATGGGTACGGGTCATGTCTTGCGCTGCCGTCTCGCCAGGAAACTGGAGGACGCTGAGCTCGCGAGGTACGATCCTCACACAGTCGCGGCAACGAGTGGCGCCGGATCGCTGGGCTTGTAATTTCGGGGCGAAGCGACGCACGCGAACATCGTGTCGGGGCCCACGGCAACCAGTTCCTCGGGTACTTCAAAGTCCAAAGATACTGCTATGAAACACGATGACAGCCACGAGCATTCAAACACCCAGGCCTCGTCGGCAGTGATAGAGGTCGATCTCAGGAATGCCCATGATGGCAGTGAATACGCAGACCTCGAGCGTTGCTTTCTCGGCCTGCCTGGCGTGACTGGTGCCCACCTCGACCGCACACGCGGCGTGGCACATCTTAGCTACGACACTGCTGTGACGACGCCGGAAAGACTGAGATCGTATCTCCACCAGTGCGGGTATCAGTGCGATTGTTATCACCGGCCGGGCTCAATCGCTCAGGCGGGCCACCCGCGAGTGGGCATCAAGGAACACCCTGCGAGGGAGCACGCTGGGCACGTTACCGCTCAGGCCGGGCGCGTCGCACTAAAGGGCGAAGAGCACGTCCCCATGGAGCACGGCGAACACGCCGGACACAGCGCGTCGATGGTTGCGGATCTCCTTCGCCGCTTCATTATCTCGGTTCTCCTCTCACTGCCGTTGGTGATCTTTTCACCGATTGGAGAAAAGCTCGGCCTGCCAGGCATGCCCCCATCCGGTCTTTCAACGGGGCTGTTCGGTTTCTTGCTGGCAACGCCGGTGGTGTGGTGGGGAGGTTGGCCCTTCATTTCGGCTGCTTGGCGGGCGCTTGGGCTTGGTCAGGTAAACATGATGACACTTATCGCACTGGGCATACTGGTGTCATACATCTACTCGGTTGCGGCGACGTTTTTCTTTGAGGGAGAGGTCTTCTACGAAGCAGCAGCAATGCTCACTTCGTTCAGCCTGGCTGGACACTGGCTGGAGATGCGCAGCCGCTTTGCGACCGGCAAGGCAGTTGAAGGGCTATTAAAGCTCGCTCCAGCTACAGCCCACGTGAAACGTGGCGGCAACGAAGTGGAGATCCCGCTTGAAGAGGTCATAGTGGGTGATGAGATCGCGGTTCGGCCCGGCGACCGTGTGCCCGTTGATGGAGAGGTCATCTCGGGGTCTTCATATGTTGATGAATCGATGATCACAGGCGAGCCGATCCCCGTGTCTAAAACTGAAGGGAAAAAGGTCATTGGAGGTACAGTCAATCAGACGGGCGCGTTCAACTTTAGGGCCACCGCAGTTGGCGCCGATACGGCGCTCTCGCGGATCGTCCAGATGGTTCAGAATGCTCAGGCGAGTAAAGCGCCAGCGCAACGCCTGGCCGACCTGGCCGGGAAGTATCTCGTCTTCATCGCGCTCGGTTCGGGACTGGTAGCTTTCCTGGTGTGGTACTTGTTTGGCGGACAGGGCTTCCTGTTCGCGCTTACCGCTGCCGTCTCGACGATCGTCATCGCCTGTCCGGATGCTTTAGCGCTCGCGACCCCTACGGCAATTACAGTTGGCGTCGGCAAGGGGGCGCGCGAGGGAGTGCTCTTCAAGAATGCTACCGCTCTCGAAGAGACCGCCGGAATTGATATGGTGATCTTCGATAAGACCGGGACGCTTACCCAGGGCAAGCCTGCCCTGACCGATATTATCGCCTCTGACGGATTCCTTGAGGAGGAATTACTACGTCTGGCGGCTTCTGCTGATCAGCCCTCGCGGCATCCGCTCGCTCAAGCGATCGTGGCAGGCGCGCGAGAGCATCGCATTGACGTGGCCAAGCCAGAAAAGTTCGACTCCATCCCCGGACACGGCGTTGAAGCGCGAATTGGTGGACGGTGGGTTTTGATCGGCAATAAGAGATTGATGGAACGCGAAGGGATTGAAACGGGCCGACACAATGAACGCGCTCAAGCGCTGGCGTCTGACGGCAAAACAGCGATGTATGTCGCAGTTGATAAGCAGATCGCGGGACTGGTAGCGGTGGCCGACACCATTCGCGAGAGCGCGCGCCAGGCGGTGCGCGCACTCCACGAGTCCGGTGTTCAGACAGTCATGCTCACCGGTGATCACCGCCGCACGGCAGAGGCAGTGGCTCGGCAACTCAAGATAGATCGAGTGATCGCTGAGGTCTTGCCTGAGGACAAGGCAAAACAGGTAGCTGAACTTCAAGCCGCTGGTCGCAAGGTCGCCATGGTCGGCGACGGAGTGAACGACGCCCCAGCACTTGCGCAAGCTGATGTCGGCATCGCGATCGGCGCGGGCACAGACGTGGCGGTCGAAACAGCTGACGTAGTGCTGGTGAAAAACGATCCAGCCGATGTATCGCGATCAATCCAACTCGCCCGCAAGGTGCGAGGAAAGATCAAGCAGAACCTCTTCTGGGCCGCGATCTATAACCTAATTGCGATTCCAGTTGCGGCAGGTGCACTCTATCCTTCAATTGGCCTCCTCCTGCGCCCGGAGTGGGCCGCCCTGGCGATGAGCGCCTCGACGGTGACCGTAACGATCAACGCGTTGCTGCTGAACCGTGTGGATTATTCCAGGACTCAACGAGATACCTCCTCTGCGGTGTAGGTGAGCACCTTTGAAACCCTTGGTCTTCACCCCGCGGTTGAGCGTCTTCGCCTGGTTGCAACAAGTTGTGAGTAATCTTGCGTACAGAGCCAGGTTCTCGCGAGAACCGTCTTCGCTTGCGTTCGAGTTCGACCAGCTGAGAATTTGTCCCGCCGATATTGCACGTCCCGCCGGCGCCTGTTCCAACTCGGGTCGCGGTCTCGACCATCGCCCCGATCACTTTGGGGTGCTGGCCCATGCCCAAGTAATCATTGGAGCACCAGATCACGACTTCTTGCGGGCCCTGAGGCGAATGTCAGATAGCGGAAGGAAATCGCTTGGCGATCTGTTCGATCTCGGCGAACACCCGATAACGGCGCTCGTGCCACAACGGCACGAGCGCTTCGGCGAAGAAGTCGTCAAATATCATGAAGTCGCCTCGTCGAACGGTCAGTGCGGCATTGAGCCGGCAGCGCTGAATTAGAGAGTGCGAAGGAACGCGACTAGATCGCGCTTCTCCTCGCCAGTTAGATTCGTGCCGAGCACCAAATTGAAGAATTCAACCGTATCATCGAGCGTCAGCAGGCGACCGTCGTGCATATAGGGCGGCGAATTCTTGATACCACGGAGCGGGAAAGTTTTGATGGCTCCGTCGCCGACTGCATACATGCCGTTGATCATCTCCGGTTTGAAGAAGCGCTCGGTCTTGAGATCGTGCATCAAATTGTCGGTGTAGTACGGCGCGGCATGGCAGGCCCCGCATTGTCCCTTGCCGAAGAAGATGTCCTGCCCCCGCAGCTCGGCGGGCGTGGCCTTGCTCGGATCGAGCTTGCCGAACACGTCGAGCTTCGGTGCCGGCGGGAAACCCAGCTCCTCCTGGAATTCCGCCATCAGGTCGACCTGATTGATGCGATTGAGGGGATTCAAGCCCTTCTTGGCGGCGATCACGTGGTCACCGTCGAAATATGCTCCGGCCTGCTCGAACTGGGTGAAATCCTCGATGGTCTTGAGCGCGCGCTGCGAGCCGAACAGCCGCTGGATTTGCACGCCGCGCAATGGCGGGGTGACGATGCGATGGCGAGATTCCTGAGGACGGGCGTCGGGCGCAAGGTGGGTTGCTTTGTTAGTGTGGCCGTTCGAGTGACAATCGAAGCAGGCAGCGCCGCGGCTCGGCTTCTCCGTGCGGCGGTCCTCGGTCTCATTGTACTGCTGTTGTGGGAACGGCGTCACCAGAAGGCGCAAACCTTCGATCTGCTTGGGAGGGATAATGCCATTGAACAGCGTGTAATAGTTCTCGATGGTGACGAGCTTCCCTTGCGAGACGTCGCCGAGGTCGGTGCGCTGATTGAGGTACATCGCCGGCGGAAATTCCGGCAGGAAATGATCCGGAATGTCGTACTCGACGTCGAAACGCGTGAGATCGCGGCCTTCTTGGCGCTTGATCTCGTTGATCAGAAAGTGCGGAAATACGAAACCGCCCTCCGAATGCTTCGGATGGGGTAACGGATAGAAGCCTTTGGGAAAGAGGTTCTGCTCGCGAATCTGTTCCGGAGTCAGGGCGGCGAGACTTTCCCAGCTCTTTCCCGCCGGAAGCTTGACTCGGACTTCCCCCTGCACCGGCTTGTTGCGGTCCATCGTCACGCCGGCAACGGGCCGATTGCTCAGGTCATACCGCTCGGCTAGCAATGCCATGTGCTCCCGAGTCACCTCCGGTTTCTGTGCAGACAGTCTGGCGAAGATCGACGAGAATGGCTCGGTGATGTCGATTGGCATGTAGCTCGTCTTGCCCCGGGGGCCTTGCTGCGCGTAGGCGGAACCCAGAGCTGCGATCACGGCGGCAGTTGCCGCTCCGGCCAGCAGTTTTCGGCTCTTCGTTAGGCTCATGTGCCGCTCCCTTTGACAAGGCGCCGGCAGGCGCAACCTGCCGCATCGGCGCCTTCGCAATGAGCTGCACCCTAACAGTTCCGATCTTTTCTAACTTTCGCTGGATTGCGGCATTTAAACCGCGCTTGCCGAAATTGGTCGATCGCTGCTGGGTCCGCAGCGCGGCTTCAGTTCGAGCCCGTGGAAATGCAGGTTGGTGCTACCGGTGGGCTCATGATAGCTCCGGCGCGAAGGTCGAAAATGGCCGGCATGTCAGGGACTGCGGGAAAGTCGGTGGGGCGGCGGCACCTTTCGCAACAGCGAGGGCATTCTCAATGCGGTTGAACGAGCGCACCCGCATGATGTCGCGCGGCTCTCAGCGCGGCACTGACTTTGGCCGGAGTAAACGGCACCGAACGCAGCCGCACCCCGGTTGCCTCGAACACGGCGTTGCCGATCGCCGCAGGCACGACCGCACAGGCCGGCTCGCCGCCACCCCACGGAGCCTCGTTCGGCTTGTCAATTAGGTCGATGACCACGTCCGGGACCTCGAGAAACGTGAGAATCGGGTAGCTCGCCCAGTCGAGACTCGTGACCATGGAGCGATCGAAGGTCACCTGCTCCTTGATCGTGCGACTCACGGTCTGCACGATGCAGCCTTCGATCTGGTTGCGCAGCCCATCCGGATTGATGATCTGCCCGCAATCATGCGCGACATGGAAGCGCTTGACCGCGAGCTCGCCGGTCTTGCGGTTGACTGCCACCTCGGCGACGGCGCCGACATAGGTACGAACCAGCTCATACTTGACATAGGCGAGACCGTGTCCGGTCACAATATCGGCATTGCGATCGGGTTTCGGGCGCTCGCGCCATTTGCTGAGTCGGGCCAAGCGCTCCAGCAATTCTTTGCCGCGGGCATCCGCGAGATATCTTAGCCGAAACTCGAGCGGGTCGGCGCCGATATGATCTGCAATCTCGTCGATGAAAGACTCGTTCGCGAACGTGTTCTGCAAGCGCCCGGGCGATCGGATCCATGCGGGCTTGAGCGGCGTCGTCTCGAGCCGATGCGCGGTGGTCGTCAGGTTCGGAAAATCGTAGGGGATCGCCAAGTCATTGAGCACCCCGCCCGGATTGAGCTTGCCAAGGCTGTCGAGCCCGGCAAGGCCGGCACCGACCAGCGTTACATAGCCGGCGGCGCCGTCCGGGACGAATAATTCCGACTCCCAAGCGGCGACATTGCCGTCTGGATCGATCCCGGCGCGCATATCGAGCAGCGTCGGAGGGCCTTTGGGGTCCCAGCCATGTTCGTCCGAGCGCATCCATTGCACCCGCACCGGCTTGCCCACGGCGCGGGCGAGCAGTGCCGCGTCAGCCGCCGCATCCTCATGGCCGTTGCGGCCGTAGCAGCCCGCGCCTTCGACATAGATGCAGCGGACGTCTGCATCCGAAACGGCGACCATCGCGGCGAGCTGCCGGCGCAGATCGTGCACAGCTTGCGAGGCGGTCCAGCAGGTGAGCTTTCCGTCGGCAAAGCTCGCGACTGCGCAAGACGGGCCGATCGAGCCGTGGGTGTGGATCGCAAAATCGTAGGTCGCGGACAGTTGCCGAGGCGCCGCAGCGTGCGCCGCGCGGGCGGCGCCAACGCTGCTGGTGACGTCATCCCTCACGATCGGCGTGTCGCGAACGTGCTGCCAGAGCTTGTCCTGTTCCGGCAGCCCGTCCCACTTCGACCAGGTCACCGCCAACTGCCGGGCCCCTCGGATCGCACTCCATTCAGTCTCGGCGACGATACCGAGGAAATTGTCGATGCGGACCACCTTCACGATGCCTGGAATATGCGCGATCGACGACGTGTCATGCGAAACGAGCGTGGCGCCGAAGCCGGAAGGCCGGACGACGCGGCCGTGCAGCATGCCCGGTATCTTGAAATCCTGCATGTAGGTGAACCGGGCGAGGATCTTGTCGCCGATGTCGAGGCGCAGCACGGGCTTGCCGACGATCGTGTAATCGGCCGCCGCCTTTTCCGGTGCCTCCTTTTCGATATCCCGTGCCAACATCGTATCGGTGACGAGTTCGCCGATTGGCAGCTTCGGTCCGATGGCGGCACCAACGACGCCATTACGGATCGCGAGCGTTGAAATGTCGCGCCGCAGCACTACGGAGGCCTGCCGCAGGATTGCGCGACGTGCGGTCGCCGCCGCCTGCCGCAGCTGTATTCCGCCGTTTTGAATGGAAAAACTTCCCGAAGTCGTGCCCTGGTCCGGCGTGAGAGCCGTATCGCCTTGGATGACCGCGACATCGCTCATCGGCACGTCCAGCTCTTCGGCCACGATCTGAGTGAGGGCGGTAAGCACGCCGGTGCCGAGATCCACTTTTCCGGAATAGACGGTCACTTTGCCATCGGTGCCGATGGCGAGGAAGCCATCGACCCGGTCCGGTGACACGGTTTTCGCTGCGGAGGCCGACTGTGCCTCGGCGCCGCTCGGCGTCAGGCTGAACGTGACGACGAGCGCACCCGTCGCCTGCAACAGCGAGCGCCGATCGATCATCCTGTTCATCGCTCGGCCCTTCCTAGCTGCCGGCGGCACGCATCACCGCACGTACGATGCGCAGATGCGTGCCACAGCGGCAAAGATTGTTCGCCAGTTCGGCTTTGACCTGCTGTTCCGTCGGCCTCGCGTTGCGCTTCAGCAGGGCCGCGGATTGCATGATCATGCCGTTGATGCAGTAGCCGCACTGCACGGCTTGCTCCGCAATGAAGGCCTCCTGGATCGGATGCGGATTCGCGTCCGAGCCCAGCCCTTCGAGCGTCACCACCTTGCCGGTGACCGCCGAAAGCGGCGTGACACATGAACGCACCGCCGCCTCGTCGACCAGCACGGTGCAGGCCCCGCACTGTCCGAGACCGCAGCCGAAGCGCGGGCCATGCAAGCCGAGCTCATTCCTGAGAACGTAGAGCAACGGCGTATCGGGGTCGTCGACGGTGACCGCGACCGTCCTGCCGTTCACGCTCAAGGACGTTGGCGCCACGGGCCCCTCCGTGCGGACATCAGGCGGCCTTCAGTTGCGCAGCATTGATCGGCAGCGCGTTGAAGATCGGCGGCGACGTCGCGCTGCCCGCCATTGATCGTGATCTGTGGCATACGATGCCTCCATTGTTGCGGCTCTGCGGCTTGCTATCACCCGCGGCCGCGCGGCGATGGCTGCAACCACGCGCTCACGTCTTGAGCGTCTTAAGGTAGGCGATGACGTTCTGGCGATCGTCGCTGCCGGGGACGCTGACGAACATCTTGGTACCGTGCACGTCGGCGCCGGGATTTTGAATGAACTGGTACAGCGTCTTCTCATCCCACGTGATGGCAGCCGCCTTGAGGGCGGGCGAGTAGTCGAACCCGGCTTCGGTTCCGCTCTTGCGGCCGAACACGCCTGCAAGCGATGGACCGATCTTGTTCACGCCGGGCTCGGTCGTGTGGCAGATGCTGCAGCTGCTGGCGAACACCTGCTGACCGGCGGCGGCATCCCCGGCAGCAAAGCCAGTCGACGAGCCGAGGGCTAGCGCGGCGACCGCATACGATGCAGAACTCACAGTTCCTCGTATTCGGAGCAAAGTCGGCGTACGGTCTCTCATGTCTCACCTTTTGAATCGACAAACGGTCGTCGCAGCGAGGAATCAGGCCATGGCGTTCTTGAAGTTGGCCAAGGCCTTATCCCAATTCACGACGTTCCACCAAGCCTTGAGATATTCGGGGCGGCGGTTCTGGTGTTTCAGGTAATACGCGTGCTCCCACACGTCGACGCCGATCACGGGCCGTGCGCCTAACGCGAGCGGTGTGTCCTGATTGGCTGTGCTGATGATCGCAAGCTCCCGACCCTTGTTCACGACAAGCCATGCCCAGCCGGAACCGAATCGGCCGAGAGCGGCGCTGGTCAGTTGCTCGGTCATTCCGGAGTAGCTGCCAAATGTACTGTCGATGGCAGCACCGAGTTCGCCGCTTGGCTGCTTGGAGCCGCCCGGCGTCATCAAGATCCAAAAAAATGTGTGGTTCCAGTCGCCGCCCAGATTGTTGCGGACGGGATCGCGCACGGCTGCCGGCACGCTATCAAGATCGGCGAGGATTCGTTCCGCCGGTGTGGTGGCGAGTTCGCGCCAGCGCGGTACCAGATCGTTGCAGGCCTTGACGTAGGCCGCGTGATGAAAATCGTGATGCAATCGCATCGTGGCCGTATCGATGTGCGCCTCCAGCGCATCGTAGCCGTAGCCGAGCGGCGGCAGTCTGAATGGACCGCCCGACGCCGGCGGTGTCTGGGCAACGGCGGTGCCGGCGACGGCGTCCGCGGTCATCACTGTTGCGCTTCCAATGAGTGCGAGACTTTCGCGTCTGTTCATGGCCTGCTCCGTTCGATGCTGCGATTGAGCGATATACATGTCGCTTGCCTGGAGAGTTCAATCAATTCGGTCCTCAATCTAGCGATGACGGGACCCAGCGCTTGCCGTGGGTTGCTATGGTTGGCCGGTTCTTGCTCAGAAAATCATTGCAATGGTGGAGACCCAGGCCTGCGGCGCAGTTGCGCTCCTGAGGACGATCCGTAGGACGCGATGCACCAGCCTCGCTTGACCCAAACTTCAAGATCGTCTGGTCCACCGGTGGCGTTTGAGCCCGCGCATGTCCGGCGCATTGGCGGAGGATCAAATGAACGCAAGATCAAACCAAACGTAGCAACAACGGCCAAGCCCGCTTCTCCAGATTCTCTAGATTAGGCGTGCTTGGTATTCCTCCTCCCACCAGGCTCGTAGCGGCCGTCCTTTCGCCCCCCAAAGGACGGCCGCATCCTTATTCGCTGGACGCGCCGGCCCCTGCCTCGGCCCACTGGGTGACAGTCGGATTGCATGTTGTTCGTGATCTGCATCAGTTCGCCGGCCTCTGCGCCACGCCAATTCAGCATGGTCGCCGCTCTATAGGAAGCGCCACCGTTGGGATCGCCGATGTTTTCCAGCCAACTCCATTACCTCCCTCTCAGCCCCCTATTCTTCTCGATCCTTGCTGGCGTGCTGCTCGGGCTGTTTTTCCTCATCGAGGTCGGAGCGTTACGTTATGCCTATATGCGACTCGGCCTTGGCTCCGGCGCCGCCCTGGCGCTATTGTTGGGCTCATTGATCGGAAGTTACTTCAACATTCCCATAGCCGAGCTGCCCGATCAGCAAATGATTTCAGGCCGCGAGATCTCATACTTTGGCATGCATTACATCGTGCCGACGGTGGTCGACTGGCCCGGAACCATTATCGCAGTCAACGTTGGGGGCGGCATGATCCCCGCGCTGATGTCCCTTTACTTGTTGGTCAAGAATCGTTTGTGGGTTCTAGGGTTGGCCGCGACGGCGTGCGTCGGCGGGGTTTGCCATGCTTTGGCGGATCCCGTGCCAGGGGTTGGCATCGCGCTGCCTATAATCGTTCCCTCCCTGACAACAGCCGTCATCGCACTGCTCCTATCGTATCGGCAAGCCGCGCCCTTGGCCTATATCAGCGGCAGCCTCGGTGTTCTCATCGGGGCTGATTTGCTCAATCTCGACAAATTGCAGGGTTTAGGCGCGCCGATTGCCTCGATTGGCGGTGCCGGAACGTTCGACGGAATCTTTCTGATCGGCATTCTCGCGGTCCTGATCGCAAGCATCTCCGACCGCACCGGCGGCGGTCGCCCGGCGTTTGCGACCAAGCGGCCATGAGGCTTAATCTTTTCTGAGACCATTGATTGGCCCCAACCATACATTGGTATGGGTCCGCACTTTCATTTTCTGCCTTGGTCACTATTTGCGGCAATGAGGGGGATGAAAAGCAGGAACTCCATCATGAAACTTGTATTTGCAGCAGTATTCGCAATCACATCTGTCGCCGGATCCGCTTCCAGCTTTGCCGCACGTGGTTCCGCACCGGCCGCGCACATTGGATCACGTGGCATTGCGCATGGATCAATTTCCCGGACTCCCGCCTTTCGCAGTCGGATTCCGGCCCCGCTACCACCACCCGCGCAGCCACCTGTCATCAACGGGCCGCTGACCCCGAACGGGCTCCCGTCGATGGGTGGTGGGATGTAACCAGTCGACGTCGAGAGATCTGAATGACTTGGCGGAGCAATGGCCGTTGGTTCCGATGACCGATCGGCGCTTGTGCCCGGAGCTGGGACTCGACGCGTGACATGGGGGACTTTGGTGCCGTCGCAGCATTCGAGACGTTGGCTCCCAACAGCACAGCGCCGCCAGCGGCATGCTTGGCAGTCTCGCAATATTAACGGGAGGGAATAGTTCAATCTCGACTCCGGGAGATCTGATCTTCCGCCTGTGCCTCAAAGGGCAGTTGCTGTAGCTGCTCGTCGAAACCGCTTGTGCGGTCATCATCGTGCTTTTCTGGAAATAACGCTTCGAATGGGGCTCGATCAAAATCACGATCCCGCGGATCCACCTGTCAAGCAACGTCCGGCATTCCTAGCGCTATTCCCCTCGATCATGCTCCCGATGTTCCTTGCGGTGGTGGATCAAACGATCGTTGCCACGGCATTGCCGGCGATCGCAGCCTCTACCGGTAATGTGGAACGCGCCTCATGGATTGTGGTGGTGTACTTAATCGCTTCGACCATCGCCGCTCCTGTCTATGGTCGATTGGGAGATGCGTTCGGCCGCCGCCGTCTGATGTTCGTTGCTCTTGCAGTCTTCAGCGCGGCATCGGTGCTGTGCGCGGCATCCCCAACGATCGAGCTGTTGACGTTTGCCCGACTTCTACAGGGCCTTGGCGGTGGCGGCCTCATGACGCTATCGCAAGCCCTGGTTGGAGAAGCCATACTGCCTCGTCAACGGGCTCGATATCAAGGCTATCTGGCCGCGGTCGCCGTTTGTGCGAATACGTTCGGGCCTATTGCGGGCGGCTATCTGACCGAACACTTCGGATGGCAGTCGATCTTCCTGATCAACGTTCCAATCGGGATTGTTGCCGGGCTGCTAACTCGGGGGCTTCCAAACAGGGTGCCAGGAAAATCGGATTGGCGGCCCGATCCCGCAGGGCTGCTTTTTTTCACAATATTCGTGGCCGCGACCCTGCTTGCACTGGAGCAGGCTCAGCAAGTAGATCTCAGGACGCTGCCTGCGATCAGCGGTCTGTTAGCGATCGGCATCACTGCGCTGGTGCTGCTGTTGCGCCAGGAAGGCAGAATGCCCGCTCCGCTCATACCCCTCGCCTTATTGCGTCGACCCGCTGTCTGGCGCAGCGATGCACTGGCCGCGTGTCATGGCGCGGCGCTCGTCTCCTTGATTACTTTCCTTCCCATCTATCTCGAAGTGGTTCGAGGGGCCTCGCCGTCGCAAACAGGCCTCCTGCTTGTTCCGCTCACTGTCGGAATTGGAACAGGTTCTCTCGTTACGGGGCAGCTGGTCAGTAAGACTGGTCTGACCACGCTCTATCCATCCCTCGGTCTCGTCCTGGTGACCGCGAATATTGTGGTGCTGGCCTTTTGGGCGGACGCGATCAGTACGGCTGCGCTGGCTTGGTTACTTTTGTGGAATGGGTTGTTCATGGGAACGGTAATGGGCGTCGTTCAGGTCACCATTCAAAGCGCGTCCGGCGCGCTGAGGCTCGGTGAAGCGGCAGCATCCGTCCAATTCTCAAGATCGATCGGCGCAGCGTTCGGGACGGCTTTGGTTGCAGCAGTGTTGTTTGCCGTCCTGTCTATGAAAAAAGCCCGAAATAGGCCGTTTGTTTGCGACAATGGTGGAACGCGGAGGACAGCTCGCATCCTCATTACCCTCAACGCAGCAAGCCACCGTTCATGCAGTGATTGCAGAGGCGTTTCGTGCCGCCTTCCTATCCATTGCTGTTTTCACCACGATGGGCTGTGTTCTCGCGCTGACGATACCGCTTCGGCGTATATAGGCGAGGCGTCCTTGGCAAACGCAGTTCGCGGACGCGGGAAACGCGGAAGCTCCACCGGTTCGTTCGAGGATATGCGCAAGGTCATGCCGCCGCGCCCAAGCCGGCTTCAGTTGGTATGGGCGCGGGATAGCGTCAGGCCACGTATATTAGGCCGCCGATAACGCGGCCAAGCGTTGCCAACTCCGCCTCGAATGGATTCGCCGCCTCGCCATTCGCCGCAAAACCGAGCCAAGCGCCGCAACAACGGCACAGCGCGGGACGACTGCCAACGTTAGCTCCAATTCAAGCGCGCCGTTCCCTCGCCGGATGCACAGGGATTGCTGTTGTTGGCTTGGACGTGCGGCATCTGGCGGCAAACAAACCCAGGTATGGGTTCCAAAAACCAAGACAATATTGCGATCAACCTACGTACGATGGAGAAGTCTCGGCTCGATGGCTTAGTTGAGGGTAATCGGCAGGGAATGATCCCTGGCCGGTGATCCGATGAAGAGGAGACTTAACTGTGTCAACGAAAGCAATGATGGGCGCTGTCGTCGCCTTGGCAGCCATCCTGGCATCACCGGCCTTCGCCGGCCCTGCCGACAGCACGCGCAACTCACACAATTCGCCCGGCGCCTATGGTGCCTATGCTCGGCAGACAGTACCTTATGCGCGCCGTGAGCACTCGGCGCATCCGAACTGGGATGTCTATGATGACCGTGGTCACTATGTCGGCACTGATCCGGATCCGTTCATTCGCGACCAGTTGGCAAGGGATCCGTGTCCGGGCGGCGCCTGCTAAGCGGTCACTCCGTGTTGAGCGACGTTGCGTGTCGCGCGCCCGGAGCATTCCGCTCCGGGCGATTCAGTGCACATTTCACCATACAGGCAGGGCGAACTGAACGGTCGCGCCCCGGCCGGCAGTGCGCGACGCCCACACTCGTCCCCCGTGAGCTTCGACGATCGAACGGCAAATCGATAGTCCCATGCCC
>Ga0137412_10002336_pt1 | contig 15003 bp, 7 predicted proteins | sample CZODoug2_1_16fun_FD_122160 | JGI IMG/M metagenome (GOLD analysis project Ga0137412, IMG submission 122160) | Vadose zone soil fungal communities from Angelo Coast Range Reserve, California, USA - CZODoug2_1_16fungal (Hybrid Assembly) | ecosystem: Environmental > Terrestrial > Soil > Vadose zone...
CGCCCCGACCATTCTTTTCAATCACTTCCACGCGTTTTCTGTCTTTTCGTCTACAGCACCGTAGGCGATTTTGTAGGCGGTGAAATCTTCAAGGTTCACCCAGTATCCTTTTTTGTTGGCCATTTCTGAATCTCACCCAAGCTTCGGACGTGGTTTCGATTCCCATCGCCCGCTCCATAAACTCCGATGATTCGATTGCCTTATGCGGCTGAGTCGCTGAAAATACCCTAAGAAACGGCCGGTTTTGGACGCCAGTTGGACGCTTCCTTTCTCATTGAACGCTAGCCACAACATCCCGTCACGCGAATTTTTTCCTCCGCAGAAGGTGGCGCAGCGCCCCTTTGGATGCGAGAAAGAGCCCGCGAGGTCACTAGTTGAATTCTTGGAGTGAGACCGAAGGAGTTGGAACCCCGCTGAATTTGGGCGGCGCTAAACGAGTACTCAGTCCAAGCGCGCATCACACCCCTCCCAACCTAAGTCGCTGAAATCCAATTACTTTCGGGAGCGCTATTTTGCGCGCACCTGCTGTGTACCCAGTTATCGGCCCACAATTTTGTTCAGCCGCGGTTTTCCAATTTCGGCTGCGGCGGCGGTTGTAGATTCGCTGCAACAAAACTCGAGTGCTCTGCCCATGCCGTGCAAGGGTTGGCGGATCTTGCGAGGAATCAGAGATGAATCTACTCTATGCCCAAACGCGTTTGCAGCTGCTCGAGCGTTATCTGTTTCGTCTCCGGGTAGAGGTACAACACAACAACAAATTGGAGAGCCATCATCGCTGCAAAGAACAGAAAAGGGAAACCGCCCGAAGAATTTGCCCAGAGCGGAAAAGCTCCGGAGATCAGGGCGTTCATGATCCAGTGCGTGGAGCTGCCGAGACTTTGGCCTTTTGCGCGAACGCGCGTGGGGAAAACTTCGCTTAGATAAACCCAGATGACGGCGCCTTGCGAGATCGCAAAGAAGCCGATGTAAACGAGCAGTAACCAAAGCAGATGGTCTTGATGACGGTTCAAAAAGAAAATGGCAGAAATGCCGGCGAGGCAAATTGCGGTTCCGACGGAGCCGATTAGCAGCAGCGTTTTGCGGCCAATCTTATCGATGAGAGTCATTGCGAAGAGAGTCGCGGCGAGGTTCATGCAACCCACTGCGACGGTCTGGAGTTCTCCGGAAACTTTGCTGAATCCGGCGGCGGAGAAAATGTCGTTCAGGTAATAAAGAATGGCGTTGATGCCGGAGAGTTGATTGAACATGCCGATGGTGATGGCAAGAAAAATCGGATAACGATATTTGTGCGCGAAGACGGGCTCGGAAGCCTGCGACTTCTCCAGATCGATCGATTGCACAATTTCCTGCAATTCGATGTCGGGATAACGGGAGCCGGTCATTTCCAAAACGCGGCGGGCTTCGTCCAACCGGCCTTTTGTGGCCAGCCAGCGAGGGCTGCGAGGAATTCCAAAGAGCAAAATGAGGAAGAGGAGAGCCGGTGCGGCGGCGATACCGAGTTGCCAGCGCCACTCGTCATTGCCGAGGCCGGTTCTGGCGACGCAATAATTTGAAAAGTAAGCGAGAAGGATCCCTACGACAATGTTGATTTGAAACAGGCCGACGAGCCTGCCGCGTCGAAGAGCCGGCGAGACTTCCGCGATGTAAACGGGGCCCAAGACGGAAGAGCCACCGATGGCGAGACCGGCGATGAAGCGAGCGGCGAGCAAAGGATACCAACCCCAGGCGAGCGCGCAGCCGATCGAAGAGATGAGATACAGGGCAGCCAAAAGCCGCAGCGTTTCGCGTCCACCCAGGCGCTGGCCCACGACGCCAGCGCAGCTTGCGCCCACAACCGTTCCCCAAAGTGCGATCGAAACTGTGAAGCCCAGGGTTGCCGGCGTCAACGAAAACTGAAGAGTGAGGGAATGAGTCGTGCCTGAGATCACCGCGGTATCAAAACCGAAGAGCAGGCCGCCGAGTGCCCCGACAATCGCGCACCGCCATAAGTAGGTGTTCAGGGTCGTGTCCTTTTCTGCGCCGCCGATCGCCTAATGAGAACTTTCCCGGCGAGAGGGCCGCCGTTCCATTAAGTTGCACGCCGAAACACGCGAGAAGAGATGACCTGCAGAGTTCTCCATTTTCGGGCGCGCTCGGCGTGTGTCAATGCATCGGAGTGTCATCTTTGTATTCCCGTCTATATGATTGATTTCATGAGGCCTGGCCTACATTCTTCCCGCGAATGATGCAACGTTTGCGGCCCATACAGCTGTCCGGCGGTTGACACCAGGGCGCGCACCGGGTTAAGACTTCGAAACTTCGCACAAGCATGAGACCAACGCGCAAACGGCTAATTCTACTGGGACCGCTCGCTGTATTCCTGACGGGATTGATTCCTGTGGTAGCGGGGCAAAGCCCGCAGCAGAATGCTCCGAGGCCTACGGGTGTGCGGACGGGTGGAGTGTATGCCCCGCTGCGCGATGCGAAAAATCGGCCGATAACGGCTGGGGGATTCGTGGACGGCGCACCGATTGTGTTCGAAGACGTGACAAGAATGGCCGGGCTGGACAAGTTCCATCATGTATCCGGCGGTGCGGCGAAGAACACGATTTTGGAGGCGCCGGGATCCGGTGTTGCGCTGATCGACTACGACAACGATGGCTGGCTGGACATCTATTTGTTAAATGGATCGACGTTCGATGCACTGAAGGGAAAAGAAAAGCCGCCGCGGGCGATGCTGCTGCACAACAATCACGATGGAACGTTTACCGATGTAACGGAGAAAGCAGGAGTGGCGAACGAGCGGTGGGGATTCGGCGTTGCGGTTGCGGACTACGACAACGATGGATGGCCGGATATTTACGTTTCGAATTTTGGCAAGAACCAGCTGTATCACAACAATCATGACGGAACGTTTACAGACGTCGCGGAGAAAGCGGGAGTTGCGTTGGGCGGATGGTCAACCGGTGCGACCTGGGGAGATTATGACCGCGATGGACGGCTGGATTTATTTGTTCCGGGATACGTTCACTTCGATCCGGACAATCCGCCGATTGCCGGGCACCGTCCGATTCCAGAGGGTGCTTGCAATTTTCGGGGCGCGGATGTGTTTTGCGGCCCTATCGGGCTGATCGGCGAGCAGGATCACCTGTTTCACAACAACGGGGACGGGACGTTCACGGATGTAAGCGTAAAAGCCGGAGTTTCAGATCCGAACGGCGCGTACGGATTCGCGTCGCTATTCGTAGATATAGACGATGACGGGTGGCCGGACTTGCTGGTGGCGAACGATTCGGTGCCGAATTTTCTTTACCACAACAAGGGCGATGGAACGTTCGAGGACCAAAGCTATCTCTCCGGATTTGCGGTGGATGGCGAAGGGCGGTCTCACGCGAGCATGGGAATCGCGGTCGGGGATTTCAATCGCGATGGACGGCAGGATTTTTACATTTCGGCGTTTTCCGACGACTACAACATATTATTCCGCAACGACGGCGGGATTGGATTTACCGATGTTACCGCGAAGGCCGGGCTGGTGCGGACGACGATTCCGTTTCTCGGCTGGGGCGTAGGATTTTTGGATTTTGACAACGACGGGCGTCTCGATTTATTTGTCGCAAATGGGCATGTGTATCCCATTGCGGACAGTTTGGATTGGGGAACGACTTGGGCGCAGCGTCCGCAACTTTTTCGAAATGTTGATGGGACAAAGTTTGAAGAAGTGGCGGCTGCGACGGGGAGCGGGCTTGCGGATGTGATTCCGGCGCGAGGGGCTGCGTTCGGAGATCTGTTCAACGACGGCAAGATTGACGTCGTGGTGAATAACATTGATTCGACGCCGACTTTGCTGAGGAATGTTGTGAAGAATTCCAATCACTGGGTTGAGCTCAAATTAGTTGGCGGGCGGAAGAGCCCGCGCGACGCAATTGGGGCCAAGGTTTTTCTGACGGCAGGTGGATTTCGGCAGCGCGTGGATGTGCTGAGCGGCGGGAGTTACGGATCGAGCTCGGATTTGCGTGTGCATTTTGGGATTGGGACGGCTTCGAAGATCGACGGATTGGAAATTGACTGGCCGAGTGGCTCGCGCCAGGTGTTGAAGCCACCGCGAGTGGATGCCATCTCCCGAATTGTCGAAGGGGAAGAAGCAAAGCCGGAGTAAGACGCAGGCCGGTCTTGCCTGCCAGTCGCTAAACGACAAGGTTTCGTTAACGTACCCGCCTGGATCCCGCGTAAATCCTTAACTTTGGTTGGATGCAACACTGATAAAGCGCACCCGAGAGCGGGGCGCATTCCGCACTAACTTCCGCAGATTCAGAGGGTTGGATGGGAATGGACAGATGACACGTGAGTGTATTGACGGACACAGACTTCTGCAGAACATTGGGCACAACCGGGGTGCTTCAGCTTCTGTCGAAATCGTTAAAGTCGAGCAGGGGGGCGTGTAATGAATCTTCGGGTTGAATTTGTACCGCAAGGGCTTCGCTTAGGCAGGGTTTTCATTTTTGCTTTTATCGCAGTCGTGTGCGCAACACTGCTGCTGCCACACGCTGGCGCACAAGCTCTCAGTGGCATTCAAGGCTCCGTTACAGACTCCACTGGCGCCGTAGTTCCTGAGGCCACGGTGACCGTAACGAATGACGCCACAAATGTCGCAAGCCACGCGGTCACCACCTCGGCGGGTACTTATACGATCACCGACCTGATTCCAGGTACTTACACCGTGAAGGTCGAAAAGAGCGGTTTCGCAACATGGGTGTCGAAAGGTGTTATCGTCGACCCGGGCGGCAAGCAATCCAGCGCCGACGCTGTCCTTAAGACTGGCTCCGCCACCGAGACTGTGGAAGTCATAGCGAGCTCCATCAGCCTAGAAACTAGCCAACCGGAACTCGGCGCCGTGGTGGAGAACAAGGTTCTTGAAGAGCTGCCAAACCAGATCGGAGGCCTCGGGCGCCAGATTGACAATTTCCTGTTCCTTACCCCGGGCGTCACCGGAGATAGCTTCAGCCATCGCATAAACGGTGGTTTGGATTTTCAGAACGAAGTGGTCTTCAACGGTGTTGTCGCCAATCAATCTGAAACGCAAGGCTTCCAGACGATCATCAACCCGCCTTATGAGCTGGTGGGTGAATTCCGCGTGCTTACCTCCGTTTTCTCGGCGCAATACGGCCTCGCGCAAGGTGTCGCGTCTTATCAGTTTTCTTCCGGAACCAATACCTTGCACGGAGATGGATTCGAGGTTTTGCGTAACAGCTATTTCGATGCGCGGGACGCCAGGACCGCTGCCGCCGGCAAGCCCGTTAACGTGGATCGGGAAAACAACTATGGATTTTCTTTGGGAGGACCGGTCTACTTGCCGAAAGTTTATGATGGGAAAAACAAGACTTTCTTTTATGCAACCTTTGAGAAGTACAAACTCGATTCGGGTCAAACTGACTCGGAAACCGTTCCGACTGCAGCGGAGATAGGTGGCGACTTTTCTGCGATCTGCAGCTCCGGATTTACGGCAGCTGGCGTTTGCAATGACCGAATCGTCGCTCCTGCCGCTCCTCAAGGTACGGTATGCCCTCCAGGAATTGCGCCAAGTGCCAATTGCCAAGTCTCAGGCCAGCTCTATGTTCCCGGAAGTTTCGCAGCTCCCTCCGGGTGTCTGAATAATGGGGCGACTCCCGTACCAGGGCAGCAGTGGTCTCAGAACAAGATCCCGACAGAGTGTTTCAGCCAGAACTCACAGAGCCTTCTTTCCCTTATACCCGCTCCCAATGCTCCTGGAGCCACTTTCATTAAAAACTTCTTCGGATCGGCCGCCACGCCGACTACGCAAACCGCTTGGGGATTCTCCATCGATCACAATCTCACGGAACGGCAAAAACTCCATGGGACTTTTTATCGCGAGAAGCATACCTCCATTACGTTTAGCCGCCTCTTTTCAAACATACTTGGGAACCCGCAAACGCAGCCGCAGACAGGTACAGGCCTTTTCCTGACTTACTCCAATGCGATTTCAAACAACCTTGTGATGACCGCCGGGTTCGGCTGGCTGGGCGAACTTAACAATGAGTTCACCGTGCATACCAATAGCAATCCAACTGGATTCACCGCTGCGGAGCAGGCGAGCGTCCTCCCAACCATTATGTTCAGGGACGATTCGTTTGCACCTACTGATTGGGGCCCAAACAATAACGGCGAAACCTTCTCGATCAACCGCAAGCTAGGCATAAGCTTCGACAACAACTGGCTCCTGACGCATGGACGCCACACCATAAATTTTGGTTTTGAGATTCGACGCTCTTACCAGGACGATCACGAATGCCAGGATTGCGGCGGCAGTTTCACGTTCAGCGGTCATTCGACCAGCGACGGAATTAATTTCAACACTAACGGCAGTTCGTTTGCCAGCTTTTTGCTTGGAACGCCAGACTCGGCGTTCCGCCATTTCGCGTTGGAGACAAAGCTTCGAAATTTCTACATTGCCCCCTATGTCCAGGACAACATCAAGATTACCCCGAAGCTGACAGTTGATGTGGGGCTTCGGTGGGATATCGCGAGGCCTTTTACCACCGATGCCGTAAAAGATCAGCCAGCAGACCAAATCGTCTTTTTTGATCCCAAAGCGCCGAACCCTGGCGCCGTCAGCAACAGCACCGGACAGCCTTTGCTGGGTGCCGCAAACGTGCTTGGGAATTGCTCCGGTTGCGCCGGATACAGCGCCGCCGACACCAGTTGGCGGCACTTTAGCCCACGGCTCGGTTTCGCTTATAAGCTGACAAGCAAATCGGTAATTCTTGGAGGTTACGCCTTGAATTTCCTGGACACCGGCGCGTACGAGTACGGCGTCAACAAAGTTGCCGTCAACTATGGAAATCAGCTCGCCAGCAGCTTCAATGCGAACTCGAACGGCACAAGTACCACACCAGGCTACTGCAACGTGACTTCAAATTGTTCCTATGACTCTTTTCCACTGCCTGTGCCTCCGGCACTTCCGTTCAGTCCCACCATCGCCAATGGTACGGGCAACCTGCACCAGTTTGGCCGTGATCGGGGAATGGCAGCGTATCTTCAGGCCTGGAATATAGGGATACAACATGAGTTGCCATTGAACTTGTTCGCGTCCGTATCTTACATCGGCAACCATGGCACGCATTTGGTATCCGACTTGGACGCTCCGAACCAGGTGAACCCCAGTTTCTTGAGTCTCGGCTGCATACTGACCGAGGCATGGACCGCGACCACCAACTCTCCATTGTGCGTTTCCACAGTCACCCCGCAACAGGCCTTGCAAGGTCTAGGTTTCGGTCAGGACGCGAGCGGCCTTTTCAGCCCTTACGCCAACTTCCTGAATGACGTTGGGCCAACTCAAACGCTCAACCAAGCCATTCGGCCGTTCCCCCAATTCTTTGGGATGTCTGATAACTTCGACCTATCCGGCATTGACAACTACAATGCTCTCCAGGCCCAGCTTCAAAAGAGGTTCAGTTCCGGCTTGAGCTTCCTGGTGGCGTACACCGTTTCGAAGACTATGTCGAATACGGATAGCGGGTTTTCGACATTCAACGGCCTCCCGATCGATAAGTTCAACAAAAAGCAGAATTACTCAATTGCCGGTGATGACCGGACTCACATATTTAACGTCAGCGGTGTTTATGAGCTGCCTATCGGCCCGGGGAAGAAGTTCCTTAACCACGGGGGCATTGTCGCAAAGAATCTGTTAAACGGTTGGCAGATCAGCGGCGTTTTGCAGTACGCGAGCGGTACGCCGCTGCAGATAGTCGCTAACGGCAGTCCGCTTCGGACAGGCAACTTTGCAAATGTCGTATCTGGGCAATCAATCGACGTCAATCTCAACAATTACTACAAGGGGCTTCCCGTTTTCAATGTGGCCGCCTTTTCATCGCCGGGAGACTTTGCCTTGGGTAACGCGCCACGCAGAATCGAGGGTCTGCGCAATCCATTTAATGCCAATGAGAACCTCGCGCTGGCAAAGCACTTCTATTTCGGGGAGCGTGTCACTGCAGAACTAAGAATGGAGTTCGCCAACATCCTTAACCGTTTTCGGATCTGCAATCTAGACACTAACGGAGCAAACAACGTCGATAACGCGCACTTCGGGATTATCAACGCTGCTCCTGGCTCAGTTTGCCCAGGGAATTCACCGCGAACTGGGCAAGCCTTCTTCAAAATCAGTTTCTGAGCCTGCGCGGCTTGGCACCGTGCAAGCACCCCCAAGAACCGGGGCCTTCCAGCCCCGGTTCTTGCCCTTTTAGCGCAGCCGAGTTCTCGTACACTCTTAGAGTCGGCGCATCCTTGATGCTAAAGTCAGGCGTTCTCAGCTCCGAAAGTACTGGAGATTGACAAGCGGGATCCATGAAGCGCCGCGATTTCATGTTCGAAGCTCTTATCGGCGCGGCTGCCTTGGCAAGGCCTTCTTCTTTCTTCGATCTAACGATGGCCGCGGGCGGTTGCGGCATCCAGGAGCAGCTGCTGCCGGCTCAGCTCAGTTTTCCCGATCTTGCGCAATACGAGGAAGCGCAGCATCCGCTACTAGCGGGGAAGTTTGAAGAGGGGCTCAAAGTCCTAACTCCCGCCATGAAAGAGCGGCCAGGCATCGTTCCATACACCATTGCAGCTATCTACTTGCGACTGGAACGCTATGCCGAGGGAATTCCTTTTGCGCTTCAAGCCTGCCGTGACACGCCGAGCGATCTTCGTTACCGTTGGATGTTGCGAGCACTCACGCTCCATGCCGGACAGTCTGAGAGCAAGATTCCTGAAGGGTTCCGATTGAAAGTGCCAGCCGGGGATCGCGCCACTTTTCAATTGCGGGACGTCACGAAGGCTTGCGGAGCGGAGCGCATGGCGCTGGGCCGCGGCGCTTCGTGGGGAGATTTCGACAACGACGGTAGGGAAGACATCCTTGTTGGTGCCGAGCGCGCGCCTTTTTGTTTGCTTCGCAATCGCGGCGAAGGGTCATTTGAAGATGTAGCGGATCGCGTGGGGCTTCATGACCCGGTTGGCCTCGGCTGCTACGCATCTCAATTTATTGATTACGACAACGACGGCTTCCAGGACATCTTTTTGACCAGCAACGGCTGGGGCGGAGGTGGCCGCCTTTTCCTTTTTCACAATGAAGGCGGCAAACGCTTCACCGATGTGACCGCAAGGGCAGGCCTCGGCGGCACCTTAAATGCTTTCGGAGCTTCGTGGGCAGACTATGACAACGATGGGCGCGCCGATCTTGCCGTCGCCACCGGCATCATCGACCCGGAGGGCGGCGACCGCATTAGGCTCTTTCACAACGAAGGAAACGGGAAATTTCGCGAAGTCGGCGAGCAGGCCGGTTTGTCGCAGAGATCTCGATGGATTTCGCTTTGTTGGGGAGACTATGACGGCGACGGCCGTCAGGATTTGCTTGCGGCGAGTTTTGATCAAGGCCCATTCCTGTTCCGGAATCTCGGTGATGGGCGATTCGAGGACGTCAGCGTTAAGGCCGGCATTCGCACGCAGACCCATGCCTACACACCCGAGTTCTTCGATTTCGACAATGACGGCATACTTGACTTGTTTGTTTCCACATACCCAAAGGGCGATCTCCAGGTGAAGGACATGATTGACGCACATCTTACCGGCGTCGTGCCGAGTTCGCAGCGGCAACTGCTCTTTCGCAACAACGGTGACGGGACGTTCCACAATGTTTCGGACCAAGCTGGCATCACGGGTTGGTATGGAGGCATGTCGTCGCAGGTGGGCGACCTTGATAATGATGGATTTGACGAAATTGTGATTGGAACGGGAAATCCTGCGCTGGACTGGACCGAGCCGAAGCCCTTATTCCACAACAATGGAGAGGGACAATTTAGTGATATTGCGCAATCCGCGGGCCTAATCCACTTCGGAATGCTTCATGGAACCGCGTTGGCCGATTACGACAACAGCGGAAATCTGAGTCTGTTCGGTTCGTTTGGCGGTTTCTACTGGGGAACTCGCGAATCTGCCAAACTCTACCGGAATTTGGGTTCGGGTAATTCCTCTCTCGAGGTTCGTTTAATCGGTACGCGCTCAAATCGCGATGCCATCGGCGCAAAGATCTCTGCCGTCGCCGGGAAGCGCAGAATCCACAAATGGGTGAATGGGGGTAACGGCTTTGGCGTCGCTAATTCGAAAATTGTTCATCTCGGTCTGGGCACCGAACAAAAAGTCGATTCGTTGCAGGTCTTGTGGCCCAGCGGCCTTCGCCAATCATTTCGCGGCATTCCTGCCGGTCGGAGAATTGAAATTACGGAAGGCAAAGGAAACCTCCGCACTCTCGTGCGATTTCGGAGTTAGTTGAGTCTTTCTGGTGGGCTACTGGTACTCGCTCGAACTGTTACGGAGTTGGGGTGGCATCGCGATTTTCTAGAATCTGTTTTGCGCGGGCGGCTTTAGAGGCTTGGGAAGCGTCTTGCAGTTTGCTGAAGGTGCGCATTTCCGCTTGAGCTTCTTGGGTGCGGCCTAAGCCGCGATAGGCTTGGGATAAGAGAAAATGCGGCCGAGGTTCGGTGGGATCGGCAGCGGCGGTTATTTGCAGGTCTTTCGCCGCCTCCTCATATCGTTCCAGCTTGAGCAGGGCGCGGCCGCGATCCTCGCGGGCTTCGGGTAAGTTGGGACAGAGAGCGAGCGCTTTGTCGAGTTCGGCTAAGGCGCTTTGTGGTTCGGCTTGCTGCTCAAGCAGAATATCGCCGAGCTTCCATTGTGCCTGGCAATTTTGTGGATCATTCGCGAGTTCGGCCAGGAATTCTTTTCGAGCGGGATCCCACATCAACAATTTCCAGTAAGCATTGCCCAGATGATAGTGCGTGCCGTGGCGGTCGGGAGCGACTTCCACCGCTCGCTTGTATTCGAGCAAGGCGCCGTCCATGTTGTTCATGCTTTCCATTACTTCGCCGGAAATTTGATGAGACAAATACGAATTGGGATCGATTTCGTTCAGCCTGGCGAGCGATGCCTGTGACAGCTGCATATACACCTTGCCGAGCAGATACCAAACTTCCTGATTTTTCGGATCGCGGCGCGCGAGGGCTTGCAGGCGCTCGGCGGCCTTTTCGAAATCGCCGAGGTGAATCAGATCATTGGCCAAATACAGCGCCGCGTTGCCGTCCTCGGGATTGGCGCGAAGCGCTACCTCTAGACGCGGCTTGGCTCCGGCATAATCGCCCGTTTCGTAGAGCGCGATGCCCAGAAGCGCGGAAGCCGACGGCATGTCGCGATTAATCTGAAGCCCCCGCTGGAGCACTTGTGCAGCTTTGCGGAATTCGCGCTGCTGCACGTAGATGGAGCCCAAATTGTTGTAGGCGGCGGCGAGGCGCGGTGAAATTTTGAGAATCTCTTCGTATTCTGCGGCGGCTTCTGCAAGATTGCCGGCCGCCTGAGCGGTTCGCGCCCGCGAATATAAATCCTGGACTTGCTCATCCGTTGCCAGTCCGCGGGCGCGGTCTTGCGCGGACACGGGGACGGAGAGAAGCGTGGCGAACGCGAGCGTTCCCAACGCAAAAGCGCAGCAACACAACCGATTTAACCTAAAACGAAGAAACTCCATGGAGCTGCCATTTTATATCCCCGTGACTTCGTGTCAAAGGGGCGATCAAACCTAGCGGCAGGAGATTGCGTGAATCACTTCGTCTCGCAATTGTTCGTATTGCTGTTCAGATTCTTGCATCGCCCACGGTCGCGTGCTAGGCTCTCAGCCAATCCAAAGGAATGCCATGCACACCCTGGAGAGTGTAACCCGGACTCTACGATTCAGCGTGTTTGAGGTAGATCTGCGAGCCGCTGAGCTTCGCAAGCATGGTGTCCGCATCAAGCTGCAGGACCAGCCTTTTCGCATTCTTTCCCGCCTTCTCGAGAATCACGGAGACATCGTCACACGAGAGGAATTGCGCCAGGAGCTTTGGCATGACCATACCTTCGTAGATTTCGATCGAAGCCTCAATAAAGCGATGGCGAAGCTGCGTTCGGCTTTAGGCGATTCTGCCGAGACGCCGCGATACATCGAAACGATTCCGCGCCACGGCTATCGATTGCTTGTGCCCGTGGAGCACAGTCAGCCGAATGAACTCCCCTCACACTTTGAACGGTTTGGGCAACACGTAGTCCATGATTCTGCCGAGGACTTGGATCTTCCGTCTGCCGCGTCAGGTTTCCCAAGCATGGCGAAGCCTGCGCGGCTTTTTTATTCAGTTACCGAAGGTTGGAGTTTTTCGTTTCTGATGGCGGTGACTGTCACCCTGATTGTTGTTTCCGGGCTGATGTCGCTTCGCCTGAAACAATCGGAAATTTTGAACGGTCAATCGACTTTGGTCAGCCCGCGCCGGTCGGTGGCCGTGCTTGGTTTTCGTAATCTCTCTGGTGATTCGCGCGACGCGTGGCTTTCCACAGCTTTCGCCGATTGGCTTGCGACGGAACTATCCGCAGGCGACCAACTCAGAACGGTTGCGGCAGAAAACATAGCACGCATGAAACTGGAATTACCGTTGCCTGAACTGGACAGCCTCGGCTCGGAGAGTTTGTCGCGGATTCGAAAAGATCTCGGCAGCGATCTGGTTGTTGCCGGTTCGTACGCAATGCTTGGCAAGGATGCGGCGGGTCAGATTCGACTCGATTTGCGGCTTCTCGACACGCGGACTGGCGAAACGCTATTTGCAATGTCCGAAACGGGCACGGAAGCGAATTTATTTAGTTTGGTATCGCGCGCGGGGGAGAACCTGCGTGGGAAATTGGGTGTTCGAAAGGTTACGCAAGCTGAGGCGGTTGAAGTTGCATTGGCGCTCCCATCAAACGCTGAAGCTGCGCGCCTCTACGCTGAGGGCTTGGCAAATTTGCGTGTCTTCAACGCGTTGCAAGCGCAATCGTCGTTAACGCAAGCGGTAACTGCGGATCCGAATTTTGCCCTGGCTCACTCGGCTTTGGCGACTGCGTGGGCGCAGCTCGGTTATGGCCAGAACGCCATCAACGAAGCCAAAAAGTCGGTTGAGCTCTCCACCAACCTGCCGCGTGCTGAGCGATTGCTCGTGGAAGGGCGGTACCGGGAACTTTCCCTACAGTGGGACAAGGCCATTGCGATTTACCAAGCACTGTTCCAATTTTTCCCCGATAACCCAGACTACGGGTTGCAATTGGCCCATGCGCAGATCAAGGCCGCGCAGTGGCACGAAGCCCTGGCAACTGTGGCTGCGCTTCGGGCTCTTCCGGCACCGCTGGGAAGCGATCCGCGGATCGATATGGCCGAGGGAGATGCCGCACGGTCGCTCGGGGACATGAAACGCGCCGAAGCGGCGATGGCCGCGGCAGCGGAAAAATCGAGAGCGTCCGGCGCGTCACTTCTGCTTGCCAGAGCGAGGCTTGCGCAGGCCTGGCTCTACGAGAATCTGGGGCAGCCGAATGAAGTTGAGTCAGCAGTGAAAGAAGCGACGCAGCTCTACAATGCCGCGCATGATCGCAAGGGTGTTGCTGACGCGGGGACAATTCAGGCGATCACGCTCCAGGCGACCGGGGACTACCAGTCCGCGCTGCAGAAATACAAAGAGTCGCTTGCGATTTTAACGGAGACTGGCGACGAACCAGGTGCCGCAAGCGAGAACGATAACTTGGGCGACATTTATTTGTATTTGGGCGAGTTGAGCGCAGCTTCAAGGAGTTACGGCAATTCACTTGCCATCTACGAGAAGACCAAGGACGAGGACGGCGTCGCGCTCGCCAAGATCGGTCTTGGAGATGTTGCATTGGCGCAGGGTAGGCACGCCGAAGGGAAGCAGTTATATCAAGAAGCGCTGGAGATTTGCCGCAGGATCGGCGACAAGGGAAGAGAAGCGTCCGCTCTTTATGGACTCGGGAAAGTCCTGCGTATGGAAGGTGATTCTGCTGGAGCATGGCAGGCAGAATCGAACGCCCGCTCTATTTTTGAGCAAGTAGGTGACCGCGTGCCTTGGGCACAAGTCACGCTGAGCCAGGCGGATCTTTTGCTTGATGAAAACAAGAAAATTGAAGCGGCGGCGGCTATCCATGAAGCCTCCGAGTTATTGGCTCAGGGCAACTCTCTTCGCGACCAAGCTTTCGCCGACCTGATTCTTGCCCGCGCCGCGATATCCAACGGAAAGATAGAAGAAGCTACGATCGCCATTTCGCGCGCGAAATTATTTGCGGCGCGCTCCCGCGACAAAGAACTGGAAATTGCCTCACGTCTGGAAGCCGCACGAATGGATGCTGCGACAGGAGACCTTGCCCGGCGCGAAACGGCCATAAGAAGCCTTCACAACCTGGTACTAGACGCGAAGGCAGCGGGGTATCACTACGCTTCCCTTGAAGCCCGCCTGACTTTAGGAATTCTTCAAATGGACCCCCAGTCAGGCAGATCTGGTCGCGCGGAACTGGCAGCATTGCATCGCGAAGCTTCGACAGCCGGTTTCACGCTAATCGCCGATCGCGCCGCCACAGAGCTCCGAAACCAATAGCAAGTTGGCGAAGAAACGTTTCCCAAGACGTAGATGACGGCACCAGAATGTTGGAACCGCCATTTCTGCAAGAGGAGAAACTCGTGTTTTCTCCCAGTTTATGGCGTCGAGAGCCTCTCGGTTCCAAACCTTCCGCTAGTTCCAACTAGCGAGCCGCAACACTTTTGCATTCAATCTCTTCCGCGCAACAAATCTCATAGATTTCAATAAGGTATGGGATCTGCTTCGGGAGCAGGAGGCCGGTGGTTCAAATCCACTCGCCCCGGCCATTCTTTTCAGTCACTTCCACGCGTTTTCTGTTGATCTGCTGTTTACTCCGTCGCAGCCAGCAGTAGAACCAACTAATCACCATAATTTCGAGGTTCGAACAGTATGGCCATGGGCCGGACTTACCACGGCCTCCTCGACCTCGCAGGTGTGAGGGCCCGAAGTTCATCGTGAACTCGATTCGGCCCTGATATAAGATAAAGAGCGAAAGGCTCCGTCGCCAATCGAAAGACAGAGAATAGCGTCTGAACGGGCGGCTTCTCGGACGGAATCAATG